>Ga0126381_100006339_pt1 | contig 13070 bp, 9 predicted proteins | sample PanSoiMetPlot_28_FD_96465 | JGI IMG/M metagenome (GOLD analysis project Ga0126381, IMG submission 96465) | Tropical forest soil microbial communities from Panama - MetaG Plot_28 | ecosystem: Environmental > Terrestrial > Soil > Tropical forest > Bulk soil | place: Panama | collected 2016-02-17
AAGCAATGGGGAAGGCAGAGACTGCATCCCGCAACAAAAACGTTTCTGGCGCTGCGGATAGCGGTGAATCGAGAGTTGGAGGAACTCGGGCAGTTTCTTTCTCGGACCCCCGCCGCAATGAATCCGGGCGGCCGCTGGGTGGTGTTGAGCTACCACTCGCGGGAAGACCGCCTTGTGAAGCGCGCGTTTCAGGAGGGAGAGCGGGCAGGAACGCTCCGCGTGCTGACGAAACATGTGATCCAGCCCACCGAGGAAGAAATGGCGGGCAACCCGCGTTCACGAAGCGCGAAACTGCGGTGCGCGGAAAAGGTGTAGTCATGGCGAGCAAGAAAAAGTCGCACGGAATGCGCGAGTTTCAAACCGTCAAGCGCATTGATAATTCGCGCCTGGTGCGGCGTGTCGAGCCGGTGAAATTGCGGTATTACTACCGCACCCTCGCGTTGGGCTCCGTCGTTGCGGTTTTCTTTATGCTGTACATTTACCAGCACTTTCGCTGCATTGATTTGAGCTTCCAACTGGAGCAGGAGAAAGCGAAACAGGTGGAAGCCGCGACGCTGAATTCTTCTTTGAAGCTGGAGATTGCCAGTTTGCGAAACCCGATGCGCATCGACGTGATCGCGCGCCGCCAATTGGGCCTGACCGAACCTCTGCCGACGCAAGTACGGGAATACGACGCGCCCGCGGGGGCGCAAGTGGCGGCTGTGCGATATGTGCGCCAGGGGCGCTCGCAGTAAATTGGCGAGTCGATTGTGCGTGCCAAGCTTTACCGATTTTGCAAGAAAATTCTGCACCCTCAGTCATGCACCTTGCAATTGAACATGGAAGCGGTGCGCTGGCCCCACTGAACTCATCATGCCCCCATACCGCGCGCACGTCGTGAAGGCAGGCCGCCGAGCGGTGATTGACACGCGTGATTTCACGGCGAACGAACGGCTCCTCATCGTTGTCAGTCTGATCCTTCTTTGCCTCGTCACCATCCTCGGCCGACTCGGCTATCTGCAACTGTTCCGTTACAGCGAGTACCTCGCGCGCGCGACGCGGCAGCAACAGCGGATCATTGAAATCACGCCCAAGCGCGGCTCGATTTACGACCGGAACATGGATCCGCTGGCAATGAGCATTCCCGTGGACTCGGTGTTCGCGGATCCCATTGATGTGGGGGATCCTCAGCTTGCGGCGCAATTGCTCTCGCGGGTGCTGGGAATTCCGGTTGAGATCTTGGAAGCCAAACTGAGCTCAGCGCAAAGCTTCGTCTGGATTGCGCGCAAAGTACCCCCGGACAAGAAGGAAGCGGTCGAGGCGTTGAATCTGAAAGGCATTTATTTTCAGAAAGAGAACCAGCGCATTTATCCGAAGCGCGACCTCGCCGCTCATGTGCTGGGCTTTGTGGACCTTGATGAAAAAGGTTTGGGTGGAATTGAGTATGAACTCGACAACCAGATTCGGGGCAAGAGCGAAAAGATTGTGGTGATGGCGGACGCGCGCCAGCGCTGGTTCGACGGCACGGAGGCGCAGCGCGAACGCGGCGCTGATGTCGTCCTGACGCTCGACGAACAGATTCAATACATCGCGGAGCGCGAACTCGCCGCAGCCATCGCCAAAACACACTCTCTGGCGGGAAGCGTGGTGGTGATGAATCCCCATAACGGGGAGATCCTCGCGTTGGCCAACTGGCCGAAGTTTAATCCCAACGCGGCCAATGAAGCGTCGGCGGAAGCCCGCATGGACCGCGCGGTTACAGCGCTCTATGAGCCAGGTTCAACATTCAAATTAATCACACTGGCGGCGGCTTTCGATCAGGGCATGGTGAGGCCGGAAGAGCTCTTCGACTGCGAAAACGGCGCTGTGTACCTGGCAGGTCACCGCATTCGCGACCATAAGCCGTTTGGCTTGTTGACGGTCTCCGAGATCCTGGCGAAGTCGAGCGACGTGGGGGCCATTAAGATTGCATTGCGGCTCGGCGCGCCGAAGTTTTATGACTACATTCGCGCGTTCGGATTCGGGCAGCTTACGGGGGTGGATTTGCCGGGTGAAAGCAAGGGTTTGGTGAGACGGCTGGAGAACTGGTCGGCAATCTCTATTGGATCGATTTCCATGGGGCAGGAGGTTGGCGTCACGCCCATTCAATTGATCAGCGCGGTTTCTGCTATTGCGAACGGCGGGACCCTGTACAAGCCGCATGTGGTGGCGCAACTGCGTCGCGACAATCAGATATTGCCTCCCGTAGGCCCACTGGCGCCGACAGAGCCGAGACGCGTCATTCGTCCAGAGACCGCCGCGACGCTTCGTCGGCTGATGGAAGGCGTCATTCTGAACGGTACCGGGCCGCTGGCGCACCTCGATGGCTGGACGGCGGCGGGAAAAACGGGCTCGGCGCAGAAAATCGACCCGGCAACGGGCCGCTACTCGCGTACGCAACTGATTGCTTCGTTCACAGGATTTGCGCCCATAAACAATCCGGCGGTGACGATTCTGGTGTCGCTGGATTCGCCGGTTGGGCAGCACGAGGGCGGACAAGTGGCCGCGCCCGTTTTCAAGCGCATTGCCGAGCAGGTGTTGCCTTATCTGGATGTGCCACGCGACGTGCCCCTCGAACCGCAGTTGATTCAAGTTGCGTACAAGGACAGGAATGCATCAAACTTAGCAGCGCTCTCGGATTTCACTCCAACTGATTTTACCGCCCAACCGGACCTACCCCCAGCTGAGTCCTCTGGGACCAATGCAAGGAGCGCAAAGACTCAGGCATCTGAAGTGACCGTGGCCGTGGATGAAGGGGGCGCTATCTCCCTCCCCGACTTCTCGGGAAAGACAATGCGGGAAGTCACGGAGGCGTGTTTGAAGCTGGGTCTTGATCCCTTTTTGGTTGGCAGTGGCCTTGCAATGAGTCAAGTACCCGAAGCGGGAATGAAACTTCGGCGCGGCGCGAGACTGACGGTGCAATTCGGGGCACCGGCGGAAAAGATCGCTCGGCCAAAACCGAAGCGCAGGCATTAGGATGAAGATGACACGCAGCCCAGAACAACAGGTGAAAACCACCACCACGACCGAGCAGGACACGCCTCTGAAACACTCTGTCCAATCCGCCGGATCGAAAGCGGGGAAGAAACTGAGCGAACTCGTTCGTGGCGCCGAGGCCACACCGCCGGGTTCCGCTGACCACCTCCAAATTCAACAGGTGACGTGCGATTCGCGCAAGGTGCTAAAGGGCGCGTTGTTTTTTGCATTGCACGGCGCGAAAGCGGACGGAAATGCGTTCATCGAAGATGCCGTGAAGAGTGGCGCGGCGGCCATTGCCAGTGAGGACCCCGCACCGGAGAAGTTTTCTTCGCGAGTTGCCTGGGTTCAAGTGCGCGACGCGCGGAAAGCGCTGGCGACCGCGGCCGCGAACTTCTTTGACCATCCGGCCAATGCTCTCCAACTTGTGGCGGTGACCGGAACGAACGGAAAAACCACGACCACTTCGCTAGTGGACGCCATGGTCAAAGCGCCCGGGGCCAAGACCGGCTTGTTTGGAACGATCGCTTACCACACGCCGCTGGGAGACTATCCTGCTCCCAACACGACTCCCGAATCGGTGGACTTGCAAGGATTCTTTGCCGAGATTCGCGATGCGGGAGGCAAGTACGCGGTGCTGGAGGCAAGCTCACACTCTCTGGCGATGGACCGATTGTGGGGCTGCCATTTTCAAGCGGCAGTGTTTACGAATCTCACGCGCGAGCACATGGATTATCACAAGACATTCGAGGATTATTTCGCGGCCAAGCGCAAGCTGTTCGAAGGCACGGGCGCGGGCGCGCCGGAAGTGGCCGTGCTGAATACGGACGATGGCTATGGCAAGCAGCTGGCCGGCCTGGCAAAAAATACCGTGACCTACGGGCTCGAATCCGACGCGGATATCACCACAAAGAAATTTCATCTTAGTTTCGAGGGCTTGCACTTCACCGCGCAGACCCCGAACGGGAAACTGGAAGTGACCTCGCGGCTCGTCGGCCGGATCAACGTTTTCAACTTGCTCGCCGCGATTGGTGCCGCCCAGGCTCTAGGTCTCTCAAATGAAATCATCGAGAAGGGCATCCACGATCTGGACAGTGTCTCCGGACGCTTCCAGCGCGTGGATGAAGGCCAGCCGTTTCTGGTGATCGTGGATTACGCACACACGGATGATGCGCTGGAAAATCTCATTTGCACCGCACGCGAACTGAATCCCAAAGGCCGCATCATCACGCTTTTTGGCTGCGGCGGATTGAAAGACCGCACGAAGCGGCCGGTGATGGGAGAAGTAACGGGACGGCTGAGCGACCTGACGATTCTTTCGAGCGACAATCCGCGCACGGAAGACCCGTTAAAAATCATCAGCGACATCGTGGTTGGCCTGCAAAAGACGAGTGGAAAATATTTGATCGAGCCCGACCGCGCAAAAGCCATCGGCATGGCCATGGACGAAGCGCGCGCCGGAGACATCGTGCTGCTGGCGGGCAAGGGCCACGAAAATTATCAAATTCTGGCGGATCGCACGCTTGATTTCGACGATCGCGAAATGGCGCGGCGCGCGCTACGCGACCGTGGTTTTGAAGGGCCGAAAAACGGCTCAGGGTTTGGCACCTAGCGCGCTTTTCGATTAACGAAAGACGAGGGCGCTCGGGCCCGCAGCTCGGGGCGGCCAATAACGGACCTCTCTAAAGGAGGAGCCCTCAAAACTTTGAAAACGGAACGAGCCGTGCGGTATTGGGCCGGATACTGGAATAAGACCAACCCTTTGAGGAACTTATGCGGTGGACGATTGCACAGGTGGCTGGCGCTTTGGGTTCTCGGCCGGGAACGGGGCTCGACCCCTTGGCCCGGCTGGCCGGTGTGTCGATTGATTCTCGCACGGTACGTGCCGGAGAACTGTTCGTGGCCATCCACGGACCGCGTCACGACGGACACGATCATGTGGCCAGCGCGCTCGAACTCGGAGCCCTGGCAGCCGTGGTCGCGCAAGCCAAGCTCCCGCAGTTTACGGGCTGGGTGGGCGAACGCTGCCTCCCCGTGGCGGACACTTTCGAGGCCCTCAAGCAACTGGCTCGCGCCGTTCGCGAAGCGTGGGGCGGGAAAATTGCGGGCGTCACCGGCTCGGTTGGCAAGACCACCACGAAGGAAATTCTGGCGGCCTTGCTGGGCGCGAAGCTGCGGGTCCTGAAATCCGAAGGAAATCTGAATAACGAGTATGGCCTGCCGCTGACGCTGTTTCGGCTGGAAGAAACGCATCAAGCGGCGGTGCTGGAGATGGGAATGTCGCGCCGCGGCGAGCTTTCCCGGCTAGCGGCGATTGCCCGGCCGGACGTCGGCGTGGTGACGCGCGTCGCACCCGCGCATTTGGAATTTTTTTCTTCTGTGGATGAAATTGCCTTGGCCAAGCGCGAATTGATCGAAGGATTGAACGGCCGAGGTTCCACGGCGGTATTGAACGCCGATGATCCGCGCGTGGCCGCGTTTGGGCCATTCGCACCGGGGCGCGTGCTGACTTATGGCATTGAAAAGCAGGCGTTTTTCATGGCGGCAGAAATCGAAGACCGCGGCGCTTTGGGCACGGCGTTCGACTACCTGAGTCCTGAAGGGCGCGTACGGCTGGAGCTGGCGGTTCCCGGGCGTCATGCCATTGCCAACGCCCTGGCGGCGTTGGCGGCAGCGAGCGTTTGGGGAATCGGGGCAGCCGAAGCGCAAAGCGTCTTCCACACTCTTCGCGCTCCTGCAATGCGCGGAGAACTTTTGCGATTTTCGAATGGGGCGGCGCTGATCAATGACAGCTACAACTCCAGTCCTGCGGCGCTGCAGGCGATGACGGAGTTGCTTGCAGCCACTCCGAACTTCCGCCGGCGCATTCTGGTTGCGGGTGAAATGCGCGAGCTCGGAAGTTCTTCGCCGGCGCTGCACCGCGAAGCAGGGCAGTTTGCGACGAAAATCGGCAAGGTGGACTGGGTCATGGGCGTCTCCGGCGACGCTTCACAAATTGTGGAAGGCGCGGTGGCCGCGGGCCTGCCTCGCGGACAAACCAAGTTTTTCGCTACACCACAGGAGGCCGCGGAATTCTTGGAAACACTAGTCCTTCCCGGTGACCTGTTGCTGGTAAAAGGTTCGCGCGGAGTGAAGATGGAACAAATTGTGGATGCCCTAATCGCCCGCCACGCCGCGCCCGGAGAGGTTTCGCGCCAGGAGGTCCGGCACTAGAATGCTCTACTACCTCCTCGTCGAAGTGTTGAGGCGCTACTTCAGCCCGCTCAACGTTTTTCGGTACATCACGGTTCGCACGGTTTACGCCAGCTTGACCGCGATGTTCCTGGCGCTGGTCTTTGGGCCGTGGCTGATTCGCCGTTTGCGCGAACTGCAGATCGGCCAGTACATTCGCGAAGAAGGCCCGCAGGCCCACCAGAAAAAAGCCGGGACGCCGACGATGGGTGGCGTGCTCATCGTACTGTCCACCGCCGTGCCGACGCTGCTGTGGGCCGATCTGACGAATCCGTTTATCTTGATCGCGCTCTTTGCGCTTGCCGGATTCGCGATCATCGGCTTCATCGACGACTACGCGAAAATCTCGAAGCAGCAGAACCTGGGCCTCACGCCGAAGAAAAAAATCTATTTTCAGGTGGTAGTCAGCCTGGTTGTGGGCGGCTCCTTGTTAGTGCTGTTGACCCGCAATGCTTATTCGACTCAACTGGTAATTCCGTTTGCGAAGCGCTTTCATCCGGATCTCGTGATTCATTCGCTGATGAAAACGCCGTACTGGTGGTGGCTGGCCTTCATCCCATTTCTCGTTTTTGTGTGCATCGTCCTGGTTGGCTCCACGAATGCCGTGAACCTCACCGACGGTCTCGACGGCCTCGCGATCGGCTGTACCGTCATCGCCGCGGGGGCGCTTACGGTACTCACTTACGTCAGCAGCAACTTCCGCTGGGCTGCGTATCTGGACATCCAGTACATCCCCAAAGTCGGCGAGCTCACGGTTTTTTGCGGCGCGCTCGTCGGAGCCTCCCTGGGATTCCTCTGGTACAACGCCCACCCAGCGGAAATTTTTATGGGAGACGTCGGCTCGCTGTCGCTTGGCGGAACGCTCGGAACCATCGCGGTGATCATCAAGCAGGAAATTCTGCTTTTCTTTGTGGGCGGCATCTTTGTCGTCGAAGCGCTCTCCGTCATTCTGCAAGTGGGGTCGTTCAAGCTGCGCGGCAAGCGCATTTTTCGCATGGCGCCGATTCATCACCATTTCGAATTGCTGGGGTGGAGCGAATCCAAGGTGATCGTGCGCTTCTGGATTGCCGCGCTGGTCTTCGCACTGTTCGCGCTGACGACTTTGAAATTGAGATAAGAGATTCGGGAACCAAACGAAAATGTCCGCGTCCATCGAGCTTCGGAACAAACGCGTGCTCGTTGTTGGTCTGGCGAGAACGGGAATTGCCACGGCGTTGTTTTGCGCCGCGCGAGGCTCGCGCGTGACGGCAACTGACACACGGACAGAAAAAGAGCTTGGGGACGCAGTCGTTGCGCTCCGAAGAGCCGGAGTTGCTCTGGAACTCGCCGGTCACCGCCAGGAGTTGATTCTCGACACGGATTTAATCATTCCAAGCCCTGGAGTGCCTGCCGACGCGCCTCTTTTGCAATTCGCGCGCTCGAAGGGCGTCACGATTTGGAGTGAGATTGAGCTTGCCGACCGTTTCCTGAAAGGGCGACTCATCGCGATTACCGGATCGAATGGAAAAACAACAACCACTTCGCTTATCGAACACATTTTGCGGAGCGCCAGGTTCTCCACGATCCTGGCGGGCAATATTGGTACGCCTTTGATCTCCTGCGTGGAGAAGTCGAGCGATGAGACGATCACCGTCGCGGAGTTGAGCAGCTTTCAACTCGAACTGATTGAAAAGTTTCGGCCCAACATCAGCGTGTTCCTGAATCTCACACCCGATCACCTGGACCGTCATCACACACTGGAAAGTTACGGAGCAGCCAAAGCGCGGATCTTCGAAAACCAGAGGGAATCCGATGGCGCCGTGCTGAACGCGGATGACCTTGGTACCACACCATACGCGCCGGCAAGGCCGCAAGTCTTTTGGTTCAGCCGCAAACAGCGCGTTGCTCAAGGCGCTTTCGTTAGGGAAAACGAAGTTCTGTTTCGGCGCGAGGGGACCGAGGAAAGCATCTTGAAACTTGCGGATATTCCTCTGGCCGGTGCACACAACCTGGAAAACGTTCTAGCCGCTGTAGCTGCCACGCGGCTCGCGGGCGCAGAACCGGCCTCCATCGCGAAGGGCGTGCGCTCGTTCGCGGGGGTCGAGCACCGTCTGGAATTCGTCGCCGAGATTGGCGGGGTACGTTTTTACAACGATTCGAAAGCCACCAACGTCGACGCCACGTTGAAAGCGCTCGCCGCGTTTCCCGGCCGCATCCTGATTATCTTGGGAGGCAAAGACAAAGGCAGCGACTACACCCTGCTGCAAGCGCCGCTTCGCGAAAGAGCCATCCTCGCGCTGCTAATCGGCGCTGCGGCGGACAAAATCGAAAAGCAGATTGCGGGCAGCGTCGCCATCGAGCAAGCCGGAACTCTCGAGCGCGCCGTCGACACCGCCGCTCACGCTGCGCGCGCTGGAGACGTTGTTTTGCTGGCCCCCGCGTGCGCCAGCTTCGACCAGTTTCAGAACTATGAGCATCGCGGCCGCGTTTTCAAAGAGCTTGTGCATCAACTCGAGCGCCAAGCCGCAAGCACCACTTCTGGAGGGCGGTGAGCGGCATGCCGAGACGCAACGACAGTGACCGCTGGCTTTTTGGCGTGACGCTCGCGCTGTGCCTCATTGGCGCGGTCATGATCCTCAGCGCTTCCGCCGTCACGGCCGAGCAGTTATACGGTCATTCTTACATTTTCCTGGTGCGGCAGGCCGCCTGGCTCTTGATCGGCCTTCTGGGAATGTTTGTCCTGATGCGCATGGACTATCACAAACTTCGCCAGCCCGCCGTGATTTACACCATGCTTTGCACCATTGTGCTGATGCTGGTCCTCGCCTTTTTCCTCGACCGGTCTCACGCCACGCATCGCTGGATTCGCTTCGGTCCCGTAGGTATCCAGCCTTCGGAACTTGCGAAGCTTGCCGTCATTCTTTATCTGGCGTGGTTCTTGGATCAGAAGCGTCGTGGCAAAGAGACAATGGATTTCCGCAAGGAGGATTTTCTCCACACGGTTCTCCCCGCTCTCGCCCCGGTGTTGGTTTGCGCCGGACTCATTCTCGCGCAGCCTGACCTTGGCACATCGGTGGACATCCTGCTGTTCGCCACGACCGTTCTCTTTGTCGCCGGACTTTCCTGGAAATGGATCGCCGCCGGATTCGCCGTGGCTTTGCCCACGCTCTACCTCCTTATCACGATCGCGCCGTATCGCATGGCGCGGTTCCTTTCCTTCTGGGACCCCGGCTCCGATCCGCAGGGCGCCGGCTTTCAATTAAGGCAATCGCTCATCGCCGTGGGTTCTGGTGGACTGACCGGCGTCGGCTTGATGGAGAGCAAACAGAAACTCTTCTACTTGCCCGAAGCACACACCGATTTCATCTACGCCGTGATTTGCGAAGAGCTAGGCTTTATTGGCGCGGTGCTGGTCATTGCGCTCTTCGTCGTTTATGGACGCCGAGGCATCCGGGCAGCCTTTGCCGCGCCTGACGCCTTTGGCCGTCTGCTCGCGTTGGGAATCACCACCATGGTTTTATGGCAGGCGTTAATCAATTTCGCCGTTGTGCTGGGCATGGTCCCGACGAAAGGAATTCCGCTGCCGTTCATCAGTTACGGCGGCTCGAGCTTGTTGGTGATGCTGCTCGGCACCGGCGTGCTGCTCAATATTTCGCAGCAAGCCCAGGCTGTGGAAGCTTGAGGAGTGGCATCGCGTGAAACTCCTGATTGCAGGCGGCGGCACTGGCGGACACGTTTTCCCGGCAATGGCGGTCGCGCGCGAATGGCTCGCGCGGGGGAAAGAGAGGGAAGTGGTGCTGGTGGGAACCGCGCGCGGACTTGAGATGAAGCTGGTGCCGCAGGCGGGCCTGCCGCTCGAGACGCTGCGAGTGGCGGGCTTGAAAGGCAAAGGCGGAACGACTCTTTTCAAAAATGTGACGATGCTGGTTCCCGCGATGTTTGACGCGCGACGCGTGTTGCGCAAACACAAACCCGTCGCCGCTTTTGGCGTCGGCGGCTACGCGGCAGGTCCCATGATGCTGGCAACCTGGCTCGGAGGCGTACCCAACATTATTTTTGAGCCGAACGCCGAACCGGGCCTCACCAACAAACTTCTTGCGCGTCTCTCGAAGCGGATCGCTACCGGTTATGAAATTTCTGCCGAGGCTTGGGGAAAAAAGGCCATCGTTACCGGCTGTCCGGTCCGCGCCGAATTCTTCTCCATTCCCCCGCGCAAGCCGTCGAATCCATTGCGCCTGCTCATTACCGGCGGCAGCCAAGGCGCGCTGCCCATCAACCGCGCCTTGGTGGATTCGATGGACCGCCTGGCCACGCGAAAAGGTGAGCTGAGCATCGTGCATCAGACCGGCGAGCGAGATTACGACGCCGTGCGCACTGCCTACGCGCGGCGCGAAATTCCGGCGGAAGTCGTGCCTTTCATGACCAACATGCCAGAGCGCTTCGCCTGGGCGGACGTCATCGTCTGCCGCGCCGGAGCCATCACTGCCGCCGAAGTTTCCGCGGCTGGCCGCGCTGCCATCTTCATCCCTTTCGGCAGAGCCACCGATAGCCATCAACTGCGCAACGCGCAAGAAATGGCGCGGGCTTCGGCGGGCAGACTGATCCCGGAGCCGGCATTGACCGCTGAAACGCTAAGCGGCGAGATCTTTTCGTTGCTCGACCAGCCCGCGGAAATTGAACAGCTTTCTTCGAATGCGCGCGCGTTGGCCCGCCCTCATGCCACGCAGGAAATCGTCAATCTGATTGAAGAGGCCGCAAACGTGCAAGGCCAACGGTGAGGGTAAATCAGTGAGGGCAAAGCGTTGAGGGCAAAAAAATGATGGTCTCCTTTCGCAATTTTCAGCGGATTCACCTGGTGGGCATCGGTGGTATCGGAATGAGCGGCATCGCCGAGGTTCTTCTTACGCTCGGCTATTCCGTTTCCGGTTCCGACGTGAAGCTTTCGAACATCACGGAACGACTGCAAAAACTTGGCGCGACCATTTACCAGGGGCACAAGGCGTCGAACGCGGATGGCGCGCACGTGGTCGTCACGTCTTCTGCCGTCAAGCCGGACAATCCGGAAGTTATCGAGGCGCACAACAGAAAGATTCCGGTCATTCCCCGTGCCGAAATGCTCGCCGAATTGATGCGCTTGAAATACGGCATTGCGGTTGCCGGAGCCCACGGCAAAACCACCACGACTTCGATGGTCGCTTCCGTCCTTGCGGCGGCTCATCTCGATCCCACATTTGTCGTCGGCGGACGCGTCAATCAAGCCGGCACGACGGCCCGTTTGGGTAAAGGCGAATATTTTGTCGTCGAAGCCGATGAGAGCGACCGCAGTTTTTTGATGCTTGCTCCCGTCGTCGCCGTCGTCACGACCATCGACCGCGAGCATCTCGATCAATACACTTCGCTCGAAGACATTCAGGACGCGTTTATTCAATTCGTGAATCGCGTCCCGTTTTACGGCGCAGCGATTCTTTGCATTGATGAGCCGAACGTGCAGGCGGTTATCCCCAGCGTGAAGCGCCCCATCATCACCTATGGAACTTCCAGCCAGGCCGACTTGGTCATCAGCGACGTAAAACTCAATGGTTTGCAAAGCGAGTTCCGCCTCACCTACAAAGGCGACGACTTGGGCCTTTTCCAACTGTCCCATCCGCCTGGAATGCACAACGTGCGCAATGCTGCTGCGGCGGCCGCCGTGGCCCTGTATCTCAACGTTGCTTCCGACCTGATTCGCGAAGGCCTGGCAAGATTCGCCGGAGTCGGCCGTCGCTTTGACATCAAAGGCGTGGTCAACGACATCACCGTCATCGACGATTACGGCCATCACCCGGCGGAAATTCGCGCCACTCTCGATGCCGCCCGCGGTTGCAAATTCAACCGCCTGCTCGTGCTTTTCCAGCCGCACCGCTACACGCGCACGCAGCATCTCTGGGACGAATTCTGCCGCGCGTTCAATCAAGCGGACGTTCTCGTGTTGACCGACATTTATCCCGCCAGCGAGTCGCCCATCCCCGGCGTGACCGGTGAAGCCCTCGCCAATGCCATTCGAAGCGCCGGGCACAAGAACGTTCATTACGCCCATCTGATGCAGGAAGGCATCGAGCTTTTGCTCAAGCAAGCGCGCCCCGGCGACGCCCTTCTCACGGTCGGCGCCGGCAGCGTCAGCCGCGCCAGCAATGAACTAGTGGCTCTTCTCGGAGCGGAGCGACCGGCGGAACATGCGCATTAACGATCCCAAGTCGCTCGCAGGCTTGGCCGAACTCGGTATCGAGCTCCGGCCCAGCGCGAAGCTGTCGGAGCTGACTTCTCTCGGCATTGGCGGCACGACCGACTTGCTGCGCATCACCAAACACGAAAGCATCCCGCCGCTGCTGCGGCTTCTAGACGCAAATCGCCTTCCTCACAAATTCCTCGGAGGCGGTTCGAACCTGCTGGTGGACGACGGAGAGCTTCCCTGGGTCGTTTTGCAACTCGATCCACCCGAGCCGGACGTCGTACTGCAAGGGAACCTTGCTCACGTGGATGCCGCCGCAGACCTCGGCCGCACCGTCACCTTCTGCGCCAAGCATGATCTGGGTGGGATGGAAGGCCTAATCGGCGTTCCCGGCACTGTGGGTGGGGCCCTCCGCATGAACGCCGGCGCCTACGGCATGCAAATCGGCACCTACGTCCGCGAGGTGAAGCTCTACCGCGCTGCTACCCGGGAAATCGAGACCCTCCGGGGCCATCAAATTTCTTTCGAATATCGACACACTTCTTTTGCGGCTGATGATATGATGCTCGCAGTGATATTGGAACTACCCTCCAAACCGTACAACGAAATTCTAAAAGGCATTCGTATCTGCAACGAAAAACGGCGCTCCAGTCAGCCG
>Ga0126381_100006340_pt1 | contig 13069 bp, 9 predicted proteins | sample PanSoiMetPlot_28_FD_96465 | JGI IMG/M metagenome (GOLD analysis project Ga0126381, IMG submission 96465) | Tropical forest soil microbial communities from Panama - MetaG Plot_28 | ecosystem: Environmental > Terrestrial > Soil > Tropical forest > Bulk soil | place: Panama | collected 2016-02-17
ACCGTCGACGGCGCAACCCCCACCCGCCGGGCAATCTCATTGAGCCCGACCCCGGCGGTTCTCAAACGAAGCACTTCGCGCACGCGGCGCATTGGCATCCTCTCTGCTGGCATCCGCTCCCCCGTGCAAAAGCCAAAGGAGCGGACCCTAATCGGGCCAGCAGAGCGCCCTCTAATCGCGCGAGATCATCCCGGAATGGTGGGCGAAATCATCTCGGAACGCCGAGCGACATCAAATCGGAATGGTGAGCGACATCATCGCGGATTCGCGAGCGACTTCCTCCGGAATCCGCATGGTTAGTCGGCTACGGTGAAGTTTGGAATGGCTTCGACCTAAAGCGCGCGAGCACTCGAGAGGACCGATGAGCGGATAGAGGTCCGTGGCGGCCGAAAGCCCGCGCGATGTTCTGCGAGCCATGGCGGAACCGGTGGTGAAGTCTGATGGAGAGCAACATCGAGGGTCTGATCGGCGCCGGGCGCTACTACAGCAGCGGTGAGCGCGCAACGGGAACGGCGGGGAGTAACGGCCTTGCTGACGCTTTGGGATGCGTTGCAGCGCCCCGAGGCGGGTCGAGATACGGTCGCGGTACCCATTGCGCCACGCGACGATTGGTAACACAACACCGCTACTTGCAGGTCGAAGCGATGGCCGAACTGGTCGCAACAGCCGGCGCGGCTGATCGCCGTCCTGAGACCGAACTGCCGCCGTTGCGCGAGGGGCGACGATGATATCGAGCTCTTGGCCTCCTATTTTCTACGTGCGATCGGGCACGAGCTGCGGCGCGATTCTTTCGACGCCAGATCCGATGCGCCGCGTAGACCCGCTTCGAGCGATCCACTGCGCCGTGCTTGCGATAAAAATTAATTTGAGTAAGTAGCGACAACAAACCATTGTTTAATGGTTTATATGCTTTCATTAACGCTAACCGGCATGCAACTTTCGATGGTAGAGCGGGGTACCACGCAAATAGAGGTGGCTGCGGACCGAGTCCCCTTAAAACCCCATGGTGTTTCGGCCACCTAATGAAGACGGCATTGCTACTGGCCGTCGTCGCCCCGGGTGTCGCGCAGGCCGCGAGAGTCTCAGACGCCGACGCTCCAGATCGATCCCACAGGATTGACCACCAGCCCGCAACTTTGCCAAAAATCTACTGCCAACAGGACGCCCGCTAGCCAGGCGACATCGTCTGGTATCGCCGGGCGACATCATCTCGGAATCAGCGGGCGACATCGTCGGAATCCGCAACTTGCCAGATGTGCCACCTGACCTCCAGCGCAGCCCTATATCGCGGACCGATACCGAAACTCCACCACGGGCGGGGGCGCCAATCTTATCGGTTGAAAGCTATTCTAACCTCGCCGCATTATAAGGAGTGACGATCGAACGGAATGGATTTTGAGGGATCTACACTCAGGCACGCATGCCATCGGCCCTCGGTTTGGAGCGGCTATGGCGTTTATCGTGGTTGTAATCCTGTCCGTCGGACTCGGCTGGTCTATCTGGACGGCGGTCCGATCATTGGCTTCCGCCGTGCTCAAGTTGGCAGTATAAACCCAGTTTCTAAAGAGCCGCTTGAACCAGCCTCTGATCCTCGCTCCTCGAGCGCATCACATGAGGTCGCGGGAGAGACGTAACGAGTTCTGTCGTCCTCCCCGCGCCCATACTCTGCCCAGTCTTCTTCGTTTCGGTGCAAGCTTTAACCGTTGCAAGAGATCAGCGCATTAGGCGCCAATGTTATGGGCGGTCTCTCGCGATCTCCGGTCAAAGAATGACGAAAGATGTCCGTCGTCTGGGAAATATCAGCTGCTGCAGCCGCGCTCGGACAATAAGAAGTTTGAAAGCAGTTCACCTCCCTGTTTACCCGCGAAATGGCTCATATAGTCCGGGATCGAAAAAGCTACGATCGGAGAACTCGTCAGGCGGTTGGCAGTTGATATCTGTTGCCGAATTCGACCGGCAGTTGCAGGAACGCGGCGGCCGTCAGGCATCAGGACGAACAATTCGACGACGGCGCCCAATTGAGCTCCTGACGCGCGAGTGGCCCGCTCCAAAGCCGCATAGTAAAGCCCAATGTTTTCGAGCGCCATCTTCCCTTCACCGACTCCATCCTGAAACAACAGCAAGTTGATACCGGAGGCACTGATTATTTCTGACCAAAATGAGGCTAGCAAATCCGGATCGGCGAACGAATTACTGAAACCAGAGATTGCTACTTTCGATCCTGGCCGTCTGGCTTTGAGAAGCAGAACGGTTTCTGCCAAATATTTCTTTAGAACGGCCCGTTTTGCGAGATCAAGCCAAGTCCGGTCGTCGATTTCATCTGGGATATACCAGCCCGCAAACGGCGCGCTCGCAGCGGTAGTATTCAGATCATCGAGGAAGCCGGCGAGATCTTGAAGGCGTCGGCGGAAATAGGGGCGAAGCATATCCGAAGGTTGCTTGATCTCTTCCCAATAGCTGGAATCCAAGGCCAATCCGAACCAGACATGAATCCCTGATTGCGCCGCGAGCTTCAAAATCGAAGCGAGTGGCGTTTCGTCTGCCTCCGCGCGCCGAGCTTGAGAGAAGAGAGGTTTCCGATCAAGGACCGTCCATTGCACGAATAGAGTATCGATGCCGATGGTCCGCAACTCATCAAACAATTGGCGCCATTCTGCGACGGGCCGAGCAAGTTGCGCGTCTGTCAGTTGTAAAAAAGTGGCCTTTGGTTTCACACAAGCAGCTTCCCCTTGGGGACCCACTATCATGAAGGTGGTGGCGAACATCAGAACCGAGCAGGTCCAACGAATCCACGAGATCACCTTTCGGATTTCCACTCAAAACCTCGCAACGAGAGTAAGGGAGAAGACGACACTCGGGGTCGCCAGTGAGTCGTAGACGGTGTATCCGAGGCGGGGCAGAAGCTCTACCGCATCTCGCGGAGCGTGGTATTTGTCTTCGTAGAAGAAGCCACGCAACGAAGTTCCTATTCCTGCCTCTGCTGATGTGTTTGCTCCGACACCGTAATTTCCTCGAAAGATACTATATACAAACGGCGAAATGACCATTCGGTCCGCGAAGTTGAAATTTACGCCTTCACGCCCATCGGCGTAAGTTAGGATTTGGTGGGGAGATTGCGCTGTTCCAGCGAAATCAACGTACAGTAGGTTGTACCATGATCTCGACGCGACGGGATCGATCTCATAGCCGGAACTGGTCGAGAATGACAGGCGTCCCTCCCAATTATTGACGGCGTTGGCACCGAATTTGATCAGCCGCTCTCCGGATAACACCAAATTATAGTCGCGGAGTGGCTTGTAGTGGATACCAGCGCCGCCCTGGAAGCTGTTGCCTTCAGGGCTGATCGTGCCGGGGGCGTAACTGAAGAAAGTACGTGCAAACCCCTGAAGAATCCTACGGTCGACATAACCAATTCCGGGCGGCTGATACTGAAGTTCAACGCCGCCTTGGTTGGTGCTGATGAGGCTCTCGAGGTTCCGGGTTCGGCGTTCGCAGTAGTGGCCAGTAAGACAAAGGTTCGTGTAACCGTACGCTGTCCAGTGAGGCTCGACGGCATTGATGGTCCGTCGCAGCCCTTCAATTGTGCGCGCGGTGGCTTCGCGCTCTTCCTGGGTTTCAGCAGGGTATAGTTGCTGGTTGTCGATCGCCCACTTGAATTGTTCGATCGCCTGGTCGTTTTCGCCTAGCCCGAGGTAGGTATATCCGAGGTCTTCATGAAGCGCGTGGCGGTTCGGCTCGGCTGATACTAGGCCGGACAAGAGCTGTGCGGCGCCAGCGAGATCGCCGCTGTTGCGCAATGTATAAGCGAGCGCAGCTTTATATTCCGTGTTTCCCGGGTCGGAAGCTACGGCCGCCTCGAGCTGACGGCGGGCTTCTTCGGGTTCACCGAGGCGCGAGGCTAGCTGGCTGAGGCGGAACCGCCTCTCGGCTGTCGGATCGAGTCCAACAGCCTTTTCCAGCTCTGCGCGCGCCTCGCTCGACCGGTCCAGGGCCTCTTGATCCCTTGCGACCTCATCGTGGTATTCGGCTTCAAGGGAGATAGACGGCCATGGCCGAGTACTAAGAGGCGCAAGCAAGTCGAGCGCTTTTTGTGGCTGTTCGGTCAGGCGATAACTCCGAGCGAGCGCAAGCGTTAGCCGCAGCTTATTGACGTCGCTAAATCCAGCTGCGGTCCACTCCGTCTTGTCTCTTGCGGGAGGTTGCGCGGCATCCGCGGGAGCAACTCCGGGGAAGAACGGCAGAAGTAGCGCCGCAACCACAGCCAGCGCGCCAATCCGACATGAAGGGCGTTCAAATCGGTAGCCAGTTGATATCCACATTGCCGCGTCGTGCTGGTCCGAAGCGGTTCCCGAATCGGCACGCGCAGAAATCGCAGGATAACTTTCTCGATGCTCATTGGATCGCTCCAGTTTCATTATAGACGCCACAGCCGCGAATAGAGGTTGAGCTCGGTAATATGCCAAGCGCCCTCTCGAAGCAACTGGCCGCCTTGTCGTGCTGCTCTGTTTCGGAGTATGCGTAGCCTAGCGCGGCGCTGGCTTGCTGCTTTTGCGCCAGCGACAGAGCGTGCGAGTCGGTGAGCGCCCGGCGCAGAAAAACGATGCCTGGTCCGGGTTCACGCGCGGCCTGGTAGGCATACCCCAGCGACAAAGCAAGATCGCCTCGGGGTAGAGCGTCATAAGCTGCCCGGAGATCCGACACGGCCGCCGCGGCGCGGCCGAGACGCATGAGGGCGAATCCGCGGTTCTCGTGAAGGGATGTGGTAGCGCCGCCGAGCGCGATGGCCCTGTCGTAAGCGGCAACTGCCTCCTGGTCGCGCCCAAGGTTTGCGAGCGCCGTTCCCAACCGAGCATCGTAGCCTGCCCGAGTTTTGCGCGGGGTCCCTTCGCTGTCGGCGAGCCACCGGTACCATTGAGCTGCCTCCTGCCAGGCTTTTGCCTGCATCGCGCTTTCCGCCGCTTGCGCGAGCCATTCGGTCGGGTGGGCTGGAGATGTGTGATACGCTTCGAGGAAGAGAGATCGCGCTCGTGTCGTATTACCGCGCGCATTCTCGATATTACCCAAGCGCTCAAGGTAGCCTGCTCTCCTTTCGGCCGGGAGGCTGCGAAATGCCAGAAGCGCTTCGAGGGTCTTCGCGGCGGCGGCACCCTGGCCCGCACCTATCTCGACGTCCGCGAGAGCAGCGAGATTGCTGGCACTTGGCTCAGCCGCCACGAGCTCGCGCAAATGCACCAGCACAGCCTGGCGGTCACCCGCCTTCTGGGCCAATACCGCCTCGCGCCGGATGATTTCAGGGCGACTTCGGACGGTCTTCGGTAGTCTCATAAGTGCTTCTCGCGCTTTTCTTGCGTCGCCCATCATTTCATAGACGGAGCTTAGGCGGTGGAGATGGTGCAATCGCGCGTCGAGATCACCATCTGCCGCCGCGAGGCGCTCGATGTATCCGACGGCTTCCGCGGGCTGACCGGCCTCAAGTGCCGTCTCGGCTGCGGCCTCAAGCGACGTCCGGTTTGCCTCGACCGCGACCGCTCGCCGGAACGCCGCGAGAGCGCGCGCCAAATCGCCAGCCTTGACGGCGGCAAAACCAGCCGCCGATTCCAGGCGATTTTTATCCGCAGGCCCCGCAGCGGCCACCGCCAAAATCTCGAATTCCGTGGCGGCGAGCGATGGTTGACCCACTGCGGCAAGCGAGTTGGCGAGCAGCTCGCGAAGGCTCGAATCGTTTTCCGGCCGAAGCGCGAGTGCTCGCTGAAATGACTCGACGGCAGCCTCAGGTTTTCCAGCCTCGAGCTGGGCCTCCCCCAGAGCACGGAAGTTCGCGCGGCTTGGCTCAAGCTCGGCAACCCGTTGGGCATGTCTGACGGCGGCATCGAGATCACCGGCTTTCGTTGCCAGCACTGCAGATCGCCGCTCGAAATCTGCATCGCGCTGATCGGCCGGGATGCGGTCCAGCGCTGCCAGCGCCTCTCGAAAACGCCCTCTCTGCTCGTCTAGCGCACTCAGCCGACTCAACGCGTGAATCTGGTCCTTTTTGTCGCCGCTGTCGGCCAGTCGTGTATAATCGACCACCGCGACATCCAAATGGCCGGCTTGAACCGCTGCCTCCCCGGCTGCCGAAAGCGCCTCTGGAACCGGGTTGATTGCGGCCGCCCGCTCCAAGTCGGAGAATGCCCGCGAGGAGTCCTTAGCCGCTTGCGCGGCAAAGCCTGCCGCGCGGCGTAGGCGATACTCCTCGGCTTGAGTGAGCGCTGTCGTAGCCAGCTCCTCGAAATTGGCCGCCGCCTGATCGTAACGACCGACGCGAAACAGGGCGTTGGCGAGCGATTCACGAACCCCGCGATCCACGGCATCTGCCTTGGCCTCGCGCTCGGCTTTCTCGACCAAGTCGGTCCGCCCGAGCCTGGAAGCGGCTTCGGCCAATACGGTGGCCGCTTCAGGGTTCCCGGGAGCCAGTTTCCACGCTGCCTCTGCACGGGACAGCGCATCGATCGGGTCCCCACGTCTAAGGCCTAGCTCAGCGCCAAATATCAAAGCCGCGCGTTTGCCTTCACTATCATTCGCGCGTTTGGCCGCGTCATCGTAGACCGAGACCGCTTCAGAATCGTGGCCGAGGCGTTCCAAAATTTGAGCTTTGGCTAGCAGTAGTGTGGCATCAATGCCCGATTTAGCCTCCTCGCTGACCAAGACCGCGAGCGCATCGGCTGGCGCCGGGCTGGCCACCGCAGCTGCCGCCAGAGAACGGCGCACATATTGGTCGTCGACAGGCGCCAAGACATTGCTTTCTAGGGCAGCAGCGAGATCCGGCAACGCCTCTTTGTATTCGCCCAAGGCCGCCCGGGAGATGCCGCGATAGAACAGGGCCGGTGCGAAGTCGGGAAGGGAAGCGAGGATTCGGTCGGCAGCAACGGCTGCCGCCTGGTAGCGTTTAAGATCAGCGGCCAGAACAAGATATCCGAACTGGATAACGAGGTCGTCCGGATCGGAAGCAAGATAGCTCTCCAGTTCCCGGAAGGCCTTTTCGTTTTCCCCTTTGGCGACCAGTTGCCGGCTAAGTGCAAATGCGGGAAAAGAACGCTGACGCTGGAATTCGCGTTGCAACCAGCTTTGAGGCAACGCTGCTCGCAGCCGAGCTAGGTACGCATCAGTATCCCCCGCGGTCGCGGTGTTCTGGGTAGCGGTAGTTTGTGGGCTCTCTGCCGCCCGGGCGTTCGTCATATCATTAAGGTTGGTCAGACACAAGATCGAGACCAATGACAGCGTCGCTCGTATTTGGTTACGCAGCTTAGAGAAGCCTTGCCGCCGAACGAGGCAGAGTAATGTCAGTTGGCTTGCCGGAATGCAAAATGCGCTCATTCGTCGGAACTCGGTAAGATAATGATATCTTCGGCTGAGCCGCCTACCGCCTTTATATAAACTTGAGCATTTACAAAACCTTAAACATCGATCGCTGCATGCGCAGCCGAAGCGGGATCCACGTTCCGCATTGCGGGTTGCGTCATCGCTATCGGCTCGGTCAATTGACGTTTGCCGATCTGCTGCTGGGCCAACGCCTCTTTCATTTGATCGGGTCGGATCAGGCCCTCTGCTACCAGGTATTCGCCCAGACGCTTGCGCGATCTGGCGGCGGCGGAAACGGCCTTTACGAGATCTGGATACGATATGGCGCCGATATCAATCAGCAGCTCTCCAATTGGCCGGTATTCGACAAATCTGGATCCGAGTTTCATAACCGCGAGTTCGCTGGGATTAGCGAGGCTAAGCCGTGCATAGCCGTGGCGCAGCGCTAGGGTGACCTCCGCACGACGTGCCAACCGAAACTCGACCGGCACGCCCAGCGCTGCCTCAAGCTCTAGGATACCCTGACGGTTCGGCACGACGGCGCAGGCTAGTACAATTTTTCCGTCGTCTTTTTTCTCAACTGGAAAAACGGTAAGCGCCTTAGCGAAATGCTCTGGCAGGCGGCGAAGCAGACCCCGCGGTATGTTGTAGGGGTCAAGCGCAAGCGCGCGCTCGATGTGTTGCTGATCGCACAGGACTTCGATCAGTGCATCTTCATCAAGCTCACCGATATCGACGATAGCCGCTCCTAATGGTCTTCCCGTCGTTGCTTGCGCAGCCAGCCCTCGATTCAACTGCTCTTTAGTGACGAGACCACGCTCGATCAGAATGTCTCCAAGTTTGCGCCGATAGACCGCAAGCAGTTCTTCACCCGGAAAGGTGTGCGCGGTCTTATCCCAGCCGATGCGCTCGTTTGTCCTCAGATGCTTAAAATACCGCAACGTGGCCCGAGTCACCGCGCAATAGTTTATCAGATTTGCCACGAGATAGCGGGGTAGGATCATCGGGACTTGCGACCATCCGTAAACCCGGTAAGTCCAGAAGTGACGATGCGCCAGCCGGTTTACAAATAAGCTTATGTTTATGTAAAAGAGATCCCAGAGCGCACTATCATCCTCAAATGGCGGTGCGAAAATGTATTGGTCTGGAAAGAGCGCAGCCGACACCTGTAGGAACATCAGCCCGAGCGTTACGATATAGCCGAGAGCCATGAATTGTTGTGTGAATAACGTTTTGCGGTCGCGAAAATAGAGATAGCGAACCCGCCAGTTACCTTGCCAGGAAAACCTCTTCCAGCTCTGCAACGCGATACCGATCACCCATCTGGTTTTCTGTCGGATCGAAGCCCAGAAGAAATGCGGAAAAAACTCACGCGTAGTGATGAAATCGCGTCGGGTGACCAGTTCTGTTTTATCTTGAAAATAGTGTCGGCGCGGCATACTTCGTTCAATAGGAAATTGTACGAAGGTCTGCTTAAGCCCGAGTTGACCGATCCGGAAGGAGAATTCGTAATCCTCGGTCAGGCTATCAGTTGAAAAACTGTCGCCGCCGGAAGCTGCGGCCGCGGCATCCAGCGCCCGCATCGAGTACCCAGTTCCAACCCCCGCACCCGGCACCACCCCAGCAAACCACTTTCGGACGTGAAGTTCCTTGCAATGCGCCTCAGCGAACTCATCCATATAATGGCCGCCAACGAGATCCCACCATGGCCGCGCCAGCGAGATGATCGGAATCTGGACGAGATCCCAATCGGGCAACAGGCAATTGAAGAGCTTCAGGCTGAGTGTATCGACCACATCCTCCGCATCGTGCAGAATGACGCCGGCAAAGCGAATGCCATTGCGATCCTGATATTCGCGAATGCCTCTGACAATCCAATTGAGGCAGTCGGCTTTACAGGTCGGGCCAGGATGCGGAACGATCAATTGCGTCACATTTGCATGATCTCGCATGACCTCCTCGACCTCGCGTTGGGTTTCGTGATCGTTTATGTAAGTGCCGATAAACACGTGAAAGTTACTGTAATCGATGTTACCAATAGTGTTCAATAATGCCCGTTGGATCACCTCGGCTTCCTGCCAGGCAGGAAACATCAATGCAAATGGTTGTTCTGGTCTCTCTGCCATTTCCTTGAGACTTGGGAGGCGATGTTTAGAGGATCTGGTTAGCCATTGTGATACTTTCATCGTATAGAACAGGAAATCGACGAAAAGATCATCGAGTCCAGAGATGAGATACACAATCATCATCAGGACGAATGAGGCTTGTAGAGCCAGCAGGCCTAGAGTAATCAGATCGATAGAGCTCATCGATGCCACCGACTGCTTGGAATCGTGGTTGTGAGCTCCGGATTTTGACTGTCTCTTTTCAGAGACCGCAATCGAGCCGGCACAGGGGGCTCGGGCTGACAGCCGCAGCACCGGCTGTCTGGCCTTTGAACCAACAGGACCAATCCGTTGTGCAGCGTTCCCGTCAGGCGGCGGTTGGAGCGACGAACGTATACCCTAGGCTTTTTATGCCCGTGACAGTCTGCTGCAGATAGCTGATATTGTCGTAAGTGTGGTAAAAAAAGCTCGCCCACCCGTCGCGCACGACCAGGTTCCGCTGCGCATCTGCGATGATGTCGGCAGGCAACCGAGCCGGATACGAAAAGTACGCTTGCGGCTCGAGTCCACCCAAGGTGTCTGCCAACACTTTCATATTGTATACATCGTGGACCGTATAAGGCATATACTGTCCTGCCACCCTGGTATAGTTGATCGGTTGGCCGGACAGTAGCCCGGTAAAGTAGAGCCTTCTCTCGGAGGCGATGGTAAAAAAACCGTTTGCGGCCTGGTAATCGACGGCCGAAGCCGCATAGGAAGGAAATGTTATGATCGCCGGCATTGGAAAGCCTGCGTTCTTGTACAGCGTTTGTGCTGAGGTGAACCGAGCTTGCGCCCACGTCAGTGAATCCTCCGCAACCGGACCTTGGAAGTTCAAGCTATTATCGGAATTCATTGTTATTCGGTAAAATTCGCAATCATCTCCGGTCGCCCCGCTATACGGATTCGCAACGTTGGAATATTGATGAGTATAGCCGTGACACATCATGGTCCCCCCCTTCGACTGCATGTATTTGATCATGTTAATCATAGCAGACTTGGACTGCAGTGTAATCCTCGTGCCGTTGTTGTTAGCATTTAGCGGGTCAAGATAGTACGGTATGATCTGGAAGCCAAAGGGGACACTCTGACTGCTTAGCCAATCTGCGACTGACTTGAGCGTATTGGTATTAAAAGTGGGATCGATATCCTCGAGCCGCAAAAGGGCGCGGTGTTGTACCGGTGTGCTCGCCGCAAGCACGTCAAACAGAAGATCGCAGAAAGCCAAATAACGATCGCCTTCCGAAATATAGACAAGCGGGTTTTCGCCTATATACGTGAGGCTTCCGCCGTTTGGACCTGTAGAGCGCAATGCCCAGGGAAACGTGGAGCCGTCAGAGCGTACGCAGTTGGCTAATACTGTGACGTTTGAGGCGATCGATGCATAATTCATAATACCGGCGGCATTTGCCGCGTAGCGTTTCAACCGCTGTGTGGCTCTTATTGACGGTGGCAACGGGTATTCAACTTCTCCCACTGAGGAGAAATCGAATGCCGACCAATTCCAACCGTAGACGGACGAGAAGTTTGGATAACGCGCCGTCAGCTGCCAAATATTGTCGTACGCCCATATGACTGGTGTCGTGGTGCCGTAGACATCATCCAAAAAGGCATTGGGTATAGGTTCGCCGTAGGTTGAGCCGACATAAACGGCGGCCGTATATTGCTTGAGCTGACCGGTTTGATAGGACGCAATAGGCATTGCCGTCCATGAGCCGAAGTGGCTCGCCAGATTCGCCGACATAATCGCGTAGAGCTCGCCGAGCCAACCCCATTGGCCGGTGGTGTCGTAAAGGACGAGAGTCGAGACAGTCATGGTGTGTCCTCCTCCATGACGCCTTTCCCATGGAAGGGTCGTGGCCGAGGCAGCGCCTGGTTCGACGGCTTGCCTTGGGGCACGAAATAAGGATTGCTTGGATGCTCACCGCGCCCGGCGACGATATAACCCGGGGCTACTCCCACCTTATGGGGCAGTCGGGTCGTTGCTGGCGGCCCAATTAATTGTGCGCGAGCAGGATTTGTCGCCAACGCGGTGGCAAGGGTTATGCCGGTCGCAGCAAGAAATCTTCGACGCGGCATCTCTGCGTGTCTTGTCATAACGATCTCCTTCGACCCTTTCCTGGTTGGTAAAGTGTGCTGGGCGTCTTTAATTGATCCAATGGACGCAAGAGAACGATTTCTCCATCGCGAGCAACGGTCGTCCGCACCTCCAATTCCTAAGTACTTCTACGATCCGTTCGCTCGCCAGTGCGTCGCCGTATGAATTGACTGCGGTTGCCATGCGACGATAGGTCTGCTCGTCCTGCAGCAGCTCCTCGTAGCGACGCCCGAACGCTTGCAAGACGCAGCGCATAATCAGCCAACGACCCGCTGATCGGTTCGGTGTCCAATACACTGTCCGGTACGAGGCCCAAACGCAGCCAGGGCAGAACGGCGAATTTCGCCGTGCTGGCCCGAAGTGACAACCTGCACTTTAAACTCATCTTTGCCTTGTCTGAGCGCTTTGACGACTGGCGCGAGTTTAATCGCTTCGGGGCGCGTCCGGTCGACAATGTCGCAGCGTAACGGAGCTGGATATGACAAATGCAAGTGCTCCATGTGTCGTGCTGATTGCCTCTTTAACTCAGACGATCTCATATAGATGCGTTAGATATCCCAATTCGGACCTTCTTCAAAGAAAAATCAAAGTTAATGAAATATAGTTGAATATTTTAGTTAAATTATGTAAACATTTTAGCGTTAAATAGTTAACCAACATTTTAGATATCGACAGATATTAGTTGACCAGACGGGAACCAATGTCTATTAAAATATACCGCAACATGCTAGGCGAGCACACTCACATGATAAATCTTTAAGATGGGCACTAAATAGCGTGTTCATAGTAAATCGGAAATGCTTGTCATGCAGGCCAATTATGCACTGATCACCGCGTTGTGGCCGGAATAGGATCTATGTTCATATCGTCCCTGAAAACGGGAGAAGTCTCATTAATACTAATGTCATTAGGCATGTGGGAAGTGTATATTTAATTATTAGCGTACTATCTACAGAACTGCTTTGGCAGTAAGGATAAGCCACTGCCATCGCGACGAAGAACTTCGCCGGGTATAGTTACAAACGGACATCGTAACATATTTACGCACCTGAATTAAGCAAAATGGCAGAGACCCAAGAGACTCCCGCGTCTGGGTCTTGTGGGCGGTAAAACTGTTAAAACTGTTATTCGACGGTGACGCTTTTCGCCAGATTACGGGGCTGGTCGACGTCGGTTCCTTTAAGGACGGCGACGTGGTAAGCAAGGAGCTGGATTGGGATTGCGTAGACCAAAGGCGAGATAAACGGATCGCAATTCGGCGTTGCAATGCCAAAGGCGACTCTATCGGCGAGGCGGGCAATCCCGGCGCCGTCTGAGATCATCACAACGCGGCCGCCGCGCGCCATGACCTCCTCGACATTGCCGAGCGTCTTCTCGAACAGATCGTCGTGCGGCGCCAATACGATGACCGGCACGGCCTCGTCGATCAATGCGATGGGGCCGTGCTTCATCTCGCCGGCGGCGTAGCCTTCGGCATGGATATAGGAGA
>Ga0126381_100006341_pt1 | contig 13069 bp, 14 predicted proteins | sample PanSoiMetPlot_28_FD_96465 | JGI IMG/M metagenome (GOLD analysis project Ga0126381, IMG submission 96465) | Tropical forest soil microbial communities from Panama - MetaG Plot_28 | ecosystem: Environmental > Terrestrial > Soil > Tropical forest > Bulk soil | place: Panama | collected 2016-02-17
CGGTTCCGCCTGACGGAGAATGCCCGCCGTGGGTCGTCGAGGCGCCTTCAAGGACCGTCCGCTCTGGCGCCGCCTTCAAACCATTCACCACGAGATCAAGGAAGGGCGGCATCCCAACACGAGCTCGCTCGCGGCGGAGCTGTCCGTCTCCTCGAAGACCGTGCAGCGCGACCTCGACTACCTGCGCGACGAGCTCGAGGCGCCGATCGAGTTCCGCCGCGAGGAAAACGGCTACGCCTACTCGCGCGACGATTACGTGCTGCCTTTCCTTCCCGTGGACGGCGCGGACCTGTTCTCGATCGGCGTCGCCGCGCAAGTGCTCCAGCTGCTCGGAGGAACCCCGCTCGCGCGGAGCCTGCGCTCCTGCTATGAGCGCCTCGCGAAACTGATGCCTCCCGCCGTGAGGCTGCGGCCGGAGATCGTGCGGGAAAAGCTCGCGCTGCGCGCGACGGCGTTCCGCCCGGTGCGGGAAGAGACGTGGCAGGCCGTCGCCGAGTCCCTGCAAAAGGGCATCGCGCTTTCGATCCGGTATCGCCACCCGGACGAACCTCCAGGCGAGCCGCGGATCGTCCGCCCGTACGCCTTCGTCCTCGCCGGCCGCGACTGGATGGTCCTGGCCGAGGACGCGGCTCAGGGGCAGGTCAAGAACTTCTACCTCTCGCGGATCGAGAGCCCGCGTTTGACGGCCGAGCGCTACGCGATCCCGAAGAGCTTCGACGCCGACGCGTTCTTCCGGAACACCTTCGGGCTCTTCGTCGGGAAAGGCGGAGCGTTCCGCTTCCGCGTCCGGTTCTCGCCCGAAGTCTCCGGCGAGATCCGTGAGATGGTCTGGCATCCGCGGCAGAAGATCGAGACGGAGGAGGACGGCTCCGCCGTCCTCGAGCTGCCCGCCGAGTCCGTCCGCGAAGCGCGACGCTTCGTCCTCGCCTACGGACGTCACGCCACCGCCCTCGCCCCGCCCGAGCTGGTCGCCGACCTGGCCGAGGAGGCGCGGGCCATGGCGGCCCTGTACGGACCCCCGCCCGCCGGGGGCGCCCGGGCCTCCGGAACGCGGAAGAAGACGGACCCCTCCGTGCGTTCTTGAGGTCGCATGCGGAGCGCCGTGCTCGGATTCGCCGGTCTGGCCGCCCTCTCGGTCGCGTGCGGCCCGGCCACCGTGCGTCCGGCGTCCTACGCCGACCCGGACGTGACGTGTCCCGGCGGGCGAGCGTCCTGGAATCTCGACGTCCGGGACGCGCGCGCCGAGCCGAAAGGCTCGGAAAAGATGGTGGGCGCGATCCGGGACGGCATCCAGAAGTCGTTCCCCGGCTGTCGCTGGTCGGCCGCCGGACAGGGTGCGGACACGATCACGATCGAGGTGCATCGCTTCGTCTCGAAGCTCGACGACGACTACTCGGCATGGGAGGCCGCCGTGGAGTGGACCGTCCGCGCGCAGGACGCGGGCGGACGGACGCTGACGGAATTCCAGGCCGACGAAACGTTGGCGCGGCCGAACTATCGCGGCTCCGACAACGAAAAGGAATCGCTCACCGAGGCTTACCAGAAGGCCCTCTCCCGGACGGTCAAGGGACTGCAGGCTCTGCCCGCCAACATGTCCTGGCGACGCCCGCTCGAGAGGACGACCGATTCGCCGCAACAGGAGGGATCATGAAGACTCGTCTCGCCGCCGCCGCCGCCATTCTCGGCATCACGTTCGCGTCCCGCGCGCTCGCCCAGGACACGAACTCCCGGATCTACCAGATCGCGTCGATGCTCTCGGGGACCTACGAAGGCGCGACGCCCGGGAACCACCTGACGCTCACGCTCACCTCCGTGGCGCTCGAGCCCGCGCAACCCTACGACGTTTTCCTCTCCGTCAACGGAACGTTCGAGAAGGACAACGTCTACCAGCAAGGCGTCATCCGCCTCGAGAATCAGGGCAAGGACGTCTACTTCACGTACATTCCGCACTTCAGCCCGCAGGTCACGGCGCTCTCCGCCGACGTGGGAGTCTTCACGGAACGCGAGCTCTCCGCAGCCTGCAGCTTCGTCATGAACCCGCGGGGCGACGGGTTCTTTGGCGATACGCTCGGAACGACCTCGTGCGCGCTCGCGATGCGCGGCGCCGTCGGCAAGTGGGAAGTCGAGATCGAGCCGGGAACCATCCGCGTCCGCAACACGGATAGCGGGGAGACGCTGCGGTTCCGAAAGGCGGGGAAGTAGCGAGGCCGCCGAGCTAGGGCTCCGAGGGCAGGAACTTCCGGGCGATTTCTTTGACCGGCTCGGAGAAATCGCCTTTGATGATCCAGCGAAGGAACCCGGGCTCTTCGCGGCTCATGTCCCGCAGCAGGCGCCCGCGGTTCTTCCCGAAGTTGACCGTCGGCTCCCCGTTGACCAGCCGGAACCGACCTTCCGGGTCCATGTCCTGGTCGAGCCCCGCGCAAAATGCGTCGTGCAGCTCGGGGACCGAACGCGGCAAGTCCGCGTAGCGCGCGAGCTGTCCCTCGAGGACCCGCAACGTCATCTCGGCGTCGGCCAGCGCGCCGTGGGCGCCGGCATGGTCGGTCTGGCAGTAGAAACGCGCCGCAGCCGCGAGATGCCTCGGCTCGCGGGCGAAGAAGATCCGCTGGGCGTCGACGAGGCGCCGCTCGCTGATCTCGAAGGGCACTCCCGAACGCAGGAACTCGGCGCGCAGCACCGGCAGATCGAAACCCGTCATGTTGTATCCGCCGAGGTCGGCCCCGTCGAGGAATGCGGCGAGCTCCGCCGCGACATCGCGGAAGCGAGGAGCCTCCGCGACGTCGGCGTCGGTGATGCCGTGGATCGCGGTGGACGTCGGAGGAATCGGGATGCCAGGATTCAGGCGCCGGACGAACTGCTCGCGGCGTCCGTCCGGATGGATCTTGAGACACGCGATCTCGATGATCCGGTCGAAGCGGGCGTTGGTGCCGGTCGTCTCCGTGTCGTAGACGACGAGCGGCCGATCGAGTGCGAGCAGGGATTCGAGCATTCTGGCGGATCCTAGCATCCGCCCGGAATCAGTAGTTCTCGGAGAACAGGAAGAAGAAGAGCTCGCCGATCCGCGTGAAGAGTCCGCGCTTCTTCCACTGCGCCTCGGTGAGCACGTCGCAGCGCCCGAGGTCGGCGAGCACCATCGCCTCCACCTCCGCGGCAAACCCCCGGTCGTAGACGACGAAGTTGGCTTCCGCGTTCTTCGTCATCGAGCGGTTGACGAAGTTGATCGAACCGACCGTGGACCAGATCCCGTCCACGACCATGACCTTGTTGTGCATCATCGTCGGACGAAACTCGTAGATCCCGACGCCGGCGGCGAGCAGGTCGCCGAAGTGGTAGTGGGCCGCCATGCGGACGTTGGGCGAGTCGGTGTGGGCGCCGGGAACGATGACCTTGACGTCCACGCCCCGCCGAGCGGCCGCCGCGAGCCCGTCGCGGATCTGCCGGTCGGGAGCGAAGTAGGCGTTCTCGATCCAGATGCGGCGGCGCGCCGCCTGGATCGACATGTAGAGCAGCAGCTTCGACATCGAGATCGAGTCGCCGCGCGAGGCCGCGATGGCCTGAGCGAGCAGGTCGCCAGCCGGCGCCACCGCGGGAAACTGCCGGTCGCCGTTCAGCACCTCGCCGGTCGTGTGGGTCCAGTCCTGCGCGAAGATGTGCTGGAGCTGCACCACGACGGGCCCGGTCATCTCGATCATCGTGTCGCGCCATTCCGACGGATCGCGGGCGTCGCCCTTCCAGCGGTCGTCGATCCCGACGCCGCCGCAAAAGCCGATCCGACCGTCCACCGTAAGAATGCGCCGGTGCGTGCGGTGGCCCACGCTGTCGATCGAGTAGATCTTGAGCGGCTTGTAGATGCGCACCTGCACGCCCGCGGACTCGAGCTCCGCCTTGAGCGGCCCGAGGTCCGATCCCCACCCGTCCACGAGGATCCGCACCGCGACGCCGGCGCGGGCGCGTTCGGCGAGGGCCGCGGCGAACCGCGTGGCGATCGTGCCGTGGTCGAAGATGTAGTTCTCGAGATTGACGGAGAGCTGCGCTGCGGCGATCGCATCGAGCATCGCAGGAAAGATGCCGTCGCCGTTCTGGAGGAGCCGGGCACTGTTGCCCGGGACCATCGGGGTTCCGAGTCCGTCGAGCGTCCGCAGGAATTCGGGGCTGTCCACGCCGTACGTAGGCTCGTACTGGTAGACCGTGCGCTTCTCCGAGAAGATGTAGGAGCAGCCCCCGAGGAACGAAACCGCCGCGAGGGCGGCGCAGGCTCGCCAGACGCGCGGGGAGCGCGGGCCAAACGTCCGATCGCGGGCCAATCCGCAAATAGTCGCCGCAGTCGTCGATTCAGCGCTGACAATTCCCGTCATGGTGTCGGCGGACACAAGGCGTAACTTACTGCGAACAAGACGGTTGCCGAGACGGCACGAATGGCCAATCCCTTGCAATCTCGGGCGGGCGAGCAAAGGAACCTCTCAACCTCCTCCTTTCGCCCCCCGGGCGGCCCCACCCCGTCCCGGGGCTTTTTTTTGTCCGCGCGAAGTGAAGTCCGCCTGAGGCTTCGCGCCCGTGTTCGGCGCGGGGATGCTAGCAGCACGAGGCGCTCGCTCCACGGCCCTTCGATCGCGGATGGTAGCGTCCGGGCGTGCGCATTCTCGCGGGAGATGTCGGCGGAACGAAGACCGCGCTCGCGATCATCGAGGTCGCGGGAAGCCGGTGCCGCGTGGGCCGACTCGAGCGCTTCCGCAGCGCCGAACACGCCGGGCTCGAGGAGATCGTCGAGCGGTTCCTCGAAAAGGAGCGAACGAAACCGGCGGCGGCGGGATTCGGCGTCGCCGGACCGGTCCGGGCCGGCCGTTCCACCGTCACCAACCTGCCCTGGAAGCTCGACGAACGCCGGCTCGCCCGCGACTCCGGGATTCGCACCGTCGCCCTCGTCAACGACTTTGCCGCCAATGCGCTCGGCCTCCGGTTCCTCGGCCCCCGCCAGCTCGCCACGCTCGCCCGCGGCCGTCCGGACCCGGACGGGCCGATCGCGGTCCTCGGCGCCGGGACCGGCCTCGGCGAGGCAGGCGTGGTGCGGACCCGAGCCGTCGAGTCCGTCATTCCCTCCGAAGGAGGGCACGTCGACTTCGGCCCGCGGTCCCCGCTGGAGGATCGCCTGGTCGCCTGGTTGCGGGGGCGCTTCGGCCGCGCGACGCGGGAGCGGATCCTCTCGGGCAGCGGACTCGAGCTGCTCTGGGAGTTCCTTTCCCGCGAGGGCGTCGCGAAGTCGTCGGTCCGCGGGAAGGCGGAGATCGAGGCGGCCGACGATCGCGCCGCCGCCATCAGCCGCCTCGGCCTCGGACGCCGCGATCCGCTCGCGCGCGCGGCCCTCGCCTGGTTCGCCGAGATCTACGGGTCGGAGGCCGGAAATCTGGCGCTGCAATATCGGGCGACCGGCGGCGTCTTCATCGCCGGCGGGATCGCGCCCAAGATCCTGCCGTTCCTCCGGGCGCGGGAGTTCCTCGCCGCGTTTCGAGACAAGCCTCCGATGCGCGATCTGCTGACCGGGATTCCCGTCCGCGTCGTTCTCGACGCCCGCCTCGGGCTCTACGGGGCGGCGGCCGCCGCCGCGCGGCGCTCTACTTGACGACGATCGAGGCGACGCGGTTGTTGCGGAAGACGATCTCGCGCCGGATTCGCTCGTAGACCCAGCGGGTTTGTCGCACGCCGTCTTCCTTCTCGTCTTCCGCGCGCTCGGGTCTGCCGAGAAGGTCGCTGACTTCGCCCATCGTCATGCCTTCCTTCAGGGCCGCGACGACCTTGTCGGTCTGGTCGGTAATGGACGCGCTCGCGTCGCTGACCACGCGGTTGCGCTCCGAGCTTTCGACCGCGGCCTTCGAGCCCATGAGCGGGTTCGTGATCGAGTCGATCAGGCCTCGGGCGGTCGGCCGATCTTTGTAGATCCAATACCCGATGGCCGCAACGGCGGCGAGGATGACGAGATTGCGGATTCGGCGTCCGCTCATCGTGAGGGTCCTAGGGCGAGCGGAGCCGTCCGGGAGATCGGGAGGCACGACCGGCCGCCGACATGTCCGCGAGCGCCCGATTCGCCCGCGCGACCAGCTCTTCGAGAAGCTCCCTGCAGCGGCCGCGGCCCTCGGCCGGGACCGTCCAGACGACGTCGAACGCCGTGAAGACGGCCTCCTCGAGCAAGGGTTCGCCCTCCTCGACGCCGCGCGTCCACTCCTCCCGCAGCATCGCGCGCCGGGCATAGCGCAGCGCTTCCAGGCTCCGCTCGTCCGTCGACACGAGGCGAAAGCGCAGCGTCAGCGAAGCCGGCTCGAGGCGCGGGGCCGTCGAGCGGGACGAAGCCGCCGGCGTCGAGGGCGACGCCGTCACCTCCGTGAAGGCGATGCGGGGCATGCGCACTCATGTAGCGAACCCCGTGCCCGGCGCGAGGGTGGCGCCCACCTTCACGAAATACAGCCACTTGCGCCCACGGGGGCGCCCGCGTGGCGGCGCGTGAGGCGCGCCGGTGTTACCGGCGGTAACGCCTGCCGCTCCCTCTTCAAGGGGCGTCGGGAAGCTCGGCCCGCGCCCGGTTGGCGCGTTCGACGAGCTCCGCGACTTTCTCGCGGCACCAGGCGGCCTGAGAGGCGAGGGCAAACCAGCGCAGCTCGCCGCTCGAGAGCGACGGGTCTTCCATCGAAGGCTCGTCCCATTCGAGCCCGCGGGTGCGTTCTTCCCGAATCATGACGCGCCGGGCATAGCGCAGGGCCTCCATCGTCGCGTCGTCGGACATGGCGATCTCGAACCGCAGAAGGACCCGGCGGGAGGGGTCGAAACGGACGGCGACCGCGTCACGCAGCTGGCCCGCCGTCGGACTCGCGTCCGAAGTGGTCTCGCGGAAGACGATCGGGTCCGTCATTGGATGTGTTGCGTGTGGACTCATTGTACTCCACACGAGGGGCCCGGGAGCCCGGCCGGCGGACTCTCAACGCCGTGTAAACCGGCCTTTCCGGGGCTCGTCGAATCCCTCGGAGCAACGACCGCTCAGCGCGACCGTCCTCTCCGACCTCCGGGCCCCGCGCGAGCGCGGGGCCGCTTTTTTTGGCTCGCGGGGGTAGTGATTCAATGGCGCCGTGATCCAGGCCGAGATCTCGTTGGCGCTTCTTGTGATCGGCACCCTGCTGCTCGCGGCGACGCTCTGGGACGCGTTCGAGACCATGGTCCTCTCGCGCCGGGTCTCGCGCACCACCGGCCTCGCGGTCATCTTCTATCGTCTGACCTGGCCCTCGTGGCGCGGGCTGGCCCGCCGCATGGAGGGCGAGAATCGCCGCGAGAATTTTCTGACCGTGTACGGGCCGCTCTGGCTCCTGCTCTTGATCGGGCTCTGGGCGCTCTCGATGGTCCTCGCGTTCGCCCTCATGCAGTGGGGAGCGGGCTCTCGCATGAGGTCCCCCGACGGCAGCGACTCGTTCCTGACCACGCTCTACATGAGCGGCACCACGCTCTTCACGCTCGGCCTGGGCGACGTGACGCCGCACTCCCCGGCCGGCCGCTTCCTCACGGTCTTCGAGTCGGGAATCGGGCTCGGTTTCGTCGCCCTCGTTATCGGATACCTGCCGGTCGTGTCGGCCGCGTTTTCGCGGCGCGAGTCCGCGATCGCTCTCCTCGACGCCCGCGCCGGCTCCCCTCCCACGGCCGTCGAGTTGCTGCGCCGACACCTCGGCGAGGGCGGCGCCGAGGACCTCCACGCCCTGCTCCGCGACTTCGAGCGATGGGCGGCGGAGGTGCTCGAGAGCCACGTCTCCTTCCCGGTGCTCGCGTTTTACCGGTCGCAGCACGACAACCAGTCCTGGGTCGCCGGGATGACGGCGCTGCTCGACGCGTGCGCGCTGATCCGCGCGGTCGTGAAGACCGACTGTCAGCGCCAGGCGAAACTGACTTTCGCGATGGCTCGACACGCGGTCGCGGACCTCGCCCGCGTGCTCCGGACGCGTCCCCGCCCTCCCGAACCGGACCGCCTTCCGGCCGCTTCGCTCGCGCGCCTGCGCCGCGAGCTCGCATCGGCGAGCGTGGTCCTGCGCGAGGGGCCCGACGCGGACGAGAAGCTCGCGGAGCTCCGCCAGATGTACGAGCCGATCGTGGAGTCCCTCTCGCGGCTCCTGCTCATGCCCCTGCCTCCATGGATGCCGCCGGCCCGGGCTCGGGAGAACTGGGTGACGCACTCCTGAGGCGCCGCCGATGACCGAGGACCGGAGCCTCGAGCTCCCGCCGGAGAAGCTCCGCGAGCTCATCGACGCCGCCGCGCGGCGCATCGTCGAGCACGTCGCCTCGCTGCCGGAGCAGCCTTCCGCGGATACCGAGGGAGGAGCCGAGCTCGCACGGTCCCTCGTCGCCTCGATGCCGGAGACCGGACGTCCCGCGCAGGAGTTGCTCGACCTCCTGTTCCGGAAAGTCGTTCCGAAGAGCTTCAACACGGCCGGTCCGGGGTACCTCGCGTACATCCCGGGCGGCGGCCTGCCCCAGTCGGCGGTCGCGGACCTCGTCGCCGACTCCGTCAACCGGTACGTCGGCGTCTTCGCGGCCGCGCCCGGACTGGCCCAGCTCGAGACGAACGTGGTCCGCTGGTTCGCCGACCTCGCCGGCTATCCGCCCGAGGCGAGGGGCATTTTGACGAGCGGAGGCTCGCTCGCGACGTTCTCGGCTCTGGTCGCGGCGCGGCGCGACCGGCTCCCCGAAGACTTTCTCTCCGGAACGATCTACGTCTCGGACCAGACGCATCACGCCGTCCAGAAAGCCGCGCTGCTCGCGGGATTTCCGCCGGACCGGGTCCGCGAGATTCCCGTCGACGACCGGTACCGCATCCGCCTCGACGCGCTCGTTCAGGCCGTCGCCGCCGATCGGTCCTCCGGAAGGACTCCGTTCCTCGTCGTCGGCAACGCCGGCACGACCAACACCGGGGCGGTCGACGACCTCTCGGCGCTGGCCGACTTCTGTACGCGGGAGCGGCTCTGGTTCCACGTGGATGCGGCGTACGGAGGCTTCTTCCTTCTCACCGACGAAGGCCGGCGCCAGATGGCCGGGATCGAGCGCTCCGATTCCGTCGTCCTGGATCCGCACAAGGGGCTCTTCCTTCCATATGGCACCGGCGCGTTGCTCGTCCGGGACGGCGACGCCCTGAAGCGGGCCCACGCCCTGTCGGCCGACTACATGCCGTCCATGCAGGACGATCCGGACCTGGTGGACTTCAACCTGCTCTCGCCCGAGCTGTCCCGGGATTTCCGCGGGCTGCGCGTCTGGCTGCCTCTATCCATGCACGGCGCCGGACCGTTTCGGCGTAACCTCGAGGAGAAGCTCGCTCTCGCAAGGAAGGCCGCCGACGAGCTCCGGAAGGTTCCGGACATCGAGATCCTCGCCGAGCCGCAGCTCTCGATCCTCGCCTTCCGCCTGCACCGCCCGGGGCTCGACGACGAAGCTCTCAACCAGCTAAATCGGAACCTCCTCGAGCGCATCAACGGGAAGAAGCGCGTCTACCTCACCGGGACGAAGCTCGACGGCCGGTTCGCGATCCGCATCTGTGTCCTCTCCTTTCGGACGCATCGGGATCGAATGGACATGGCCCTCGAAGACATCCGCGAGGCCGTCCGCGGCGCTTGAACCGCCGGCGGAATTCGCCCTAGAATTCGGGTCACACTCATTTCCGAAAGGAGCGTGCGATGAGAAGGGCTTCGCTCGTGTCCCTCCTGTTCGCTTTTGCCGTTCCTCTGTTCGCGCAGCGCGTCGTCGACCCGGATGGACGTGTCCTCCAGCTCTTCCCCACCAGGGACAAGCCGTCGCTCGAAGCGGCGAAGCCCGAAGCTCGCGTGATCAACCTGACCTACCACGGCGGCCCGACGATCACGAGCGCCAAGGTCGTCTCGATCTTCTGGGGCTCCGCGTGGCAGGTCAACGGCAGCCCGAGCGCGCTCGCGGTGAGCATCATGGATTTCTTCAACCAATACGGAACGACCGGCGAATACAACGTCATCACGCAGTACTCGGGGATCCAGGAGAGCAACCTCGGTAATGCCTTCTGGATCGACACCGTCAACCCGTCGAGCACCGCCGTCACCGACGCGATGGTCCAGGCCGAGGTGATCCACGCCTTCACCGCGGGCGGCGTGGCGATCGACGCGAGCACGATCTACGAGGTCTTCCTGCCGAACGGCTACTACGCCCAGATCGGGAGCGCGACATCGTGCGGCGGTCCGCACCTCCAGTTCTGCGCCTACCACAGCAACTTCAGCTACAACGGCAACGACGTCAAGTACTCATCGATGCCGTACCCGAGCTGCGGCGGCTGCCAGTGGACGGGCTGGACGACGGCGCAGAACTTCGATCACTTCGCCTGCCATGAGACGCGCGAAGCGGTGACCGACCCCGACGGCAATGCCTGGTTCGACCGGTCGGGCAACGAAGCCGACGACAAGTGCGCCTGGTCCCCATCGCCGTTCATCGGAGCCGGCGGCTTCGGCTACCAGTACGAGTGGTCGAACGCGAACCACGGTTGCGTGCAGACGAAGTAGCCGCAGCCCAGCGTCGTTTTCGAGAGCCCCGGGGAACCGGGGCTCTGTCATTTCCGGCGAGAATACGGGCATGAAGCCCGCGCCGATCAAGCCGCCCGTTCCGTTTTCCGCCCTCGAGGCCCTCGACGTCCGCGTCGGCACGATCCGCAAAGTCGAGGACGTCCCGAAGTCGGAGAAGCTGCTCCGCCTGACCGTGGATTTCGGCGACCACGAGCGCCGCATCCTCTCGGGGATGAAGGGCGAGCGGTCCGACCCTCAGGAGATCGTCGGCCGCCAGGCGCTCTTCGTGGTCAACCTCGAGCCGCGCAAGATGATGGGCGAACTCTCGGAAGGCATGCTCTTCGACCTCGGCTACGCGGACGGCCTCGCTCCCGCGCTCGCCGTTCCCGAGCGCGAGGTGCCGAACGGCGTCCGCGCCGGCTGAGCTCCCGACTCAGACGAGGACGCTCGCGGGCCGGGTTCGCGCCGCGGCGGATCCCGCGTAGGCCGCCCAGGCTCGCGCCAGCCTCTCGACGCCCTCGCGCATCGGATCGGCCTCGAGTACGAACGGCAGCCTCAGCCGGTCGCTGCATCCTCCGACCGGCGAGGCGAGCGGGCCGGGCACGACCGCCACGCCGTGGCGCAGCGCCACCTGGGCGAAGGAGCTCGCGTCGCCCTCCGGAAGCCGGACCCAGAGGGAGAGGCCCCCGGCGGGCGGTTCCCAGGTCCACGCCGGCAGAAGTTTGTGCAGCAGCCGGGTCAGGCGATCCAGCCGCTCGCGCATCTCGCGCCGCCGCGACTGGCGGACGCGCTCGGCCTCCGCGAGAAGGCGGACCGCGCCGAGCTGCCCGACGAGCGATCCTCCGAGATCCGCCATGATCTTCAGGCGCGTGATGCGCGCGAGGAGGTCTTCCGAGGCGCGGATCCAACCGATGCGCAACCCGCCCCAGAAGAGCTTCGAGAGCGAGCCGATCGTCAGGATCGGCGCGTCCGGATCGAAGGCCGCGATCGGCGGCGGCGCCTTCCCCGAGAGCGACAAATCCGCGAGCGTGTTGTCCTCCAGGATCGGCACGCGCATCTCCCGGGCCAGCCGCGCCAGGGTCCGGCGCGCCGCCTCGGGCATGACCGCGCCGGTCGGATTGTGGAACGTGGGCATCAGGTAGAGCAGACGCGGCGCGACCCGGGCGACCGTCTGCTTCCACCGCGCGATGCGCCCCGCGTCGCCGCCGAAAGGAACCGCCGCGAGGCGCGCCCCCAGGCCGGTGAAGATGTCGATCGACCCGAGGTACGTCGGGTCCTCGACGACGACGGTGTCCCCGCGCTCGAGGAACAGGGCTCCGGCGAGGCCGATGGCCTGCTGCGCGCCGTGGGTGACCATGATCTGCTCCTCGCGGGTCGGCAGCCCCCAGCCCTCGAGATGCCGCGCGATCGCGCGGCGAAGCGCTGGAAGCCCCAGCGGAAGGTAACCGGGCCCCCGGGCGAGCTCCTCGAGCGACTTTTCGTCGACGCGGGCGAGAACCTTCGGCAGGATCTCCGGCGCGGGAAGGTGAGCTGCGAGGAATTCGATCGTGTCGCCCGGGCCGTCGACGAGGCTGCGATAGACGGGATGGCGGCGGAAGGATCCGGAGGGGTCCTCCCTCAGGCGCAGTCCCGGACCGCGCGACGGGGACCCCCGCACCCGCGTCCCGCTCCCCCGGCGGCTCTCGACGCGCTCGGCGGCGCGCAGGGTCTCGTAGGCGGAGACGACGGTGGTGCGCGAAAGCGCGAGAACACGGGCGAGGACGCGCTCGGCGGGCAGTCGAGCGCCGGGCTCAAGCTCGCCGCGGTCCATGGCCATCTCGAGCGCCCGCGCGAGCCTCCGGTACATCGGGCCTTCGCCCGACGTCCATTTCCCGAGGGCGCCGACGAGGGCCGAGGGCGTCATGATCCGCAAGTCCACCTGGCCCGAAGGTGGCTCTTGAATCGACGCGGCGTCGAGGCCATCTTGATGTCCAATTTGAGCATAGGTCAGAAGTGGATGCTAAAAGTGGACTTGTGTGCGAATCGGTCGAAGGAGGGCGGACATGACTTTGCCCGGACACGCGTTCTTCCGCGGACGGATCGTTCCCTACTCGGAGGCGCGCGTCGGCGTCCTGACGCACGGCCTCAACTACGGCACCGGCGTGTTCGCCGGCCTGCGCGCTTACTGGAACGCCGACGAGGCGGAGCTCTTCCTCTTCCGCCCGAAGGAGCACTTCCAGAGGTTCCTCGAGTCGGCGCGTCTTCTCGACATGACGCTTCCCCAGTCCGTGGACGCGCTGACGGACGCCCTCGTCGAGCTGCTGCGCACGGAGCTCTATCGTGAGGACTGCTACGTCCGCCCTCTCGCCTTCTACGCCGACGAGTCGATCGGCGTCCGCCTGCACAACCTGACGCCCGAGGTGTCCATCGTCGCGATGCCGTACGGGCGTTACGTCGAGAACGACGAGAGCCTCCACGCGACGAGCTCGTCGTGGCGGCGGGTGGACGACACGATGATCCCTCCCCGGGGCAAGATCGCCGGCTCCTAC
>Ga0126381_100006342_pt1 | contig 13068 bp, 11 predicted proteins | sample PanSoiMetPlot_28_FD_96465 | JGI IMG/M metagenome (GOLD analysis project Ga0126381, IMG submission 96465) | Tropical forest soil microbial communities from Panama - MetaG Plot_28 | ecosystem: Environmental > Terrestrial > Soil > Tropical forest > Bulk soil | place: Panama | collected 2016-02-17
CAAGGTCGTCGACCGCACCGGCCTGATCCTCGAAATCTTCGGCCGCCGCGCGCGCACGCGCGAGGGCACGCTGCAGGTCGAGCTCGCCCATCTCACCTATCAGAAGAGCCGCCTGGTGCGCTCCTGGACGCATCTCGAGCGCCAGCGCGGCGGCTTCGGCTTCCTCGGCGGGCCGGGCGAGACCCAGATCGAGACCGACCGGCGCCTGATCGAGGAACGTATCGCGCGCATCGAGACCGAGCTCGACAAGGTCAAACGCACGCGCAAGCTCCATCGGCTGAGCCGCCGGCGCGTGCCTTATCCGATCGTCGCGCTCGTGGGCTACACCAATGCCGGCAAGTCGACTCTGTTCAACCGCATGAGCAAGGCCAAGGTGCTGGCCTCCGACACGCTGTTTGCGACGCTCGATCCGACCCTGCGCGCGATCGATCTGCCACACGGGGCGCGGGTGATCCTCTCCGATACGGTCGGTTTCATCTCCGACCTGCCGACCATGCTGGTCGCCGCCTTCCGCGCCACGCTCGAGGAGGTGGTCGAGGCCGACGTGATCCTGCATGTCCGTGACATCTCCCATGCCGACGCTGACGCCCAATCACACGACGTCGAGGCTGTGCTGCAGCAGCTCGGCATCGAGATCGCGGACGGTGCCGGCGCCAAACTGATCGAGGTGTGGAACAAGATCGATCGGCTCGACGGGGAGGGCGCCGAGATGCTGCGCAACCTCGCCCAACGCCGCCCCGCCGACCGGCGCCCCGTCCTTATCTCGGCATTGACCGGACAAGACCTCGACGCCCTGGCGGCGGAGATCGAGACGCGCATTGCCGCCACGCGAATCCTGCTCAACCTGAGGCTCGACGCCGCCGACGGTGCCGCCATTTCCTGGCTGCATCGCAATGCCGAGGTGTTGGCCAAGGATTTGGCGCCTGACGGCTCGCTTGCCGTGACGGTGAGGGTCGATCCTGCCAATGCGGGCGCGGTCCGCGCCAGACTTGCGCCCGCCAAGCCGACCGAAGAAGAGTAGGGACTCAAGCCTTCTTGGCAGCCTTTTCGGCAAACTTGGCCTCGTCCCACAGGGCGTCCATCTCCTCGAGCGTTGACTGCTCCGGAGACTTGCCCCGGGCCGCCAGCGCCGCCTCGATTGCACCGAAACGCCGCTCGAACTTGAGATTCGTGCTGCGCAGCACAGCTTCCGGGTCGGCGTCGAGATGCCGCGCGAGATTGACCACCGCAAATAGCAAATCGCCCACCTCGGCGGCTGCCTTCAGCCGATCGCCACCGACGATTTCCGCTTCGATCTCATCCGCTTCCTCGCGGATCTTCATCAGAACCGCGCGCGGATCGTTCCAGTCGAAGCCGACTTTCCCGGCCTTCGCCTGCAGCTTAAGCGCCCGCGTCAGGGCAGGGAGCGTCACCGGCACGCCGGCAAGCGCGCCATGCGCCCCACCACCTCCGTCGGACCGCCCGGCCGCACGCGCGGCCTTTTCCTCGTCCTTGATGCGCTCCCAAAGACCATTGACACCCGCGACCGTCTGCTGGCCCGCATCGCCGAACACATGCGGATGCCGCCGAATGAGCTTTTCGGTGATGCCGACAACGATATCGCCGAAATCGAACGCCTTTTGTTCCTGTGCCATGCGGGCGTGAAAGACGACCTGCAGCAGCAGATCACCGAGTTCATCGCGCAAATCCGCCAAGTCGCCGCGCCCGATCGCATCCGCGACCTCATAGGCTTCCTCGAGCGTGTACGGCGCGATCGTCGCGAAATTCTGCTCCAAATCCCATGGGCAGCCGCTGCCAGGTGTCCGTAGCGCCGCCATGATCTCCAGAAGTCTGGCAATGTCGCGCGAAGGCTTCATGCGTGGCGCCAATCGTTAACGCGGGAGCGCGGAACCTAGCCAGAGCGCCATCCCGCGCCAAGCCAGACATGATTCGCATAAGGGATATTATGGAATATTTTATGATGCGTCGATATTTGGCTGGCCAATGGCTCACATAGCGTCGGCAATCTCCACGCGGAGCCCGTCATAGGCCGGCTCGACATGGGACGGTAGCCGGCGCCGCAAGTCGGCATAGTCGAGATCGCTGTGCAGATTGGTGAGGATGGCTCGCCGCGGCGCCAGGCGCTTGATCCAGTCGAGCGCTTCGTCGACGGAAAAATGGCTCGGATGCGGTTTGTAGCGCAGTGCATCGACGATCCACAGATCGAGGCCCTTGAGCACCAGGATGCTCTCCGCCGGCAGATCGCGCAGGTCGCTGGAATAGGCCACGCCGCCAACGCGAAAGCCGAGCGAAGCGATGTCGCCATGATCCTGGGCGAACGGCAGCGCGCGAATAGCCCCGCCAGTGCCTGTGATGATGATGGGACGGCCGGGGCTGATCCGGTGCTCGTTAAGGATTGGCGGGTAGTTGCTACCCGCCGGCGTGACGAAGCAATAGCCGAAGCGCGCGTTGAGCACCTGCGAGGTCGCCGCGTCCACATAGGCATCGATGCGCCGTCGGTGGCGCAGGAAGAGGGCACGCAGATCGTCGATGCCGTGGGTGTGGTCGGCATGCTCGTGCGTGAACAGCACGCCGTCGAGCCAGTCGACGTCGGCCGCCAGCAACTGCTCGCGCAGATCAGGAGACGTGTCGACCAGCACACGCGTCGAACCGACGCCGTTGCTTTGCTCGACGAGCAACGAGCAGCGACGGCGACGGTTCTTCGGGTTCCGCGGATCGCAGTCGCCCCAGCCGAGCGCCGGCCGCGGCACACCGCCTGAAGATCCACAGCCCAGAATAGTGAATTTCAGGGTCATGCCCCTGCTCTCACCCGGCCGGAGAGAGCACAGGAGCGGATCGCGGCACCTTGCTGAACAAACGATGGAAATTCTCGGTGGTCAGTTGCGCTATTTCCTCCAAAGTGACGTTGCGCACCTGCGCCAGCACCTTGGCGGTCTCGACCACGAAGGCCGGCTCGTTGCGTTTGCCGCGGTGGCGGCCCGGCGCGAGATAGGGAGCATCGGTCTCGATCAGGATGCGATCGGCCGGCAGCTCCGCCGCGACCGCGCGCAACGCGTCCGACTTCTTGAAGGTGAGGATGCCGGTGAAGGATATCGAGAGCCCCAGCGCGATCGCGCGTTGCGCTAGGTCGCGGCCGCCCGTGAAGCAATGCAACACGGCCGGGAAGGCCCCCTTCCCCGTTTCCTCCTCCAGAATCGCGGCCATGTCGGCATCTGCGTCACGCGAATGAATGACCAGCGGCAGGGCGGTCTCGCGCGCCGCGGCGATGTGATTGCGGAAACCCTTCGCCTGCGCCTCTGGCGGGCTCAGGTCGTAGAAATAATCGAGCCCGGCCTCGCCGATCGCGACCGTCTTGGCGTGGCGCGTGTGCGCCACCAGGTCCGCGACCGTGAGGTCCAGTTCCTCATGAGCGTAGTGCGGATGCGTGCCGACCGAGCAGTAGACGTCGGCAAAGCGCTCCGCGATGGCGACGAGGGCGCTTTGCCGAGCGACCCGCGTCGAGATGCTGACCATGCGGCCGACACCGGCTGCCTGCGCGCGCGCCACGATCCCATCAAGCCCATCGGCAAAGTCTTCGAAATCGAGATGGCAATGGCTGTCGACCAGCATCCCGCGACGGTCCGCCTCCGCTCCGGCAAAATCGTTGTCTTTCATCGCCTTAACCGCCCGTTCTTCGGCTAGCCGCCCCATTTCCGCCCCGCATGCGGGCACCGCTGTGCCGCGTCTTGGCCGCAGGATCAATCCCAATCTAACCCATGGCCCGGTTTTTGCTTACTGCAGATTGGAGCAAGCACGAGATTTTGGAGCTAGGGCCATGGCCGAGCAGATCAATATTGCAAAACGTGCGGGCCGCGCCGTAACGCGCAGGCTCGCGCTCAAAGGAGGGCTTGCGCTCGGCGTCGGCCTTGCCCCTTTCGGCATCATCGGGCGCGCGTCGGCGGCGCCCATCACGATGCGCTTCGGCAGCGACAGCCCGATCGGCGCCGCCCACACCAAATCCGCCGTCGTGCTGAAGAATTTCGTCGAGAGCCACACCTCCGGACGCGTCGAGGTCACGATCTTCCCGGACGGCCAGCTCGGCAGCAACGGCCCGATGACCAACTCGGTCAAGGCCGGCACGCTCGATGCAGTCGTCACCGACGTGACCTATATCAGCACCGCGGTTCCGGAAGCCGACGTGTTCAACCTTCCCTTCCTCTACACCGACACGCTGCAGGTGCTGCGTTTCGCGGGCAGCGCGGTCGGCGACAAGCTCAAGCCGAAGATCAGCGAGGCCTTCGCCTGCGAGGTGTTGGGCTTCGCCACCGACGGCTCGCGCAATCTGTGGAACAGTAAGCGTCCGATCAAGACGCCGGTGGACGTTACCGGGCTCAAGATCGGCGTGCAGCCGAGCAAGATCCAGCGCGACACGATCCTCGCCTTCGGCGGCATTCCGACCGTGGTCGCCTTCAATCAGCTTTACACGGCGCTGCAGACCGGGCTCATCGACGGCAGCGACAAGGCCTTTGCCGACATGATCGAGCTCAAGTTCTATCAGGTCACGAAATATCTCACGCTCACGAGCCACTTCAGCATCGTCAACGTGCTTATCGTCTCCAAGAAGTTCATGGACAAGCTGACCCCGCAGGACCAGGATGTGGTCCGCGCCGCCGGCAAGCCCGCCGTCGATGCGCAGGTCGAGGAGATTCTCACTGGCGAGAAGGCCGCCCTCGCCTTCCTGCAGGAGAAGGGACTGCAGGTCTTCAAGATGGAGAATCCAAAGGCCTTTGCCGAGAAGATGGAGGCCGTCTACAAGGACGCCGCCGACCGCATCGGCGCCGAGCTGATCGAGCAGGCGCGGAGCCTCTCGTAAATCCCAGTCAGCGCACGGTCCGGGAATGCGACTGATCCAATTGCAATTCTATCTCGCGGAGCTTGGCCGCTTCATTGAGAACGCGTTAGTCGTGATCTGCGGCCCGCTTCTGTGCGTCATGGCCTCGTGCGTCTTCTTCGAGGTCCTGATCCGTTACGTCATCCACGCACCTACCGCCTGGACCGAGGAGACCGCGCAGTTCATCCTGGTGTGGTACGGCCTGCTCGCGGCCGCCGTGGGCGCCCGCAAGGGCGTGCATTTCGCCATCCGCTGGGGCGTCGTCCGCTGCAGCCCACGCACCCGCTGGCTTATCCGGCAGGCCGTCAATGTCGGGGTGATCTTGTTCCTCTCTGCGCTCCTCAAGATGGGCGCCGACTACCTCGTGATCGTCGCCAATCAGACCTCGACTGGCGCGGAGATCAACATGCGCATTCCCTGGGCCGGCATACCGGTCGGAATCGGCAGCATCTTGGCGATCTACGTCCTCGAGGTCGTGGACGCGGTCCTATCGATCTGGACGGGGCGGCAGTTCAGCGCCAAGGAGGCGCGCGAGGAGGAGATCTATCGCGCGCTGCGCGGCGAGCCGGCCGGCGCCGGAGATTGAGGCCGCGCCTCATGGCGATCGTAATCGGTATCGCCTGGTGTCTCTTCCTCTATGTGGGCGTACCCATCGCCTTCGTGCTCGGCGCCTCCGCCATGGTCGGCGTCCTGCTCGCCCCCGACGGCTTCGATCTCTTGCCGGCTCTGGTCGAGCAGATGTTCATTGCCGCGAGCTCCTTCAATTTCCTGGCCATCCCGCTGTTCGTCTTTGCCGGCGGCGTGCTCGCCGAAGGCGGCATCGCCAAGATTCTGATGGAGCTTGCCTCGATCACCATCGGGCGCGGCCGCGGCGGGCTCGGCGCCTCGATCGTCATGTCGGCGATGGTCTTCCACGGCATTTCAGGCTCCTCCTCCGCCGACGCCGCTGCGATCGGCAAGGTGACGCTGCCGACGCTGCGGGCGCAGGGCTATCCGCTGCCGTTCAGCGTCGCCCTGCTGGCGACGGCGGGCGCCACCGGCACGCTCATCCCGCCGACCATGGACCTCATCATCATCGGCATCGTCGGCAACATGTCGATCGCCGGATTGTTCTCGGCCGGCATATTGCCCGCCTGCGTCAATGGGCTCGGGCTCATGGCGATCGTCGTCTACATCTCGCGCCGCCGCGGCTACGGCAACGTGACGATCCCGTTCGCGTGGCGACAGGCGCTCTGCGCATTCCTTAAGGCGGTCCCTGCCCTGTCGATGATCGCGATCATCCTGGGCGGCATTCTGGGCGGCGTCTTCACGCCGACCGAGGCTTCCTCGGTCGCGGTGTTCTACGGCCTGTTCCTCGCCTTCGTGGTGTACCGCTCGCTGAGCTTCAAGCAATTCCTCGCGCTCTTCCGCACCACCATCGAGATCAGCGGCATGGTGCTGCTCGTCATCGCCATGGCCGCAATGCTCGGCTATGCGCTGACCATCTTTCAGGTGCCGGTCGGGCTCGGCAAGCTGCTCGATCAGGTCGCGCCCGACAAGATACTGTTCCTGCTGTTCGTGCAGATTTGCTTCTATCTCATCGGCATGTGCATGGACACGGTGCCGGCGATCTTGATCCTGATTCCGATCCTCACCCCGCTCGCCATTGCGCGCGGCATCGAACCCATTCACTTCGGCATTTTGGTCGAATGCAATGTCGCGCTGCATCTCGCCTGCCCGCCGGTCGGTAACGTGCTGTTCACCGCGTGTGCGGTCGGCAACACGCCGCTCGAGCTTGTGATCAAGCCGATCCTGCCGATGATCGCGATCTTGACGGTGACCATGTTCATCATCACCTACGTCCCCGACATCGCCATGTACATGCCGCGCCTGCTCAAGCTCGTGGACTGACTCCAATCACGGCAGCGGCTATTCCTCACTGCCGCTGCGCCAAACGGCGGCTGCCTTCAAACGCGTACGGACCATCGTCATGAAGCCCAAGGTATTTGTTGCCCAGCCGATCCCGGAAGTGGCGCTCGACGTGCTGCGCCAGGCCGCCGAGGTCACCGTCTATCCCTACATGGACCGGCAGATCAGCGTCGACGAGCTCATCGCCAATGCCAAGCGCGCCGATTGGCTGTTCGTCCTGCACGAGACCAACGTCACCGCCGAGGTAATCAATGCCAATCCGAACCTGCGCGGGATCGGCGCCATGGCGTCGGCTAATCCGCTCATCGACATGGACGCTGCTAATGCGCGGAAAATTCCGGTAATCGTCGAGGACCCGAAAGTGACCTATCCGGGCGTCGCACCGACGACCGCGGATCTCACCATGGCGATGCTGCTCGGCCTCGCCTACCGCCTGGTCGAGGCCGACCGCTACGTGCGCTGCGGCAAGTTCCGCCAGGAGCAGACCTTGGCGCTGATGGGCCTCGGCTGCCCGGGCAAGGCCGTTGGCCTCGTCGGCATGGGCCGGCTCGGCGAGAATCTGGTGCCCCGCATCCGCGCCTTCGGCATGCATGCGATCTACACCAAGCGCACGCGCCTCTCGGTCGGGCGCGAGCAGGAGCTCGCGGTCGAATGGGTGCCCGACCTCGAGGAGCTGCTCATGCGCAGCGATTTCGTATGCCTCGTCTGCGACTACAATCCCTCGACCCACAAGCTCATCGGCAAGCGGGAGCTCGAGCTGATGAAGCCGGAGGCTTTTCTGATCAATACTGCGCGCGGGCGCATCGTCGACGAGACGGAGCTGATACGCGCGCTACAGGAAAAGCGCATCGCCGGCGCCGCCCTCGACGTCTATTGGAACGAGCCGCCGGTCACGCAGGACCCTTACGTGCCGGAGGAGCTGTGCAAGCTCGACAACGTGATCCTCGCGCCGCACAACGGAGGCGCCACCTGGGACGTGCGTGGCCGCAAGGCGATGTCGGTCGCGCAGAGCATGGTGCAGATGATGCAGGGCGAGCGCCCGGCGGCGCTGCTCAATCCGCAGATTTTTGCGAGCGCGTAGGCGCGAATTCCCTAAATCTTGTCCCGGCTCTGAGCCAAGACAAGATTGAAGGAGGCTCGTCCCATCCTGCGCCTCAAGGGCTCGCCTCGCTTTCGACATAGCGCGGGAAGGCCGGCGCGGGCGCCGGCAGCTTGGCGCCTGCGGCGATCCGCTGGTCGCCCCCGAGCACGAGGAAGCTGCGCTCCCCCGCGGGCACGGCGAGGAGGTCGAGCAGCTTGCCGGCCGCAATAGGCGTGAACGGCTGCGCCAGGATCGCGACCTGGCGGATGACCTCGGCGGTCACGTACAGCACGGTGCGCTGGCGCGCCGGGTCGGTCTTGGCGAGCGCCCACGGCGCCTCGAGGGCGAAATAGCGGTTCGCCTCGGCGACCACGGCCCATACCGCCGCGAGCACTTGATGCAGCGCCTGCACCTTCATGGCCTCGCGCGCCTTGCCGATCATGGCGTCGGCGGCATCGAGCAGCGCGCGGTCGGCCGCGCTGAACGCCGCCGGCTCCGGCAGCACGCCGTCCAATTGTTTGTTGATCATGCTGAGCGAGCGCTGCGCCAGATTGCCCAGATCGTTGGCGAGATCGGCATTGATGCGCGCGACGATCGCCTCGTGGCTGTAAGTGCCGTCCTGGCCGAAGGGAACCTCACGTAGGAGGAAATAGCGCAGCTGATCGATGCCATAGGCGGCGACGAGCGCCAATGGATCGACCACGTTGCCGACCGACTTCGACATTTTCTCACCGCGGTTGAGCACGAAGCCGTGCGAGAAAATTCGCCGCGGCGGCGCGATGCCGGCGGACATCAGGAAGGCCGGCCAGTAGACCGCATGAAAGCGCACGATATCCTTGCCGATGACGTGCAGGTCCGCGGGCCAGTAGCGGCGGAACTCCGCCGAGTCGGTGTCGGGATAGCTGACTCCGGTGAGGTAGTTCGTCAGCGCGTCGACCCACACATACATGACGTGCTTGGGGTCGCTCGGCACCGGAATGCCCCAGTCGAGCGTCGGACGCGAGATCGACAGATCCTCAAGCCCGCCCTTGACGAAGCTCACGACCTCGTTTCGCCGTTCGGCCGGACCGATGAAATCCGGATGCTTGTCGTAGTACGCCAGCAGCCGCTCCTGATAGGCACTCAGGCGGAAGAAATAGCTACTTTCCTCGGTCCAATCGACCGGCGAGCCGAGTGGCTCGCGCCGCACCCCATCCGGCCCGAGCGTCGTCTCCTTTTCGAGGAAATAGCCTTCCTGACGCACGGAATACCAGCCGGCGTATTTGCCGAGATAGATGTCGCCGGCTTTCTGCATACGTTCCCAGATCGCCTGCGAGGCGCGGTAGTGGCGCGGCTCGGTGGTGCGGATGAAAGCATCCTGCGAAATATCGAGTGCCGACCATGCGTCGCGGAAGCGCTGGGAGTTACGGTCGGCAAGCTGCTGCGGCGTAAGCCCCTCCGCGATCGCGGTCTGCTTCATCTTGAGGCCGTGCTCATCGGTCCCGGTCAGGAAGAAGACATCCTTTCCGTCGAGGCGTTGAAAGCGCGCGATCGCATCGCTCGCCAGCACGGTGTAGGCGTGGCCGATATGGGGGACACCGTTGGGATAGAAGATCGGGGTCGTGAGGTAATAGCGCTCGCGAGCCGGTTTGGAAGCCGGCTCTTCCGCGGCGCGAACTGGTTCCGTGTGCGGGGGCGATGCCGTGGGAGCACCTGGCTTCGCCTTCTTCCGCGCAGCCGATTTCCTGGCGAGAGGCGCCTTCTTGGCTGCGGCTGGTTTCTCGGAGCGAGCCTTCTTTGACTTCGATTTCGCCTTGGTCTTCGACTTCGCGTTCTTGCCACGCGTCTTCACGCTCTCGCCGGAGCGCCTGCCCTTGGATTTCGTTTTTCGCTTGCTCTTGGCCATGCAGGCATGCCTCAAAGACGAGGATGGCCGGACAAGACGCCCGGCCACGACGATTCGCAGATTGGTATCAACCGGCAGCCGCCTCGGCAAGCCAGCCGAAGACCTTGAAGACCAGCGGCTTGCGTTCGAGATTGTACATCTCGACATCGCGGGCGGTGCGGTTGATGTTGTCCCAGGCCTGTGCCATGCGCACCGCGCGCGGCCCCTGCGCCACTGCGGCCGCGAGGCGTCCCGAGAGCCAATCGCGCGCCACGTCGACGAAAGCCGTGAGCACCAGACGATCGGCACGCTCGAGGCTGTCGCCCAAAGCATGCAGCGCGCGCGGGTCGACCGCCGGCAACAGGCCGGTCAGCTCGATGACTCGCTCGCGCAGCGCCAGGAGCGGTCCGCCGAGGAGCGCAATGGCCTGCGCAACGCTGCCGTCGGCGGCGGCCGCAGCCTTCGCGACGGCAGGATCGTCCGCATCACGTCCGAGCGCGGCGGCGACGGCGCGCGCGATGTCCGCGGGCGCGAGCGGCCGCAGCGACAGGCGGCGGCAGCGCGAGCGGATCGTGGCGAGCAGCCGTCCTGGCGCATGGCTCACGATCAGGAACACGCAGCGCGGCGGCGGCTCCTCCAGCAGCTTGAGCAGCGCGTTCCCGCCGGCGGCGTTCAATTCATCGGCGGAATCGACCACAACCACGCGCCACCCGGCCTCGCCCGCGGTCGAGCCCAGGAAGGGGACGAGCCGCCGCACGTCCTCGACCGCGATGACGGTGCGCAGCGTCCCGCTCTCGCCCGGCCGCCGCTCCAGCACCAGCAGGTCCGGATGCCCTTGCGCCGCGATGAGGCGCGTGACCCGATGATCGCCCGGCAGCGCGAGCGAGGCGGTCTTTTGCACCTCCGGCGCCGCCGGGTTGGGATAGGCCAACAGAAAGCGTGCCATCCGGTAAGCGAGCGTCGCCTTGCCGATGCCGGCGGCACCGCCGATCAGCCAGGCATGGGGCATGCGGGCGCCGCGATAAGCCTCGAGCAGAGCGCGCTCGGCCTCCTGGTGCCCGAACCATTGCAGGGTCTCGCGCGGATGCGGATGCCCGGCATCCGCGTCGTCCTCCTCGCTCACGACGCCATGTCCTCGAAGGTTACCGGCGCGGTCGCCGGGTCGAGCCGCTTGGCAACAGTGTCCCAGATGCGCGTCGCGACCGCGGCGTGGCCTTCGCGCGCATCGATGAGCATGCAGCGGTCAGGCTCGCTGGCAGCAAGACGCATATAGGCTTCGCGCAGCTTCTTGTGAAAATCGAGGGATTCCGCCTCGAACCGGTCGGCCCCCTCGGCGCCGCGCCGCGCGCTCGCCCGCTCGAGCCCGACCTCGGCCGGCACGTCGAGGATGAAGGTCAGATCGGGCTTGAGCTTGCCGATCGTCACCCGGCGCAGCCCCCTGAGCAGCAGCGGGTCCACCTGGCCGAGCGCGCCCTGATAGACCATGGTCGAATCCACGAAGCGGTCGCTCACCACCCAGCGGCCGCGCGCAAGCGCAGGTTCGATCGTGGTCACCACATGGTCGCCGCGCGCCGCCGCAAACAGAATGGCCTCAGCGTCCGGCCCGAGCGCCTTGGCGGCGCCTGACAGCAGCACATGGCGGATGATCTCGGCGCCGGGTGAGCCGCCGGGCTCGCGCGTCAGCACGACGCCGATGCCCATGGCGCGCAGCCGCTGCGCCAGCAACGCCGCCTGGGTGGACTTGCCGGTCCCCTCGCCGCCTTCGAAGGTGATGAATCGTCCACGCATTACCGATGCCTCGCCATGGAGGCCGCCATCACAGACGCTGGATGCCGGCGCGGAACAGGCCGATCATGAGCTCGGTCGCCGCGTCGATCGCCCGCTGCGAAAGGTTGCCGGGGCCGACGCTCTCGGCCGCCTGCAGCGGCACCTCGAGCACCAGGGCGTCGCCGCGCCACACCTTCAATATACCGATCTTCTGGCCCTGCTGCACCGGCGCCGGAACCGGGCCCGTATAGGTCACCCGCGCGATGATCTTGTTCTGCGCCACCTTGGAGACCATGAGGCCCACGACACGGTCCGCCATCAGCGGCACGGTGCCGTGCTCGCCGCCATAGACCTTGGCGTCGGCGATGCTCTGGCCTTCCGCGAACAACACCTCCGTCTGGAAATTGTGGAAGCCCCATTCCAGAAGCTTCTTGCCCTCGTCGGCACGCTCCTTGTCGGTTTTGGCGCCCATGACCACGACGATGAGCCGCATGCCGTTCTGCACCGCCGAGCCGACGAGCCCGTAGCCGGCCTCCTTGATGAAGCCCGTCTTGAGGCCGTCCGCCCCGATGTTCATGCCCAGGAGCGGGTTGCGGTTGATCTGGCGGATCTTGTTCCAGGTGAACTCGGTCTGGCCGTAGAGCTGGTAGTCCTCCGGATAGGTGCGGATGATCTGCCGGGCAAGCTTGGCGAGCTCGCGCGCCGTCATGAGTTGCTTGGGATCGGGCAGGCCGTTGGAGTTGCCGAAGGTCGATTTCGGCATCCCGATCTCGCGCGCCCGCGCGGTCATCATGTCGGCGAACTTCTCCTCACTGCCGCCTATGCCTTCGGCGAGCACGATGCAGGCGTCGTTGCCGGACTGGATGACCACGCCGTGCAGCAGATCCCCCACCGACACGCGGCTGTGGATGGGAACGAACATGCTCGAGGTGTGCGAGGGCGCCCCGCCCTTGCGCCAGGCGTTCTCGCTGACGATGAACTCGTCGCTCGGCTTGAGCCTGCCCTGCTTGATCTCGTTGAGCACGACCTCGGTGGTCATCAGCTTGGAGAGGCTCGCTGGCGGGACCAGCATATCGGCGCTCTTCTCATACAGCACGCTGCCCGTGTCGGCATCGATCAGGATCGCGTTCGGTATCGCGGTCTGGAACGCGTCATCCTTTTTGACGGCTGTCGCGGTCGCGGGGCCCTTGGCGGCCGCCTTGGGCGCGGGAGCCGCGGGCGCTTGCGGGGCGGCCATCGCCAGGGCACCCGCCAATAGGACCGCCAGGGCGCCCGTGCCCAAGGCCAAGGGCCAAGCGACTTGTCTACTGAATTTGGTCAGGGTTCGCATCTTCGGACCGAACGCGCCGGCCTCTGTTCCCGAAGGCGTCGGCATCTAGCTAAAGCCTTCGCGCGCAATGCTTAAGTGCCCGAGCGCGCGAAATCAATGCCGCACTGGGAGTTGGCCCCAGCCGCGGGCCACTGAGCCCCAAGGTTTGGGCTCAATAAAGGCCGCGCCCGCTCGTCACGCCCAGCGCCGGCTCATTGCCGCTGCCGCCCGCATAGGCAGAAACCGGGCTCGGCGCGGGATCGAGCATG
>Ga0126381_100006344_pt1 | contig 13067 bp, 12 predicted proteins | sample PanSoiMetPlot_28_FD_96465 | JGI IMG/M metagenome (GOLD analysis project Ga0126381, IMG submission 96465) | Tropical forest soil microbial communities from Panama - MetaG Plot_28 | ecosystem: Environmental > Terrestrial > Soil > Tropical forest > Bulk soil | place: Panama | collected 2016-02-17
AGATTAGCCACAATCGGGGTTTCCTGCTTGAGCGCTTCCGCAACCGCATACCCACAGCCCGCTTCATCCAAGAAGTGGAGATCCGTCCTTCTGGTGTGCTTCTGCACGCTGTTGGGGGCGGCTGCTCAGATCCTGATGAAGGTCGGGATGACGCACTTCAAAATGGAGCCGGTCGCCTTGCTCACCAACTTTCCGTTGATCGCGGGATATGCGCTCTACGGAATGTTCACGTTGCTATTGGTGATCGCGCTGCGCGAGGGTGAGCTCTCGATGCTCTATCCCATCATCTCCCTCGGCTACGTCTGGGTGACTGGCCTCTCGTATTTTTTCTTCAATGACCGCCTGAACCTGCCGAAGACGATTGGGATCGTCAGCATTATGGCCGGCGTCGCGGTGCTGGGCCAGGGAGGCAAGAAGTGACTTCCACGCCGTTCAGCTCCATTCTGCTGGTATTCGGCGCCTCTGTCGTGGGATCTTTCGGCGCCGTGTTCCTCAAACTCGGCGCTGTGCGCACCACCAACGGCGGCATCCTTTCTTTCCTGAACATTCAGCTCGCGTTCGGCGTAGCTCTATATCTGGGTTCGTCGGTATTTTACGGCCTGGGGATCCGGCACGGGCAACTCTCGGTGCTCTACCCCATGGTTTCTCTTGGCTACGTGTGGACTTTGCTGTGGTCGCGCCTGTTCTTTCAGGAACAATTCACGCGCCAGAAGCTGGCCGGTCTCGCGTTGGTGCTGCTCGGAGTCTGCTTCGTCGGCCTGGGCAGCTAATCAGAAAGGCTCATTCGTATGAAGCGCCTCTCCGTGCTTTTCCTCTTCGCTGTGTTTTCCGTGCCCGGCGTCGCGTTCGCCGATGCGACGTTCCGCCAGGTAATGGAAATCAAGATGAACATGCAATTGCCGACGGGCGGTCCGCAGGGTGCGTTCCCCTTCTCCGGCCCCACGGAGGTGGTGGCGCGCGTCAGGGGCACGCGCTCCTATGGGAGCTTCGGCCAGGTCGCGTCCATCGGCGATTCGTCCACCGACAAGATAATCCTGCTGGACCATGCCAACAAGCGCTATGCCACGACCTCAATGTCCGACTATCTCGACCAGATGGCGAAGATCGCCAGCCCCGGCGGGCAGATACCGCAACAAGCTCTCGATCTTCTGAAAAACATCGAGGTCAAGGTGGACGCGCACGAGACCGGCCGCTCCGAGCAGATCTTCGGTATCGATGCCGGCGAAACCGAGATTCTGTTCACGATGACCATACCGATTCCGATTCCCGGCGGAAACGGCAACGGCATGGAGATGAACGGCAAGTTCCAGGTATGGAAGCCGAAGGCCGGCGAGGCCGACCGTGTACCGGCTCTGCGCGAAATGGCGGTGTACTATGAGCAGGCCCGCAAGACCGGACGCGACGCCGCCAGCATGATGACGAAAATGTTCGGCGCCATGCCGGCGATGAGCGACAAAATGGCTGAGTTCGTTGCCGCGATGCAGAAGGGAGGGGCTGTAACGCTGCGGATGCACGGCGAGTTCACCATGCCGGGCATGGCCGCAATGATGGCGCAAGCGAAAGCGAACGGTGCAAATGTGCCCTCGATTCCCGATGGGCCGCTATTCGAATTCAACTCCAACCTGAAGGAGCTCAACACCGACCCGGTGCCCGACTCCGCGTTCCAGATTCCTGCCGGGTATCAGGAAGCTCCCGTCACGGACGTAATTAAGGCGTTCCTGCCGGGCGCCGCCAAGTAAGCATGTGAACGGCCGGATCATGCTCGCGGGTGTGCTGGCGTCCTTAACATTCGCGCAGGAGCCGATGGCCCGCTTCGGCACGACGGTCGTGAGATCCATCGGGTTTCGCGGCGAGATCTACCTCTTGCGGCCCGGGACTCCCAAGCTTCCGAAATTCCGCAAGCTGCAGTCCGAAGGTGTCATCTACACCAACAAACTCGATGTCCCGCCTATGAGCTTTACCGCGGGCTTCCCTGGCGTCACCGGCCGATTCGAATGGTTCGCGATCGACTACACCGCGCGCTTTTGGATCGAGCAACCCGGCAGATACGGTTTTGCGCTGCTCTCCGATGACGGCTCCAAGCTCTACATCGACGGCCACACTGTTATCGACAACGACGGCATACACGCCGCGCAACTCCAGACCGGCCATGTCACGCTGAAGGCCGGGATGCACCAGATCCGCGTCTCGTATTTCCAGGGGCCGCGCACGGAAGTCGCACTGGTGTTGTCGATCGCCGCTCCTGGCGAAGAGTTTCATGTCTTCGACGCCGACCGGTTTATTCCGCCGCCCGATTCGCCGTAGCATGCGGGTGCACGACTCGACCGCTCCGCTCGCTCACGGGACTGTGAAAAAATACGGGGACACTCCTGCCGCGCGTTGCAGCGGAAGGATTTCGAAACGCTACCCCGCAATGTCCCCGGATTTTTTCACAGTCCCTCACGCTCGCGGCTCCGTGTCGGGTGTACTACACGCGGGCGGTCTTCCACCTTCCGCGCCGAAACAGGACCATCGCGACAACGGCCAGTAGGGATTCCGCCACGCAGATCGCAAGGTAAACACCGCGCGCGCCCAGGTTGGTACGTTGCGACAGCCACCAGGCCAGCGGAATCTGAAACAGCCAATAGCAGCACAGGTTGATCCAGGTGGGCGTGGCCGTGTCACCGGCGCCGTTGAAGGCCTGTTCCATGGTCATACCCCACGCGTAAAACGGATACCCGAGACTGATGGTGCGCAGCGCCGTCACCGCGACTGCCTGCACACGCTCGTCGCTGCCGAACCACGTAGCCATCCAAGGCGCGGCAGCGAAGAACACGGCCGCGACGGCCGTCAGGAACATCATGTTATACACGCCGGCCATCCACACGGCACGCTCCGATCGATCCGGCCGCTTTGCGCCGAGGTTCTGACCGACCAGCGTGGCCGCCGCCGAAACAATCCCCCACGAAGGCAGAATGGTGAACCAGATGATGCGCACGGCGATGGTGTAGCCGGCAACGGCAATGCTACCGAACAGGGCGTTGATGCGCACCAGCGTCAGCCAGCTTGCCGTGGAGATGAAATACTGCAGCATGGCGATCCCGCCTACGCGCAACAGCCGTCCCAGCACCGGCCAGTCCGGCTTCAGATGCCGCACCGCCACGCGGACGCGGCTGTTCCCGTAGACGAGCACCCAAAGCTGATACAGCACGCCGAAGCTGCGGCCGGTAGTGGTGGCGACGGCCGCACCCGTGACGCCGAGTTTTGGAAAGTGCGCCCACCCGTAGATCAGACACGGGTCGAGCGCCAGGTTGACCAGGTTGGCCAGCCAGAGCACCCGCATCGCAACGGCGGCATCGCCGGCGCCGCGGAATACGCCATTGATCAAAAACAGCAGCATGATGCTGGCATTTCCGCCCAGCAACACAGCAGCGTAGCCGGAGCCGGCGCGAACCACACCCGGCTCGGCGTGCATCAGCTCGAGCAAGCGCGGCGCGTAGTGAGCGCCTCCGATTCCAAGGACGATGCCTGCTATTGCGCCGCACGCGATCGCCTGCACGGCCGCCACAGCCGCACCTTCAAGGTTCTTTTCGCCTACGCGACGCGCCACCGCGGCGGTCGCCGCCGTGCTCAGACCCAGTGCGAAGCTGAAGATCAGAATGAGCAGTGCTTCGGTGAGTCCGACGGCCGCAATCGCCGCCGCGCCCAGCCTCGACACCCATATTCCATCCACGAGACCGAAGGTGGACTCCATCGCCATCTCGACCACTGTGGGAATGGCGAGCAGCGCAATGCCCCGGCTCAGACTGCCCTGGGTGAAGTCCTGACTCGTGCCCTTCAAGGCCTCGCGGAGGAGACGCCAACCGCGCGCGAACAGGCTGTAGTGCGCCTGATTCATAACAATCCTTTCGAGCAAAATGCTCCGGTGATTTTCAGGGTTGTAAGGGAGAGAGACTCGGTTAAGCCGGGTGGCTTACCGGGTCACGCACGAGATGGAGGCAGAATCCAGAAACATGGTCGGACCTACTTGGGTTCTATGCTACCACAGACTCACCGGCGGCAAGGCGCGCACGCGCTAACCGCCGGCGTTACCGATTCGGCGCGATGATCTTTGCGAGCACATCGTCCTGCCCGGACGTCTGCGTCAGGTGAGGATAGCGCTCCCCGCCGCGATAATCGAGGCGGTGCGTCTCGTAGAACTCTCCTGTCTTGATCAATAGCTCGAGGGGAGCGGACGTGGTGGCCTTCACCGCTTCGCGTAGCACGGTGGACGTGTACTGGCGGCCGTTGACGGCGATCAGCTTCACCGCAGGCGAAATGCCCGCCTTCTGCGCCGGCCCGCCGTGCACCACGTCGGTGACCGTGCCGTCGTCTTCCTTGACCTTGATGCCGATCGAGTACGTCAGGTCCACCATCTTGCGAACCTCTTCGTTGTTCTTATAGAAATCCGAGCGCGTGCCGTCGTACGTCAGCTTCCATCCGCCGTTCTCGATACCGCCGAGCGGAGCGTGCGGGGTAACCGCGACAACCCGATCACGAAAGAACTTCGCCCAATCGTAAGGTTGGACCGCATTCAGGGCCGCCACGACATCCTCGAAACGATACGTCTTCATTGCCGGGCCGGTGGAAGGCTTACCGTGAAATGCGCGGCAGAAATCGTCGAGCGAATGCTTGCCTTTGCTCAACCGGCGAATCGTTACGTCCGCGTCCAACCAGATGAGGACGCCTTCGGGGTAATAGTCCACGCCGCGGCGGTAATCGGCGTAGTCGTCGGGCGCGTAGTAGAGAAGCTGGGCCCCCACAGCCGTGTCTTCCAGCGGACGCCATTTCCGCCCGGCCTGCGTGTCGAGTGCAGCTGCTGTGAGCGCCAGCGAGTCGCGAAACTCGTCGGCTGTCCACAGCCCGCTGCGAGGCGTCAGGATCTGATCGAGGTATTCGGTCAGGCCCTCGTAGACCCAGAGCAACTCGCCCTTCATGGGCTTGTCGTAACCGCCATCGCGGCCGTCGTAGGTGAGACCCTCGGGCCGCCGGTATTTGCCGTTCCACGAGTGCGCGAATTCGTGTGCCAGCAGGGTCGCATTCACGGAGCGCGGCGCGTCATCCAACAGGAATCGCTCCACCGTGCGGTCGTCGCTCGACTCGTGATGCTCCAGGCCGAACTCCGGCGAGACATGATCGCTGAGAGTGAGCAGAAAATGATAATCGACGTAGTGTCGCGCGCCGAACAGAGCGCCCGTTTCGGCCACGAGGTTCTTGTAGGCTGTCACCGTGGCAGGTTCCATCTCCAACGCGCGGTCGCTGTCCGCGGCGATGTGTATGAAATGCGGGCGCCCGTCGGCCACACCCAAGTCGATCGTGCGGAAGTGCCGGCCCGCGAGGACCGGGGAATCGATCAATGTGGTGAGGGAACAAGGCTTAAATTCGATTTCCGCACCGTTGTGGCTTGCCTCCGGAAGCGCGGTTCCGTACTTCCAGCCGTCGGGGAGCTGCAGCACCGCCTGATATCCGAGCGTGTCGGGGTTCGCGCCCTTGGGATACAACACGAACTGATTCCAGTTGAGGATCGCCAACTCTCGTGTCGCGGAAGGGCTGGAGGCGTACACGGCGCCGCCGGTATCCGGTGGTGAGATGAAATCGAATCGAACCAGCAGAGATGCCACGCCAGCCGGGACATCCAGGTGATAGGCGAACATCTCCACGTCATCGCGCCGCCACGGAATCTCCTTCTCGCCCGCTGAAATGTGCAGCCCGACTACCTGCAGGATCGGGCCGTCAGGCGCATGATCGCCGGGAATCCACTGTGGGTACAGCAAAGTAACCGGTCCCTGCGCCGCCTGGAGATCGATCTGCACGTGAAATATGCGCTGTGGTGCATCCGTCGCGTCGACACGCACGCGAATGGGATTCTGCGCAGCGAGCGTGGAAGCAAGCACCAACAGCAGGAGAGGGCGGACGGGCATAGTCGATTGTATCAACGCCCCGCGCTGATCTATCGTCTATAGATCAGAGACTGAATGAAAACTCTGTTGCTTGCAGCAGTAACTGTCCTTACCGCCGCTGCGCAGATCCCGCCGCCGATCCTCCGCATTGTACGCAACCCGGTATTCAATAACGACCATCCTTATGCCAGAGCGAGTGCCGCAATCGAGGTGCTCGGCATACGGGGCGTTACCGGCACGGGCGAGACGTGGCTCATCGAGCAGCATCCCACCTTCGTGAGCATCGAAGAGCTTGACAAGGCCATGGGCAAAGACGGCGATCCTTCGAACTGGCTCGATCCGCACGCGGCAGCGCTGGCGGACGAAGTCCTCGGTCCGGGCCGGGTCTTTATCGCGTACTACCGCGAAGGCTGGGGCTATCATGCCGAAGACGCAATCCGGATGCTGCCGCGCGCGCGTTTCTTCAACGTGACGGTTTACCGCATGCGCCCGGATAGCGACAACGATATGGATTCGCTGATGCGCGCCCGCCACCAGCGGCTCGACAGCATGAACATGAACCAGCCTGACCTGGTGTATCACGTGATCTCAGGCGGATCGTCGGGCCTTTATCTCGTGCTGGCTCCGCTGGTCTCGCTGCGCACCATGGACGAGCGTGTTTCGCGGGCCGCGCTGGAGGTGGAATCGAAGCAGCCGGCAGTGAGCGAGTTTGGCCGCGAGGCCCTGATGTTCCGCATCGAGCCGGCGCTCTCCTACGTTTCCGACGACTTCGCCGCGACCGACAAAGGCTTCTGGCGCGGCCAGTAATTACTTGCGCGCCATCACTCGCAGCCGCCGATAGTCTGCCATCCACACACCATCGAGCAACAGCTTTGGCGCGGCTTGCCGTTCCGCCTCTGCGACAAACGCGGCGCGCTGTTGGGCATTCAGCCCCGCCAGCCAATGTCCACCGAACATCTCGTACCAGCGCGCCAGGCCGCCTTCCAGCCTCGTCGGCCGGTCGAACAACACGGCGAACGTGACTTCCAGCCCGTGCGTCTCCAGCAGCGAGCTGTATTCTGCGATGCCCGGGTAATACCACGGAAGCGGCGGCGGAGGTGTGGCCGTCACGGATTTCCACGCTGCTTCGGCAGCGCGGACAGACTCCGCCACGTTCCCTCGTCCGCCGAACTCCACCACCAGCCGGCCGCCCGGTTTCAGGGCGTGCGCCATGGCAGCAACGGCGGCGTCGGGCGGCTGTACCCAATGCAGCGCTGCATTGGAAAAGACAGCATCGAACTCGGTATCGTGCGTCATCCGCCGCACGTCTTCCACACGGAACGCGATATTCGGAAAGTTGCGCTGCGCCTCTCCGACCATGGCAGCCGAAGCATCGATGCCTGTAACCGCGGCTCCGCTGCGCGCGATCGCCGCCGTGAGTTGGCCCGTGCCGCAGCCCACATCCAAAATCGATTCACCCGACTGCGGGGCCAGCATCGCCAGCAGGTCCTGCCCGAGCTGCCATACGAAGCCATGGCTCTCCTGATAGAGTGCCGCGTTCCATTCCTGCGCCATGGTCCCATGCTATACTCTCCACCCATGAGGCTGACATTCGCAATCTCCGCCGCGCTGCTGAGTGCAGCGGCCGTCTACGCCGACGATCCACCCAGCATCGCACGGCTTTACGACAACCAGTTGCGTATTCCGGAAAGCGAAGTAATTCCGCTGGCGGAAGCCATGCCGGCCGAAAAATACAACTTCGCACCGCCGGCGAAAGCTGGGGAATTTGCGGGCGCCCGCACGTTTATGCAGCAAGTGACCCACATCGCCACGACCAACTACATGGTGTGCGGCGCGGTCTTACAGGAAAAGCCGGATGTGGAAGCCGGCGAGAACGAGAACGGTCCGGCCAAAATCAAAACAAAAGAACAGGCCGTTCAATTCCTCAAAGATTCGTATGCGTATTGCCATAAGGCGATGCAGAGCCTGACCGCGCAGAATCAGGTTGACCTTCTGCCTTCGCCGTTCGGCCAAGGTCAGATGGCACGCGGCGCGGCTGCTGCCGTCCCCATGTGGCACAGCTTCGACCATTACGGCCAGATGGCGGTCTACGCACGCTGGAACGGCGTCGTTCCACCCGCGAGCCGGCGGTAGCGGCCCTCCGCTCGCTTACGGCACTGTGAAAAAATGCGGGGACACTGCTGCCGCGCGTTCGAGCGGAGGGACTTCGAAACGCTACCCCGCAATGTCCCCAGATTTTTTCACAGTCCCCTACGGCGCCGGCTCGACGTGTACGAGCACGTCGGCTACCCAGTCCAGTTTCTCTAAAATGCGCTGGCGCACTTCGTGCGCGAGTTCGTGAGACTGGCGGACGGTCATGTTGGGATCGACTTCCAGGTGAAGGTCGACGTGGTAGCGCATCCCGGTCTTGCGGGCGAAGCACTTTTCGACTCCGCGGACGCCCGGGACAGTGTGAGCGGCGTTGCGGATGCGCTCCATCATGTCGTCGTCGGGCATAGTGTCCATTAGCTGCAAAGCCGTGTCGTGGACGATGCGGATGCCGGCGAAGATGACGATCAGGCCAACGAAGAAGCCGCCGTACCGGTCGGCGTCGGCGAAGCGGAGCGGCTTCCAAAGAGCGAGGCCAGCGGCGATGAGAGCGGTGATTGCGGAGAGCGAGTCCATAGCGTCGTTCCAGGCATCGGCTTTGAGGGAAGCGCTGCCGCTTTTGCGGCCATATCGAAACTTGAAAATCGCCATGAGACTCTTGAGCACAAGCGATGCGACCAGCGGCCAGATCACAAACGACTCGAGTGGTTCGTGCAGACGGCCAAGGCGTTCATACGAGCCGTAGGAGATCAGCGCGCCGCCGGCGCTGAGAATGAGGCCGATCAGAAGCCCGGTGAGGATCTCGACGCGGCCATGGCCATAGGGGTGGTTCTCGTCGGCGGGTTTGGCGGCGAGCGTGAGACCGAGCAGGACGAAACCGGACGAGAATACGTCGCTTGCGGATTCGAGCCCATCCGCAATCACGGCTGTTGAATGGCCCGCCAGTCCGGTAGCAATCTTAGCGACCGCCAACCCGGCGCTAATGACCATGCCGGCTGCGGCGATGCGTTGGCCGGTTTGCATGTTGTAGGCGCGGTTACGTGCGCGCCGGGTCGGGTGCTTCGGTGTCTAGTTGCAGGTCGGCAAAGGCGGCTTTCGCTTTCGCGGGATCGAACCGGCCGTCGCGTGCGAGGCGCGAGAGCGCGGCGCAGGCAATCGATTCAGCACTCACTTCGAAGTGTTTGCGCAGGTATTCGCGATTGTCGCTGCGTCCGAAGCCATCCGTGCCGAGCGTTTCCATACGGCTGGGGAGCCACGGCGCAATCTGATCGGCAACCACCTTCATGTAATCGGTTGCGGCCACGACAGGGCCTTCGGCGTCTTTGAGCGCGTCGAGAATGTACGGCGTGCGCGCGGGCTGGTCGGGATGGAGGCGGTTCCAGCGCTCCACTTCGAGTGCGTCGCGGCGGAGTTCGTTGTAGCTGGTGACGCTCCACACGTCGGCGGCAACGCCGTATTTTTCCGCCAGGATTTGCTGCGCGCGCAGCGCTTCATTGAGAATCGGACCGCTGCCGAACAGGTGAATCGCGGCCTTGCCTTTCTCGGCAGGCTTGAAGCGGTAAATACCTTTGAGCACGCCTTCGGGATCGAGGCCCTCGGGCATTGCGGGCATGGGATAGTTCTCGTTATACAGAGTGAGGTAATAGAACCGGTCTTCGCGCTCCTGGTACATGCGGCGGATGCCATCGCGCACGATGATAGCGATCTCAAAGGCATATGCCGGATCGTAGGCCGCGCAGGTAGGAACGGTGGAAGCAAGCACGAGACTGTGGCCATCCTGGTGCTGGAGACCTTCGCCGGAGAGCGTTGTCCGGCCGGCGGTGCCGCCGCACAGGAAACCCTTGCCGCGTGCGTCGCCGAATGCCCAGACGAGGTCGCCCACGCGCTGGAAGCCGAACATCGAATAGTAGATGAAGAACGGAATCATCTCCACGCAATAATTCGCGTAGGCGGTGCCGGCCGCGGTGAACGACGACATGGAGCCGGCCTCCGTGATGCCCTCTTCCAGAATCTGGCCGTCCTTGGACTCTTTGTAGTAAAGGAACATTTCGGCATCGTGCGGGCGGTAGAGCTGGCCCTGGCTGGCGTAGATGCCGAACTGGCGGAAGAGCGATTCCATGCCGAAGGTGCGCGCTTCGTCGGGGATGATCGGCACGATGCGTTTGCCGACCTGCGGATGCTTCATAAGCAGAAGCAGCACACGGACAAACGCCATGGTGCTGGAAACTTCGCGGCCGGATGAGCCTTCCAGCGATTCCTTGAAATAATCGAGAGGCGGAGCTTCGACGCTGCCGTATGACGGCCTACGGCTGGGCACGTATCCGCCGAGTATGCGCCGGCGCTCGTGCAGGTAGGCCATTTCGGGGCTGTCGGCGGGCGGGCGATAGAACGCCGCGTTGCGCGCGGCTTCATCCGGGATGGGAATCTCGAAGCGCGACTTGAAGTGCTCGATCTCCATCTCGTTCAGCTTTTTCTGCTGGTGCGAGATGTTGCGGCCTTCGCCGGCTTCGCCCAGGCCGTAGCCCTTAATGGTGTGGGCCAGAACCAGCGTTGGGCGCCCCTTCGTTTCGACCGCGGCCTTGTACGCGTTATAGACCTTGTTGGGATCATGGCCGCCGCGCTTGAGGCGGACGAGGTCGTCGTCGCTGAGGTGCGCGACGAGGTCCAACAACTCGGGGTACTTGCCGAAAAAGTGCTGGCGAATGTAGGCGCCGTCTTTCGTCACGTAAGTCTGGAATTCGCCGTCGACGACTTCGCCCATTCGTTTCTGCAGCAGACCGGTGGTGTCACGCGCGAGGAGGTCGTCCCAATCCTCGCCCCAGATACACTTGATCACGTTCCAGCCGGCGCCTCGGAAGGCTGCTTCGAGCTCCTGGATCACCTTACTGTTGCCGCGCACCGGACCATCGAGGCGCTGCAGATTGCAATTGATGACGAAGATCAGATTGTCGAGCTTCTCGCGCGAAGCCAGCGTGAGCGAACCCATGGATTCCGGTTCGTCCATTTCGCCATCGCCCAGAAACGCCCATATCTTCCGGTCGGTGGCCGGTATGATGCCGCGATTCTCCAGATACCGCATGAAGCGCGCCTGGTAAATGGAGTTGATGGGGCCGAGACCCATGGAGACGGTGGGAAAGCTCCAGAAATCCGGCATCAGCCAGGGATGCGGATAGGAAGAGAGACCAGGTGTTTCGCGCAGCTCGTGGCGGAAATTTTTCAGGCGTTGGTCGTCCAGGCGTCCTTCGAGAAAGGCGCGCGCGTAGACCCCAGGGGAGGCGTGGCCCTGGAAATAGATGAGGTCGCCGGGCTGATCGTCATAGCGGGCGTGAAAGAAATGATTGAAACCGACTTCCAATAGTGTGGCGAGCGAGGCATACGTGGAAATGTGGCCGCCGATGCCGCTGTCGTACTTATTCTGGCGAACGACCATCGCCATGGCGTTCCAGCGGACGAGGCTCTTGATGCGGCGCTCCATGGCTCGGTCGCCAGGATACGGCGATTCCTCTTCGGGCCGGATGGTGTTCACGTACGGAGTATTGAGTTGGATGGGAAGCTCGGCGCCGTTGGCCGCAGCACGTTGGTTGAGTTGTTCCAGCAAATACGCAGCGCGGTCGGGACCGGCTTCATCGATCACCTGATCCAGCGCTTCTACCCATTCCGCGGTTTCGCGTGGATCCAGGTCCACAACCCTCTCGTTCAGTTTCTGGTGCATGGATTCCTTTATTATAGCGAGGAGCTTCCATCGTCCCCGATTTACAAGTAGCTTGACCGATGTGCCCTCGCCTTCGCTGGACCCTGGTCCGGATTGGTTCAGACAGAAAGAGGCCGACGAGGGCGTCGGCCGCGGTCCAGGGGGACCGTCCACCTGTTACACAGAGCAAGAAGCGAGGCGATCACGTGGTCCGCAGCGCGATGCAGGTTACGAAGATTCATCGGGTTTCGTCTCCTGACCGGGTTGGCTCTTCGCGTACAATGTGGTCATGGCGACAGCGGAATTTACCAGCCGCTTGCCATCCAGACATTCTGTCGTATAACAGTAGATATTCCGGGAGGTTGAACGATGGTCACGTGTCCGGTATGTGAAGGCACGATCGATGTGGACGAAGAAGACGTTGATGAAGGCGACACCATCAGTTGCGATGAGTGCGGCGCGGACCTGAAAGTCGTCGGCACCGATCCGCTGGAACTGGAATCCGCGGAGGATCTCGAGGAGGAAGAGGAAGAGAAGGACGAGTCTTTCGAGGAGGAGGAAGAGGAAGAGTCGGACGAGGATTGGAAGTAGGTGCTCAGATGAGGACCGCCGTGGTATTCGCGTTGGCTGCCGTGCTGGTGCTGGCCGCATGGCCGGCGCCCGCGCAGCAGCAGAAGGGCAGCGACCAGACCCGCAGCGTGCAGGGGGTCGTGACAGGCGCTGACGACAAACCAGCGGCCGGCGCCGTGGTGCAGTTGAAAAATACCAAGTCGCTGCAGATCCGCTCGTTTGTTTCGAAGGAAGATGGCAGCTATTATTTTCATGGATTGAGTCCGGACGTCGATTACGAACTCACCGCGAGGACCGCCGATGCCGCGAGCAGCACCAAGACATTAAGCTCGTTCGACAGCAGGAAACAGGCAGTCATCAACTTAAAACTGAATCCGAAGAAGTAGGGCCGATCTTAACGGTTTCTTAACACCTGCCGGAGTATAGTAGGGATTGCTGACGCGATTCTTTCTCATCAGCCTTCTCTACACTCTTCGGGCGGCGGCGCAGGATCCTCCTGCCGCTCCGGCTCCCCCTGAACCCGAACAGTGGAACCTGTACTGGCAGGCAACGTCGATCGGGCAGTATCACCCGGCGTTTTCGGCTCTGTACTCGGGGGCGTTCAGCCTGTTGAGTCATGCGGAGGCGGAGGTGTCGCTGACGTCCACCGCGTTTCTCGGTTTCCGGCCATGGCGAAATACCTATTTGTATTTCGATCCGGAGATTGCTGGAGGCCGCGGATTCAGTGGCACCAACGGAGTCGCCAATTTTCCGAATGGCGAAATGCCGCGGGTAGCCACCGCCACGCCAAAGCCTTACCT
>Ga0126381_100006345_pt1 | contig 13066 bp, 9 predicted proteins | sample PanSoiMetPlot_28_FD_96465 | JGI IMG/M metagenome (GOLD analysis project Ga0126381, IMG submission 96465) | Tropical forest soil microbial communities from Panama - MetaG Plot_28 | ecosystem: Environmental > Terrestrial > Soil > Tropical forest > Bulk soil | place: Panama | collected 2016-02-17
CAGAAGACTCCACATGCGCTCGTAGTCTTCAGCGATTTCCGGATACGCTGTGTTCCCGACGAGCTTGTAGCCGGGGTTTACATTGGGGCTGCCGATGATCACCACGTCATATGTCTTGCCGCGCTCTATCACCTTCATCGTCCAGGTGGTGCAGCCTTTGGTATGGCCGGGAGTGAGATGCGCAACCAGCACCGTTCGACCGAGTCTCACTTCATCGCCATCATGCAAGACGCGGTCTACAACCGTGGGCCGATATTGAAAGGTGGGAGTATCGCCGTATTGAAAATCAGTCTTGCCGCCGGATTCCACCACTGGCGCGTCCGCGTCCATCACCATGTACCTCGCACCGGTCATTTGCTTAATCATTGCGCTCCCAGCGTCGTGGTCCCAGTGGGCGTGGCTGATGAGCAGAATCTTCGTGTCCTCGAACTTGAATCCGAGTTTCTCGATGCTGGCCCGGATCATCGGCACGTTGGCCTCGAGATCGCTGTTGATCAGGATGTTCCCTTCCGGTGTCGTGATCAGATAATTCGCCAGCCCCTTGCTGCCTACGTAGTACAGGTTGCCGGCGATATGAAATGGCGGGAACGGTTCGGTCCAGTCGGGAGGGGTGGACTGGCCTAGCGAACCCCCTGTGGCTGATAAGACGAGAATCAATATCCGAAAAAGGATCCGAATAGGAGGCGGCATCGTCAAAGTATAAGCCAGCTCATCGCGCATTCGACAGTTTAGGATGGAGGGCGGTGCGAACTGGAAATATTCTCTGCTGAGGGTCGGCGTAACATCCTCTGGTCGCGCATTGAGGCCAAGAAAGGCGAATTCATGGCAAACAGCCTTCAGACAACGTGTTGCATTGTGGGTGGCGGTCCTGCCGGCGTCATGCTCGGGTACCTGCTCGCGCGCCGAGGAGTAAGGGTCACGGTGCTGGAAAAGCATAAAGATTTCTTTCGCGATTTCCGCGGAGACACGGTTCATCCCTCCACATTGGAATTAATGTACGAACTCGGAATTCTCGACGAGTTCCTGGCGGTGCCGCACCAGGAACTGAGGTCTATTAGCGGGGTGGTCGGCGGCCACAGCTTTAAGGTCGCAGATTTTACTCGGGTTCCCACGCATTGCAAGTTCGTCGCCCTGATGCCGCAGTGGGACTTCTTGAATTTCCTCTCGGAACGCGCGCGAAAATTTTCCGGTTTCGATCTTCGCATGCAACATGAGGCGACTCACTTGCTTCGCGAGGATGGAAAGATCGTCGGAGTGGTAGCGCAAACTCCTAACGGCAGCGTGCAGATTTCGGCCAACCTCGTGGTTGCTTGTGATGGGCGCCACTCGACCATCCGCAACGCTGCGGAATTACCGCTGACTGAATTCGGCGTACCCATGGACGTTCTATGGTTTCGCATCGGCCGGCACGCCGATGATCCCGAACGATTATTCGGAAACATTAACTATGGGCGAGCCCTGGTTCTAATCAACCGCGGCGATTATTTTCAGGCGGGTCTCATCATCCGCAAAGGTTCGTTTGACGAGATGAAGACGGCTGGAATGGAAGCGTTCCGCGAGACGATTGCGCGTATTGCTCCATACCTCCGGGACCGGGTTCACGAATTGCAGAGTTGGGACGACATCAATCTGCTCACCGTAAAGCTGAATCGGCTGGCGCGATGGTATGAGCCCGGACTGCTCTGCATCGGAGATGCTGCACACGCAATGTCGCCCGCAGGCGGTGTCGGAATTAATCTGGCAATCCAGGATGCGGTCGCCACCGCGAACCTGCTTGGCGATGCGCTATGCGAATCGAGGGTGACGCCGAAATTGCTCGCTCGCGTTCAGGCCCGTCGCGAATTGCCTACGCGAATGACGCAGGCGGCGCAGGCGAACGCTCACAAATTGTTTGCTCACCTCTTCCGCCAGAGCGGCCCATTGCAGCCACCCTGGCAATTGAAGGCGGCTGTGCAGATTCCAGGCATTACACACGTGATCGGACGCGCAGTTGGGGTCGGGGTCCGGCCTGAGCATATCAACGATGCCAGGCGCAGCCCTGCTTATCGCAATGAACGAAGGGTGAAACTCGCAGTCGGGTTGGGGATTGCTGCGGGAATTCTGCTCCTGTGCGGCCGCAAGCTGCGAGCATGACCAAGTCTGATGTACCTGCCGGCGAACCGCAGGAAGAACAAGCATTCCGCGACCTGGTTGCGAAACCCGAAACCCAAACGCTTTTTAGCCACTGTTTTTGGCGAACAAAAAGGCACCGGTACGATGTCGCCTGATTTCATCAACATCAAATCCGTTTTGCGATAATTGACGCGGGTGCGTGCAAGGAAGCAAAAAATGAGAAATGTGATCTTCGCAATCAACCTTACCCTGGATGGCTGCTGCGACCATACCAAGCAACTTGCGGATGAGGAAACACATGAATATTTTACGAAGCTCCTGCGTGAGGTTGACCTGCTCGTCTTTGGGCGTAAAACCTATCAATTGATGGTTCCTTTTTGGCCTGAAGTCGCACAAAACCAGTCTATGACCAAAGCCGCGAACGAATTTGCTCAAACATTTGACTCCATCAACAAAATTGTATTTTCACGATCACTCGACAACCCGGAAGATAGAAATACAAGAATTGTTCGTACGAACCTTCGCGACGAAATACTTAAAGTGAAACAAGAACAAGGCAGAAATATTTTGATCGGCGGTGTAAGTGTTCCTTCACAACTTATAGAACTTGATTTAGTTGATGAATATCGTTTTGTTGTTTCGCCAATCGTTGCAGGAGAAGGGAGACGATTGTGGGAAGGTGTTAGCCTGCGGGGAAGATTACAATTGAAACTTGTTGAGTCCAAGATGTTTAGATCAGGATGTGTTGCGCTTCGTTACTTGAAACAGTGACAGGAAAAAATTACCAGAAACCCGCGTCACGCTGCTATCAACCCAGAAACTACAACGACCTCATTAGCGAAAACCCAGGAGGAACTCGGCGGCATTCTCCTCCTTGGAGGCGAAGTCTACATCCAAGGCGTAGGCCAGTCCTCAACCTGGAAATTCCACCTGGCAAAGCCTGACCCCCAGCAAAGCATCGTTCATTCAAGAAGAAACGGCTTGGCATCATCCGAATTGCTACTTCTCCGCGATTCTGCGAATCTGGTTGAGCAACGCTTGGGGCGAGACGGGACGACCGAGGAACTGTTTCAGCAGTGTGGAAGTGTCAAGCTCTTCGCCGAAGCGGAGTAGGTGCTCGCTCGTCCACGAGTACCACTGCGGATTGCCGGTTTCAAACGGCCCCAGTGCTGCCCGCGTATGTTCGCGAATATCGGCGGTGAGCACCGAACCCAGGCCATAGTTCACCATGTATCCGGGCATCTGCACGAGTTGCCCGCGCATGGCCCACCAGGAAATCTCCGGATGACGAACGATGTGCAGGTAACGACTGGTGATTTCGGTCCAAACCGCGTTGGGATCGGCCGTGGGATTGCGCAGCATGCGGCATTCAAACAAGGCCCAGGCGACATCGAGCATCACGGACGATAACAGATCGCGCAGCGACGCCATCTGGGGTGCGGCTTCACCCAGATACTTACGCTGCCAGGCAGCTTCGTATGTATTCCACGAGGGAACATCGGCGAAAGCTTCATCGAACAGCTCGTCACTTACATCCATGAACGCAGGGCGCACATGAATTGCCATCGTATAGACGGCGTGCCCATTCTCGTGAACGAGTTCATTGAGCGGGCCAAGCCCACCTGTCGCGTAGCTGGCGGAGATGCGAACGACGGAGGGGCGCCACTTTGAATCGACGAACCGTCCGCGGGTAACGAAGTCGGTGTAGGCCAGCGGCGCTTTGCCGGGGCGCGCCTCAAGGTCGTAGAGTACACCCAACTGCTGGAGATTAGCTCCCAGGTCGCGATAGTAGCGCCGGTTCACCGGGACAAACGAATCTTTTGGGGTGACCGCGCTGAGCAGGCGAGAGGCTTCTCCACCCCGATAGAAGTAGTTCCAGGGCTCGAGCATCTGCCCGCCGTCGACCTGGCGCCAGGTGTCGAGAATCTGCTCCAGCCAGAGCTCGACTTCATGCGACGATATGCCGATCGTTCGCGCGGCAGCATCAATCTGGGTGCCCTCCCTGCTCGAGGCAGAGACCACCAACGGCAGCAGTCGCCGATACGGGCTTGCCGCATCGTGCTTGCCGTCCACAGCATTCCAGAGTGGCTCAAACGCGTAGAACAGGTTCTTTCGCCGCTCCTCTTCGTTAAATTCTCCCAGCATGTTAAGGGCAGAGACACGCGTGAATCGCTTGCCCTCAAACTCAAGGTTGTTGCCTACCTCGGTGAAGCAGGAGTAAAGGGCGCCCTCGAGCGATGTCATCGAGAGATCTCGGCGCTGCGCATCCCGGCAGTGCTCGGGTGGCGCATTCTGATCGTTGAACTGTTCTGGGAAATCGTCGCGGAGATGACGATTCATCACATCAAGCGCGCGCGCATCGAGCGGAGAGAGACTCGAACTAACGATCTTGCTCAGCTTCTCTGTCAGTTGCTTGCGCTTTTCACTATAGACGCCTTCCCACGCCGTGCGGTCCTTCCCCTCGTAGGTGGCAAACAGATCAGAATCAATCGTCGAGATGATGCCATACGAGTCGGCAAGCTCAGCATATATAGCTTCCGCCTCCGCAACGCCATCAGAAGAGGGTTTCTGCGTCGCTTTCCCCGAGGACGCGAGCGCAAGAAAAAAGAGCAGAAGGCTTGTCGTCTTGTTCAATACCGCACACCCTCGCGTGAGAATCAGTGACGTTCGGTCGGAATTATAGTCCCCTCCGATTGGGGTGGTGATTCCAAGGTCTGGTCAGTTAGCGTGACAGTGCTCCGTGACAAGGCCTTTTGAGCGCAATGGCGAATTTTTCGCCTCAGGGCACACTCCTGCATTTCTTTCAAAAGGGTGAGCCAATTCTGCTCTCAATTGCACGTTAACAAATGGAGAAATGAATTTACCGGTAAGGATGGCCTGAATCAAGTTCGAGGAAGTGGGGCCCTTGGCCTTTTGAAAGCCATATCCAGGTCTGCACGTGCAGCTTCAGCGAGAAGTCTGTCATTGGGAGCACGACCCTGTACAAACGCTCACGAAACTTAGAATCACTCAAAGGAGGATTTCATCTATGTCGAAGCTGAGGAACGCAGTGGTCGCCTTTTTTGTGTTGTGGGTGTTCATGGTCATACCCGCATATCCGCAAGGAATGGGGAGTGCGGGCAGCTGCCAGACTGGCAAGTTCATCGGGTCTTATACCCACCTCAACACCGTTCCCGATCTTTGGGGCGACGGGTCCAACGTCGAACACCAGCTCATCGAGCAGCTCAACCTGCATAGTGACGGCACCGTAACTGCGGAGTTCAGCGGGGCTCCTGACACCATGCTGTCCTTCGGATTGAGCACGCCGTTTGTTGGCAGCTGGATGTGCCGTAAGGACGGGATGTTGGTCGTGACAGTATTATTTGCCATTTATGAGCCGACAACGGATGCGATCAACCACCCTTCAACCGTCCCGTTCCCCCCGCCGGTGGATCTTTTTCTGTTGCAACATACCAGGGCTACGTACCTGTTTTCTGTGACCGACACAAACACCTTGACGAGAACCCAGGCGAGGAACAGAGTATACGATGCCACACAGGATCCGACAGACCCGACCGGCGGCGTCCTCCGACCTCTCAACACCAACTTAGTTGTGTACACAAGACTGGTGGCATCTGACGCAGATCTGCTTGCTCCATAAAAAGGCGCGCGCCTTCTCGGGCAAGCGGCGGCTTGTCCGAGCGTTTGTTCCATCGATCTTGGCACAAACGCGTGCTCGGTTGTCGCTCGCCGCGATTGACTCAAAATCCCCGGGGGCCCCGGAGGCATTTTGAGCATTATTAAGGGGGATATTACGCCAACATCAGCCTAGCGAAGGCGAGAACGTCCTTGCTTTCATTGACTTGCTCATTTCACCCACGTAAGATTCGCGCACGGTGATCGGCCAGACCATCTCGCACTACCGTGTTGTCGAGAAGCTCGGCGGCGGAGGAATGGGTGTCGTCTATAAGGCCGAGGACACTGAGCTTGGGCGCTTCGTCGCGCTGAAGTTCCTCCCCGAAGACCTAGCCCAAGACCCTCAGTCGTTGGAACGTTTCCGGCGGGAGGCGCGGGCCGCTTCAGCTTTGAACCATCCCAACATTTGCACCATTTACGAAATAGGGGAGCACGAAGGCCAACGATTCATAGCGATGGAGTTTCTGGATGGCTTCACTCTGAAGCACCGCATCGGCGGTAAGCCACTAGAGGCAGAAACAATCCTTTCTCTCGCCATTGAAATCGCCGATGCCCTCGATGCCGCCCACTCCGCTGGCATTATGCATCGGGACGTCAAGCCAGCGAACCTCTTCGTCACCAAACGGGGGCACGCGAAGGTTTTGGATTTTGGTTTGGCGAAAGTAACGCGGGTCCTAGGAAACGCTGGCCCGACCACAGCGACTGTGACGCTGGAAGAGCATCTGACCAGCCCCGGTCAGGCGTTGGGAACCGTCGCTTACATGTCGCCAGAGCAAGTGCGGGCCAAGGAACTCGATACTCGCACGGATTTGTTTTCGTTTGGCGCGGTGCTCTACGAGATGTCGACCGGACAGTTGCCCTTCAGAGGGGAGAGCACAGGGCTGATCTTCGAGTCCATCCTGAACCGGGCGCCCGTTCCTGCTGTACAGCTCAATCCTGATGTAGCTCCCGAACTAGAACGAATCATCGCAAAGTGTCTCGAAAAAGATCGCGAGTTACGCTACCAGCACGCTTCGGAAATTCGCACCGACCTCCAGCGCCTGAAAAGGGACACGGATTCGGCACCGGTGACAATAAGTGCGAAGGCCGGGGAGGGAATTGGCATCGGGAAACTATGGAAGGTACTTGTTCCTGCTGCCGTGAGCGTGCTTGCCTTGTCAGTCGGTAGTTACTTCTATTCTCACCGCACTCCCAAGCTAACGGAAAATGACAGCATTGTTCTCGCTGACTTCACCAACTCGACGGGGGATGCGGTCTTCGACGGGACACTGCGGCAGGGACTTTCCATACAGCTTGAGCAGTCGCCCTTCTTGAGCATCGTCTCCGACCAGCAAATTCGGCAGAGCTTGCAGATGATGGGCCAGCATCCGGACGCGAGGCTGACGCCGGAGATTGCGCGGGAAATCTGCCAGCGGACGGCAAGTGCCGCCGTGCTCGAAGGCTCGATCGCTCAAATCGGTATGCCATACCTTCTCACCGTGAAGGCGGTGAACTGCTCAACCGGCGGAACCTTAGCGAGCACGGAAGCACAGGCGAACGACAAGAATCATGTGCTTGATGCGCTCGGGAGGACGGCATCGGAGATGCGGAATAAACTCGGCGAGTCGCTGACCACGGTGCAAAAATTCGACACCCCTCTGGAAGCAGCGACGACTCCTTCGCTCGAAGCTCTGAAAGCTTTTAGCGCCGGCCGTCAGGCAACCTCCCCGATTGCTATTCCCTTTCTAAAGCGGGCTGTCGAACTCGACCCAAATTTTGCGGTCCCCTATGCCTGGTTGGGCATCTGGTATACATCGATCGGAGAACCTAGCGTCGCGGCGGGATATACCCGCAAGGCATACCAACTGCGCGACCGTGTTAGCGAGTCTGAGAAGTACTTCATATCGGCCATCTACTTCAAGGAGGTCACCGGGAACCTCGAAAAAGCCGAACAGACCTGTAAGCTTTGGATGCAGGCCTATCCCCGCGACGAGATACCTCACGTGTACTTGTCTGCCGGAATCTACCCGGCCATGGGGCGATATGATGGAGTGGTTTTGGAAGCAAGCGAAGCCATTCGTTTGAAACCGGACTATTCCCCGTCCTACGCCTTCCTCATGGAAGGCTATATAGGGCAGAATCGCTTCGATGAAGCGAAGGCGACGTACAGGCAGGCTCTCGAACGCAAACTATACCACCCTTTTTACCCCGAGGATCTCTACACGATTGCCTTCTTGGAGAACGATGCTGCGGGCATGAAACAGCAAGTCTCGCAGTCGGCGGGTCAGGACGGAATAGAAGCTACGCTGGCAAATGAGGCTGATACGGCTGCCTATTACGGGGGGCTGAGGCAGGCGGAAGAGTTGGATAGACGGGCGATGGAATCAGCAGAACAGGGTGGAAAAAAAGAAAAAGGGGCGACTTTTTCCGCTACATCTGGACTAAGGGAGGCCCTGTTTGGCAACGCCGAGGAAGCGCGACGGCGTGCCATGCTGGCAATGAGACAGTCGGACGGAGTCGATGTCCAGTATGGCTCCGCGCTCGCTTTAGCCTACGCGGGAAACAGCGAGCGGGCACAAGACCTGACGGATGGGTTAGACAAGCGATTCCCCGAAGCCACCATCGTGCAGTTCAACTATCTACCAACACTTCGGGCAAAAGTTCTGCTAAATCGAGGAGAGCCTTTACAAGCGCTAGAGACTCTCAGAGCCACCGGGCCGTATGAACTAGGGCGGACAACGTTCAGCGACTATAGCTGGAACAGTTTGTATCCAGTTTTTGTGCGTGGAGAGGCCTATCTGGCCGCACATCAGGGCAGCAATGCCGTCGCAGAGTTCCACAAAATTCTCGACCATCGTGGAATTGTCTGGAACTCACCGATCGGTGCTCTTGCCCACCTTCAACTCGGTCGCGCCTACGCCATGCAGGGCGACACCGCCAGGGCCCGCGCTGCCTACAACGATTTCCTCAGCCTCTGGAAGGACGCCGATACCGACATCCCCGTGCTCAAGCAAGCAAAAGGCGAGTACGCCAAACTGCAATAGCGGCCCTCCGAAACACAGGTCATGTGACATCGGGATTTCGCACCAGTTTGGAACGAGCTCGTCCCGGCTCTTTTTAGGCACTTGTTGACCTGCGCAAAGAAGGTTCTCGAACCGGGCGCCACGAGACCGGTGCTCGAGTGCGGTACACTCTCGGTGCTGATTCCCTCAGGAGGAGAAGGACCATGCTGACTCGCCGGCAGCTTATTAGAGATGTGGGGTTTATCGCGATTGCAGGACGAGTGGCAAGCGAGCCGTTGCTGGCGCGCCGGATGCGCGACAACCCGCCAATGCACGGCGATGTCGTTTATCTCGACTCGAATGAGAACCCGGCAGGGCCTCCGGCTTCTGCCGTGAAAGCGATGATCGATGGCGCATCGTCAACATGGAGATATCACTTTGACGAATTTCCCGCATTTACCGAGACAATTGCTCGAAGCGAGAACCTGAAACCTGAACAGGTCCTTTTTGGCGTCGGATCGACCGAGGTCATTGATGCTGCCATCAGCGCCTTCACTTCATCGTCACTGCCATTGATCACGGCTGCGCCCTCATATGACATTCCGGTCGAACGTGCACGAGGCCTGAAGACAAAGGTGGTGCAGGCGCCTTTGACGCCCTCCTGGGCATTCGACGTTCGCAAGCTGGCCGAAGCGGCTACGAACTCCGGCGGTGGGCTGATTTACTTGTGCAATCCCAACAATCCCACTTCATCTCTTACGCCCAAGGCTGATATGGACTGGCTGGCCGCAAACCTGCCCCCGCACACGGTGCTGCTTGTAGATGAAGCTTATCTCCATTTCGTGGATCCCGCTCGCGCCGAAACTGCGATCAACCACATTCGCGAAAACCGGGACGTGATTGTGGCCCGCACGTTCTCGAAAATCTACGGCCTGGCCGGCGCTCGTGCGGGCTTTGCCTGCGCCAAGCCGGAGATCATTCAGGCGCTCAGCCCTTTTATGGACAACGTGATTCCTGTTCTCGCCATGCGGGCTGTGACGGCCGCGTTGGCTGAGCGCGACGGCCTGGTGGCGGAACGGAGAGCTAATAACGCCCGCATACGGGGCGAACTTTGTGATTGGCTGCGACAGAAAAACGTCCACTATATTGAACCTCATGCCAACTTCATCATGATCGACATCGGCCGGGATGTGCGCTCCTTCAAACGCGAGATGATGAACCGTGGCGTCGCCGTAGGCCGCCCGTTCCCACCTCTGAACCAGATGCTGCGGGTGACGATTGGGACCGATCCCGAGATGCAGAAATTTCGCGACGCGTTCTGGCAGGTTTATTCAAGTTAGAATCCGACTACTGCAATTAACTTTGCAAGTATGCGGTTTTCCTTTGCCAAAACCGGGTCAAAACGCGCTATGCGGATTTTTCGCCAAATTGTTTGCCTTGAAACTATCGGCGGCCCGGGGTGGCCTCAGGGATTTGCTATCACACCCGGAATAGTCAGTGCGTGCCCAACATTGTCGCGACCGCATCGCCATACGTAGTACCCTCACCAACAGTCGGTAGCAGATGGCTGCCCTCTCCGAATTCGTTCCAAGCCTCCATTATCACGAGCGGAGGGGTGGGAGAGGGTTCCAGGCGAAGTGCGGGGTTTGCATTGGCCCAGTTGATTGACGCGTCGAGGAAGGTAGCAACAGATTGCGGGTCGCGGCTGAACCAAACATTGCCTTCGTTCCAGGGCCGCGGGTCCCACCCATTCATGGCAACAGGAAGGAATGGCAAAGGGCTGTTGATTGCAGCTTGAGACCAGATCCATTGACCAGCCTCCGAAATCAACGAGAAGCTTTGTTGCCCACTTACAGTGCCAAAGGAATAGTTATAGAGCGACACAGCATCGTAGCCGTCAGGCACCGCCGAGGAAAGATCCGGGAAGTAACCGGTCTGCATGTTGTGGTCGTAGCCCGACTGAAATCCTCCAACGACGTAGACTCCAGGCAAACCAGACGCAACGGCAGCCGCACGCAGTTGATTCAAGGCGGTTGCCACCCCGGAAGAGGACCCAAAAGTCTGTTCCATCATACTCATGTCAATTATCATCAGAAGTGGCTTTCCGTTCACCATCACATAAGCCGGGTCGCTCATGTATGAAATCCACTGATTGATCGTCGTTGGCCAATTGGTCGGATCAGCCACAAAGGGCGGCGAATTGACGTAGAGGATCGCGTAACTCATGCCATGGCGATCAGGCAGCTGGTGTGTGATGTTGAGCGCCGAATTGAGGTCCTCGCCTGGAGAGTTCACGGTGGCGTTGTAGTACCAATCAAAGACAAAGAAATCAATGCCGAAATTGTGCGCGACAGCGAGTTGCTGCTCCACCGCACACTGACTGTTGTCTTGCCAGCCCGAGAGAGGCTGACGATCCTGGAACGGACCCAGCGGCAGGCCTTTGAAATGGAAGTTAGTGAGCGGACCAGACCATCCGTCGAAGTAATAGGCTCCAAGCCTGGCCTGAGTCTGCTGCGACGAGCCGCCTTGTGGCGGAATGACGCAAGGCACCGCGAAGTCAAGCGTATTGGAGGTGCCACCGGTATCGACAGCCGAAATCTGGTCCGAGCCCGGACTGGCAACCTCCCCAGCCGGGATAGCGGCAGTAATCAGGTTCGTGTTCACGAAGGTTGTGGGCTGTGTTGTTCCGTTCCAATGGACAACGGAGTTTGTGGTGAAATTCGAGCCAACCACGCTCAACGTGAACGCCGGGCCGCCTTGCGTGCTGCTGTTAGGAGATATTGCAGTAACGGCGGGAGTGGGGCCCGAAATCGGGGGAGGAGACGACGTCCCGCCTCCGCACGCGGTGAATAGGCTTAGCGATGTGAGAGCTACGACCTGCACGAAGAATTTCATCGATCCTCCCTAAATATGCAGGGGACTCTTTCCGCCGCGCTGGCTGCACTAAGCTGCTGGCAGCCCGTCGCAAAACCTCGCAATTTGGCTGCATGGCTCTGCACGGCAGCCCAAATCGTATCAAGGACACATCGGCCTGGCTACTCGACATTCTGGACGCCTATTTTCGATTGTTGGTACATGCGTTAACGCTCAAAACACGGTTCGCAGGCATTTTGAGCGCAATTGATTTTTCAACAACAATGCGATTTTTCACCAACCAGTGTAATCCTGTGATCGAAAATGGGGATGTGAATCGCAAGAAATCTATCTAAGTACCGTTCTAAACTGGAAGATGATCCCAGCACGAAGACCGTACTCCACAGCGGTGTTTTTCGCGATTGCCTTTGGTGTCCCCTGGACGGCATGGATATTGTTGGCGCTGATCCATAAACCATCACGATGGTCGGTACTATTGCTTCTTGGTGGTCACTTTTGTAGCGTTGCAGGAATTACCGCATCCTATTGGAGATGTGGAAGGGTGGGCGTGAAGGACGTTCTGAGCCGCCTCCTGCTTTTCCGGGTTCCTATTTTCTGGTGGTGCTACGCCTTTTTGCCTGTCTTCGTAGCCATCATGGCTGCGGCAATCAATAGCGCAGTTCGAGGCAACTCTATTGCGTTTAAACCTTTGGAAGTTATTCATCAGTGGTGGATGGTCTATAACTTTCTGGTCGCATTTCTCCTTGGGCCGCTAGGCGAGGAGGCCGGATGGCGCGGTTTTCTGCTTCCCAGGCTACTAGAGCAATACTCACCTCTCACGGCTAGTCTGATGCTCGGTCTGATTTGGAACGTATGGCATGTACCTTTAGATTATGCATCGTATTTTCATACGATTCTCGGAACGGCAGAATTCACGGTACATACAGTGTGCTTAAGCGTCCTGATGACGGTTCTTTTCCTCAATACACGCGGTAGTATCCTGCTCGCCATGATTGTGCACTGGAGTGGTAACATCTCCTATGACCTTGCGAGTGTGGTCTTTCCTACCAGTCGCATCGTTATGCCCGATCATACCTATGAGATTCTGCTCGTTGTGTTCACGTTACTGATCGCGTTGCTCTTCCGAACTCAACTCTCTACCAAATATTCATCAGTTCAAATTGAGCAATGGGGTTGTCGTGATGAGTCGGTGGAGTTTCACTCCGCGAAATAGCCCTGGCCTACCCACGATTTGAATGCGGAAGGGCGTTGGCGACGCCGCTAGGCTGACGGTGTTTATGACGTAACTTCTGCAAACAGGCGTGGGTGTTGAAAAAGTATTTCGCAAAAAACATCTTTTCGGCTGCGAACGTGCCCTGCCTAGCTTTTCTTTCCCCACACCTCTCTAAGCGGTAACTTGCAGAACAGGTGTTCTGGGCGAGCTG
>Ga0126381_100006346_pt1 | contig 13066 bp, 11 predicted proteins | sample PanSoiMetPlot_28_FD_96465 | JGI IMG/M metagenome (GOLD analysis project Ga0126381, IMG submission 96465) | Tropical forest soil microbial communities from Panama - MetaG Plot_28 | ecosystem: Environmental > Terrestrial > Soil > Tropical forest > Bulk soil | place: Panama | collected 2016-02-17
GGCTTCGGCGGCAACAACGGCCTCACCGACTTCAAGGACATTCTCGGCTTCAACGTGCAGGCGCAGGGCACGCGCTGCGCGCTGTTCGTCATATCGACGTTGGCTTTGATCCTCGGTTTCCTCCTCTGCCGCGCCATCGTGGCCTCGAAGTTCGGCAAGGTACTGATCGCCATCCGCGATGCCGAGGCGCGCACGCGCTTCCTCGGGTATCGGGTGGAAGCCTACAAGCTCGGTGTCTTCACGCTGTCGGCCGGCATGGCCGGCGTCGCCGGGGCACTCTATGTGCCGCAGGTCGGGATTATCAATCCGAGCGAGTTCTCGCCCGCGAACTCCATCGAGGCCGTGATCTGGGTCGCGGTTGGCGGACGCGGCACGCTGGTCGGGGCGGCGCTCGGCGCGGTCGTCGTCAACTATGCCAAGACCTATTTCACCTCGGGCGTGCTCGCACCCTACTGGCTGTTCATGCTGGGGGCGCTGTTCATCGCCGTCACCCTGTTCCTGCCGCGCGGCATCGTCGGCTCGTATCGCCACTGGATGGCACAGCGCCCAAGCAAGCCGCTGCTCGATCCGGCGCTCGCCGATGCGCCGCCGCGCCCGGCCGAATGAGGATCACCATGGCCGACCGTACCACCTCGGCGATGCTCTACCTCGATGGCATCACCGTCTCTTTCGACGGCTTCCGCGCGCTGAACAATCTCTCGTTCACCATCGAGCCCGGCGAGATGCGGGCGATCATCGGCCCCAACGGCGCTGGCAAGACCACCATGATGGACGTCGTCACCGGCAAGACGCGCCCCGACCTCGGCGAGGCCCTGTTCGACGGCATGTACGATCTCACCAAGCTCGACGAGGCCGAGATCGCCGAGCTCGGCATCGGCCGCAAGTTCCAGAAGCCGACGGTATTCGAGATGCATACCGTCGAGGACAACCTCCTCCTGGCCCTCAAGAGCGACCGCCGCCCGCGCGCGACCCTGTTCTGGCGCGAGACCGTCGAGGCGGAGCGCCGCATCAAGGACATTCTCGAGATCACGCGGCTCACCGCGTTGCGCCGCCGCGTCGCCGGTGGCTTGTCGCACGGGCAGAAGCAGTGGCTCGAGATCGGCATGCTGCTGGCGCAGGAGCCCAAGCTGCTGCTCGTCGACGAGCCGGTCGCCGGCATGACCGATGCGGAGACGCGCGAGACCGCAGAGCTGCTCAGGCAGATCAACCGCGAGCGCACCGTCGTTGTGGTCGAGCACGACATGACCTTCGTGCGCGAGCTCGGCGTCAAGGTCACGGTGCTGCACGAGGGCTCCGTGATCGCTGAGGGCTCGATCGACCAGGTGTCGACGAACGAACGCGTCATCGAGGTGTATCTGGGACGGTGACATGCTCGAAGCCGTAACCATCGACCTCCACTATGGCGCCGCCCAGGCCTTGCGCGCAGTGTCGCTGACCGCGCGGCTCGGCGAGGTCACTTGCGTGCTCGGGCGCAACGGCGTCGGCAAGACGAGCCTCTTGCGCGCACTCATCGGGCAGCATCCGATCAGCAAGGGCGCGATCCGCTTCGACGGCCGCGACATCACGCGCCTGCGGCCGTTCGAGCGGGCGCGTGGCGGCATCGCCTATGTGCCGCAGGGCCGCGAGATATTTCCGCTGCTGACCGTCGAGGAAAACCTCAAGACCGGCTTTGCCCCGCTCAAGCGCGATGACCGCTCGGTGCCCGATGACGTGTTCTCGCTTTTTCCCGTGCTCGGCGACATGCTGCGCCGCCGCGGCGGCGACCTCTCGGGCGGCCAGCAACAGCAGCTCGCCATTGGCCGGGCCCTGGTCATGCGGCCGCGCCTGTTGCTGCTCGATGAGCCCACCGAAGGCATTCAGCCCTCGATCATCAAGGACATCGGCCGTGCCATCAGCTATCTGCGCGGGCTCGGGCAGATGGCGATCGTGCTGGTCGAGCAATATCTCGATTTTGCCCGCGAGCTTGGCGACCAATTCGTGGTGATGGACCGTGGCGCGGTCACCTATTCCTGCGACCGCGGGAGCATGGAGGAGGCAGCGCTCAAGCGCGCCTTGGCGATTTGAGCGCTCGCTTGCTAGCATCCGAGACTCCTTCGCGGGCGCCGCGGGCGCCGGCCACAATGCAATCCGATACCGACCAGATTTTCGCCGCCAACCGAGCGATCGGGTGCATCCGCCTCAGCGCCAAGCTTGCCGAAGGCGCGACGCGACGCGCGCGCGTGCACGAGGAGGGTGCTCTGCGCGTGCGCTGCCCGGGTCCGCCGGCGGGCGAGCTCGAAGCTATGATCGTCAACACCGCAGGCGGCATGGCGGGCGGCGACCATTTCGCGATCGATTTCTCGGTCGAGCCGGGCGCGCGCCTCATCGTCACCACCGCGGCCGCGGAGAAGGTCTATCGCACGCTTGGTTCGCCATCGACCATCACAGCGAAGCTTGATGTCGCTGCGGGTGGCGAGCTGACCTGGTTGCCACAGGAGACGATCCTGTTCGATCGGGCGCACCTTGAGCGCACGATCGAGGTCGATCTCACCGGCGATGCGCGACTGCTCATGGCCGAAGCAGTGGTCTTTGGCCGCTCCGGCATGGGCGAGACACTGAGCGAAGGCCGGCTATTCGATCGCTGGCGCGTGCGCCGCGACGGGCGGCTGCTCCATGCCGAGACCACGCGGCTTGACGGTGATGTAGCCGCCAAGCTTGCGCAAGCGGCGGTCGCCAACGACGGCATTGCCACCGCAAGCGTGCTGTTGGTGCCGGGCGACGAGAGCATGGCGGCTGCGGTGCGCGACGTGAGCCTGCAATGCCGCGGCGAGGTCGGCGTTTCGGTGTGGAATGGGTTCGCGCTGGCCCGCCTGGTGGCGGCCGATGGCGCAGCATTGCGCCACGATCTCGCTTGTGTTCTTTCGACGCTGCGCGGCGCTCGGTTGCCGCGGCTCTGGCTGCACCGAGGCACGCATGAACCTCACTCCGCGTGAAAAGGACAAGCTCCTGGTCGCCATGGCCGCGATGGTGGCGCGCCGGCGCCTCGAGCGCGGCGTCAAGCTCAACCATCCGGAAGCGGTGGCGCTCATCAGCGACTTCATCATGGAAGGCGCTCGCGACGGCCGCACCGTGGCCGAGCTGATGGCCGCCGGTGCCACCGTGCTGACGCGCGCCCAGGTGATGCAGGGCATTCCCGAGATGATCCACGAGATTCAGGTCGAGGCGACGTTTCCGGACGGCACCAAGCTTGTCACCGTGCATGAACCCATTCGGTAGGAGAAGAGATGATCCCTGGGGAAATCATCACGCAGGACGGTGAGATCGAGCTCAATGCTGGTCGCAAGACCATCACGATCGCGGTCACAAATTCAGGCGATCGGCCGATTCAGGTCGGTAGCCACTACCACTTCTTCGAGACCAATCCGGCGCTGAAATTCGAGCTCAAGAAGGCGCGCGGCATGCGCCTCAACATTCCCGCTGGCACCGCGGTGCGCTTCGAGCCGGGACAGACCCGCGAGGTGACGCTCATTCCGTTTGCTGGCGGCCGCAAGGTCTACGGCTTCCGCGCCGACATCATGGGCAAGCTCTAGGGGGCCGCCATGCCGTTCAAGATCGAGCGCCGCGCTTATGTCGACATGTTCGGCCCCACGACCGGCGACCGCGTCCGGCTCGCCGACACCGGCCTCATCATCGAGGTCGAGAAGGATTTCACCACCTATGGCGAAGAGGTGAAGTTCGGCGGCGGCAAGGTGATCCGCGACGGCATGGGGCAGAGCCAGCTCACCAACCGGCAGGGCGCGCTCGACACCGTCATCACGAACGCGCTCATCCTCGACCACTGGGGCATTGTCAAAGCCGACGTCGGCATCAAGGAGGGCAAGATCGCGGGCATCGGCAAGGCCGGCAATCCCGACATCCAGCCCAACGTCAAGCTCGTGATCGGCCCGGGCACCGAGGTCGTCGCCGGCGAAGGCAAGATTCTCACTGCCGGCGGCTTCGACACGCACATTCATTTCATCTGCCCGCAGCAGATCGAGGAGGCGCTGATGTCCGGCGTCACCTCGCTGCTCGGCGGCGGCACGGGGCCCGCGGCCGGCACTAATGCGACGACCTGCACGCCAGGGCCTTGGCATATCGCCCGCATGATCCAGGCCGCCGACGCCTTCCCGGTCAATTTGGGTTTCGCCGGCAAGGGCAATGCCTCGCGGCCGGCCGCACTCGAGGAGATGGTCAAGGCCGGCGCCTGCGCGCTCAAACTGCACGAGGATTGGGGCATAACGCCCGCGGCGATCGACTGCTGCCTGTCGGTCGCCGACGAGTTCGATATCCAGGTGATGATCCACACCGATACGCTCAACGAATCGGGCTTCGTCGAGGACACCATCAAGGCCTTCAAGGGCCGCACCATCCACGCCTTCCACACCGAAGGGGCCGGCGGCGGCCACGCGCCCGACATCATCAAGTTGGCGGGCCTCAAGAACGTGCTGCCCTCCTCCACCAATCCGACCCGGCCGTTCACCCGCAACACCATCGACGAGCATCTCGACATGCTGATGGTGTGCCATCATCTCGATCCTTCGATCGCCGAGGATTTGGCCTTCGCCGAGAGCCGCATCCGCAAGGAGACGATCGCGGCCGAGGACATTTTGCACGACATCGGCGCGCTCTCGATGATGTCGTCGGACAGCCAGGCCATGGGCCGGCTCGGCGAAGTGATCATCCGCACCTGGCAGACCGCCGACAAGATGAAGCAACAACGCGGGCGGCTCAAAGAGGAGAAGGGCGACAACGACAACGCCCGCGCCAAGCGCTACGTCGCCAAATACACCATCAACCCGGCGATCGCGCATGGGGTCGCCAGGCACATCGGCTCGGTCGAGAAGGGCAAGTTCGCCGACCTCGTGCTGTGGTCGCCGGCCTTCTTCGGCGTCAAGCCCGACATGATCATCAAGGGCGGTTCGATCGTGGCGGCGCAGATGGGCGACCCCAATGCCTCGATCCCGACCCCGCAACCCGTGCACTACCGGCCGATGTTCGGCGCTTACGCGGGCGCCCGCACAGCATCGTCGGTGGTGTTCGCATCCAAGACTGCAGTGCGCGGGGGCTTGGCCAAGAAGCTCGGCATCGCCAAGACGCTGGTCGCGGTCGAGAACACCCGCGACGGCATCTCCAAGAAGAGCATGATCCACAATAGCGCCACGCCCAAGATCGAGGTTGACCCCGAGACTTATGAGGTCAAGGCCGACGGTGAGCTGTTGACCTGCGCACCCGCCGAGGTGTTGCCTATGGCGCAACGATACTTCTTGTTCTGATCGCAGGTTCCTGCATGCGTCGGGCCCTTTCGGTGCGGCAAGCCGGGCAGTGGGACAACGCCGCTGCCATCGACCGCGTGGTACTCGATGCGAGCGAGCGCCACCGGCGCCGCTTGGTGCTCACGGCGGAGCGCGGCACCCGCCTTCTGCTCGAGCTGCCGCACGCGACCGCGCTCAAGGACGGCGACGGCCTCGTGCTTGAGGACGGCGCGCTGGTGCGTGTGGTCGGCAAGGTCGAGCCGCTCTTCGAGATCGCGGCCACAAATGCAACCGACCTGGCGCGGCTCGCCTGGCACCTCGGCAACCGCCACACCGAGGTGCAGGTCGTGGGCGAGCGACTACGCATTCGCCGCGATCACGTGCTCGCCGCGATGCTGGAGCGACTTGGCGCACGCGTCACTGCGATCGAGGCGCCGTTCGATCCCGATTCCGGCGCCTACGCGCCGCACGGTCACGCGCGTGACTAGGGGCTCCGGCGCGCTGTATCGGCTGATGGCTTGGTTGTCGCCGGCCTATCCGGTTGGTGCGTTCGCCTATTCGAGTGGCCTCGAATCGGCGGTCGAGGCGGGCGATGTCAATGACGCAACAACACTCGAGCAATGGCTCGCCGTGATGATCGGCGAGGGCGCCGGATTTTGCGACGCCGTGCTACTGGTTCACGCTCATCGCGCGATCATCGCCAACGATGATGCCGCGCTCGCCGCCGTCGGCGAGCTCGGCGCCGCCTTCGCGCCAAGCCGCGAACGCTTTCTCGAGACAACCGCGCAGGGCCGCGCGTTCTTCGAGGTGACGCGGGCAGCCTGGCCGTGTTCGGCGTTGGATCGGCTCGCGTCAGCATGGGACGGTCCCCTCGCCTATCCGATTCCTATCGGCGTCGCGGCCGCCGGCCAAGGTATTCCGGTCGAGGCGGCGGTTGCGGCCTTTCTGCAGGGCGTCGCGAGCAACTTGATTTCGGCCGGCTTGCGGCTGATCCCGCTCGGACAGACCGACGGACAGCGGGTGTTGGCCCGCCTCGAGCCCGTCATTGCCGCATGTGTCGAGCGCGCCCTCGCCTGCCCGCTTGATGAGATCGGCGGCGCAGCGTTCCGCGTCGATCTTGCGAGCATGCGTCACGAGACCCAGTATACGCGGCTGTTCCGCAGCTGAGCGCAGGAGAGCCGCATCATGGAACATCCGCATGGCCCTTTGCGCGTCGGTGTCGGCGGGCCAGTCGGCTCCGGCAAGACCGCGCTGATGGACGCGCTGTGCAAGCGCATGCGCGACCGCTACGAGATCGCTGCCATCACCAACGACATCTACACCAAATGGGACGCCGAATATCTGGTGCGCTCTGGCGCGCTCGCGCCCGACCGCATCACCGGCGTCGAAACCGGCGGCTGCCCGCACACCGCCATCCGCGAGGACGCCTCGATCAACCTCGCGGCCGTCGCCGACATGCGGGCGCGATTTCCCGATCTCGACCTCATCCTGATCGAATCCGGCGGCGACAATCTCGCGGCGACGTTCTCACCCGAGCTCGCCGATCTCACCATCTATGTGATCGACGTGGCGGCCGGCGATAAGATCCCCTCCAAGGGCGGCCCCGGCATTACCCGTTCCGATTTGTTGGTGATCAACAAGATCGATCTCGCGCCGAATGTCGGCGCATCGCTGGAGTTGATGGAGCGCGAAGCCAAGCGCATGCGCGGGGTGCGACCATTCGTGTTTAGCAATCTGCACAGCGGACAGGGTGTGGAGGCGATCATCCGATTCATCGAGGAGATCGGCGGGCTCTGACTGGCTACGAACTTCGCGTGTCCTGCCTGCTAAAGCGGGAACCCAATAATCGTCGGTGCTCGTTGTTGATCGAAATCTCGATGATTACTGTCCGCTTTCGCGGACGATGACACCTGAGAATGGTTGTTCGCTAGCTAAGTTAGTCTAGCGCGCCGGCGCCGCGGCGACTGGGATCACGTCCACCGCCACTTCGAGACGCTGCCCACCGGAGGCGAACACCACGCCCGCGATCGGCGCCACGTCCGCATAGTCGCGGCCGTAGGCCAGGAACACGTGGTCCTCGCCGACCAGGATTGCGTTGGTCGGATCGAAGCCGCACCAGCCGGCATGTTGGCCGCACCAGACCATCACCCAGGCGTGCATCGCGTCAGCGCCGGCAAGGCGCGGCTGACCCTCCTTCGGCACCGTGCGCAGATATCCGCTCACATAGGCCGCGGGCAACCCGATGCCGCGCAAGCCGGAGATCATGACATGTGCAAAATCCTGGCAGACCCCCCGCCGCAGCTTGAACGCGGTCGAGGGTCGCGTCGCAACATCAGTCGCCCCGACCTCGTAGACGAAATCTGCTTTGATTCGCTGCATCAGGTCGACGGCGCCTTCGAAGATGGGGTGGCCCGCCGGAAAGCTGCCGCGCACATAGTTGGTGATCTCGCGATCGAGCGCGACCTGTCGGCTCGGAAACAGGAAATGCGCCGGCGAGCTTGGGCCGACGTCGCTCGTCATCATCACGGCCGCGCGCACCTCCTCCCAGGCGGGCGTGGCCAGCGGCAATTGCGCGAGGGGAGCCTCGACCGCGACACGGGCCGCGACCTTGATCGAGAGGCGATCGTGCTGCTCCTCGAGCCCGATCCAGGTGAGGTGGTTGCCGAAGAAATCCGTCCCCTCGCGCCGCTCGACCGGCACCGGTGAAATCTCTAGCGCCACCGCATGCACGCGCTGCCCGTTACGATTGATCGGCGTCAGGTGCAGAACATGGTGCGCATAGGCGACCTTCGACGCATACGCATAGGTCGTGGTCTGGCGGATATCGTAGATCACGCAAGCGCCTCCCACACCGTTTCGGCGCGCTCGCTGTGGGTCAAGTGGGAGGAATCGATGATCTCGGAGAGCTTCATGAGCGCGCTTTCATGACCGAGAATCATATCGGCATCAATCTTGCCGGCGTCCGCGGTGCGCAGGCCGGTCGCGATCGAGGCCGCGATCTGTTGCGGCGGCGACAGCCGACCATCGACGACTTGCCGCGGCAGCGCGGCGAGATGCGCCTCGATGCGCTCGAGCTGATGCATCACCGAGCGCGGATTGTTGGGATCGAGCATCACCAGATCGATCACCGGTGCGCGTGCCGCGATCATGACGTAGCGCTGCCGATAGGTCAGCTGGCTGTCGCAGAGTTCGAGCAGCACATCAAGCGCGCCGTCCGGCGCGTCTGCATCGGCGAGCTCGCGCACGAAACGGCACGTCAAGATACCGCGCTCGATGCGGCGGCCGAGCTCGAGGAACCGCCAACCAGCGAGCCGCGTCATGTTCTCCTGCGCGAGCCCGGAGAACGAAGCGATGATGCGCAAAGCCGTCTCGACCCAGTCGAGCATGAGGTTCTCGGACGATCCGACCGCAAGCGGCGCATCGATAGCGGCGACCAGATCGTTGAGCGCGCGCCAGGCATCGGGCGACAGCCGGTCGCGGATGACCGAGGCCGCCGAGCGCGCCGCGGCCGTGAGGCGCGGCAGCGAGCCCTCGATGTCGCGGCGGGTGAGCGCGGCTTCCGCGATCAGGTCTGCTCGGGCATCCGGTATGTCGCTCGGGCCGGCACTCCAGGCCGCGAGGATCGCAGCGACCCGCGCCGTGATCGCGGCCATGGCCTCGCCCGCGTCGGCGATGCGATTGATGAGCGCACGCACCAGCCGCAACGTCGCTTCGGCCCGCTCCACATAGCGGCCGAGCCAGAACAGATTGTAGGCGGCGCGGCTCGGCAGCACGCCGCTCGCGCGCTGGATCGCGATGTGCTCGGGCGTCGGCAGCAACGTGATCTCGGCGACCGGGCCTTCCGACAACAGGCAGGCATCGGCGGTGCGCCCGCCCTTCTGCAGGCTGAGCGCCCGCGCATCGACGCCGTCGGCAATGCGTACGAACCCGCCCGGCATCACCGTCCAGCCGTCGCGGACGCGCGCAAGATAAAGCCGCAGGATGAACGGGTGCGGCGCGAACCCGCCGTCCTGCCAGACCGGCATGGTGGAGAGCATCACCGCCTCCTGCAGGACGAAATCGATGCCGCGCTCGGTGATGGCCTGGGCGATCTGGGCGCGCTGCTCGGCATCGAGCTTGGCGCCGAGAGTCGCTGTCCCGACGCTGCGGCCCGGCAGGTTGTCGGTGAAAGCCGATGCGATGACCATCGTGTCGAGCTTGCCGAGCATCTCGGCGCGGACATGGGCATGGCCGAGCCACCAGGTCGCGACATTGGGTATTTCGAGCTCGGCGCCGAGCAGGTGGGGCGCCAGCGCCGGCAGGAAGGCGAGCATGGAGCGCGCTTCGACCAGACCTGAACCGAGCGAGTTGGCAATCACGACCTTGCCGTCGCGCACAGCCTGCACCAGGCCGGTGACGCCGAGACGCGAATGGGCGTTGAGCTCCAGCGGATCGCAGAAGTCCGCGTCGAGACGGCGCAGCAGCACCTCGGCGCGCCGCAGGCCTGAGACCGTGCGGATGAAGACGCCGTCGTCGCGCGCGGTCAAATCCTCGCCTTCGACCAGGAGCAGCCCGAGATAGCGGGCGAGGTAGGCGTGCTCGAAATAGGAATCGTTCATCGGCCCCGGCGTGAGCAGGCAGACGCGCGAGTCATTCTGGCCGTTGAAACCCGACAGCTTCGACTGGAAGGCCTGGAAGAACGGCGCCAGTCGCTCGACCCGGATGCCGCGATAGACCTCCGGCAAGGCGCGCTGCAGCGCGAGGCGGCTCTCCAGCACGAAGCCCGCGCCCGAGGGCGCCTGCGTGCGGTCGCCCAGCACCCACCAGCGTCCATCGGCGCCGCGCCCGACATCGACCGCATAGAAATGCAGATGCGCCCCACCGGGCGGCGCGACACCAACGAGCGGGCGCAGGAATTCCGGGTTGCCGGCGATCAGCACCGCCGGCAGATGCCCGTTTTGCACGATCCGCGCCGGCCCATATGCGTCCGCCAGTACCCGCTCCAGCAGCTCGGCGCGCTGGATGAGCCCGCGCTTGAGCGCGGCCCATTCGACCGGATTGATGATAAGCGGCACATGGCTCAACGGGTAGGGACGCTCGACCCCGACCGGGTCCTCATAGACGCGGTAGAAGACCCCCGAATCGTGCAGATAGCGGTCCGCGACCGCAAAGCGCCGGTTCATCTCCTCGGCGCCATGCGCCGCCAGCATCATGAGGAACAGCTGCCAATGCGGACGGACCTGTCCTCCTGCATCCATCATCTCGTCGTAAATGCCGGCGAGCGGCTGATAGCCCGACAGCAAGCGCGCCAACGCGTCGGCGGGCGCTTCGATCGTGTCGGCAACGGCTGCCATTGGACAATCTCAGGCTTGGAGCAATGTCAGGCAAGTTAGACTTGGGTTCTGAGATCGAGCGTGAGGGGATATTCGATCGAGCGCTCCGGCGCAGAGAGACTGCCGATTCGGCCTCCCGTATGACCATGATCTTGAAACCGAGCGCGCCGGCGAGCCTCGGCCTCGTAGGAATTCACAGGAAAGGTATCGTAGCTGCGCCCGCCCGGATGCGCCACATGGTAGACGCAGCCGCCGAGCGAGCGCTGGCTCCAATCATCGATGATGTCGAAGGTGAGCGGCGCATGCGTGTCGATGGCTGGATGCAGCGACGAGGGCAAGCGCCAGGCCTTGAAGCGCACCCCTCCAACATATTCGCCAACGCGTCCGGTCGAGGCGAGCGGCACGCGGCGGCCGTTGCAGGTGATGGTGTGGCGGCTCTCGGTCAGGCCTTGTACCTTGACCTGCAGGCGCTCGACCGATGAATCGACAAAGCGCGCGGTGCCGCCGCCGGTCGTTTGCTCGCCGAGCACGTGCCAGGGCTCGAGCGCGTGGCGAATCTCGAGCTCAACGCCGCCGCGCTCGACCGTGCCGTAGTGCGGGAAGCGGAACTCGCGCTGCGCTGCGAACCAAGTGGGATCGAACTGGTAGCCGGCGCGGCCGAGATCATCGAGCACCTCGAGGAAATCCTTCCAGACGAAATGCTCCAGCATGAAGCGGTCGTGCAGCGCCGTGCCCCAGCGCACCGGCGCGCCATCGAGCGGCTGCCGCCAGAACCAGGCAACCAGCGCCCGTAACAACAATTGCTGGGCGAGACTCATGCGCGCGTCGGGCGGCATCTCGAAGGAGCGGAACTCCACCAAACCGAGCCGCCCGGTCGGACCGTCAGGCGAGAACAGCTTGTCGATGCAGAGCTCGGCGCGATGCGTGTTGCCGGTCACGTCGACCAGGAGATTGCGGTACAGGCGATCGACCAGCCAGGGCCGCGGCGTCTCGGCGGCGGCGCCCGGCGGCGGGACCTGAGCGTTGGCGATCTCGAGCTCGTAGAGCATGTCCTGGCGCGCCTCGTCGAGACGCGGCGCCTGGCTCGTCGGACCGATGAAGAGGCCGGAAAAGAAATAGGAGAGCGAGGGGCGCCGCTGCCAATAGAGCACCAGGCTCTTGAGCAGATCGGGCCGGCGCAGGAACGGGCTGTCGGCCGCGCTGGCCCCGCCGAGCACCACGTGATTGCCGCCGCCGGTGCCGGTGTGGCGGCCGTCGATCATGAACTTGTCGGTGCCAAGTCGCGCGAGGCGCGCCTCCTCGTAAAGCGCGGTCGTGGCCTCGGCCGCCGCGCTCCAGCTCGCCGCCGGATGGATGTTGACCTCGATCACGCCCGGATCGGGTGTGACCTTGATGACATTGAGACGCGGATCGGGCGGCGGCGGATAGCCTTCGAGCCGGATCGGCAGGCCGCGACCGGCGGCCGTCGCCTCGACAGCGGCGAGCAGCTCGAGATAATCCTCGAGCCAGGAGACCGGCGGCATGAACACGCAAAGCTTGCCGTCGCGCTGCTCGACCGCGAGCGCAGTGCGCACCGCAATGCCCGACGACGAGGGCCGCTGCACCGCCATCGGCACGTCTTGCGGCACGGGCCGCCCCGCGCGGCCCTCGGTCGCGAGCGCGGTCCCTTGGGCCGCGGTACCTGGCATCATCGGTGCGACCGGCAGCGGCGCGCGCTCGGCAAACGGGTCGGCGGGAGCGACGTGCGGATAGTCGACTGGTGCGAGATAGGGCAGCGCATTGAGCGGCAGCCGCAGCCCGATCGGCGAATCGCCGGGCGCGAGGAAGAGGCGGCCGCGTCTGGTTTGCCAGATCTCGCTCACCCAGCCGGGCGCAAGGGCCTGCGCGGTCCAACGCTGCACCGGCAGCACGTAGCCCGCGGGCCTGCCCAGTTTGCGTTCGAAGGCGCGCATGATGCGGGCACGCTCGGCCGGGTCATCGATTTGCGGGTTGCTCGGGTCGATATTCGGCGGGATCTCGCCCTCCTTGATCATGCGATCGGCCGGGTCATCGTAGGCCGGCTGCACGAAATTGGAGGCGAGGCCGAGGCGTTGCGCAACGCCTTCGGTGAAACAGCGCGCCTCGTCATCGCAGGGCGGGCTTTCGCTCGCTTCGGTCGCGAGCAACTTCATCTCCCGCCAGAGCGGCAGGCCGTCGCGGCGCCAGAACAGCGAGAAAGCCCAGCGCGGCAGCGGCTCGCCCGGATACCATTTGCCCTCGCCATAATGCAGCAGGCCGCCCGGCGCGAAGCGATCGTGCAAGCGGCGGATCAGCTCGTCGGCGCGCAGCCGCTTGCTCGGACCAAGCGCGGCCGTGTTCCATTCCGCCGATTGATAGTCGTCGATCGATACGAATGTCGGCTCGCCCCCCATGGTGAGGCGAACGTCATGCGCCGCGAGGTCGGCATCGACCCGCTCGCCGAGCGCATCGAGCGCGCTCCAGGAC
>Ga0126381_100006347_pt1 | contig 13066 bp, 9 predicted proteins | sample PanSoiMetPlot_28_FD_96465 | JGI IMG/M metagenome (GOLD analysis project Ga0126381, IMG submission 96465) | Tropical forest soil microbial communities from Panama - MetaG Plot_28 | ecosystem: Environmental > Terrestrial > Soil > Tropical forest > Bulk soil | place: Panama | collected 2016-02-17
GCACTTTTCTTCGCTGGTCCTCGATACCCACGACGACACCACGCAGCGCTTTTTCTCCAAGGACTTCGATCTCGGCAAGCGCAATCCCGACGGTCACGTGGATATTCCGCGGCTGCGCGAAGGCGGCATGAATGGGATTTTCTTTTCCATCTGGATCGATGGCCGCATCACAGGCCCGCCTGCGGTCGAGAAAGCTCTCGACCAGATTGATGCCGTCCACGAGAACGTCCTCAAGTATTCAAAAGATATGGTCTTCTGCCGCACCGCCGAAGAGGTCCGCCGCGCGCACACCCAGGGAAAAATAGCCGCGCTCATCGGCGTCGAAGGCGGTCACATGGTTGGCAATGATATTCGTGTGCTGCGGATGTTCGGCGACCTGGGCGTGCGCTATATGACCCTTACGCATTTCTACAACGACGAGTGGGCAGACTCCTCCACCGACAAGCCCGCGCACAATGGCCTCACCGATTTCGGCAAGGACGTAGTTCGCGAGATGAACCGTCAGGGAATCATGGTGGACATTTCGCACGTCAGTGACAAAACATTCTTTGACGCCCTCGAAGTCAGCAAGGCTCCGCTAATTGCTTCCCACTCTTCCTGCCGCGCGCTATGCAATCATCCGCGGGACATGTCCGACGACATGATCAAGGCCCTGGCGGCCAAAGGTGGCGTAATTCAGATTAACTACGAGCGTAGCTTTATCGATCAGGCCTACAAAGACGCCTACGATAAAGTTTTCGGCGGCGTCGTGGCTGCCGCGGAAAAGATCACCAAGGAATGCGCGGATGACGCCGACTGCACTAGTCGCAAATTAAAAGACCTTCAGACACAGCTCGAAGCTTCCGGAGCCTTGCCGCGCGTGAGCTGGGAAAGAATCATCGACCACATCGATCACGTTGTGAAACTCGTCGGCCCAGACCACGTCGGTCTCGGCTCCGACTTTGACGGCGCAACCATGCCTGACGGAATGGAAGATTGCTCCAGGCTCCCGAAAATCACCGAAGCGCTGATGCGCAAGGGTTACAAGGACGAAGACATTCGCAAAATCCTCGGGGGAAATTTGCTGCGCGTGATGGAGCAAACCGAGAAAGTAAGCAGGGAACTGCAGGTGCAGTAAACACCCGTTTTATGCATGATGGAGAAACGAGATTTGAGATGCTACGAATCTTCCTTGCTGCCGCGCTGGGTGCCTCCGCCTGTTGTTTCTTGGCGGTTGCCGTGAAGCCCGGTGAAATCTCCGCGCGCGCCAAGAAACTTCACTTCTCCGCTTTAGTTGTCGACACCCACGACGACACGACGCAGCGCTTCCTTCATGGAAAGTTCGACATTGGTGTGCGCCATACCGACGGCAGCATCGACATTCCCCGCATGCGCGAAGGCGGTCTGGACGCCGTCTTTTTTTCGATTTGGATTCCCAGCAAAATCACCGGACAGGAAGCGGTGAATCGCGCGCAGGCGCAGATTACGGCCGTTCGTGAACAGGTAAGCGCTCATCCCAAGGACCTCGCGCTGGCCACCACCGCCGCCGAAGTTCGCGCCGCGCATAAGCGAGGCAAGATTGCCGCATTGCTGGGCGTCGAGGGCGGTCACATGATCAACTCGAACCTTGACGTGCTGCGCAATTTTGCGAGCCTGGGCGTTCGTTATATGACTTTAACCCACAGCGGCAACGACGAATGGGCGGATTCCTCGACCGACACTCCTGCGCACAATGGTCTCAGCGATTTCGGCAAAGACGTGGTCCGCGAAATGAATCGCCTTGGCATCATTGTGGACATTTCGCACGTCAGCGACAAAACTTTTTATGATGCGCTGGAGGTGAGTAAGGCGCCGATGATGGCCTCACACTCTTCCTGCCGCGCTCTTTGTGATGCTCCGCGCAACATGACCGATCCAATGATGAAGGACCTGGCCGCAAAGGGCGGCGTCATCCAGATCAACTACCACGTCGGGTTCCTCAGCCAGGAGTTTCGCAACGCCGAGAAGGCCAATCCAGAAATCAACAAGGCCATTGGCGAAGAAGTGCAGAAACGTTGCGGCGACGATGAAGCTTGCCAGCTTCTCGAAGGCGACCGCCTCACCCGCGAATACGTCGAGCGGGGGAAGCTCCCACGCGTCGACTGGAGTAAAATCATCGAGCATATCGATCACGCCGTGAAAGTCGCTGGTGTGGATCATGTGGGCCTGGGTTCCGACTTCGACGGCGCCAACATGCCGTACGGCATGGAGGACGCCTCGAAACTTCTAAAAATCACCGACGCGCTCTTGAAAAAAGGTTACTCCGAAGATGACGTAAAGAAGATTTTGGGCGAAAATACCCTGCGCGTAATGGCCGAAGTGGAGCGTGTCAGCAGCGAGCTGTCAAAGCAGGCTCGAAAATAGAGTTTGCGTTTTTGCAGACTGATTCGAAGAGGAAGAGAGAATTGCAATGAGAAACTCGGTAACGGGAATTTTTGTTGTGTTTGTTGCGCTTGCGATGCATGGGCAGGCGCAAACTCCGGCACAGGCTCCAGCGAAGCCTGCGGCGGCACCCGCCTCGGAAAAACCTGCCGCAGCAGCCTTCGATCGGGCATTGCTGCATCCTGCCCTGCTCAAGGAGAAAGCCCCGGAAACCTTCGCGGTCAAATTCGAGACCACGCGGGGCGATTTCACCATCAATGTCACGCGCGCCTGGGCGCCCATGGGCGCGGACCGTTTCTACAATCTCGTCAAACACCATTTCTACGACAACATGGTCGTGTATCGCGCCGTCCAAGGTTTCGTCGTGCAGTTCGGGATCAGTTCCTACCCGGCGGTATCGGCCGCCTGGAACGATGCAAACATCAAGGATGATCCGGTAACCCAGAGCAACAAGCGCGGCTACGTCACTTACGCGAAGAGTCCACGGCCCAATTCGCGCTCCACGCAGATTTTCATCAGCTTTGGGGACAACTCAGCCCTTGATTCGCAAGGATTTGCCCCCTTTGGCGTCATCGATGCCGAGGGAATGAAGGTCGTCGAGATGCTCTACGACCAATACGGCGATCAGCCTACCGAAGAGCAGGACCAGATCACGAGACTCGGAAAGGCCTATCTCGACCGCAAATACCCCAAGCTCGACGTCATCAAGCGCGCCACGCTTGTCGGTACCGCCGCGGCGACAAAGCCGCAATAATAATGTCCGAGGGATGACCCCGGCCATGGATTACTTTTTTGAATGCGATGCATCTAAGTTTTGGTAGGCACTTCCTTTGACAAGGGAGGCTCGGGAAAGTATCCTGCTTGCAGTATGAGCAACTGCGGCCAGATGATGTGTTGTCCCTGCGCGTGTAGCGCGCGGTGTCAAATGACACCCATCTCTGGCCAGAGGAGTTTCCGGACTTAGCTTAACGTAATCATCGAGTTCTGAAGCCCGCTTGCCAGAAAAACTGGCAGGCGGGCTTTTTCATTTTCGGCGAAGTTTCGTGAAGGACGTAAAGGAACAGAATTGGGGGTCACGATTTATGACCGTCGCTACGACCACTGAGGTTGAGGAAAGGCATAGCCGCGAGGCGATTGAGGCGGAGATCGCACGGTTTGAAGAGCGCGTCCACCAGCTCCGCCGCGGCGAAATCACCGAAGAGCAATTCCGGCCGTTCCGTTTGAAGCACGGCACCTACGGCCAGCGGCAGCCTGGCGTACAGATGTTGCGCGTAAAGGTTGCGGCCGGCGTGCTGAAGACGTCGCAACTTCGCGTCCTCGCTTGCATTGCCGACGAGTATTCGACTGGCCGGGGCCACCTCACGACCCGCGAAAACGTCCAGTTTCATTTCGTGAAACTCGAGAATGTGCCCGCGGCGATGCGCTTGCTGGCCGATTGCGGGCTCACAACTCGCGAAGCCTGCGGCAACACCGTGCGCAACGTTACGGCGTGCCCGCTGGCGGGAATCTGTCCCGGCGAGGTGTTTGACGTCACGCCATACGCGCTCGGCGTGTCTCGCTATCTTTTGCGTCATCCGGATTTCCACGACTTGCCCCGCAAGTTCAAAATCGCTTTCTCCGGCTGCGCCGATGATGGGGGCTGCGCGGTCGCCGGCATCCACGACGTCGGTTTGATCGCGCAAGTGCGAGGTTCAAACGGCACGGGCCGCCGCGGGTTCAAAGTTCTCGTTGGCGGGGGGCTGGGCAGCCTCCCAACCGAGTCCGCGGTCCTCAGCGACTTCTTGCCGGAAGAAGAACTGCTGCCCACCATCGAAGCCGTTCTGCGAGTCTTCAGCGAAACTGGAAACCGCAAGAACAAATTCAAGGCCCGCCTCAAATTCGTGCTGCGCGAAAAGGGTATCGAAGAGCTTCGCCGGCTGATTTTTGAAAAACGCACAAGTTCGCAAGCGCCGGCCGAGGTTTTCACCGTGGCTTCTCCGATCCGGCCGGCGCTCGTCAACATCTCCCCTGTGCCTTTGACTCTCACTCTGGACAATGTCAAATCCGATTCGGAATACGACCGCTGGGCCGAGCACAATCTGATGCCACAGCGTCAGCCTGGCTATGCCGCCATTTGGATCAAGCTTCCCGCGGGAACGTTTCACAGCCGGCAAATGCGCGGTCTCGCTGACCTTCTCGAAAACCACGATCTCACCGGCGTGCGCATGGCTATCAACCAGGACCTGGTGATTCCCTGGGCGTCACTCGACCACGTGCGCGCGATTTACAACGACCTTCTCGAGCTCGATCTGGCCATTCCCGGCGCGCGCACTATTTCCGACGTTACCGGCTGCCCTGGTGCCACCACCTGCAATCTCGGTATCACGCGTTCGCTAACGCTGGCCGAGGAACTTTCCCGCGCACTCGAAGGTTATGTGGATCCCGAAATCAAAAAACTTCGCGTCAAAATTAGCGGCTGCCCGAATTCCTGTGGCCAGCACCATATCGCCGACATTGGTTTTTACGGAAACGCTCGAAAGATCGAAAACCAGCAGGCGCCTTATTATCAACTGCTGCTCGGAGGCAAAGTAAGTGCCGACGGCGTCCGCTTCGGACGGCAAATCATGGCTGTTCCTGCCCGTCCCATCCCCGCAATCCTCGGTGAGCTTTTATCCTTCTACCAGCAGGATCGCCGCCCCGGGGAAGCGTTCTCCTCTTGGGTGGGACGGACTCCCGACAAAGCCATCGTCGAACGCCTGCAACCGTTCGTGGAAGTCACAGGCTCGACGGAGGCCATTTTTCTCGATTGGGGCGACACGGAAACGTATTCTCTCAAACTCGGCCGCGGCGAGTGCGCCGCCTAACCGAATGGAGGGATGTCTTTTTGTGGCCATCCCGAGCGAAGGGAGGGAGCGGCCTTTCGCTAGACCCATAAGAAGAACCTCACGGCAGAACAATGCCGCGGGCGCAAACGAACGAGCCCTGAGGGACTACTCGCCGCTCCGCTCTTGCACACCCTTCACCGCTCCTAGAATCAAGTTGTAAGCAGCCTGCCGCGAAATGCCCGTTTTGTCGTGGTCGTCATAAGGCATGGCCGCCACACCAAACGCTCCCACCTTTGCGTATTTGAACATCTCCGTCAGCGCTCCCGCCAGTTCCGTGCTCGTCGGTCCATTGGGAACGGGAAGCGCCACGCCGGGCACTTCGCGCGGATCGAGCCCGTCCATATCCACGTGGACATAAATCACGTCGGTAAGCTCGGAGAGTCGTTTCATCTCGCGGTGCAAATTCGCAGAGCGCGTGCGCACATCCTCCAGCGTAAGCTGCTCAATCTCCGAGCGGTCCAGCAGTTCCTGCTCGAGCGGGTCGGTATCGCGCACGCAAACTTCCACAATGTGTCGCGTCGGAATGGCCGGCTCCAGTCCCGCCTTCATGCGCATGCGCGACAAGCACTGTCCCGCCGCGATCGCCACCGGCATGCCGCCAAGCATCCCGCTCAGAGTGGTCTCGGGCGTATTAAAATCGCCGTGCGCGTCAATAAACACCATGCCCACGCGCAGCGGCTTCGCCGTCAGCCCGGAATGTTGCAACCCGCTGAGCATTCCCAGAAGTCCGTTGCAATTCGCGAGCAGCCCGATCGGAAGATTGCCTTTGCGCCGCTCCTCGGCAACCAGCTTCGACATGTCCCCACTCGCCAGCGCCAGGTGATTCCACGAACCGTAAGCCTTCTCTTCGTCGGCCGTTAGCGCGACTGTTGCCGTCGGCTGAACCTGGACGCCTTGTTGCTCCAGCAGTTTTCGAATGCCGCCTTCTTCCAGGTAATCCGGACCACGCGAAGTGTCCGGAACATTCCGTTCGCCCACGTAGGGCATTTTCAGCAACGCCACACGCACCGACTTGGTCTCGCCGTCGCCGCTCCTTGCCAACGCCACCGCTACAAACCCCAAGAGCCCCGCAAAGAACAACTCCTTCCAAGGTTTCATCGCTCTCCTCGTTCATCTTTTCACACGTACTGACGTTTCGCGGCCAACTTCTCGCGCGCCGTAACCCTGCCGTCGAGAAGGTAAGCTAGCACCTCACAGCCCCAAAACCGCAACGAGTTCTTTCACCGAATGCGCCGACTTTTCGAGCGCGGCATTTTCTTCCGGCGTCAACCTAATCTGGATAACTTCTTCCACGCCCTTCGCGCCCAGCTTCACTGGCACGCCAACGAACAATCCCTTGATTCCATACTCGCCCTCCAGGTACACACAGCACGGCAAAATCTTTTTCTTGTCTTTCAGGATCGCTTCGACCATTTCCACCACCGCCGCCGACGGCGCGTAATACGCCGAACCGGTCTTCAGCAGATTCACAATCTCCGCTCCGCCTTTGCGCGTGCGCTCCACAATCGCGTCGATGCGTTCTTTCGCCAGCAAGTCGGGGAGGGGAATCCCGGCCACAGTCGAATAACGCGGCAGCGGCACCATGTCGTCGCCATGTCCGCCGAGCACGAACGAATGCACGTTCTCCACGCTCACTTTGCATTCCATCGCGACAAACGAGCTCATACGTGCCGAGTCCAGCACGCCGGCCATGCCCATCACGCGGTTTTTCGGAAACTTGCTGACCTTTAGCGCCGCCTGGGCCATCGCGTCCAGCGGGTTCGTCACCATAATGAGGATGCAATTCGGGGAATGTTTCACGATCTGTTCGACGACGCCCTTAACCACGTCATAGTTCGCCTTCAGCAAATCGTCCCGGCTCATTCCCGGCTTGCGCGGAAATCCTGCGGTGATCACCACCACGTCGCTGTTCCCCGTCGCGGAATAATCTCCATTCGCCGTGCAAATCCCGACCGCCTGCGAATCGGTTCTCGTAATCGGGCCGGATTCCAGCATGTCCAGACCTTTTCCCGCCGGAGGCCCGTCCAAAATATCGGTCAGCACCACATCCGCCAGCTCTTTGTCCACCAGCCGCTGCGCCGTGGTCGACCCCACAAAACCGCCTCCCACCACCGTCACTTTCTTCCGCATGAAGTCCTCTCCTCTTCTCCCGCCAAGAATTTGCTTGACGTCATTTTGCTTTGTCGCGTGGAGCGCCAGGTCAAGGGCCAAGCAACTGAAAGCTGCGAACGCAAAGCCAAAAACGGAGACTCACCGTCTTGCCGCTGCCGCACCCTGCATGTTCTCAATAATTGCGGACGCGAACGCGGAGGTCCCCAGCTTCGTCGCCCCGGGCATCAGCCGTTCGAGATCATAGGTCACGCGCTTCTGCTGGATGGTGCGGGCAATACCGTCCTCAATCAGTTTCGCGGCTTCCTTCCATCCCAGAAAATCGAACATCATCGCTCCCGAGAGCATCACGGAGCTCGGGTTGATTACATCCTTGTCCGCATATTTCGGGGCCGTTCCGTGCGTGGCCTCGAACACGCCGTACCCATCGCCGATGTTCGATCCCGGGGCCATACCCAGCCCGCCCACCTGAGCGGCGCACGCATCGGAAAGATAATCGCCATTCAAGTTGGAAGTTGCCAGCACGCTGTATTCATCCGCGCGCATCAGTACCTGCTGAAAAACCGAGTCCGCGATGCGGTCGTTGATCATCAGCTTCTGCGTCCACTGGCGTTTGCCGTGCGTGGCATAAATTGTGTCGAGGGTGTTTTTCACTTCGTCGTACACCGTCTTCTGGAACGCTTCCGTGGCCTGTTCGAGTCCCGGCTCGATCATCGCAGCGTTTTGCTCGATGGTCAGCGCCGGATTCTTGTCCTTATTGTCGAGAATCCAGCTCTCGCGTTCCGTCACCGTTTGCGCGCGGAACTCTTCACGCGCCAATTCGTAGCCCCAATCGCGAAACGCGCCTTCCGTAAATTTCTGAATATTTCCTTTGTGCACCAGGGTGACGCTCTTCCGTCCATTTTCGAGCGCATACTTGATTGCCCGCCGCACCAGACGTTTCGTGCCCGTCGGCGAAATTGGCTTGATGCCCACGCCGGAATCCCAGCGAATCTGCTTCTTCCCGTCTTTCAACATGTCTTTGTTTAGGAATTCCAGCAGTTTTTTGACTTCCGGCGTTCCGGATTTCCATTCAATCCCGATGTAAACGTCCTCGGTGTTTTCCCGAAAGATCATTACGTCCATTTTTTCGGGTGAACGCACAGGGGAGGGAACTCCGGGAAAATACTTCACCGGTCGCTCGCAGGAATAAAGATCAAGCACCTGTCGCAGCGTCACGTTCAACGAGCGAATCCCGCCTCCCACAGGTGTTGTCAGCGGCCCTTTGATCGCGATGCGAAAATCGCGTATGGCATCGACGGTATCATTCGGCAGCCACTCCTTAAACGTGTTGAACGCTTTTTCGCCTGCGAAAACTTCAAACCACGCCACCAGCCGCTTCCCGCCATAGGCTTGCTCTACGGCCGCGTCAAACACTCGACGCGCGGCTTTCCAGATGTCCCGTCCGGTGCCGTCGCCTTCGATAAACGGAATGATCGGAGTGTCCGGTACCTGCAGTGCACCGCTACTGTAGCCAATGGTTTTTCCGTCGCCTGGTATGGGTTTGCCGTTGTACGAACGTTTCATGGAAAACTACTCCTTGTTCCTAGGTCGACTTCTTGCGGGCATGAAAGGAAAGGGCTGCACCGCTCAGCTGCAACTCCTTGATCTGAGGCAGGCCCGGGCGAAGTGGAGAAGATATCACATTCGCTCGCGCGGCGAGTATAATGCCACCCCATTACCCACTCCCATCTGTAGCCGCGGCGGCATCGATCCCGGCTCGGTCGGGAGGCCGTTGGCAGCCGGCGGAGCAAAGGGTCTCAGTGACAGCCGGGGGTCGGACCTTTCAGGTCTGACATTAATGCTGCCGGCACCAATCGGGCTTTGACTCCCGAGGTAGTGATTTTGACGTTCTCACATAGGCTCGTAAAACCGACCAATACAAACAGGAGAAAAACCATGGTCATGGATTGGAACGAATACCACAAAGAAATCGGCGCCCGCGTCGGCGATCTCGCCAAGCTGTCTCCCGACACGGTTAAGGGATATCAGACGCTCAGCGCCGCCAACTCGCAGACTACCAAGTTAGGCGAGAAGACCCGTCAACTGATTTCACTGGCTGTCGCGGTCACCACGCGTTGTGATGGCTGCATCGTGTTTCACACCGATGCCGCGCTCAAGGCGGGGGCCACGCGGGAAGAGATCTCCGAGGCGTTAGGCGTGGCCGTCAGCATGAACGCCGGCGCGGCGCTAATTTATTCCGCCCGCGTCCTCGACGCCGTCGAATCCAAGTCCGCCACCGCCCGCGCCTAGCGGGAGAGGGACATATTTCTCGACACATGCAGCGACGTAAATCCGCTGCTACATGGATGTGTAGCAGCGGGTTTATTCCGGCGTCTCGAACCGATGAGCGAAGGCTGAAGACGGACCGCTACGCTCAGTCGTAGTATTCCTGTCCCAAGTGCGTGATCAAATCCTCTCCCATCATCCAGCGTAGCGTGTTTTTCAGCTTCATGGACTGAATGAACAGATCGTGCTCCGGATACAGCCCCGGCGCGGTCATTGGCGACTTGAAGTAGAAGCTCAGCCATTCCTGGATTCCGCGCATCCCCGCGCGCTGCGCCAGGTCGAGAAACAAAACCAGGTCAAGCACGATGGGGGCCGCCAGGATCGAGTCGCGGCACAGGAAGTCCACCTTGATCTGCATCGGGTAGCCAAGCCAGCCGAAAATATCAATGTTGTCCCAGCCCTCTTTGTTGTCGCCCCGCGGCGGATAGTAGTTGATGCGCACCTTATGATGGATCTTCCCATAGAGCGTAGGGTAAAGCTGCGGCTGCAAGATGTATTCGAGCGCACCCAGTTTCGATTCTTCCTTGGTCTTGAACGACCCGGGATCGTCCAGCACTTCGCCGTCGCGGTTTCCCAGGATGTTCGTCGAATACCAGCCTTGAAGACCGAGCATCCGCGCCTTGAATCCCGGTGCGAGAATCGTCTTCATCAGCGTCTGCCCGGTTTTGAAGTCCTTTCCGCAGATGGCCACGTTGTTCTCGTGCGCCAGTTGCTGAATCGCCGGAATATCCACCGTCAGGTTGGGCGCGCCGTTGGCGAAGGGCACGCCGCTTGTCACCGACGCCCACGCGTACTGCATCGACGGCGCAATTGCCGGATGATTGTTCTTCATCGCCTCGACGAATTTCTCCGGCGTCGAGTGCACCTCCTCCGGCTTGATGAACACTTCCGTCGACCCGCACCAGCAGGTCACCAGCCGCGATACTCTTTTCTCCTTCTTGAAATTGGCGATGTCTTCCTTGATCTGCATCGCCAGTTCGTATTTGTTTTTCGCTTTTTTGACGTGCGAACCGTCCAGCCGCTTCACGTACTCGCGGTCAAACGCGGCCTTCATCGGCCGGATGCCGGAGAGAAACGTCTTCACCCGCGCAAGATGCTCGGAGTTGAGCACGCCAGCTTTCGCTGCCGCCTGGTACGCGTTGTCCTTGAAAACGTCCCATCCGCCGAAGACCAGATCTTTCGGGTCCGACAGGGGTACGAATTTCTTGATCAGCGGAGACCGCCCCTCCGTGCGCTTGCCCAGGCGGATCGTGCCCATCTGCGTCAGTGAGCCAATCGGGCACGCCCTGCCTCTGCGGATCAGCTCGACTCCTGCCATAAACGTGGTGCTTACGGCGCCCATGCCTGGCAGTAAAATGCCAAGTTTCCCTTTCGCCGGCGCGATCTTGGCTGGCTTTTCCATGCCACTCCTTTTGTGTCAAGTCTCTGTAATTGGCAAAATCAGCCGCTTCTATCTCTTACAACGGCGCAGCGCTGCTGCGCCCTGCACTCTAACTAGCCTGGCAAAACCGCACTCACTGTCGTTCACAGGCACGCCGCAGCGAGGCCGAGCGAGGAATCCCTCTTAGGTGCTTCCGGCAAGAGAAGGGATTCCTGACCGCACTGCCTTCGGTTCGGAATGACAAGCGGACGTTTCTCTGCAACCTATTTGTGCTCGATCCGATTTTCCCAGGAATCAGACCGACAAAAATTGCATTGAAAGCAATTTGAAACCAAGAATTGCAGCAGCGGAAGCGCGCTGCGGCCCGAAACAAAGCACTAATGATGAGGGAACCGCCCGCGATTTGCAAATCCCCGACGAACCGTCGGGCAGCGCTATTTTAGTGACCCTTGTAAATGCAGTTCCTCAAAATGATCGGTTTTGGACCGGCCTAAACAACCGCGTGTCCCTCCCGAGCCCTTGGGCAATCCTGTCGGTGGCCATCCCCTGCTGCTCGGCTCAATGAAGGGACTCTGTGGGGGCGGTCCGGGGTATAGACGATTACGACAAGCACCCTTCCCTTGTACGCCTCGCGTTCCTTACTTCTGGCTTACATTGGAGGAACGAGGCGGAGGAGTTCCGCCACGGAGGAGTCTCGAATGAAGCTTTCCACTCGCTATACGGTTCTTGTCCTTGCGGCTGTTTTTCTCGCCGCAGCAAATACCTTTGTCAGCCCGCCAGCGAGCGCCCAGGATGCCGGCTGGGCGATCATGCGGGCCGAGTACGGCACCAGAGCCCAGCACAACGATGTCACCGATATCGTGACAGACCTGATCGGCCGCGGCGGCGTGAACGGCCGCGTCGCGGTGAACAACCAGACCATGGGTGGCGATCCTGCGGTGGGCGCAGATAAGCGTCTCCGCATTTGGGCTAGAAACCGCAGAAACGAAGAGCGCGAATTCGACTATCGAGAGGGCGGGTTTATCGAAGCGGGCATGTTCACCGTGCGCCGCGATCCTGACGATCGTCGGGACAATGGGAACGACCGCCCGGGCAATTATGGCGACCGCGATCGCGACCGGGACCGTGACGACTATCAGGGTCTCCGCATTCTTCGCGCCTACTATGGCGTGCAGGGGAGAACCGTGAACGTGACCGAGTTGCTCCGAAGCCGCGTTCGCGGGGGCGCGCTCAATTTCTTCGTGGCCAACGGCGACCTTGGTGGCGATCCCGCCGTTGGCTATGACAAGGTGTTGATCGTCGTGTACAGCTATCAGGGAACGGAGACGGCCACCGCCGTCCGCGAAGGCAGCACCCTCACACTACCGTAAGCTTCTCTTTCGTAGGGGCACGATACATCGTGCCCCTTCATCACCCCGGGGGCCCGGCCTTTTCGGCCCCGAGAGCTTTCGCATTTTTTGGTCTGGCGCGAAGCCGGTCGCGCGCATTCGCCACCTCACTTCTTTCTCCCGGTCATTTGCGGAGTAGCTCCCTTGCGCCTCTCCGAAACTAAATACCCCAGCCATCCTCCCGCAAACGAGAGGCGCGCTACCGAGCGCGTCCGGCGTGCCATGGTCGTTTGCGGTCGCCGTAAAGTGAGTGGAAACGAACCAGCAATAAGGCTTCCGCGAATCGACGTCCGGCGCAGAGATCACGAGCAGCAACGGTCTCTGCGCGCTAGTCATTCCCGGGTGCACATCAATGTTGTTTGGGAAAGCGTTTCAGTTCGAAAACCAAATACGCGACCACGGCAATGTTGACCGCCAGGGCAAGGGTTCTTCCAATGCTCACCCGCCTGGCCAGCTCATAGATTTCAATCGGCAACAGCGATGACGTGGTGATAATCGTGAAGTATTCCGCCCAGCGCTTTTGCAGCGCCAGCCCAACTCCTTCGACAAGAAAAATTCCCGCATAAATAAACGTGCCGAGGCTTAATTCCTTCAGC
>Ga0126381_100006348_pt1 | contig 13063 bp, 11 predicted proteins | sample PanSoiMetPlot_28_FD_96465 | JGI IMG/M metagenome (GOLD analysis project Ga0126381, IMG submission 96465) | Tropical forest soil microbial communities from Panama - MetaG Plot_28 | ecosystem: Environmental > Terrestrial > Soil > Tropical forest > Bulk soil | place: Panama | collected 2016-02-17
ATAGCGTCCCACTTCGGCGGCAACGTGGCTGAACGACGGCAAAGTCGGCCGACGGCGGGGACGAAGACGTGGCCCGGCAGCAACCGAACGCAGCGGGCCCGGCGGCAGGCCGAGGGCGGTGGCTCGACGGCAGCGGAACGCAGCGGGCCCCGGTGGCAGGCCGAGGGCGGCGGTCCGGTGGCAGGCCGAGGGCGGTGGCTCGGTGGCAGGCTGAGGGTGGCGGTCCGGCGGCAGCGGAACGTAGCGGGGCCGGCGGCGGCGGAACTCGGCGCTACGCCCCCATGAATACTGCGCGCAACCAGTCCGGATGGACATTTATGCAGGTAAATCGCCATTTCAGCGATATTTCAGTGTCGTTTCCAGTATCGCTGCCACTCTCAGTGAATCAGGAGCACGGTGGCGGCCCTCTATATGTCGGCCGGGGCCGTGCCCGGCCGAATTCGCAGGATGGGGGGCTTGATGGGGGAGCCGTTGCGGGTCAGCGTCGTCGCGCAGGATCCGCTGCTGGAGGCCGGCGCAACGAGTGCGCTGCGTATGTGCCCGGATGTCACCGTGGTGCTGCCGCGGGAAGCGGCCAAGGTCACCGTGGTCATCGTGGACCGGATAGGAAATCATGAGCTCGATATCGTGCGCGGGCTGCGCGAGCAGGCGCATCAGCCGGAGGTGGTGCTCGTCGCGGCCGATCTGGCGCCCGCGGAGGCGTTGCACGCGGTCCTGGCGGGCGCGCGGGGGCTGTTGCGCCGCTGCGAGGCTGGACCAGCCCGCCTGGAACGCGCCGTGCTGGCCGCCGCGAGCGGCGACTGCACGCTCCCGCCGGACATGTTTCCCGGGCTGCTCGACCACGCCACAAGCCGCCCGGCGGCGCGGACACCGGGGCCCTCGGTCCTGAGCGAGCGCGAGCGCGCCGTGCTCGCGCTGATCGCTGATGGCCGCGAGACCAGCGAGATCGCGCGGGAACTGCACTATTCACCTCGCACGGTCGTCGGCGTCGTCCGCGACATCACCCACCGGTTCCGGTTGAGCAACCGCGCCCACGCGGTGGCGTACGCGCTGCGGACGGGGCTGCTGTGATGGATGCAGGAACGGAGCCGCGCAGCGTGCACCTCATCGCGAGCGACCCGGCGGTGCGGGCCGGGCTGCTCGCGCTGCTGCGACGATGCGGCATCGAACTGGCCGCCGGACCAGACACGGCCGGCACGGTCGTGGTAGCGGCGGCGGGCACGATCGACGAGGCGATGCAGGTGTACCGGGCGGCGCGCCTGGGCGGCGGGCCGCGTGTCCTGCTGCTGGCCGACAGTTTCTCCTGGTCCGGGGTACTGCGGGCGGTGCGAGCGGGGATACACACGATGCTGCGGTCGACCCGCCCGGCCCCGGCCGAATTCACCGCGGCGCTGCGTTCCGCCTACTGCGGCGAGCTTCGCGTGCCGCACGACGCGCTGATCGCACTGCTCGGCAGCGGCCCCGCCGGCGAACCGGTCCCCGCCCCAGCACTGGCCACGGCCTGCGCGCCCGCCGCGCCATCGCTGACCACCCGGCAGACCGAGGTGCTCACGCTGATCGCCGAGGGTCACGGCAATGCGGCGATCGCGCGCGCGCTGTCCTGCTCGGAGCACACCATCAAGAACGTCATCTACGACCTGACCGCTCGGCTGCTGGTAAGAAACCGGGCCCAGGCGGTGGCGTGCGCGCTGCGCCATGGCCTGATCTGAGGAATTCAGCGCCACGCCAAGCCCGTTTCAGCGCCGTCGGCCAGATTGAAGCCATGAAGAACTACATGAGATCCGCGCGACGACGTAAATTCCTCGCGCTGCTGCTCGCGGCCCTCGCGACAGCCACATTCTCGCTCGTATTCGCGCCGCCTAGTCAGGCAGCGAGCGGGTACCGTTTCGTGAACTTCAACAGCCTGCTATGCGTCCAGACCAATCCGGCTAACGGCAGCACCGGCATCCAGCTTGTCCAGGATTCGTGCACAGACGGGAACGGCAACACCCCGCCCGGCGCTCTCTGGAATCTCCAGTCCATAGGCAACGCCATGTACAATATAATTAACGTCGGTAACGGAGGCTGCCTGGACGCGGTCACCAACACCGACTTCGGCGTGGTCGAGACGTTCCCGTGTACGGGGATCAGCAACCAGAAATGGTCCTTCACGCTCGGGCCTGATCCGCAGACATCCGAGCTGATAGCCCATGTCGCCGGAGGCAGCCGGTGCCTGGATGTCTTGGAGCGATCCAGCAGTCCCGGCGCCACGATCGACATCTTCCACTGCACGTCTAGCAACACCAACCTCAACACCGCGCAGCTGTTCTTCATCAGCGCGGTCTGATCATTCCGGCTCGTGATACCACCGTCCGTTCGGGATAAATAGTCCGCCCCGCCGATCCGCAGGTGAGAATAACCACGTGGACCAGCAGCGAGGTGTATCCGGCCGCGAGGCGGAGGTGCTCGCCGGTATCGCCGAGCACCTCACGAACGCTGAGATCGCGGCCCGGCTATTCATCTCGGTACGGACGGTGGAGAGCCATGTCTCCTCGCTGCTCCGCAAGCTCGGCGCGGCTGACCGGCGCGGGCTGGCCGTGCTCGCGGCTGACCGCGGGGGCGGCGTGGTGCCGCCCCGGGCCGCGCCGCTGCCCGCGCCGCTGACACCGTTCATCGGCCGGGCGGCGGAGCGTGCCGCGCTCGCGGAGGCGCTCGCCGGGCACCGGCTGGTCACCGCCGTGGGCATGGGCGGCATCGGCAAGACCCGGCTGGCCCTCGCGGTGGCCGCCGAGCTGACCGGGCGGTTCGCCGACGGTGTCTGGTACGCCGACCTGGTGCCGGTCACTGACGACGCGATGGTGGCACCGGTCCTGGCCGCGATGCTCGGCCTCAGCGAGCAGCAGGGCCGGTCGGCCGAGAAAACGGTGCTCGGCTGGCTGGCCGGCCGCGAGGCGCTGCTCGTCCTTGACAACTGCGAGCACCTCGTCAACGGGGTCGTCCCGCTGGTTGAGCGGATGCTGGCCGCCTGCCCTCGGGTGATCGTGCTCGCGACCAGCCGGGCGCGGCTGCTGGTGCCGTATGAGCAGGTGTTCCTGGTGCACGGTATGAGCGTGTTCGGCGACGGCGGCGACGCCGTGGAGCTGTTCCTGCGCCGGGCCGCCGCTACGGGAGGCCCGGCCTGGACGGTCGATCGTCATCGGGTGGCCGGGATCTGCCGCGGGCTGGATGGCGTGGCGCTGGCCATCGAGCTGGCCGCCGCCCGGCTGCCCGCACTGGGCCTAGACGGCTTGGAGGCCGGGCTGGCCGACCGGCTCCGCCTGCTCGCGGGCGGGCGGCGGCTCGACGACCGGCACCGCTCCCTGCGTTCCGCGCTGGACTGGAGTTATACGCTGCTGACCGAGGCTGAGCGAGCGGTCCTGCGCCGCGTCTGCGTCTTCGCCGCCCCGTTCTCCGCGGAGGCGGCCGCGGCGCTGCTGGCCGGCTGGCCGCCGGCGCAGGCCGCTGAGGTCGCCTCGGCGCTGGCGGGGCTGGCCGACCACAGCCTGCTGGTCGCCGCCGCGGGCCCGGACGGCACCCGGTACCGGGCGCTGGAGACGATCCGCCAGTACGGGGCCGAACGTCTCGAGGAGGCGGGTGAGCTGCCCGAGGCGCACGCCAGGCACCTGCGCTGGTGCCTGGCGGAGGGGGAGGCGCTTGATGAGTCGCTGATGTGGGAGCGGGCGCGGGAGCGGGCGGCGTTCGACCTGGTGGCCGACGAGCTGCGCGCCGCGCTCGACTGGGCGGCGTCCGAGCCGGGCCAGCGGGCCCGGGGATACCGGCTCGCTATCCGCCTCGCGGAGCTGAGCTTCGCGCGCGGCCTGCCCAGCGAGACGCAGCGCCGGTTCGAGCAGGCGGCCGCGTTCACCGACGACGACCACGAGGTCGCGTCGGCACTGCACAACGCCGCCTCGGCGGCGGAGATCAGGCACTTCGGCGACGACGCGGTCCGGTTGCACCGCGCCAGCGCGGACGCCGCGCTCCGGGCCGGCGACCGGCCGCGCGCGGCGTACGACCTGGCACAGATCGCGGAGTTGTACAACCGCACCCCGGGCCTGATGTCGGTGCTGGTCCTGCCGGGCTCGGCGGAACCGCTGATCGCCGAGGCCGCCGCGCTCACCGACGGCGACCCGGCCGCGCAGGCCCGGGTGGTCATCGCCGACGCGTTCAACCAACGGGAGGATCGGGAGATCACCGCGCTGATCGAGCACGGCATCGCGCTGGCCCGCCGGGCTGGGGACCCGCTGGCCGAGAGCGCCGCACTGGACCTGCTGACCAGCACGTACCTGGCTGGCGGCGAGATCGGCGCCGCGGCGGCCGCATCGTCGCACCGGATCGAGCTGCTGGCCCCGCTGCGGCGGCGGGCCTACAGCTGCGGCCTGGAGATGATGGACGCCCCCGTCATGGCCGCCGAGACGGCCATCGCCGCCGGGGACCTAGCGGCGGCGCGCAGGCTCGCCGAGGACATTCGCGATGTGCCGTTCTATCGCGAGGAGGGTCACCTGGCCACGGCCCGGCTGCTCGTGGTGACCGCGCTGGCCGGCGACTGGGACGAGACGGCCGCGTTCGGTGCGCGGTTCCGCGAGGGCTGGGAGCGGGCCGGGCGGCCGCGGGCGGGCAACCTCAACCGGGGGCCTTACGCGGCCGCGGCGGTGTGCGGGCTGCGCGGTGACGAGGCCGGACGGGCGGAGTGGCTCACGGTGGTGGACGGGCTCGTCACCCCCGGCATCCCGATCTCCGAGATCCACCATGGTGAGTTCTTCGACGCGCTGGTGCTGCTGCACGCAGGCCAGCCACGCGAGGCGGTGGACCTGCTCGCCGCGCCGCCGGAGGAGTTCCGTGCCTGGTACAGCGGGCTGTGGCGGCCGTGGTACGCGGCGCTGTGGGCCGAGGCGGCCGTGCTGGCCGGCCATCCGGCCGCCGCGGACCGCATCGGCCGGGCGCGGCGGTGCGCCGTGGGCAACCCGGTCGCGCTGGCCATCGTCGAGCGCTCGGCCGCGCTCGCCGCGGGGGACAGGGACGAGGTCCTCGCCGCGGCCGGACGGCTCAGCGCGGCGGGCTGCCGGTACCAGTGGGCCCGCACGCTCGTCCTCGCCGGCGGCCAGGAGCGGGGCCGTGGCGAGGACGAACTGGCGGCGATGGGCGCCACCCCGATGGCCGGAGCCTTAGGGCCGCTAGGGCCGCTAGGGCCGCTGGGGTTGCTAGGGTCGCGCCTCCAGGACCAGGTGGAATGGCGTCTGCGCGGCCCGGCGGACCCGGGAAAACCCCGCCTCGGTCAGGACCTCGGTGAGCCTGGCCTGGCCCGCCTGAGCGCCGAGGCCGAGGCCGACCGGCTGGGCCAGTGACGTCGGCGTGCAGATCACGGTAGAAAAGCCGTAGAACGCCCGGCCCACTGGCGTCAGGTTGTCCTCGAGCGCGTCGTTGGCGTACGGCTCGACCAGCATCAGCGTGCCGTCGTCGGCGAGCGCCCGCCGGATGTGCCGGGCGGCGCCCGCCGGGTCACCCATGTCATGCAGGCAGTCGAACAGGCAGATCAGGTCGAACCCGGTACCGGGAAAGCCGGCCGCGCTCGCGGTCTCGAACCGTACCCGGCGGTCCACCCCGGCCTCGGCGGCGGACTTGCGGGCGACCTCAACCGACGGCGCGTGGTAGTCATACCCGGCGAACGTCGAATGCGGGTACGCCTCGGCCATGATGATCGTGGAGGCGCCCAGGCCGCAGCCCACGTCGGCCACGCTCGCGCCCGCCCGCAGGCGGGCCTCGACCCCGTCGAGCGCCGGGATCCACGTCGTGTTCAGGTGCGCCGCGTAGGCCGGACGGAACAGCCTGCGGACACCCGAGAACAGCCGCTCGTCGTGCTGCTCCCAGCCCACCCCGGCGCCGGTGCGGAACGCGTCGGCGAACCGGTCGTGATCGGAGTAGCAGGACGCGATGGCCTCGAACGCTCCGCCGAGGAACACCGGGCTCTCCTCGTCGGCCAGCACCGCGGCGTGCTCGTCCGGCAGCTCGAAGGTGCCGTCCGCCGGCCGGTAGCTGACGTAGCCGCCGGCCGCCTGGTTGCTCAGCCATTCGCGGACGTACCGCGGCGTGGTTCCGGTCCGCTCGGCCAGCACCTCCGGCGTGACCGGGCCCGCGCCTGCCATCGCGCGGTACAGCCCGAGCCGGTCGCCGACGTGCAGCAGTAGTCCTGAGATAGCGGCCGCCATGTCGCCGACCGCCTGGCCGACGAACTCCTCCAGCTTCGCCTCGTCGATCTGGGGCATCTGATTCTCCTCGTCTCGTTGATGCGCCTGGTGGCAGTGTTCAGCCGCCGCGCCCCCGGGCGCAGCCGTGGTGACCACGGAGACAGGAAGATCCGTGTTCAGCACGGATGTGGCGGTCAGTGGTCGTGCGATCGAATACGGCTGAACACGCATGAGGGAGGTTGGCTGTGCGGCAGAGGACGGGGGCACTGGTCCAAGTGCGGCTGCTCGGGCCGGTTGACGTCGTGGTGAACGGGGAGGTGCGGCCGGTACCGGGATTGCGGCGCAAGGCGGTTATGGCCACCCTGGCGTTGCACTGCGGGGGCATCGTCGGTACCGATCGCCTGGTGGATGCGGTCTGGGGAGACGAAGCGTCGCCGAAGGCGGTGCCTACCCTGCAAAGGCACCTGTCGTTCCTGCGTGACTTTCTCGGGGACAAGGCGGCGATCGTCGCGCGCCCGCCGGGATACATGCTCGACCTCGACGCCGACGGCACCGATGTGCGCATGGCGGAGCGGCTGTTCCAGGCGGGCAGCCAGGCGAGCTGCCAGGCCGGTGACGCGGCCCGCAGGGTCCTGATCCTGCGGGCCGCGCTGGCGCTGTGGCGCGGCCAGCCGCTGGCCGATGTGGGACGGGCCGGTACGGGATGGGCCGGTACGGGATGGGCCGGCCCGGGATGGCTCGGACAGCAGGCCGAACGGCTTGACTTGCTGCGCCTGCAGGTCAAGCGGGCTCTGTGCCAGGCCAGGCTGACCGCGGGGGAGCACGGCCAGCTGATCCCCGACCTGGAACAGATGGCGGCCGGTCAGCCGCTGGATGAGCAGATCCAGGCGGATCTGATGCTCGCGCTGTACCGCAGCGGCCGCCAGGCCGATGCGCTCGCCGTCTACCGCCGGCTGCGCCGCACCCTCGGCGAGCAGCTGGGAATCGACCCCACCCGGATGCTGCGCGACCTGGAAACCGCCATCTTGCGGCAGGACCCTTCGCTGGACGCACCCGCGCTAGCGTGGGCGTGACGCCATGTCGCGTGAGGCCGTGAGGCCGGCAGCGGCGTTCTCATGCATCTGACCCGTAGCGCGCGCCGATCTCCGCTGAGCTGGCCCACCGGCTGTAGGTGGGCGACTGCGGCCAGCTCTCGGGCGAGTCCTGCCACTCCTCCTGCCGCCCGCAGGGCAGCAGATCGATCAGCGCGAAGGTGGGCTCCGGGACTGTGACATGCCATAGCCCACGCTATTTCGCAGCATTTCCCTGAGGCGGATGACGTGGCGAGCTTCTGTAATTTACGCTTTCAGTCCCGGCATTTTAATGAAGGCCGACGTTGTCTTTACTTTGACTGGACACGTGGGCATCTACGATGGTGTTGTCCTGAATACTCAAGCCTAACCTGACCTCTGGTACGGCCATTTCCAAGTAGTTTCTGGCGCATCGTTAGTGAGAGGTTGCCCCGGTGGATCAATCAGCTAACAACGGGGGCGCTCCGCTAGACCGGCGCCGGTTCCTCGGCAGAATGGCGGCTGGCGCGATGGCCGGCGGGAGCGGCCTGCTCGCCGCGTGCACGTCGAGCGCGAAGAGCACCGGCCCAGCGCCGCGCAGCGCGACGCCGGGCAGCGCGACGCCGAAGCATGGCGGCAACCTGGTGCTGGGCCTGACCGGCGGCTCGAGTTCGGACACCATTGACCCCCACAAGGGCGTCACCTATCTGGACAGTTCCCGCCTCCAAGCGCTCTACGACAGCCTGGTTCAGCTGGACGCCCAGGCCCAGATCGAATACGCCCTGGCCGAGTCGATCACCCCGAACAACGGCCTGACCACCGAATGGATCATCCGCCTGCGGCCCGGTGTCACTTTCCACAGCGGGAAGGATCTGGTCGCCGACGACGTGCTCTACTCCCTCCGGCGGATCATCTCCGGCAATCTCAGCGGTACGATCGCGCTCGGCCCGATTGACCTGACCGCGACGAAGGCGCTCGACAAGCTCACCGTCCTGGTCTCCATGAAGAAACCGTTCGCCGGCTTCGTCGAGCATCTGGCGGCGTTCTGGTTTTACCTGTACATCGCGCCGGCCGGCTTCAACGTGGCGAAGCCGGACGGGACCGGGCCGTTCGCCTATCAGAGCTTCAACCCGGGCGCGCGCAGCGTGTTTACCCGCAATCCGCATTACTGGAAGAACGGTCTTCCCTATGCTGACTCGCTCACGCTGATCGACTTCAGCGACGGAGTCTCTCTCCAGAACGCTCTGATATCAGGCGCCGTCCACGGCGCCGGAACGCTCGACGGGCCGCAGATCACGGCGCTGGCCGCCGCCGGCGGCGTGCGGACCGTGGTCTCGCGCGCCGGGTCGATCACTCCTTTTACGATGCGCGTCGACCAGACGCCGTTCAGCGATGTCAATGTCCGGCAGGCATTCCGGCTGCTGGTTGACCGCCAGCAGCTTATCAATTCAGCTTCGGGTGGCTACGGAACCGTGGCCAACGACATCTTTTCCCCGTTCGATCCCGACTTCGACCACGCGCTGCAGAGGCAGAAGGACATACCGCAGGCGAAGTTCCTGCTGAAGAAGGCCGGACAGGAGAACATGACGGTGCAGCTCGTGACGTCTGCCATCGCCGCTGGCACGATAGCGATGGCGACGGTACTGGCGCAACAGGCCGCTGCCGCCGGGGTAAGAATCAACCTCAGCCAGGTCCCGCCCGGGACCTTCTTCGGCCCCAGCTACCTGCGCTGGACCTTCGCCCAGGACTACTACAACTACTCGCCCTACCTGCCGCAGGTCGCCTTTTCCATGCTGCCGACCTCGCCGTTCAACGAGACACACACCAGCAATCCGCGGTACAGCAGCCTCTACGAACAGGCCAATGCGACGCTCAACGCGGCGACTCGCGCGCAGATCGTGCACGAGATGCAGGAGTTCGACTTCACCCAAGGCGGATACATCATCCCCGCGTACATTGATTCGCTCGACGCCTACAGCGACAAACTCAGCGGATACACCACCGCTAAAGTCGGTCAGCCGCTGTCCAACTTCGGCTTCGAGCGATTCTGGCTGGCCTAGCCGGCGGCCGGTACCGGCTGCGATACCGGCTGGCCCAGATAGCCTCGCGCGATCGTGGTGACGAAGGAATAGACCGCGTCCTCGGCCGGCGACAGTGGTCCTGGCCGCGCGTGCGGCGACGCGAGTCCTCGCTGCACCGACTCGCACGCCGCCCAGTCCTGCCGGTTGATGATGTCCCAGAATTCCACCGCGTAACCGGGGTCGAATCCGGGCCGCGCCACCGCCTCGGGTGCGAACGCCCAGCAGCACTCGATACGGGTCCGGTCCGGCGCGAGCGGAATCAGCCGGTGCGTCATCACGTAATCCGGATGGAGGCTCAGCAGCAGGTTCGGCAAGACGTTCACGTAGATCACGGTCCGCAGGCCTTCCGCGCCGAGTCCCCGCAGCGGCACCCCGCCGCTGGTGCCGTCCAGCGACATCGTCACCACCCCGTCGCGCAGGTCCATCACACCGCCGATCCACGGCCCGGTGACGGGAAAGTTCCTGCCGCTGTCCGGCGGGCTGATCCGGCACAGCTCAGGATGGATGACGGGGCAGTGGTAGCACTCCTGGTAGTTCTCGGCGAGGACTTTCCAGTTCGCGGCCACGTCGTAGGTGCGCTGACCCGCGGTCACCAGCCGCTCAGGCTCGTACGGCGCGGCGAGTTCGCCGAGCGCCTCGAGCGGCAGCGGGCCGGCCGCGCCGCCCGATCCGTCGACGAACACCAGGCCATGCCACTCGACGGCCGGCAACCTGATCAGCCCCCACTGACCAGCGTCGAAGCCGGGCTGGTCACGGAACCCCGGGGCGGCGCGCAGCTCGCCGGCGAGCGAATATCCCCAGGAGTGGTACGGGCAGACGATCGCCTTGCGGCTGGTCGTGTCCCCGCACGGGAGCAGCTCGTGGCCACGATGCCGGCACGTATTGGCGAACGCCCGCACCTCGCCGTCGGCGCCGCGGACCAGCAGCACGCTGGCGGACCCGCTGGCCTCGGCGCGCTGGTCACCTGGCCTGGGGAGCTGGTCGCCGCGGGCGGCACAGACCCAGCCGCCGAAGAAATGCCGTCGCTCCCAGTCGAACACGGCTGGGTCGAGGTAGACGGCACGTGGCAGCATACGGCTTTTACCAAACGGCAGTAGTGTCTCCTCCAGGGCCACCGGATCGACCGGGGCGGGCGGGTAACCGGTTGCCTGACTGGCCATACAGCGATGCTAGGCGCGACCTGGCATCCGGGCCACCGCGGAATAGATCTTGCCGCCCGGCCAGCCCCGCCGCTTCGGTGCGGGGGCCGGGATTCCCGGCGCCCAGTGCAGGGCTTCGACCAGGCCAGGCGGGTCGATGATGTCCAGCCCGGCGAGCAGCGTCCGGATCTCGTCGGGGCTGTGGTCGTGCAAGGTGCCGGCCGTGTACTCGCGGGCCAGCCTGCTGCCGCTGGAGCCGACCGAGATGATCAGGTAGCTGCCCGGTACGGCCAGGTCGGCGAATTCGGTGATGATGCGGCGGGCAGCATCGAGGGGGAAGAAGTGCAGCACCGCCGCCAGGATGACCGCGTACGGCCGGTCCGGATGGAACAGCGAGCTGACGCGGGCATCGGCCAGGATGGCCGCCGGGTCGGCGGCGTCCCCGCGGACGGCTATCACATCATCGCCGTCGGCTAGCAGCGCATCGGCGTGCAGCACGACCATCGGATCCTTGTCCACGTACGCCACCTTGCTGTCCGGCGCGACGGCCTGCGCGGCATCGTGGGTGTTGCTGGCGGTCGGCAACCCGGAACCGACGTCCAGGAACTGCCGGATGCCGCAGGCGGTGGCGAGCCAGTGCACGGCGCGGCGGACGAACATCCGGTTCTCCTGCGCGAGCCTGCGCAGGTCCGGGTAGATCTGCAGCAGGCGCTCGGCTTCTATCCTGTCGGCCTCGAAATTATCCTTGCCGCCCAGCCAGTAGTCATACACCCTGGCGATGTTCGGCCGGGACGTATCCAAGGCCAGCCGCTCCGCGGCACCGTTCTTACGGCCGGTCACAACACGCAAGGTATCACCCGAAAGGGGCGGTTATGTCGGCCGGGCGGGTGAGGTCATGCAGGCCGAGCAGACTGGGCAGGCCAGGGCCCAGCAGCGCGGCCGCTTCGCTGCTGTAGCGTCCGCAGGCCCGGCTCCAGTGATAGTTTCCCGACACCATGTCGTGCATGCTCACGACGTGGCGGTGCACTGCCGCACGCTCGGTATCGGTGAGGGCCAGCTTGTCGCACACGTGCGAGACACCGGTCTCCAGCTCCTGGAACTCGCGCATGTGGTCGTCGGCCGTGCTGACGATCTGGCCTATGGCCGCGTCTCGCGACAGCCCGTTCTGACTGGCCAGGAGGGTGACGAGGTTAGTTTCGTGGCGTGCCTCGTCCTTTTCCAGCGAGCAGACGTCGTTCACCATGATCACGTGCTCGACGCTGAGCCGGCGCATGGCCGTCACGTGAGTGCTGTACCAGGCCAGCGGCGGTACCTCGGCTTGGCCGGCGCATTCGGCCATGTCATAGGCGGGGAGCACGCCGACTGACTGGCGCCGCACGCGCATGTAGTCGGCGGGCGTCAGCGCCACGGCGACACGTCGGCTGGCTTCCTCGGCGAGGTTTCCGGCCAGGTAGTCAGTCCAGGTGCGGCTGGCGCGCTGCTGCCAGAATGCGGACATCCCTTCGCGCTCGCGTTTCCATATGTCAGCGAAAGCCGTGACGAGCGGCGAGGCCTCCCGCCCGGCGTCGGCTGGCTGGTCGGCGCCGGGGCTATGCAACAGCTCCATCAGCTGCAGGCAGACGGCTACCGCCCCGTCCGCGGTACGGCCGGCCGGAACGTCGAAGGCATCGTCGATCATGAAAAACCAGCCGTTGACGTCGAGTTGCAGGTCCAGATCGCGGTCCTGCTCAGGCTCTGGGCAGAACCAGGCGCCCACCTCGGCGTGCTGGCAGAACCGGTACCGGTCGGTCGCCGCTTTGCTGGGCAGGAATCCCACGTCCCAGGCCCAGCGGAGGTGGCGTTCCATCCCCGCGGCCAAGCCTGCCGCGGTCTTTCGCGGATACGGCATGAAGAACTCGATGTCTTGCGGCACGTCCCCACCTCGCCTGCCGACGGTGCTCGGATGCTGGCGGCCAGGATCATAGGGCTTTTAATTGTGGCTAATGTGAAGTGACCATTACAGGATGATGACTTTATGTGCCTGGGAAGCGTGAAGCTCAAGCGATACTGTGGCTATGACAACATGGCGGGACGTGGAGCAGGCGGAGCCTGAGTTCGCGGCGCGGGTGCGGCGACTGTTCGACGCGGGCAAGCACAAGACGATCGCGACACTGCGGGCGGACGGATCGCCGCGGATCTCGGGCATCGAGTGCGAGTTCGCTGACGGCGAGCTCAGGTTCGGGTCGATGCCGGGGGCGCGCAAGGGCGCTGATCTGAGGCGGGACCCGAGGTTCGCCCTGCACGGCCCGGTGTCCCACCCTCAGGAGGGCAACGAGGCCGGATGGCCGGGCGAGGCGAAGATCGCCGGGCGTGCGATTCCCGCCGGACCGATCACCGAAGGGCCCGCTGGAGACCTGTTCGCTGCCGACATTTCCGAGGTCGTCATCACCCGGCTGAACCCAGAGGCGACGAAGCTGGTCATCGAATCGTGGACGCCGCAAAGAGGCCTCCGCGTGGTGGAACGCGAATAACTGCGACCTGTCGCATGGTGGAACACGAATAACTGCGACCTGTCGCGCAGCGGCGCGCCCCCGCCCCGGCGCGCCCCGGCGCGC
>Ga0126381_100006349_pt1 | contig 13063 bp, 11 predicted proteins | sample PanSoiMetPlot_28_FD_96465 | JGI IMG/M metagenome (GOLD analysis project Ga0126381, IMG submission 96465) | Tropical forest soil microbial communities from Panama - MetaG Plot_28 | ecosystem: Environmental > Terrestrial > Soil > Tropical forest > Bulk soil | place: Panama | collected 2016-02-17
CATGCTGTCGGGCGGGGCTGGGGTCCCGGTGTTCGACAACGGCATCGCGAACCTCGGGGAGCAGCCGTTCGAGTACGTCTCCATGCCGTACACCGACTCGAACTCGCTCCTGGCCTGGGAGACTGAGTTCGGCTTCGGCGACGATGGCAGGTGGGGGTGGGCGCGCCAGCTCTACGGCCACATCTTCGCGGCCAAGCGGGGCATCTACAGCGACCTCGTCCTGTTCGGGGAGACCCGCAACAGCGGCGTCGTCTCGGTCATGGCGTTCGAGGAGACGGCGCCCATGCCGTTCTTCGAGTGGGCGGCCGCGTACACCGCCAAGGCTGCGAGGGGCTTGATGAACGACCCGGCTCGGCCGCTGCAGTCCCTCCACCTCGAGGGCATCCTGCCCGCGCCCGGCCACGACCGCTTCCTCTTGAGCGAGCGGATGTCCCTGGCGCAGAACGGCCTCGCGACGCAGGCGACGTTCGCGGACAACATGCCCGTGATCATGAGGGAGTCGACCACCTACCAGAAGAACCTCTACGGGCAGTCTGACGACGCGTACGAGCTCGTGACGACCTTGGCCACTCTGGCCAAGCTGATCCGCAACCAGCGGCAGGCCATCACGAACAAGTACCCTCGCCACAAGCTGGCAGACGACGACACGAGGTTCGGCCCCGGGCAGGCCATCCTGACCCCCAAGATGGCCAAGGCGGAGCTGGTCGCCCAGTACCGCTTCGACGAGTACAACGGCCTCGTCGAGAACGTGACGGCGTTCAAGAACAACTTGATCGTCGAGCGCGACTCCAGTGACCCCAACCGCCTCAACGTGCTGTACCCGCCCGACCTGGTGAACCAGCTCCGCGTGTTCGCGGTCCTGGCTCAGTTCCGGCTGCAGTACAACCGCGGCGTCGACACTCAGGTCGCCTGAGCTCAGCAGCCAACCCTGTGGATAGAGAGGTAACGACATGGCACCCCGCATCGCAGGCATCGCTTTCCTCAAGCTGGACAGCGCCCTGCTGCCGCTCCGCGGCAACTTCACCGTCTCCCCGTCCGCTTATGAGCGGGCGGGCATCGCCGGCCAGGACATGGTCCACGGCTACTCGGAGCTCCCGAGGGTGCCGTACATCGAGGGCGACGTCTCGCTGCTGCCGCAGCTCTCGATGGAGAACCTGGAGGCGATCGTCAACTCCACCGTCACGGCGGAGCTGGCCAACGGCAACGTCTACGTCCTCCACGAGGCCTGGTGCAAGTCAGCTCAGGAGATGAACTCGAGGGAGGGTCAGACGCGGGTCCGGTTCGAGGGGAGCTTCTGCGAGGAGATCATGGGGGCGGCGGGCCAGACGTTTCCGCTGGTCCCGATCTGATAGGAGGTAGGTGACGATGGCTGACGAAGACAAGAAGCCTGACGCTGGAGGAGCCGATCAGGCGGCGAAGCCGAACGGCAGCGGCCCGTGGAAGGGCGTGCTGCCGCTGCGGAAGGAAGTCCCGAACGGCGGCGGCGACAAGGTGAAGGAGATCACCTTCCGGGAGCCGACCGCGGGGGACATCGAGAGGATCGGCAACCCGGTCCTGATCGAGCTGTACGAGACCAAGCCGAAGATGATCTTCGACACGCGGGTCATGACGGCGATGCTGGCCCACCTGGCCAACGTCCCGCCGTCGACTATCCGCGTGATGGACCCCAAGGACTGGAACAACGCCGCCTGGATGGTGGCGAATTTTTTTATGCCAGACCTGTAGCTGAGTCGATCCTCGACTGCTACAGGCTGGCGATGCGGTACAAGGTAGACCCTGAGGTCTTCCTGCAGAAGCCGCTCAGCGAGGTCATCCGGCACATGGCCTGGACGGCTAAGCTCGCTGAGATCATCGACGAAGAGGCGGAGTGGGCTAGCCGTGGCTGACGAGACGTACACCGTCACCCTCACCCTGAAGGACCAGGTCTCCGACGGCCTCGGCAAGATTGCGTCGTCCTGGGACAGCCTTCAGCGGAAGATGAAGGAGTCTCAGCAGGACAACCAGAAGGGCTTCACGTCCTTCCGGCAGGAGCTCGACCGGGCGAACATGTCGATGGGCGGCCTCAACGCCGCCCTCAGCTCGTTCGGGACGTCGGTCAAGTCTGGCGTCGAGAAGATGGTCGGTGAGCTCGGGAAGGTCTCGCCGAGCGTCGGTGCCATCACCAAGTCCATCGCTGGCATCGGGACCGCGGCCGAGGGGATGGCCCTGCGGGTCGTGTCAGCGGGGACTGGCTTCGGCGCCCTGGCCGTCGGCGCGACGACTGCCTTGGCGAAGGTCTCTGAGAGCTACGCGACGGCCTTCCGGCAGGCTGAGAACTTCAAGGAGGCGATCGGCGCGACGGGGCCGGAGATCGCCCAGTTCAAGCGCGTTTCTGAGATGCTCGGGCAGAGCGCTGAGGGATCGGCCAGGAACTTGGAGCGGTTCGCCAGCCTAGTGCGGGACCTGCCCCGCGGCGAGTACTCGCAGCTGTACACCGCGCTGTCGAAGCACGGCGAGGAGGGCATGCGGGTCGCGAACGCCCTCCGCGAGATGCAGATGGCGGGCGCCACGACGACGGAGACCATCAAGTCACTCCTGCAGCAGACGGCTACCTGGGGCAAGCAGGCTCAGTGGGAGCTCGCTCAGCAGCTCCACATCCCGCTCGAGTACATCACCCGGTACGCCGAGGCTGAGAAGAAAGCCCTGGACGTCTACAAGCTGTCGGCCGAGCGCCACGCGGCCCTGAAGGCGGCGAACAAGGAGCTCGAGGACCAGGTCAACAGGTACGGTCAGACGTGGGAGAACGTCAGCGACAGGATCTCCAAGAACGTCGACACCGTGGTCGTCCCCGCCCTGGCCAAGTTCATGACGGCCCTGAACAACCTCGGGCTCGACAAGTGGTTCGACTCCCTGCCGATTGAGCAGTGGGCGACGACGGTCAACGCGTCGCTCGACACGATCGGGGCGCACTTCACTGAGATGAACAACGCGGTGAAGTACGCGTCTGACAAGTTCATGGAGTTCCAGAAGTGGGTGCAGGACCACTCGATCGGGAAGGCCGTCGGCGAGTCGGCAGCTGGCAAGGCCGTCGGCAGCTGGCTGGAGGACTGGTGGAACAAGAAGAAGGCTGAGATCGTCGAGCCTGAGGGGTCGCCGGCTTACAACACGCCGGAGCAGCAGGCCCTCCGAGAGCGCATGGCGAAGGCGCAGGCTGAGTCAGCGGCGGCGGTGAAGAAGATGACCCCCGCGGACGCCCTCGGGGCTGCTGCTGGGGGCGGCGCTGCTGGGGGGCCAGCGTACCTCTTGGGCCCAGCGGGCGCTGGCGCCGAGGGCCACGGCGGCGGGTTTCAGCAGACGAACTTGTCTGAGTTGTCCGCGATGACTCAGAGGCTCGGCACCGCCGGCGGAGGTCCGATCCAGCTGAGCGCTCAGGGCGACCCCACCGCGTGGAGCCGGATGCGGCAGTCGACGAACATCGAGGACCGTCGGGTTAGGGAACCATTCGCCAGGCAAGCTAGCGAGCAGACGCCGATCATCTTGAACGAGCAGCTGACGTACGAGCGAGACTCGACTGGGTACCTGCGTGAGATCCGCGACATCATGGCTTGGGTGCAGGACCAGATGCAGGGTAAGGCTGGTGGTGGCCAAGGTCTCTTCTCTGGTGGCACGGGCGGAGGTGGAGGTCTCGGAGGACCTGGCGGCGGCGGCGGTGGCGGCGGCGGCGGCGGCGGTGGCGGCGGTGGCGGCGGCGGAGGTGGACCTAGCGGTGGTCCTGGTAGCGGCGGTGCTGGTAACGCTGACGGCACGAACACTAATCCGCAGGGTCCGACTCAGTCACCGTTCGAAGCTGCGCAAGCTGCGCCGGCCAACTGGACTCCTGGCGGCGCTGGGGCGATGGGCGCTGGTGGTGGCACGCTGCCAGGCGGCGGCGCGATGCCCGCGATGTTCGGCGGCGGCGGGACCGGAACGGTCTCCGCCGGAGCTGCGACGCCAGGTGGGATCGGGTTAGCTGGTGGTGGGGGTAGAGCTGGCCTGGTGAGCGCGACGGGCGGGATGATCACCCCGGGCGCAGCGCCGGCTGACTGGAAAGCTCCGGATACTCAAGGTGGTCAGGCCGCCTCTGCTGGCGGTGGCTCGTCGGCTCCGCTGACGGCTGGCCCCGGCGGGATGGTCAACAAGGGTGCACTGCAGTCCCGCCTCGAGAACATGATCAAGGGGAGCGGGCTTGAGGGGTACGTCCCGCCTGACGCGGCTCGCTACGGCATCAAGACTGGGTCTGCTAAAGAGTGGGCTAGCCTGATGACGGAGATGGCTGGCAAGGAGTCGAGCTTCAAGACGACGACGGCTGGTGACGTCGGCAAGTTCGGTGGGGCAGGGTCCCACGGCTTGTTTCAGCTGTCCCCCCAAGACGCGCAGACCTACGGCCTGCAGAAGACGCCGTTCACGATGGCTCAGATGCAGGACCCGGAGCAGAACGCTCAGGCTGCTGTGGCGATCATGAACAAGCGGGTCCGCGCCGGCGGCATCGGTGATCCGAACCGGGGAGCAGCAGCTTACTGGGCGGGCGCTAGAGGGTATCTAGCCCGCGGCCAAGTTCAGGCTCACGCCAGCGACGCGGGCGGTGGGCAGCAGGGTGGGCCACAGGGTGGCAACGCCAGCGAGGCTGCGCCGTCTCAGGAAGCTAGCACCGCGCAGGGTGGTGGGCAGCTCCATAACGTCAAGGGCTCGAGGTATGAGCAGAGGCGCGGTGAGTTCGCGGGCGTCCTGGGGCAGTCGGAGTTCAACGCGGCGCGCGGTGGTCAGTGGGGTGGTCCCGGAGACCCGTCGAATCAGACGACGATCAGGTTGAAGGACGGTCAGACGGTCAAGGTCAACAAGAACGTCGCTGAGAGATACCGCGGGTTCTTGAACGAGGCCCTCGACCGGGGCTACAACGTCGACCTCAGCCAGGCGTCTGGGGCCGGCGGGTACGTCAACCGCTCGAGCCGAGCTGGCGCGACGCCGTCCATGCACGCGTACGGCACGGCCGTCGACATCAACGTGGCGGCGAACCCCTACAAGGGCGCGGTGACCGACGTGCCGCAGGGGCTGGAGGGCGTCGCGTGGAAGCACGGCATTAGTTGGGGCGGCCGGTTCGGTGACCCCATGCACTGGGAGGCGATGGGCGACCGCGCGTGGGAGTCGAAGCTGCAGAAGCTCGGCTACAGCGGCGACCAGGCGAAGCAGATCTTGGCCAGCGGGCAGGCGCCGGCGACGATCGCGAACGCGAGCTCTGCCAAGGTCGCTCGGGCCATCCCCTACATGTCAGCTGGTGCTCCGGTCGGCGCTGGGTCTGGGACGCCTGCGCACGACGAGGCAGCCGTCGGCGCCGCGGCGAACCCTCCGGTCGCATTCGCGGGCCTCGGGGCTGGCAACATCTACGTCCCGCCGCAGACTGCTGCCGCTGCAGCCACCGAGGGCACTGGCAGGGCTATGCTCGCAGCTAGGGCTCGCCAGCCTGGCCACCGCGTAGCTACTGCGGCCAGCGACGACGCGAAGAAGGTCGACCAGGACCTGGCCAAGGAGCGGGCCGCCTCGAGCGGGAAGCTGACGGCGGACGTCAACTTCAACAACGTGCCGAAGGGCGTCAAGACCTCGGCCAGGGGCGAGGGCGCGCTGAAGGACCTGCGGGTGAAGCAGACGCCGCAGCTGGCGCCGACGGGGTCTGACGGCTCGGCGGAGAACAACCGGAACATGGAGGAGTGAGGTGGCAGGCGCGCCGCCTCCAGTCAACGGGGTCCCGCAGGCCTCGCCGACGACGTGGACGGCTGCGGACACCACGGACGCGCCGCAGGCTGACCCGCAGATCAAGCAGTACCCGTACCTGCAGCGGGCGGTCCTCGAGGTCAACGGCGAGCGGTTCTGGGAGTGGGAGACGATCCAGGTCCGCCACGCGATCCACGAGACGCCGCCGTACACGGCGCGGTTCACCTGCAGCGAGTCAGAGCGGGCCTACCCGGCTATCCGGTGGGCCTGGAGGATCAAGCCTGGGGACCACTGCACGATCAAGCTCGACGGGTGGCTGGCGCTGACGGGCTTCGTGACCACCCGGCAGGCGTTCTACGACGCGCACCAGCACACGGTCGAGATCCAGGTCACGGGCCTCGACGCGATGGCTGGCCACACGTCCGTGCAGCACAAGAGCGGCGAGGAGAAGAACAAGAAGCCTGAGGACATCGCGAAGAAGCTGGGGGAGCAGCTCGGCTTGAACCTGAAGGTGATGGGAGGGTCCCTCAGCAAGGAGATCGACCGGTTCAGCATCCGGCCCGGCGAGACGATGCACAACGCCATGGAGCGGCTGGCTAGGACCGGCAACTTCCACATGACGGCCGACGAGCAGGGGAACATGGTCTGGCTGTCCCAGCCGCTCGGCATCCACTCGACCGTGGTGGAGGGGATCAACATCTTGGAGGGCAGGGAGATCATCCACTCCCTGTCGGCCGTCGGCGAGTACACGGCGCAGAACCAGGGGACGGGCAGCGACGACCTGGGGAAGATCGCTGACTGGACCCACCAGCGCTTCCACGACCAGGCGGGGTCGACGGGGTTCTCACCCGGGAAGATGGCGCAGACGATCTTGACGGAGATCCCGGCGTTCCAGAAGGGCTTGCTGGAGTCGCGCGCCAAGATCGAGAGCAACGTCAACGACATGTACCAGATCTGGGTCACGGTCACGACCCTGGGCTGGCAGAGGCCGGAGGGAGGCCTGTGGGTCCGCGGCCAGATCGTCCACGTGGACAGCCCGATGCTGATCATGAACCGGGACCTGGTGCTGAAGGCCGTGACGTTCTCGCAGGACAACCAGTCGGGGACCCGCTCCACCTTGGAGCTGGTCAACCGGGCGGCCCTCGGCGGGTACGCAGACGCGAGCGAGTGAGCAGATGGTCCTGAAGACGAACTCTTCCACAGCTGCCAGGCAGGCGATGACGGGCATCTCCCGCGCGACCATGCGGGAGATCGACGACAAGCACCTGATGTGCCAGATCAAGCAGGGCGACGTCCACCACTCGGAGACGCCCAGCGACTTCGAGAGGTTCCAGCCCGTCGGCATGACTGGCCACCCGCTCAAGCAGGACGAGGAGCAGGGGCAGCAGGGAGGTGGTCAAGGCGGCGGCGGTGGCGGCGGCGGAGGCGGCGGCGGCCAGGGCGGCACGAGCGGCCGCAACGACAACCAGCCGAAGGGGCCGGCCTCTGAAGCCTGCATGATCTACCCGAACGGCGACAGGTCACACCCGATCGCCGTCAACGTGGACGACCGGCGGGTCCGACCTTACGACATCCAGGAGGGCGAGGTCTCCCACTACTCGGGAGACGGCTCCGGCCAGATGATGCTCCACCGCCAGGAGGCCGTGTACGTCCTGACACGGGACGGCAAGTCGTACCGGAAGGACAGCGACCAGCAGAAGCGGTTCTCGTCGCTCCGCCACGTCACCAAGGACTACCAGGACCGCAAGGTCGACGGCGGCCAGCCGGGCAGCGGCAGCACCGCCATCGGCCTGGCCGGATTCAAGCTCAAGGCGGGCAGTGGGTCCAGCCAGAAGAAGGCCGACCACGTTGGGAAGCTGAATACGGGGATCAACTGCTTCGTCGACCGCATCGAGTTCCGCAAGAAGAGCAGCGGCAGCGCGTGGGACCGCGAGCTGGCGGCTCGAGAGGACAACAGCCGCCACCGCGAGGCGAGGCTGCAGGACCCCAGCGAGGACGCGGTGCCTCGGGACGATAGCCCGGACAAGGAAGGCGTCCTGCACGGTCTGTGGGACCAGATCAAGCAGAACTGGTGGTGGAACGCCTCCAAGGACTTCCAGATCGAGTGCGGCGCGAACACGTTCTTCCAAGCCGCGCAGCACCTGCGCATCGGTGACCACCTGGTGCAGGGCAACACGTTCACCAGCGGGGTCGAGCACGCGGCCGACCACGTCGCCGGCGGCGGCGCCTCGATCACCCCGGGGGACAAGAGCGGAGGGTCAGGGATACCCGGCGGCATCTCGCTGGTCGCAGTCGAGGGCCGGGTCACCGCCCTCGAGAACCCTCCCCCGCTCCGCGGGGAGGAGGCAGACCACGTCCGCCGGGTGGCTAAGATGGTCTCCTTCGACGAGACCGGCCGCATGGTCATCGGCTCGAGCGTGGTCGTCGCCGGAGACCTGACCGTCGTGGGTGACCTCGAGGTGAGGGGCGTCGTCCACGCGAGGAACTTCGACCTGGGAGAGTAGCCGTGGCTCAGAACCGCAGCCCGATGCTGCAGAACGACCCCCGCAACCCGCTGTGGCGGCGGCGACTCCGCACGGCGTCGTTCAAGGGCGCGCCTTTCTACGTCGACCAGCAGGGGCAGTCGTCGGGCCGCCGTACGGTCACCCACGAGTACCCGAAGCGAGACTTGCCGTACGCTGAGGACATGGGCCGCGCCGCGTACAGGTACCAGATGACGGGCTACCTGATCCAGTCTCCCGGCGGTGACGGCCTGCGGCCGAACGGGATGTGGCACGACTACTCGCTCAACCGCGACTTCCTCCGCAGCAAGCTCGACTCGCTAGGGCCTGGGGTCCTGGTGGACCCGTACAACCCGGACCTGGGACACCTGACGGACTACGCCGGCGGCGTCCTGACGTTCATGTGCGAGAGGTACACCTGCCAGGAGAGCCGGGAGCGAGGTGGCTACGCGGCGTTCGAGATGACGTTCGTCGAGGCGGGGGCCGTCGCCAACCCGCCGCAGGCCGTGGACTCGTCGCAGCAGGTCCAGACGGTGGCGGACGCCGCGATGACGGCCGGCGCGGGCAACCTCAACAGCTTCCTCAAGGCCTCGGCAGCGGGCGACACCCGCCTCCTGGCCGCCACAGGCTTCGGCCTCTACACGCCGGGGAGCCCCGGCCCATCAGCGGGAGTGTTCAGACATGGCGGGCAAGTGCAACGACTACGTCCTTGACAACGGCCTGGTGGCTCTCAAGAACGTCGCCAGCGACATCTACCTCCTCTCGCAGCAGCCCATGACCTTCGCGGACGTCGCTACCTACGGCCTGGCCCGCAAGAACTGGGGAGCTGGCAACGCCCTCACGGGGCCGTTCGCGAGGACGCCTGACGGCCGCAAGGTGACCACGGTGGCGGTGACCGACGGGGCGGTCACCGGCAGCGGGACGGCCACGCGGTGGGCGATCGTAGACACGCCGAACTCGCGCCTCCTGGTGGACAATGACCTGGCCGCCAGCCAGGGCGTCACGGCGGGCAACGTGTTCAGCCTGCCGGCCTTCGACTTCGGCATCCCGGGATCGTGAGACCATGACGGCGAAGAGCCTCCGCCACAAGTTCCAGTCCGCGAAGATCGACAGCGCCGACACGACCATCGTGCGGCCGTCGCCGTGGAACGACGACCACAACTTCTTCCTCGGGGTCAACGTCCAGTCCGGGGCGTCGTACGCGCTGGCTGACACGGACGCCTGGACGGAGGTGGTGTTCACCGCGGCCACCACGGCCATCGCGGTCACCATCGCCCAGGCTGCCACCGGAGGTCAGTTCCTCACCGGGTGGAAGTGCCGCATCAGGCACGCCGGATCGTCGTTCAGGCTCCTGACCCTCACCCCCACCGTCAGCAAGGTCAATGGCCTCAACTCACTCGTCCTGCTGCCGGGTCAGTACGCTGACGTCTACTCTGACGGCACGAACTACGCGGCTGTGGTTGGAGAGGGGCAGTCCGGCATCAACGTCCTGAGGAACACCAAGTTCGACCACTTCAGGCGGGGACTGACCGGGACGGCGTCGTCGGCGGCAGCCACCGGTCCAGACGGGTGGTACCTGGCGGCGAGCGGGACCGCGCTCACGTGGCAGCAGAACGTCACCGCTGGGGGCAACCTCAACTCGAACAGCGGCCTCCAGGTCAACGGCGCGGCCGGCAACACTGACTTCTGGATGTACCAGAGGATCGAGTCGTTCCTGGCCAGCCAGCTGTGCAACAGGCTGGTGACGCTCCAGATGGTGTGCGCCCTGACCGGAGTCGGCGGCTCGTCTATTCCCCAGGTGCAGTTCGGCCGCCCGACGACGCAGACTGGGCCGGACGTCTGGACCGGCGGCACGACGTGGGACTTCATCGGCGTGAACCTCCAGGACGCGGGAGCGGCTGCCGGCTACCTCCTCCTCGGCTACTCGTGGGTGGCCAGCGGCAACTTGGACAACGGCGCGATCCTCCTCGTCGACTTCGGGACTGGGCTCTCTGCAGCTGGTCGGACCCTGTACGTCGTCGCCGCGTCGCTGTCCGTCGGCGGTCCCTCGGTGATCCGCCACCGCGACCCGGCCTCTGAGATCGACATCTGCGAGCGCTACCTCCCAGGCTACGTGGCTCCGACGACCCCAGTGGCCAACAGGATGCTGGCTCCGGGTCAGATATGGGCGAACAACCAGGGCATCCACCAGTTCCCGATGCTAGTCAAGCCCCGCGCTCCGCTGACCGGCATCGTCCTCTCGGCTCCTGGTGACTTCGCCATCACCAACACCACCGGCGGCATGGTCGCCTGCACGGCGATGAACTTCGGCGGCGGCGCCAACGGCTCGGCCTCGGACCGCGGCTTTGAGATCGACACCGTGGTGGCCTCGGGTGCTCCTCCGGTGGGCAACCCGTCGTTTCTCTACTCGACGACCGGCACGGCTCGCCTCCTGCTGACGGGTGCTGAGCTGTGACTGACATCGCCTTCCAGGCTGACGCCTTCCAGCACGACACCTTCCAGACCGCGACTGACTCAGTCGTCGCTGGGACGTACATGCTCGGGAGCCCGTCGTTCGGTGCTCCAGGGGTGGTCGAGGTCCTCACGGCGAACCCGTACTCACTCGGTCACCCGTCGTTCGCCACGCCGCCGGTCACGATCCTCCAGCTGGTGGTCCACGCTAACTCGTACTTCTTGGGGAGGCCGGCGTTCGGCGCCCCGCTGATCGGCCAGCATCAGAACCTGGCCAAGCCGGCCGACTACTCGCTGCAGTCACCTGCGTTCGCCGCTTCGAGGGTCGTGCTGACCAGCTTCTTCTTCGCCAACACGACGGCCCTCGGGTCGCCGACCTTCGCGGCTCCCACCGTCCACCAGAACCACGTCGTCCACGCTGACGCCTACAGCCTGAGCCTGTCCTGGCCCGTGGTCCCGTCGGTCGGCCTGATCGACGTCCACGTGGTGGCTCCGACCTACGACTTGTCCCTGGTCTGGCACTACCCGAGGATGGAGCAGACGCCGCAGGTCGACCGCTGGCCGGCGTTCTACAGGAACAAGGTCGAGGAGACGACGGGGCTGCTCGGCCAGATCTTGAAGAAGCTCATGGCGACGGTGCCGCCGCAGTCTCCGACGGCGTACGTCGTCAGGCGCCTGTGCGGCGACCTGACCGTCCAGGCTCGGTGGAAGATCACGAACGGCGGCTTCGGGGAGGCGCTGCAGAAGTGCTTCGACGCCGCCGTGGACGCGGGGGCCAAGCTGGGGCCGCTGGACTCGCTGAGGACCTTCATCTTGGGACTGTCGCCGAAGACGGACATGGCCGTGGCCGTGGTCCAGTCTTCCCTGTTCTTCACCCTAGCGGAGGAGGCGAAGGTGGTCTCTCAGATGGAGTTCTCGAGCCGCGACGACGTGGCGGCCATGATCAAGAAGATGGGTGAGGCATACGAGGAAGTCACGGTCACCGTGATGGACTTCTACTCGGACATCCTCTACCAGAGCTTCCTGGCCCTGTCGTCGGCCCTGATGCAGCACCTGTACCTCAGCGAGCTGACGCTGCCGATGGTCGTCAGCTACCAGACGGCGGGGGTCCGCACGGCCCTGACTCTGGCTCAGCTGATCTACGCGGACGCCAGCAGGAGCGACGAGGTCGTCGCGGAGAACAAGGTCGTCCACCCGGCCTTCGTCCCGCGGCAGGTCAGGGTCCTCAGCCAGTAGGGGTGGTCTCGTGGTAGCTCGCGTGGTACTCAGGGGGCGCTGTGGGGGCACAGTGCGGAGTGCGACCCATGACCACAGTTCAGGCCTTCCTGATGGGCATGATGGCGGCGTGGCTGCCGTCCATGGTCCTCCTAGCCTGGTTCCTCTACCGTGACGGACCTCCCGCCGATCGTAGCACATGAGCGGACGCCCAGCGGGTGGCGGGGCTTGACGGCGAAGGGTGAGCTCGTCGAGGTCACGTCTGACGGCGGCCCCGTGCCGCCAGAGGTATTAGTCTACCGCGGCGGCCGCGAGGTCGGCCGCAGGGTCATCACGCAGTCTGGCTTCGACCTGGGCACCTACCTCACCCGCACCAAGCGGGCCGTCGACTTGTACCAGGAGAACCGCAGCGAGGAGGCCCTCGCGATGATCGACGAGGCCATCGCGGTCAGGGACACGCCGCAGGCGCGCCTCAACCGCTCCATCATCCTCCTGGCCCTCGGCCGGTGGCGCGAGGGCTTCGCGGAGCACGAGGCTCGGTTCGAGATGATGACGCCGCCCCGGGTCGCGGCCGCAGCCGCGCGCCTGCCGCGGTGGCGCGGGGAGGACCTCGAGGGCAAGCGCCTGATGCTAGTCCACGACGCGGGGTACGGCGACAGCGTCATGTGCGCCCGCTACGTCCCTGTCCTGCAGGCTGCGGGCGCCGAGGTCGTCCTCAGCGTTCCGGAGCCGCTGCGGAAGCTCCTGTGCCAGCTGGCCGTCGCCGTCAAGGAGGACGCCTGGGCGGACTACTACTGCCCGCTGTACTCCCTGCCCCACGCGCTCGGCCAGGGCATGGACGGGGTCCCGTCGGGGGCCTACCTCTATGCCGACCCCGAGCTGGTCAGGGAGTGGCGCCTGTGGCCGGGGATGGGCGACGGCCGCAACATCGGCTTAGCCTGGAGGGTCGGCGCCTACGTGGACGGGGACTACCCGCGGGAGTGCCCGCTCAAGCTCCTGGCCGACCGCCTGCGGGGCCGCGGCCGGCTCTACAGCCTGCAGGTGAACGGCCAGGACGAGGCTGACAGCTGCGGCGTCGCGGTCCCGAAGATCAGGGACTTCGCGGACGTCGCCGCCCTGGCCTCGCTGATGGACGAGGTGGTCACCGTCGACACGGCGGCCCTCCACGTCGC
>Ga0126381_100006351_pt1 | contig 13062 bp, 15 predicted proteins | sample PanSoiMetPlot_28_FD_96465 | JGI IMG/M metagenome (GOLD analysis project Ga0126381, IMG submission 96465) | Tropical forest soil microbial communities from Panama - MetaG Plot_28 | ecosystem: Environmental > Terrestrial > Soil > Tropical forest > Bulk soil | place: Panama | collected 2016-02-17
GCTGAAGGAGAATGGTCCATGAAACGTCTGCTCGCTCCCACCCCAATCCTGCTGGCTGTGATACTGCAGGCCGTGAACACTCCCGCGATCTCTGCGGACCGGACGTTTCAGATCGAGGTGGAGAACAGCCTGAAGGAGACCGTGCCGTCGAATTGGTGGTTGCATGCAAGCTGGCGCGACCAGACCCTGGTGGTATTCGTGTCACCTCCGACCCAGGAATCGTTTGATCTTTGGTACGATACGCCACGGCAAAAGGAGACCCTGGAAAACCTCTGTAAGGCGATCCCAACCGCCATCTGGAATCGGGTACAGCCCGACCACGACATTGCCATCGAGCAGGTAGTCGGCGGCAATGGCGGCAAAGGCAGCTACCAGTTCTCGTGCAGAAAATATTTGGTCAACTAAACCGGCTAATCGCGATCCTTAGGAACAACTCACGCGATACAACGGCAAGCGATGAAGAGCGCATAGTAATGATCAGTCTCACGCATGGTAGTGTCACGTGTATTGATCCGGCAGGTGCTATTGCCCGATGTCGCGGCACCTGAAAGAATTGCCCTTCGTCAGGCTCATTCACATGATGCACATGTGGAAGTCTATACGATGTTCCTCGATTTAGTTCTCTTACGCACCTTCGCTGCGGTCGTTGAGGCAAAGGGCTTCACTCGCGCCGCCGGCTTTGTGAACCTGACGCAATCCGCCGTGAGCCTTCACATCAAGCGGCTCGAGGAGCAGGTCGGACGCCGGCTTTTCGATCGCACCGCTCGGAAGCTTGTTCTTACCTCGGACGGCGAGATCCTTCTGTCCTACGCGCAACGCATCCTAGCGCTCGAGGAGGAAGTCAAAGCGCGGCTTGGGCATCCCGAGCCCGAGGGTCTTGTTCGATTCGGGGCACCGGAATATTTCGATCCGGGAACGCTGGCATCGCTGCTCGCCCAGTTTAACGGTCGCTACCCTGCCATCAACCTTGAAATCCACATGGGCATCGGGACCGACATCGCCGCTTTGTACGGACGCGGCTTGCTCGACGTCGCAATTATTAACCGCGAGATCGACGAAAGGGACGGGGCCGATCGCAACGACAACAGGCAAGACGAAGATATCAAGGTGCTGTATCGCGAAGGCCGCGTCTGGGCTGCGCGACGGGACGTGAAGCTTGATAGTGAACGGCCGGTGCCATTGGCGCTATTCCCCGCGCCCTGCGCCTGGCGACAATTGGCGCAGGAGGTGCTGCAAAGCGCGGGCCTTCGTTGGACCGTCGCGCTGCAATCCACCGGGCTTTCCGGCATCGTTACAGCGGTGGAGGCCGGACTTGCGATATCGATCTTTGCTCAGAGCGGCTTAAGCGCGCGACTGCGGGCGCTCGGCCCCGCGCAGGGTCTCCCGACACTGCCTGACTTCGAATACGTCGTTCGCCGAAATGCCAAGCCGTCGTTAGCGGCAGATCGTCTGCGCGATGTCATCATCGATTATTTCCAGCTCGCCGCAGCACTGCGCGCAAGCGGCAATCCAAGCGCCCAAACCTCGGGACGCCAACGCGTCCGACCCGCTTTGGGTCATTAGCGGATATCCAGGCATATAGCTCACTCCAATTCAATAAAGGTGCTAAACGGCCCAGAAGCGCGGTACTTGGGCAGCTTTGCTGCATAATCTGACCGCCTCGCTGAATGAATTGGCATAGTAGCTTGCCTTTAGTTCATTCCGAATTGCTCCTGATTCATCTTTGTTCGGTCCCCACAATCCCGCCAGCACGGTTACGTTGGGGATCTGTGCTTGTACGCGCCTGATGGCAGCCCTGGCTCTCGACCGCGCATCGCCGACGTCAATGTACGAGACACAGACGAGCGCCACTCCCTCGCCGCAGAGCTGAAAGACGTTTCCAGGCGACACAACTTGATTGTTTTTGACCTTGATGCCAAATCCATGCTTCTCGAAGATTTGTGCCAGGATGACGGTTGCCGCTTCGTCGAGCGGGCTAGGACCCGAAATACACAGTACCGCCGTCGCGCTTGCCCACGGACCTTGAAGTTTATCTCGGCATAGCATGGGCAATTCTGCTGATTGTGCCGTCAGCTCGGGTCCATTGGCAGCCGCGCGGCCTGAAGGCTTCACATCGTCCCGTTGGGACAGGTCTGTCACGAGCCCCTCCACCGCAACGCGTATTTTCTGGAGACCTTTCTGATCCAGCGCGCCGCGCTGCGCATCGATTGCGGCAAGTCTCAAGCCTTCAATGCCAACCTCGTCGTAGAAGTTCGAAAGCGACTTCGTCTTGAGCATATGTTCAGCTTGCTCAAATGCCTCATCGGAATTGCCCGATAGTATCCGATGGTAGAAACTCTCCACCGGGTTTAGGGCGGGTCTCGATCCCAAAAGAATGTCGAGAAATCTCAGCCGATCGATATGACGTCCCAGGACGTCCAGACACACGGTAAGTGGCGTGGAAAGGAGTAAACCTATCGGTCCCCAGAGCCACGTCCAAAACATCGCGGCCACGACAACAGCCACCGGAGAGACGCCGGTGCTGTGACCATACAACAAAGGCTCCACGATCTGGCCAACCACCAACTCAACGAACAGGAACAACGCGGCGGTCAAGATCACAGCGGTCCAACCGGGATCGACTGCAACAGCCAATGCGAGTGGGAATGCCGCAGCAATGAATGCCCCAATGTAGGGAACGAAACGAAGCGTCGCCGCTAGGATTCCCCAAAGTACGGGATTTGGAATTCCGATTAAGGCTAACCCACCACCAATGGTGACTCCGAAAGCCGCGTTGAGCGCCAGTTGCGCGAGCAAATATCGGCTCAGCCGATGCCCAGCATCATCCAATGCGATCGTCGTCCGCTGCAAATCGGTCGAGCCCGCAAGGCGTATGATCCGATCTCTGAGATCCTCTCTTTGAACCAAAAAGAAGATGACGAAGATAATGATGATCCCTGTCGTCATCAGCGGATCGAGGAGGGGATTGATGATCCTTTGAATAACCTCAAGCGGCGCGGGGGCCGGTTGGTGGATTTCTACCTGAATAGGACTCAATTGTGATTGGGTGGCGACGGAAGACTGCGACTCCGTCTGAGCATCTGCCAACTCCTGACCTAAGTTGCGGAGGACGTTCGAAACCTTTCCAAGAGTTCCTCTTCCTGCCGTCGCACCACGAAGCGCATCAATTTTCTTCGTCAACGTGCTTTCGTATTTTGGCAAAGCCGCAGCGAGATGTTTCACCTGTTGGCCCAGAACCACGCCGAGACCAAATATGGTAAGAAACGCAAGAATCACTACGGTGATGATGGATGGAAAATGGCCGAAGTGGCACCTGCGCAGTGCGCGGACAAACGGCGCGAGAATAAAGGTTAGAAGGATTGCGACAGCGAGTGGGACGAAGACTGGGCGTCCGAAATAGAGGATCGCAATCAAGCCGATGAAAACGATAAGTCTTGCCGATGCTGCAATTACCGAGAGATCGGACCTGAATGATGATGCCGGGTGTCGTGCGGATGCCCAACCAGCTCTCAGTGGAAATATTGCTCCCCACGTCTGTTTGTCGGCGCCGCGATCTTGTTCCAGAATTCTGCCTTCGATTTGATCCGCTTGACCATTGATCTTATCGAGGCCGCCATCTGAGCGATTCATCGCCGCGTTCCTTGCTGTCCGACCGCTTTGTTCCCTCATATTTTTTGACATGAAGTGCGCCGCACCTGCCGCGACGCTGAACGCCGATTATTTGGCGCCCCCCTCATCGCGGTTCTCGCGGTGTTCACGCGTCCATTGGGTTGCCATGAAACCGAGCAACACAATCGGCACGATGCGTTGCCAGCCAAGCGCGCGACCGGCCTGGAGTGCCGTGGCGAAGAGTTTTGGATCGAGCAACGACGGTGGTGAATTTGACAGCGCCGCACGTTCAACAATCGCGCGCCTTCTAACGCGTCGGCGTACCAGCCCGCAGATGATTGCGCCAACTACCGCAATTGCGACGAAGATGCCGGCGATCACCAAGCTGGCGATAATTGCGCCCAACTGGAGCGATAGCCACAGGTAGAGGGCGAGACAGAGAAAGATAAATGCGGTCAGGGATGCGACCGCTATGACGGCATCCCAGACGAACATGGCAGGGCTCGCGCCGCTCCTCGCCTGGATCGTCAGGATGATGGCTCGTATCCAACTCTTGAACATGCCAGCCTACGGATCCGCTCAACGCGTCCTAGCGTCGCCACATCGTGCCAAGGAAAAATCCAACAATGGCGAAAAGTGCGAGTGTGGTGTAGGGCCGTTCCTTAATGGATTCGTCGATCGCGTCGACGAAATTGTCAGTGACATCGCGCACCGCATCGACCGCCTCGCGGCCCTTTTCCTGGGCATCGGAAGCGACGCCTTCAACGCTCGGACGTGCACGCTGCCAAGCCTCGGTGCCTTTATCGGCGACCATGTTGCCGACCTGCGCGGCGAGGCGTCTGAACTCATCTCGCAGCGTCTGCAAGTCGCTTTGGATGTCACCGGAGGTCTTGCGGGCTTCCTTGCCTACTTCCCGAACATTATCCGAAACAGATGACGTCGTTGTCATACCTAACCTCCATGCAGGTTAGAACTTCGCGGTTATTCCGGAAAAAGATTTCGTGCCAATCGCACCATCCGGACCAACCGCTTCCGCATATTTAGTGCGACGGCAAACTCCTTGAGATCCGCGACGAACGACGCCGCACGCTACGAGAAAGCAGGGAAGGACAGAAATTGGACCTTGGCCCAATGCAACTATCTGCAGTGGAACCGACTGCGCGCTCGAGTTTGCTCGTTTGATTTTTACCGCTGGATTGCCAGGGTCGACCCACCTGATTTTATAGGCGGGTCCGGTTACATGTCAGCTTTGGGTCAAAAGCAGGCATGCTCGCTTTGCGCCCGAACGCGAACATTTACGGTGACTACTCTGCGTCCGCTATGGGCTGATGGGGACATTAATTAACAGGTTGTGTCTGCGTCTGGTCCGCAGGTTGCCGAGACAACCCAGCGAGCGCATGCTGACGCTGCATGGCTGGCGATTCGGACCACCAAGAAGACGTCAATGTCGTCATATCCTTACTCGAAGCGGTCTATTGCCGCGATGGCGCAGACGTGGCGGTGCAGACAGCGAAACACATGATCGCGGCAGCTGCCGCTCTCCTCACCTGTGAACAGGGGCCGAATGAAACGCGTCGCATCCTGCGAATTGTAGGTGAGGCGCAGGGGAAGGCGTCGTAAGGTGTGCTACCGTCCTGTGTACTCGTATCAGGCGAATGTCCGCCTTCGAAATGAAAGCGGACATCGCGTGTGAAAAGCAAGTCAGACGAACCTCGCGGCTTCCTGCTCAGTCGGCAATCGTCCCTGGGGTGTTAGCTGGTCAACGACATCTGGCAGTTGCCGGCTGAGTCCGCTCAGCATCTCCTCCCGCGACATCCCGGAAAGCCCTGCCAGTGTGTTGACCCGGTCCGCGCCAAGTGCACTCGCCAAGTCATTCGGGGAGATCGCCTTATTAGGCCCGGAACCGATCCACGATTTTGCGACATCGCCCTGGCCATTCTGTTGAAATTGTTTGAGCAGATCGTTCAAGCCTCCGCTTACTACACTTCCAGCAGCGCCGCTTCCGAGTAATCCACCCAATCCACCCTTAAGCAAGTCATCAAGTCCACCACCAGTAGCGCCAGGACTTTGTTTGTCGGTATTAGTGCCAGCGCTTGCCTGATTGGCTGTGAAGGCCTTGATGGCCTGGAAAGCCAGCACACCAATTATTGCCTTTGTGATCGGAGACATGCCGCCGCCACTGCTCGCCGATGTCTGTTGCCCAGATTCGGCCGACATGCCACTAAGTACGTCAAGCAATCCCATCTCTCCCTCCTATCAAACCGAAAATCGAACTGATTTGTGTTCGCTCCTCAGATTTGCGCAACGCACGTGCGTGCGCTTTCTGCCGAGGTGCTTTTTGTGGTCTCGCAGTTTGATTAAGTCGTCGCTTTAGCGCCATTGGACCGTAGTCCAATCGGGTCGCGTGATAACGCGGTTGGAATTTCCGCGCCCCAAATGTCCGCTTTGGGGTGCAGCGCAAAAAGCCATGTCCGCTTTGCCCGGAAAGCGGACATTCTCGTAAAGAGGAGGACTGTGCGTGAGCAGAGCGACGAATAGCCGTCGCTCTGCTCGGTTGCAGATCAGTCGAAGTCGAACATGTCGAACAGGTCGCCGACGGCCGGCATGTTTTTTGGCACGTATGGGTGGTGCGGATCCATTTGCGGATTGGGAAGATTGTCACGACTGCGTGTCGTCAATCTCCCCAAGTGCCAATTGCGCTCGATAAACTTTACGACCGAGGCATGGTCATTGTAGCTGTGCACGATCCGGCCGCCGCGTGAGTACGGCGAAACCACGAGCATCGGTATGCGTGGCCCGTCACCGAAGAAATCGAGGGGTTGCATGAACCCCGAGTCCCAATAGCCGCCGCCCTCGTCGAAGGTAACGAACAGCGCAGTCTCCTTGAATAACTCGGGATGGGCCTTGAGTTTGTCGACGATGTTCTCGAGCATCGCCTCAAACAGATCGAGTGTGGAACTCGCTGGATGACCGTCGACTATGCTGTCCGGCTTCACGTAGGCAACCGAGGGGAGCTTGCCCTTGTCGAGTGCCGAGAAGAAGTCGATCGCATCCTTGATGTGCGCTGATCGCTGGACGGGATCGCCCATGATTGAGGTGGTGTACGAAAATGGGTTGCAGATGTCGCAATAGTTGATTGCGATCAATCGATCGACGGGATCCGTCGAGCCATTGGCTACGCGAACGGCCGCGTTAAAGCCGCCGCCATAGTAGGCCCAGGAGATTCGCTTCTGATTGAGAGCGTCGCCGATGGTGCGCAGGCTCGACGGGGGAACCTTATTGCCGGTTTCGATGCTGGCCGCATCGATCTTGCCGTTGGGCAGAAAACCAGGGCTGAGGTTGTTGATCATGTAGTAGCGGCCCTGTGCACAATTCGGCGCAGGGTGCCACGGCAAGCTTGCCAGATAATTCACAATTGGTGCGATTCCGGGTTGCATCGGATCGGAGCAATTCGTCCACTGCCCATCCGCTACAAAAGCGATGTTGTTCACCGATTGCGGATTGGGGTTTGCGATATGCCCGGGCGGTATCGGGAACTGCATCTTGGTGCTCGGGTCCGTGAATGTATCCCACGGAATCGCATCAGCTGCGCCGATCATGGTGTGCTGGACAGCTGTCCCGCCCATGACTGGCTGATGATAATTGTCATTGAGCGTGAACTCGTCGGCAAGACGCTTGAACACGGGGGCATCGCCGCGTTGCACGTTGTAGAAAGCCATTGAGTTGCTGCCGGACCCATCATCTCGCGCTACCGCCACGACCGGATAAAGGTCATTAAGGCAGCCTGACGGATTGTCGGGTGTGGCGTTGAGAGCGCTGCAGTCGGATTGCTGCCACATGTGGAACAGGCGATGAACTGTATCGCCTGTAAAACTGTTGTAGGGCAGAGTCGGTCCGGTTTGCTGGAATGCTCCGTTCGGCAGCTTGTTAAAATTCGTTACCCGCGTGTCGCTGGTAAACATGGGGAGTCCGGTTGCCCCAAGACGCAGCAATCCGAGATCCTCAAATTCGAAAGATGGTTCGATTTTTGGCAAAGTGGAGTCCGGCACCGTTGCTTTGTCGAAGGGAGCCTGAGCGACGACGAGATCTGGATTTGGGTTGGTCCAATCGGCTGGCGTCGTGGGCTTCTGCGGTGCATAGGCTGTGTTCGGTTCTGGCAGGAATTGGTAAGCCGTTTTTCCCGGCGTCGCATGGAAATCGATGAAATAACTGGCCGAGGCCAAAGGCAAGTTGATTTGAAACTGCTTTGCCTGGGTGTTGAGCAGCGTACCACCCGAAGAGTTTACGATCCCTCGCGATAAGAGGTTCCCTACGGATTGCCCATTCCGCGCACGATACATGCCGTAGACGTTGTCGAAGGTGCGGTTTTCAGCAATCAAAATGATGACGTGCTTGATTGGGGTCGCTGTTTTTCCGTCACCAGAATGATCATCGTCAGCCGTGCTTGGGCCGCCCGATACCAGTAACATGAGCGCGCCGCACAAAGCGGTCGTTAGCATCCAGTGGTTTCTATTGAGGGTAGCTTGCATCAGTCGCCTCCTTTGCGCAGATAGCGCGCGAAGGCTAACGATTGCGTGTGACACACACGTCGCAGATTTATTTTTGTTTCGTTTTTCGTGCCGATATTTTTAGTCGATCAATGTTCTGATCTCCGTTTGCCACCTTGGCAATGTGCTGAGCTCTGCGCGTAAAAATGTCATCAAGACTGGTCAACCTCAACGTGATGCTGATTTCAATCGTAGTGATCTGAAATTTGCAGAAGCAGATTTCTCGATGACGCTAGTAACAAGTAACTAGCGAACTAGTCTCTCTGATGTACGCACAGATTCATTTCTGCTAGATGCCAGCCGGTCCACCGCTAATGAACGCGATAACTGATAACGACGATTGCTGCGCGCCCGGTGAGCGTCGATGCGGCGGCCATGCCGCCCAGTAGCGTGACGAACTCGCGCCGATTCACGGTAGGCAGCGCTTTCAAAATGACCATAGCGCTGTCTAGCCGTTGTGCGCAGCATCCCGCGGCACAAGCCTGTTCAGTTCGCATTGCCGATTTTAAAAATCCTGGAGTGCCCTTTGACGGCGTCGCGGCGCCTTATGCAACTCTGCCTCTGTCGAGCAAGCGTGGCTGAGGCCAATTGGATGGTCGGTCCGTGGCATCTGCAACAGCATTCCAGATTTTATAGCCTGCGAGATCGCCGCCATTTTGGAGAGTCTTAGCTTTTTTTCGAGCCATTTTGCTGGCTGCAGGCCCATGACGAGCCTTTAGGAACCGGGCGTACATCAAGACCGCTTCGTCCTGCGTTGGTACCCACACGACATCATCTCCATTGGTGGAGGCCCGAATTTTAGTGTGACAGTAGTGTGACCATACGACGCTCAGATTGCAATCGCACTTTGGTACCACCCGCGTTGGGCAGGGTGGGATGGACATTACGAAAGCCGCGACCGTCTCGCGTCCAATTTTTCACAGAGTTGGATCTCCGAAAAAAATATCGAACACTTCATCCAAATTGGCAAACGGTTGCCAAAGACGTTCAACTACCTCGTCGGGGCGGGCGATCAGCGCCGGCGGCGCCGTAATGCCGAGTGACCACAGCCTTTAGCCATCGAGCACCGCAATCCGGACGTGAACGAATTTTGCTCGTCGCCGAAATATTCCGCCGACTTTGACTTTCTCTACGATTGCAACAAGTCGGCGCCCGTCGTCGATAGCGTGAGCCACCCAACGATGCCGTCTGGGCACATAGCCGATGTGGACGCCGCGATGTCGAAAGGCAACGGCATGCCTATCGTCGTCATCGACAACTTCGCGAGCGAGTTCGATCGAGTCGCCCGCTCTGATCTCCTTGTATATAAAGCGGCGGCGATCCACTCCTTCAGGCGATTTGTGTCTGAGTTCTTCTATCCAACATGGATAGGACTGCACGCTGTTTTCCGCAATCAGGGCGAGGGCGTCCGCCCGCTGCTGTCGCTGTCGGGACTTCGGTGAAGCAATGCGCGGCCGAAGAAACAATGCATGAATTGTCGGAAGCGTGATTAAGGGCCACGCTACAAGAGTGCTGGCAAATCCGTAAAGATACCACCCCAACACTGAACGGCGTTTGACGTCGGCTATCTTGGCGGGCACCAACCCTGCCAACAACGCCATCCATATTGCTGAGCGTTGCAGAAGCCAAGGGATGATGACGTCTTCGTTCATGTGCTGGTGACGCTATTCATCGAAATGAACACCCCGGCAAAACTATAGTTCCACCAGCTTGGTGGTACGCGCCGAGGGCCAAAACGCCGTCGACGTGCAAGCGAACCTTCAAAAATACGCATCCAATGTCGCTATTGGAGTAAAAAAGAGACTTGATTTATTGCATTGCAAAGGTCCGCTTTTGGTCCAAAGCGGACATGACAAAGATCAAAATCGGCAGTTCAGCGACCTCCAGCGGGCATGTGTGCTAATGGTTTCGTCGGGGCACACCGCAAGTGCCGGCGAGGAGCCAATCATGAGAGCTTTAACATCCGTCATACTTACCGCGGCCTTGTTTTGGCCAGTCGCGGCATCGGCGCAACTGAACGTTTTGATATCCGGCGGATTTAGTGGCGCGTACGAGAAGCTCTTGCCTGAATTCGAGCGGACAAGCGGCATCAAGGTTACGACAGGGTCGGGTGCGTCGCAGGGAACGGGGCCGCAAACGATTTCCGCGCAGCTCGCCCGCGGCGTGCCTGCAAACGTGGTTATCCTTTCTAGGGAGGGGCTCAGTGAACTGATCGCCGCTAAGAGAATCGCCGCAGGAACAGATGTTGATCTTGCGCGCGTACCCCTCGGCGTGGCCGTGCGGGCGGGCGCTCCGAAACCCGACGTGAGCACGGTCGAGGCATTCAAACAGCTCCTGCTCAAGGCCAAAAGCGTCGCCGTCCCCGGAAGCACGAGTGGCATCTGGCTAAAAACCGATCTTTTCCCGCGGCTCGGTATCGCGGATAAGGTCAACATCAAGGTCTCGCCGCGCGGCACTGGCGCAACCGGTATGGTCGCCGCGGGAGACGCCGAACTTGCAGTCATGCCGATCAGTGAAATTGTGCACGCGCCGGGTGTCGATTTGGCAGGCAGCATCGCACCGGAGATCCAGTTCGTTCAGACGTTTTCAGCCGCCGTCGTCGCGGACTCAGGAGACATTGAAAGTTCCAAACGACTGATCGAATTTCTTGCCTCTGCGCGGGCTTCCGAAACGATTAGGAATAGCGGAATGGAGCCACTCGCGACCTCGAGATAGGGGCACAGCTTGTATTCAAGCCTGCTCTAAGAGCCGGGTTTCTTCTCCGCTTTTGGTCTTTCTTAATTGCCCACACGTGTCGACTTTCACGGGTGGACACGACGCGATTGGAATCAATTGCCGCCCCAATTTTGGTCCCGCATCAACTGGAAACGAATATTTGGATCGGGATCGGTACCGAGATCTCGCCCATCCCAACTATAGATTTCATTCGGTCGTTGGATTTGAGAGGCATAAGCGCCGGCACCCGATGCTGCGTAGTGGTGCGATGGTTTTGCTTTGTGGACTGTAGCGGCAAGTGCTGGTGTGGCTATCAGGACCACTAGACAAACGGCCGCTGAAATGACTTTGGCTGTGATCGAGATCATGGTGCGCCTCTTGCTTGAATCAGTACGTCGCCCTGCGCTGCACTTAACAGGGCGTTGCGGGCACACTAGTACCCACCAATCAATTTGATTTGTCACCCTTCGCAATGAGTTGATGGAATAATCGGGTGCCCAAATTTGGTTCAATAGAGCTCTGATCGGCGGCGTTCTGATACCGTTCCGAATAGTTTGCGCGTAGAAGAAGACCCCCGTCGAACCCTTGTTGCAAAAGACGGAGCTCTTCAGCCCCAAGCTCCGCACAGCCGTTCGTATTCGCGCTAGTTGGATTGCCTCTTCGGGCGGACTGCCAAGAGGTGTTTTTCTGCCGGATGGCCACCATTGGCACTGAGCGGACACCCACGCGGCCGATCAATGTCCGCTTTCGGGCCAAGCGCACACCGAAGTGAATTGTTTTTACTGCGCTAAATGACCCTTGGAACACACTTGTTTACGCAAAAAATACATCATGCTCTATTGGAGTGTGGCCCCGCGTCACAAATTCAACACGTCCTCATCTACTATCACTATATTGTTTCGCTTATAGGTGTAGGAGGGCTCGAGCATGGCGCGCAGGAAGCGAGCTTCAAAGCCTCGAAGGATGGCCTTGCCGGCACTGGGCGCCGCCGGGATGTCATTGGCGATGGGAACTGGCGCATCGGCCAATGTGGCCATAGCGAACGGATCGTACCAAGATTCCGACCTCGGCCCCGTCATTACCCTTGGCGAAGAGGAAATTTTCGACGTCAGTCTGGCGACGTTTTATGTTTTCGATAAGGAAACCACAGGAACGTCTCAACTCGGTGGCGTACAACTCGCAGCCGGCTGCAGAGGTTGCGGCTGTAGAGGCTGCGCAGTTCGAGGCTGCAGAGGTTGCGCAGTTCGAGCCTGCAGAGGCTGTGGCTGCGCAGGTTGCCGAGGCTGCGTAGCAAGAGGCTGCGGAGGCTGGTGGTGGGGAGGCTGTGCCGGGTGCGGCTGTAGTTGTTGTTGGTCGTGGGGAGCCTGTCGACTCTGCTAACCTCGGCCGTTTCCCATTCCCGTTGTGGTCTTCAAGGCCGGATCTGATGAGGATCGGCCTCGGCGGTGGAAACGTGTTTGCGGTGCACCACGTGATCGTGCGGGTGGGGGCATCCGCGTTGCTTCCGAACGGGTGGCCAAGTTCATCCAGAAACGGTAAATGCAGGAACGCTAGCGCGCCAGCAGGGCAGGGCTTTTTCAATCGGAAATGCGTTGCACCGGCGGCGTTGCGTTGAAGCACAAGTGCGCGCACTCACCTCATGACAGGCGATCACGGAATCAAGTTCACGCAACTGAACAGCAAAGACGTTCCACAATTCGCGCCGAATTTTACCGTCTACGTACTGCCACCGGATCTTGTCTGCCTCTATTCGGAGGACCGGAAATTCTTTCTTCATGGCGAGCTCTATTGTTCACTGGCGTCCGCAATAGGAAAGAGTGAAAGAACGGTACGGGAGCTTGTTCGCGAACTTGAGCATGATTTTCCGTCCGAAAAAATCCACGAAGCGCTGAAGCGGCTCTTCGACCGGCGCTACGTGCTCGCAAAATCGTCCTCTTCCTCCGGTGCCGTGACCGCCTATTGGGCCAGCCTTGGCCTGTCGCCCGAGGCTGTTGAGAGAAATTTCCAGAAATGTCGTGTGCGCATTCAGTCGATCGACGTGCAGGGGGCGACGAAACTCGGCTCGGCATTGACGGCATTGGGTGTTCGCGTCGTAAAGCGATCGCCCACGCTGACGGTCACGTTGGTGAACGATTATCTTGAAGAGCGCCTCGCAGAATTAAACCGACAACATTTGTTGAACCGTACGCCC
>Ga0126381_100006353_pt1 | contig 13060 bp, 10 predicted proteins | sample PanSoiMetPlot_28_FD_96465 | JGI IMG/M metagenome (GOLD analysis project Ga0126381, IMG submission 96465) | Tropical forest soil microbial communities from Panama - MetaG Plot_28 | ecosystem: Environmental > Terrestrial > Soil > Tropical forest > Bulk soil | place: Panama | collected 2016-02-17
CACTGTAGAAACAAATACAAACATAATCGCGGCAGTGGTGGCGAGGCTGAGGGTGACGAGACAAGTCCAAGTCAAACCGGAGTGCGGCACGGTCCATGCCTGTTGCGCGAGTGATGCCACCACGAAGATGAGCGTCGAGGACAGCATCGAATACCACGTGGTCAAGCGGGCGTCGGCGCCGACGAGATAAGCGCGCGTCACCAGCAATACTCCGGTACGGCAGCCGGCGGCTCCGATCGCATAAATGACGCCCACCAGCGCAAACCCCGCCGGGTGCGCCTCGATCAGCAATGCCAGTCCGCAGAACGCGATGACGGCGCAGATCATCCCCTTCCAGCGCAGCGGCTCGAGGCCGGCAAGTGCGGCCGTCAACCCGGTCAGGAGCGGATACGTGAAATAGGACAGGATGGCGGTCGGCACATCGATCGTTTCGATTGCCTTGAACAGGCAGAAAATAAGACCCGCGAAAATTATTCCAACGATCATCGAGATGACGCGCACCTCGAGACTGGCTGTGGGGCGCGCCCGAAACGAAACCAGTTGCCACGAAAACAAGGCCAACCAGACTGCGGAATGCCAACATCGAGACAACGTCGACTCCGCCCACCAACACGATTTTTGCGAGTACGTCGGAAACACCAAGCGAAGTACCTGCGGCAATACCGGGAGCGAGCCGGGTCGTGCTGTCGCGAAGCGGAGAAGCGCTCATTCGCCGTCGTATATCCGGGGCGGCGGATTATCGGCGGAACAAAGTACCGGCGCCGAGCTCGGTGAACAGCTCAAGCAGCACCGCGTGCGGCACCTTGCCGTCGAGAATGACCACGGCTTCGACGCCGCGTTCGAGCGCATCGATGCAAGTTTCGACCTTGGGGATCATGCCTCCGGAGATCGTGCCGTCGGCAATCAGGCGGCGCGCTTCATCCGCGGTGAGCTCCTTGATGAGTTTTTTCGATCTGTCGAACACGCCGGCCACGTCGGTCAGAAGCAATAGCCGCTTGGCCTTCAGCGCGCCGGCAATGGCGCCGGCAAAGGTGTCGGCGTTGACGTTGAAAGTGCCGCCATCGCGGCCCGCCGCAACCGGCGCCAGAACCGGAATCAATTCGCGGCCGAGAACCTGATCGAGCACGGTGGTGTCGACCTTCTCCGGTTCGCCAACAAAACCAAGATCGACGATCTTTTCAATATGGGAATCGGGATCGGCCACGGTGCGCGTGAGCTTGCGCGCCACCACCATATTGCCATCCTTGCCGCACAGCCCGATGGCTTTGCCGCCGGCTTCATTGATGTAGCTGACCATTTGCTTGTTGATGGACCCGGCAAGGACCATCTCGACGACTTCGAGCGTCTGCTCGTCGGTGACTCGCAGACCATCGGCAAATTGCGACTTGACGCCGACTCGTTTCAGCATGGCTTCGATTTGCGGTCCGCCGCCATGCACCACGACCGGATTGATCGCAGTTTGCTCCAACAGCACGATGTCGCGGGCGAATTCGCGCGCCAAATGCTCGGCGCCCATGGCGTGGCCGCCGTACTTCACCACGACGGTCGCCTCGTCGTAACGCTGCATATACGGCAAGGCTTCCGCCAGGATCTGAGCCTGCTGAAACGGCGTCACGTCCATTAAGGAACTCCTTTGCCGGATGCGGCTATTTAGCCGCGGCAGCCAAGCCGCGGAAGGGGCAATCGGTCAAGAAGTCACAGGAACATCAAGGTACTGTCGCAACAGCACGAAAAGAACTTGGTGTGGGCGCGGCTTGCGCCACACGTTTTACTCGTCGATCGCTGGCGGGGTTCTCGGGAAATCAGCTCTCACGCCACCAGTGAGCCGCGTTCCTCGACAAGCCGTGCGATCGCGGCGCGCAGACGCTCGATGCCTTGGCCGCTGCGCGCCGAGGTGGCGATCAGATCGGGAAACGCGGCTGGTCTTTTTGCCATTGCGGCCTTGATCGCATCGCCGCATTGAGCGACAGCAGCCGCGCTGATCTGGTCGCATTTCGTCAGCACAACCTGGTGGCTGACGGCGGCCTGGCTCAGCACGTCGAGCATGCCTTGGTCGCCGGATTTCAAGCCATGGCGCGAGTCGACCAGCACATAAACGCGCGCCAAGTTGACCCGCATCTGCAAATAATCCCGGATCAAACGCGACCAAGCAGCGATCTTTGTTTTGCCCGCGGCGGCGTAGCCATAGCCAGGCATGTCGACCAGCCTGAGCCGGTGGTGCGGGCTGGCGAAGAAGAGCAATTCCTGCGTGCGGCCGGGGCTGTTGGAGGTGCGAGCCAAGCCGCGCCGACCGGTGAGCGCGTTAATCAACGAGGATTTTCCGACATTGGAGCGGCCAGAAAAAGCGATCTCGACGGCGTCGGAGCGCGGCAGCGCATCCAGCGTCCCCGCTGCCGCCAGAAAGTTCCACTCTCCGGCGAATAGACGCCGGCCGGCGTCAATCTCAGCCGCAGAGAAATCGGGTGGCTCGACGATCGTCCTCACCGGGCAGCGACCGCGCTGCCTGGCGCCGGAACCAAAGCTCGGGCGCGCAGTTCCTCCACAGGTCCGGGTTGCGCGCCATCATTGCGGGAGGAGGAAATGGACGACTGGTCGAGCATTCGGCTATGCGACGTCGTGAACCTCATCCTTGGCGGCGTCCTGTTCTTTTCACCCTGGCTTTTTGATCTATCTGCCGGAGCCCAATGGCAGACCGCGTCGATTGTCGGCATCATCATCGCGGTGCTGTCGATCGCGGCGCTCGCCGCTTTTGCGGTCTGGGAGGAATGGTTCCTTCTGGCCGCCGGGATCGGACTCATCGTATCGCCCTGGCTGCTCGGCTTTCAAAACAGCGACTCGATGATAATCAATGTGGTGATCGGCGTCCTCGTCACCGTCTTGGCGGCTTTCGCGGTATGGCTGACGCGCGAAGACAAGACGCAAGTCACGGCCGCCGACTAGTCGGCTGCGCATCGCCAGGAATCAGGACTAAGACCAAGCCAGAAAAGAAAAAGGGAACACGCCCGGTGTCCCCCGTTGCAACCCGGCGGATCGATAAAGGGCTCAGGCCAGCTCCTCGGCATACTTGAGACGCCAATCGTGTGGCGTGGGGGCGTAGGCCGGATTTTTGGCAGCGCCTTGGTATCGCGCTGCCGCGGCGACCGCTGAAATCCCTATCTGACCGTAGCGGGCATCGAGGGCCGGTTCGGCCTGAGCGCTACTGCCGGAAATCTCATGTGGTTCAGCCGTTTGGCTTGTTGTTCTGTTACGCTCGGCAGTCGCATTCGGCATACTTTACCCCGTTCGTTTCCTCTGTGGATTTGTGGCTCGCGATCTAGGCGGTGAGTGAGGCGGAAATGGGCGGCAAATCGTGCCTTGCCGTGACATTTCGGTCTCTGACGAGTACCTGCGCTCAATCTGGTAAACCCCTGCTTAACGGCTCGGGATCATATTTCTCCCGAATTTGAGTTATAGGTTTCGGAGTGGAGTCGGGGTTATCCACCTGGACCGCGGGAACTGCGGCATTCCTGCAACACTCGGCGCGGAGCTTGCCCTGAGTGGCCGCTAACGTCTGGCACCGGCACGACGGTTTGGGTATTGGGTTCATAAGTGTGGATTGACCGGCCCCGCGGCCGGGCGGTGGGAGAGACAACGCGTTATGACAGTACGTAGCATTGCTTTCGTCATCATCGGGCTTGCGCTCGGCGGCTGCATGCAAGAGACGCTCCAGCCGTCAACGCAGGCCAGTTGGAATGCGCGCGACAAGCAGTTGATGGCCAATCTGCCCTATGCGCAGGCCTCAATTCCCGAGCCCTATCAGCGCCATATCGTCGAATTTACGCGCAGAGAAGCGCCCGGAAGCATTGTCATCGATAGCGACAGCAAGTTTCTCTATTACGTGCTGCCAAAGGGGCAGGCGATCCGGTACGGCATCGCGGTGGGCGAAGACGCGCAGGCCTGGAGCGGAATCGCCAAGATCGGTCGCTTGGAGGAATGGCCGGCCTGGGTGCCGACCGCGGGCGAGCAGACTCGGCTTGGTCCATTGCCGGCCTATGTCACCGGTGGCCCGCACAATCCGATGGGCGCCCGTGGCATGTATCTTTATTCCGGAAACAAGGACACGCTGTACCGAATCCACGGCACCAACCAGCCTGAATATATCGGCCAAGCCATTTCATCCGGCTGCATCCGCATGACTAACGAGGATGCGATCGACCTCTATAGTCGCGTCAAGGTCGGCACCATCGTTGTCGTGCTGGCGCCGAAAAAGAATGACTCACCATTCAGTGCGATGATCGCGTCGGCTCCGGAGACGAAAGCGGGCCGGACGTATTGATCACGAAAACATAACAAACCAAGCGGCGCCGGCATCGTCCGGTGCCGTTTGCTTTTGGGGTCAAAGACTGCAGACCAGGGTCATCACGCTTGATCGAGGCGCTCACGCCGAACCCAATCGAGAGTCTTATCAAGGGCTCGGCCGAGCCGGTCGAACAGATCATCGATCTCAGCCGGCGTGATGATGAGCGGCGGGCACAACGTCAGGACGTCGCCCATCACCGCGCGCACGATCAGTCCCTCGTCTTCGGCAAAGCGGACCGCGCGCGGCCCGACGCCTTGACTGGCCGCGAAGGCTTGCCGGGTTTGTTTGTTCGCCACCAGTTCGACGCCGCCAATAAGGCCGAGCCCGCGCGCCTCGCCGACCAGCGGGTGATTATTGAGCGCCGCCAGGCGCGCTTGGAATTGCGGCGACCGTGCTGCGGCGCCCTCGAAGATGCGGTCGCGCGCATAGATTTCGATCGCTTTTAGCGCCACCGCGGCAGAGACAGGATGGCCGCCATAAGTAAAGCCGTGGCCGAAGGCGCCGATCTTCTTACTTTCAGAAAGCAGCGCCTGATACATGATTTCGGGAATCATAACGCCCGCAATCGGCAGATAGGCCGAAGACAGCGCCTTGGCGACCGAAATGGCATGCGGGATGAAGTTGAGCTTCGCACAACCGAAGGCGGTGCCCAGCCTGCCAAAGCCGCAAATCACTTCGTCGCTCACGATAAACACATCGTACTTGGCGCAGACCGCCGTGACCTTTTCGAAATAATTTGGCGGCGGCACGATCACGCCACCCGCGCCCATCACCGGTTCGGCGATGAAAGCCGCCACCGTGTCCGGACCTTCTTTTAAGATCAGCGCGTCCAGCTCGGCAGCAAGCCGGGTTGCAAACGCCTCCTCGGTTTCGCCCTCTTGCGCGAAGCGGTAGTGATGCGGACAGCCGGCGTGCAAAAAACCTGGCAGCGGCAAGTCGAAATCGCGATGGTTCGCCGGCAATCCGGTGAGCGACGCCGCCGCCATTGTAACCCCGTGATAGGCTTTGAGGCGGCTGATGATCTTCTTTTTTTGCGGCCGGCCGAGCGCGTTGTTGAGATACCAGACGAGCTTTATCTGGGTATCGTTGGCTTCCGATCCGGAGTTGCAAAAGAATACTTTTGAGATCGGCACGGGCGCGATCTCCTTGAGCTTTTCCGCAAGCTCGATCGCGGGGTCGTGACTTCGGCCGGTGAACAGATGGGCAAAAGAAAGTTTGCGCATTTGCTCGGCGGCGACCTCGACAAGTTCTTCGTTGCCGTAGCCGAGCGCCGTGCACCAAAGCCCGGCCATGCCTTCGATGTATGATTTTCCCTCCGTGTCATAGACGTAGACGCCACGCGCCCGGTCGATGACGAGCGGGCCGGTTTCACGGAAGCTGGCAAGATTGGTGTAGGGGTGTACCAGCGTTTCAACGTCGCGGGCGGCCAAGTTGCTGAGCGGAGGCATGGGGTCCTTGTTTGTCAATGCGGGGGTTGATCGCGAGCGCCGTCGGATTTCGGCCGCTTTGATGTCATCGTGAAGCGGCGGGCGCAAGCTACATTTGCCCTGACGAGAGATACCTACGCCGCTTATTTTGGTTCGGATTTTTTCGTCCTGCTCGTCAGATTAGCCGCCAGCGGTCGCGGCCGCGGCAGCGGTACCTCGCCCTCAGCGACCGCCCCCTGTTCGCCTTGCTCGCTCGTTTCATCAGTCGGCGGCGCCGATTGTGCCTGCACTGGCGGCGGCTCGCGCAGCTCCCACTGGCAAAGCTTGTAGCCATTGCGCCGCTCGGCGAGATCGAGGTGGACATGCTCCTCGTGGTAGCCATCCGAGCCCGGGCCGAGCACGGTTGAAAATCGCGCACAGGAGCTCGAACGGATTTTCTCACGCAAGTCTTTGGCGATGTGGATGTCGGTCAAGCCGATCTCTCGGCCGTCGGCCAGCCTGAAGCCGCGCACATCGAGCGCATCGGCCCGGCCGTGCTCGCTCAATATCGCCGCGCGCACGCGATTGCGCCCTCGGCATTCGTACGAGTCGAAATTGTCAAGGAAGCGCAGCGGCGGCCCCGCGTCCGCCAGCGTGGGCGCGACATCGTCGCGCAGCCAATCCGCCACTTGTTCGGCCATCGGACAGCGTAGGGTGGCTGGTGGAGTGACCGCCACTTTCGTCTGATCCGGCAAGACCACCGTCTGCAACTGCACCGCGTCGGGTGCGCCGCAGTCGCCCGCGCCGATCAGCGTGCCAAGGGCCTGGAACGTAGCGACCTTCGCCAGCCGTAGCTGACAGGCCGATGGCGCCCCCGGTGCCGCGGCGGCGCCGGCGGGTTCGGGAAACGAGGCATAGGCCTCCTGCGGCGGAGCGAACTGCTCGGGAAGAACCAGCGGCGGCGAGCGCGGCTGCGGCACGGAATGGGTGGATCGGGCGCGCGGGGAGGATCCCGGCGTGCCGCCAGTCTGAGCGTTACCCGGCATCGCCGCGCCGGCCAGCGCGGCCGCCGCGAGCAGCACGGCGAGGATAGCGGCAGGTTTCACGCGGAGGTCTCCGGCGCAATCGAGGTGTTGTTCAGGGAGGTTGGGCTTGTCATCGTTAGAGCATGGCCGGAAATAGTGGAAGCTATTTTGCCAAATGGTGACCGTTGGGGCGCCAGGGGGAGTTTGCCTTGACGCCACATCAGATTAATTTTGACATGGTCCCGACCGTTCCCGCCGCAAGGCCGACGGTCCAATGCATGATCGGCAAGGTCGTGTAACAAAAGGGAGGTAGTCAATGCTTGGCCTGATGCAGGACTGGCCGCTTTTGTGCCATCGCATCCTTGATCACGCCGCGATAAATGCCGGCGAGCGGCCCGTGATCTCACGATCCATCGAAGGGCCGATACACACAACCAATTATGCCGAGATCCGCCAACGCGCGCTCCGCGTGGCGCAACGGCTCGAGCGCGACGGGCTGCGGCTTGGCGATCGGGTGGCGACGCTGGCTTGGAACACTTGGCGGCACCTCGAGACCTGGTACGGGATTTTGGGCATCGGCGCGATCTACCACACCGTCAATCCTCGCCTGTTCACCGATCAGATCGCCTGGATCATCAATCACGCGGAGGACCGCGTGATCATGACCGACGTCACGTTTTTACCGATCCTGGAGAAGATCGCCGATCGCATTCCGACCATCGAACGCACCATCGTTTTCTGCGATGCTGCGCATATGCCGGCAACCTCGCTGCGCAACGCGGTGCCCTATGAGGAGTGGCTGGCCGAGGCCGACGGCGATTTCGCCTGGGCGTCTTTTGACGAAAATACTGGGGCCGGCATGTGCTACACCTCGGGCACCACCGGAAATCCCAAGGGCGTGCTCTATTCGCATCGCTCCGATGTCCTACATTCGATGATTGCGGCGCAGCCCGATGCCATGGGTCTTTGCTCGCGCGACATCATCATGCCGGTCGTACCGATGTTCCACGCCAATTGTTGGGGACTGGCTTTGACCTCGCCGATGGTCGGCGCCGCCATGGTGATGCCGGGCGGCAAGCTGGACGGCGCCTCGGTTTACGAATTGCTCGATACCTACCGCGTCACCTTTACGGCGGCGGTGCCGACGGTCTGGCTGATGCTGCTCCAGCATCTCGAAGCCAATAATCTCACGCTGCCTCACTTACGCAAAGTAGTGATCGGCGGCTCGGCCTGTCCGCGCGCAATGACGCAAAAATTCCAAGACAATTATGGCGTCCAGGTGTGCCATGCCTGGGGCATGACCGAAATGTCGCCGCTCGGCACGCTTGGCTCGCTCAAGCCGGAATATGCCAGCCTCACCGGCGACGCGCAGCTCGACGTCCAGATGAAACAGGGTCATTCGCCGTTCGGTGTCGAGATGAAAATCACCGACGACGAAGGCCACCGCATGCCATGGGACGGAAAGACTTTCGGCCGGCTCAAGGTCCGTGGTCCCGCCGTTGCCAAGGCTTATTTCAAGGAGGACAACGACGTTCTCGACGAGGAGGGATTCTTCGACACTGGCGACGTCGGCACCATCGATCGCTATGGCTATTTGAACATCACCGATCGTTCCAAGGATGTGATCAAATCGGGCGGCGAATGGATTTCCTCGATCGAATTGGAAAATCTCGCCGTCGGCCATCCCAAGGTTGCGGAAGCCGCCGTGATCGGTATCCGCCACCCGAAATGGGATGAGCGGCCGTTGCTCGTGATCGTGCTCAAGGCGGGCCAGAAGGCGAGCAAAGAGGAAATATTGACCTTTCTCGAAGGCAAAATCGCCAAATGGTGGATGCCCGACGACGTCGCTTTCGTTGCTGAAATTCCGCACACCGCGACCGGCAAGATTCAAAAAATCGCCTTGCGCGATCAGTTCAAGGATTACGTGCTGCCGAGCGCGGCCGCTTGAAAATTCGCACTGGGCGCCTGAACGAATATCGCCGGAAAGGGTTCCCTTTCCCGCACTGCAGTAGCATCGTGGCGCATTGCAGAAAGCGCATAACTTCGCAGGCGTGATTGCGATTTCTTTGCGGGTTTATTGCTGAAAATCAGTAACTTGTACAGCAAGTTCATCCGGCACTTTGTTGCCACAAGCATTACATTCTCCAACGCGGTCTATTTTTAGAATATTGCGACGCACAATGACCACAATTCGCTGGTCATAGCGCGCCCAGTTCGCGAGCCGCGGACTCAATCACCCTTCCCATCAACAATCAGACAGGATGGTCATGGCTGTTTCTAGCCTCAAGAAAACTGTGTTTGCTTCGGCTCTTATCGCTTGCGTCGGGGGACTGCCGCTGGCCGCTTCGGCGCAGAGCGGAATTGCCTCGGTTTACGGGTATGGCCGTACCGCCAACGGCGAGCATGTATCGCCTGGCGCGCTCACTGCCGCGCACCGGACGCTGCCGTTCGGCACGATGGTGCGGGTCACGAATAAGAGCAGCGGTCGCTCGGTCGTAGTGCGGATCAATGATCGCGGACCCTTTGTCCGCGGCCGCATCATCGATCTCACGCCAGCCGCGGCGCAGGCGCTGGGCTTCTCGGGTCTCGCTAATGTCGAGGTCGATGTGGTCGACCGCAGCTGACTTCAAGAAGCTAGAGCCAAGCACGGGGACGGGAGGCACAAGCCTCCCGTTTTTTTTCTGCGACAAATTGAAATTACCTTCGCCACGAAGCATTGGTGGCGCGCGCGCCGCAAAAACTATTCCGCCGGCTGCTTCGGCTTTGGTTTGACGAAAGTGCTTTTGAGATTGCTCCAAAGCTCGATCTTGGCGCCGTTGCGGTGCATGATCACGCTTTGCTGGATCACCGAGAGCGTGTTGTTCCAGGCCCAGTAGATCACCAAACCCGCCGGGAATCCGGCCAGCATGAAAGTGAAAATAAGCGGCATCCAGTTGAAGATGATCTGCTGGGTGGGGTCGGGCGGCGCCGGGTTGAGTTTCATCTGCACCCACATGGTCACGCCCATGATGGCCGGCCACGCGCCGAGATGCAGGAAGCTCGAATACACCGCCGGATCGAACGGAATGAGCCCGAACAAATTGAAAATATTGGTGGGATCCCCTGCCGAGAGATCGTGAATCCAGCCGTAGAACGGCGCGTGCCGCATTTCGATGGTGACGAACAGCACTTTATAAAGCGAGAAGAAGACCGGGATCTGGATGACAATCGGCAGGCAACCGGCGACCGGATTGATCTGCTCCTTTTTATAAAGCTCCATCATCGCCTGCTGCTGCTTCGCCCGATCGTCGGCGTAGCGCTCCTTGATCATGGCCATTTGCGGCTGCACCGCCTTCATCTTAGCCATCGAGGCGTAGGATTTGTTGGCAAGCGGGAAGAACAGGATTTTCACCAGCACGGTGACGATCAGGATGGCGATGCCGAAATTGCCGACGAGGTGGAAGAAATAGTCGAGCGCCAGGAACATCGGCTTGGTGATGAAATAGAACCAGCCCCAATCGATCAGCAGGTCGAAATGATTGAGACCGAGCGTCTGGTTGTAGCCGCCGGGTCCGAACGGAAAATCGATGCCGACGACCGAAACTTCCTTAGCGCCGGCGAACAAGCGCGCATTGGCGCTGCCGGTCGCGCCCGGCGCGATCGTTTGCGGCTGCAGCAGATAATCGGTCTGATAGGTTTTCAGCCCGCCCAATTCGCCGGCCGAGAAACGGGCGCGCACCTTGGCATTGGTGTCCGGCAACAGCGTTGCGGCCCAATATTTATCCGTGATGCCAAGCCAGGCATTGGTGACGTCCCAGGTTTGCGACTTGCTGTCCTCGATTTTTTTGTAGGTCAGTTCCTGCAGACCTTGATCGCCCATCACGCCGATCAGACCTTCATGTAGAATGTAGTAGCCCTGCACTTGCGGCGTGCCATGCCGTGAAATCAAGGCATAGGGAAACAGCGTTACCGGGTTGCTGCTGTTGTTGGCGACCTCGTCCTTGACGGTGAATAGGTAATGCTCGTCAACGGCGATGGTACGGGTGAAGACGAGTCCCTGACCGCCATCGTAAGTCAGCGTCACCGGGTGGCCGACGCCAAGCGCGCCGGCGCTTTGCTGCTTCCACACCGTGTCCGGACCGGGCATGGCCGCGCTGATGCCGGCTGCGGGCACCCAGCCGAATTCAGCATAGAAGGCCCCTGGCGCACCCGATGGCGAGAACAGCACGATCGGCGGCGACTTCGGATCGGTCTCCTCGCGATATTGGGTGAGCGTCAGGTCATCGACGCGGCCACCCTTAAGATCGATGCTGCCGCCGAGCCGCGGCGTCTCGATCGCGATCCGCGGCGAGGAGGCGATAAACGCCTCGCGCGAAGCCCCTTGCGCCTGCGCCGATGGCGCGCCTGATTTTGGCGTTCCTGGCACTTCCGGCGTTGCCGGCTGGACGGCATTCGGCGCCGGCGTGGCCGGCTGCGTGGCTCCAGGCTGCGCTTGCGATTGCTGCTTGAGCTGCGTCTCCTGGCGTTGCCGCTCCATTTGCGGGTAGCCGATAAAATATTGCCAGCCGACAATCACGAGGAGCGACAGCAAGACGGCCAGAATGGTGTTCTTGTGCTCGCTCATTCAATGCTCGTGCTGACTGGTCCGCTTTCCGGGACCGATTTGGCGCTTGCCGCCGCCGGCTTTGGATGGACCCGCCCTATGTGGGGACAACGCGCCCGATGCACCAGTTCCGCCACGGCTTTTACTGGAGCCATGGACGCGGCGAAGCGCACCGCCAAGTTCCTTCATCATGGCGTCAAACGCGACCTTGAGCGCGGCGCGCCGACCAATGAGCACGTAGTCGTGACCGGGCGACAGCGCCGTCGGCGGAGCAAGCCGAATGAGCTCGCGAAGCCGGCGCCGCACCCGGTTGCGCTCCACGGCGTTGCCAACCTGCTTGCTGACCGTGAAACCCACCCGCGGCGGCCCAAGCTCGGCCCGCACGCGGGCTTGCAGGACAAAGGCGCTGGCATGAGCGCGCGCGCCGGTCCCGGCAGCTTGGGCAACGGCCCGAAAGTCACTCCGGCGTTTCAACCGCTCCATTGCAGCGACTTTGGTATGACCGCGTTCTAGAGGACCGTTTGCAATCGATATTGAAACGCAAGCCTGTCGCGCTCAGGCACTCAGTCTTTTGCGGCCCCGTGCGCGCCGCCCAGCCAATACCTTGCGGCCGCCTTTAGTCGCCATACGGGTGCGAAAGCCGTGGCGGCGCTTGCGTACGAGTTTGCTCGGCTGATAGGTCCGTTTCACGGGTGTCTCCGCTGCGCCGCCTGCCGCGGCGATACGCCGCCGCGATTGCGGCGGCTTATAAGGGAGGGCTCCCGGCCCGTCAAATGTAAGTTATCGGCCATTTGCAGGCATTTTGCTGCAGTCTTGTGACAACGATTTCAGCTTGCCCGTACAATTGCGATCGATCGCCAAAGATGCTGGCCGACCACGATTGCTGGCTGCGAATCACCTGACGCTTCACGATCACCAAACTGGTCGGGAAGCGTCTTGATGCCGCTGGGCGAAGCGACTCGGTCATATTCCAGTCCAGAAATGCGCCAATGACATGTATAACTGGCAGGGATTTGACCTCCAATCCGGTGCGGCGCATCATTGCGCTGCTGCACTGGTCGGCTAGGCAGCGGATCTAGGCCATGACTGAAGACACAGCCGTGCGGCCGGAGCTCCGGACGCCGCGCTTCGGGCTTTCGGGCAAACTCCTCGTCCTCACGATTCTATTCGTGATGATCGCGGAAGTGCTGATCTATGTCCCGTCCGTCGCCAATTTCCGGGTCGTCTGGCTGAAGGACCGCCTAGCCACAGCCTATACCGCGGCGCTTGTGCTCGATGCCGCGCCTAACGGCGTGGTCTCCGACACGCTGGCCAAGCGCATTCTCGACTCGATCGGCGCGCGCGCCGTCGCCATGAAGATGGGGTCGCGGCATCGCATGATCGCGGTCGATGATATGCCGCCGACGGTCGCCGCCACTTACGACATGCGCAACGTTTATGCATTCGACGCGGTGGTCGATGCCTTCGCCACCATGCTCAACAACAAGAAAGAGCTGGTGCGCGTCATGGGACCGGCTCCCGGCGGCGAATATATCGAGCTCGTCATGGACGAGCAGCCGCTGCGCCGCGCCATGCTGCGTTACTCTGTCGACATTCTGCTGTTGTCGCTTCTGATTTCCGCGATCACCGCGGCGCTCGTTTACCTGGCGCTGCATTACCTGTTCGTGCGGCCGATGCGACGGGTCACCGGCAATATGATTGCGTTTCG
>Ga0126381_100006354_pt1 | contig 13060 bp, 8 predicted proteins | sample PanSoiMetPlot_28_FD_96465 | JGI IMG/M metagenome (GOLD analysis project Ga0126381, IMG submission 96465) | Tropical forest soil microbial communities from Panama - MetaG Plot_28 | ecosystem: Environmental > Terrestrial > Soil > Tropical forest > Bulk soil | place: Panama | collected 2016-02-17
CGCAATGCGGGCGGCACCATCACGGCTGTAACTAAGTCGGGGACCCGAGATTTTCACGGCACCGCGCAGTGGAGCCACCGCAACGAGGAGTTCAACGCCAACGCTTGGCTGAATGACCACACTCTGCAGTCTAACGGACAAGCGGCGGCGAAACCGAGATACCGGTATAACGTAGAGACTTACACCATCGGCGGACCGGTGTTCATTCCGAAGCTGTGGAACCGCGACCGCAGAAAGCTGTTCTTCTTCTGGTCGCAGGAATATACCGGTCAGTTCGTAGCCGGTGGAACGGAGACTGAGTACACTCCCACGGCGCTGGAGCGGCAGGGCAATTTTTCGCGGACGTTTGCGAACAACGGATCGCTGATCGTCATTACCGACCCCCAGACCGGAGGTCCGTTCCCCGGCAACATCATTCCCACATCGCGTGCCGATCCAACCGGGTTCGGACCGGCCACATTGAATTACTTTCCCCTGCCGAACACCGTGGGAACCGGCTCGTTTGCCAATATCGAGAACTACTTCGAATCCGCCAGCGCCACGCATCCGCGGCGCAACGACGTGCTTCGGCTCGATCCCTACATCACGTCGAAAGTGCAGGGCTACTTCCGTTACATCAACGACTATGACGACTTGAGCGACCTATATCAGGGGGTACAGTTCAGCGCGCCGAGCCCGCTGCTGCCGAAAGGCAGCCCGCCCATCGACCATCCGAATCCGGGTCATGGGTACTCGGGCTCCGTGGTGGAGACGTTCTCTCCCACACTGATCAACGAGACCACCGTCGGTTACAGTTGGAACACCTGGTCGTGGTACAGCACAGACAATTACCAGGATGAGAGCCGGAGCCTGATTCCGAATATTCCAGCCCTATTTTCGATCCCGAGCACGAATCCCTCCGGCGTTGTAGCCACCAACGGGTATTTCAACCTGCTGCCGGAGTTCCAGTATGGCACTACAGGAACAACCGAGCCCTACGCGATGAATTACACCAAGAACAACACATCAGCGGGCAATTATTTCAATGAGAATCCGATCTGGACCTTCACGGACAACGTGAGCAAGGTGTACAAGAGCCACTCGATCAAGACCGGTTTCTACCTCGAGCACAATATCAAGGTTCAGCCCAACGGCGCCCTCTACCACGGTAACTTTAATTTTCAGCCGGACGCCAACAATCCATTGAACACCGGCGACGGTTTCGCCAATGCCTATCTCGGCTACGTCGACCTTTACCAGCAGGCGACGGCCGTGGCGCAGTTTAATGTCCTCTACTGGAACTTCGAGGTTTACGTGCAGGACAACTGGAAGGTGAACAAGCGGTTGACGCTGGACTACGGCGTGCGCCTATACCACCAGGGGGCGCAGAACGACCTCAACCATACTTTCGCCAACTTCTCCGCTGCCGCCTACACGGCAGCGGCGGCCCCGCGGATCTACGTGCCGGGTATGTCTGCAGGCAAGCGCGTCGCCATCGATCCCGGAACAGGCGCGGTCGCTCCCGTCGCTTACATCGGCCTCTATGTGCCGAACTCGGGCAATCCTGCCGACGGACTGGCGATCAACGGGACAAACGGCGTTCCGGCCAACACTTACAACATCAGCTACATGAGGCCGGCGCCGCGGTTTGGGTTCGCATACGACCTGACCGGCGATGGAAAAACAGCCCTGCGTGGCGGATACGGCGTCTTCTTTAACCGGCTCGACGGAAACCAGGTTTATAACCTTTCCGGCCTGCCGCCGTACGCCTACACCCCACAGGTAAACTACACGACGACCACCGCCATCAGTCAGTCGGGCGGGGGCCTCGTGTATGGGCCGCCCACGATTACGGCTTGGCCTACGCAGCAGATTCCGTGGAATTACGTGGAGAATGCCAGCCTCGATCTGCAACATACCTTCGGGAGTTGGCTGGCGGATATCGGTTACACGCTGAACCTGACCCGCCACTCCAATCTGAGTTACGACATCAACGCTCTGCCGCTCGCCACCTACTTCCAGCCGTCCAGCCTGGATCCAACGAACGGAAACAAGCCGCTGCCGGATATCCTCCTACGGACCGGCTTTCCCGGCTATAACACCATCAACCAGTATCACGAAATCGGAACCGCCAACTACAACGCGCTGAATGTGCAGTTGCAGCGCCGCTTCAGCCAGGGTCTGGCGCTTGGCGCGGCTTATACTTATTCGAAGGCGATGGGTGTCACGGCCTTCACCCCCGACGTCCTCAGCAACCACAGTTGGAACTACGGGAATCTCTCCACCAACCGGCCGCACAATCTCCAGGTCAACTGGAGCTACGAGTTGCCGAAAACAAGCACGTACATCGGCAAGATTCTCGGAGCTGTCACCGACCACTGGACGTTCTCGGGAGTAGCGTCGGTTCAGAGCGGCGCCCTCTATAATCCGTCGTTCTCGTTCTCCTCGGGCACGGTACCCAGCTACACCGGCACCTCGGCGGTGACGGCGCGGATGCTGGTGGTGGGTAACCCATTTGCGAACATTCCAGCGGGCTCGCTGTTTAATCCGAATGCATTCGCGCTGCCTGTCCTGGGTACGAACTCACCGTCCACGCCGATCCTCGGAGATATGGGCGGCGGCGGTGGACTGTTGGAACTGCCTCATGTGACCAACTTCGACATGACGATGAGTAAGTTTGTGCCGGTTTTTGGCGAGCGGCGTGGGCTTAAAATCATGGTGCAGGCTTACAACATCTTTAACCACACTGAGATCAGCGGGCTGAATTCCACGATCCAGTTCAACCCGACGAGTGGCATCGTGTCCAATCCCGCGGTAGCGGGCACGCCGAATGCGACGCTGCCCAATCGCATTCTGGCCTTCACTCTGCGATTTGAATACTGACGAACCAAGGAGAAAGTATGCTTTATACGAGACGAGACATCGGAAGGATTGCATTGGCGGCGGGCGCCGCGGCGAAGTTGCGAGGCGCCGAGAAGCCGAACTCCAATTTTAATGGAGTGCAGATCGGAGCTATTACCTACAGCTATCGCCAGTTACCTAACAGCAACGACGCCCATCAAGTTTTGCAATACGTTCTCGACTCGAATATCAGTGCCATCGAACTTATGGGTCCGGTAGCAGAGAGCTTCGCCGGTGCGCCCTCCGCCGGACGCGGGGGGTTCGGGGGCGGTCAGCGTGGACCAGGGGGTACCCCGGGTGGTCCGGGCGGTCCAAGCGCAGGCGCGAACTCCGCAGCGGCCGGCGAAGCTCCCGCGGGGGGCGGACAGGGACAGGGCCGCGGCCGCGGTGGGCGCGCGCCGCTCACACCGGAGCAACAGGCCGCGCAACAGAGAGCCGCCGAAGATCTGAAGAAGTGGCGCCTCTCCGCCTCCATGGACAAATACAAGGAGTTCCGCAAGCTGTACAACGACGCGGGCGTGAGCGTCTACGCGTACAAGCTGGAGCCGCGGCCGACGATGTCCGACGAGGAGTACGATTACATCTTCAACGTGGCCGAAACTCTAGGTGCCAGTCATGTCACGCTGGAACTCTCCAACGACGAGAAGTTTCTCAAGCGCATCGGAGATTTCGCCGCCAAGCGCCACATGCTGGTGGCATATCACGCTCACACTCAGGCTTCCATGACCGCATGGGACACCGCACTGGAACTTTCCCCGGGGAATGCGATCAACCTCGACTGCGGCCACTACTTTGCCGGAACCGGCGAGAGTCCCATTCCTCTCATTCTGAAACGCCACGACCGCATCGCCAGCATGCATCTGAAGGACCGCCGGAAGCAAGGCACGCCTGGAGGGGACAATCTGCCCTGGGGCAAAGGCGACACGCCGATCAAGGAAATTCTGCAGACCGTGAGGGACAACAAGTATCCGTTCCCGGCCAGCATCGAATATGAGTACCAGACGCCGGAGGGCTCCGACGTGCTCACGGAAATGAGAAAGTGCGTGCAGTATTGCAAGGATGCACTGGCGTAGAGCTGTGGGTGGCGAGTCGGTCTGCCATTGTCACGCTCCGCTCCCTGACGGTCGAGCAGCAAGCGGCAGCCCGATATGGGTGCACTCCCGTATTGCGAAGATGCTCTGGCGTGGGGACGTGAAACCGCAAGTCTCGTTATAATTTTCGGTGGGCGCGTTCATATCGGAGCCGCCAGCTTGCTGGTCGACCGTTGGGGAGCGGAGGCTCGACAGAAGTACAGGCCTTCGTGGCAGGTTCGGGAAGGGGAAGGGATGAATAAACTCGCAATTCAGACAATCGCGTGTGTCATTGCAGCAGCCGCCAGTCTTGCCTGGGCGCAGCCTCCGGACGGGTATCCGCCTGCTGCTGCCGGCGGACGGGGAGGCGGCCGCGGAGGACGCCGGGGTCCCAATTTCCCACAGCAGACGCGGCCGCTGGCATCGGCGGAAGTGATTGCGCGCGGCAAGGCCGTGTATGGTGTCAACTGCTCCGCGTGTCATGGGGCGGACTTGCGCGGCGGCGACCAAGGCGGGCCCAGCCTGCTGCGCTCGCTTGCGGCGCTGAGCGATCAGCACGGGGAAGTGATCTCCCCGATCGTCCACGGGTCCAGGCAGGACAAGGGCATGCCAGGATTCAATCTCACCGACGATGACACCACGGCCGTTGCCGAGTACATCCACAGCGTTCTCGCTAAGGTCGGAACGCAGGCAAGACCGCCGGGGATGGTCGACCCTTCGAGCCTGAACGTGCTGGTCGGCAACGCAGCGGAAGGGGAAAGCTACTTCAAGGCGAAGTGCGCCAATTGTCACTCGCCCGGGGGCGATCTCAAGGGGATCGCCTCGAAGTTTGAAGATCCGCGAACGCTGCAGAACACCTGGGTCTCGGGAGGCGGCGGCGGAGGGCGCGGCGGCCGGGGCGGGGGAGGAGGCGAAAACATGAAGCCCTCTACCGTTACGGTCACTCTGGCAAACGGGCAAAAGGTGGAGGGAGTGCTGGTGCGCAAGGACGATTTCGATGTCACCCTTACGCTGGCCGACGGCACCCGGCGGACGATCGCGCGCAACGGCGACAAGCCGCAAGTCGAGGTACACGATCCCTATCAGGCGCACAAGAAGCTGGTGCCCCTTCTGACCGACAAAGACATGCACGACGTGACGGCGTATCTGGCGACGATTAAATAAGGGGTCTTTTTATGCGACTTATCATTTTTCTTACTACTCTTTTGTCTGTTCCGGCCTTTTCCTTCCAGCAGAGCGGTCTCGATCCGTCTGAAATCCTGAAGCCGCTCAGCGAGCAATGGCCCACTTACTCCGGGGATTACACCGGCAAACGCCACAGCACCCTCAAGCAGATCAACCAGTCCACTGTGAAGAACCTCAGCCTTGCATGGGTCACGCGGTTTACTACGGCCTGCGGCCCAACAGGGACGGGAAGTGGCGCCGGCGGAGATATGGGCGGTTTCGGCGGCTTCGGACGCGGCGCTGTCGCGCCCGCCCCGATCATTGCCGGCGGATTCGGCAAAGGCGATCTCAATAGTTGCGGCGGAGCCAGGCTGGGCGGCGGAATCCTGATGGTCGACGGCATCATTTACATGTCTTCGCCCGACAATGCCTGGGCCGTGGATGCGCGCGATGGGACTGTCCTCTGGCACTACTACTGGAAGACTCGCGGCGGCACGCACACCGGCAATCGCGGGATGGGGATGTGGCACAACAATCTCTATCTCGAAGTTCACGACGATTGGCTGATCTGCCTTGACGCCAAAACGGGTAAGGAAAAATGGAAGAAGGAGATTTCGAGCTTTGATCAGCAGTATTTCTCTTCGGTCGCGCCGATCGTGGTCGGCGATCACGTGCTGGCGGGCACCGGAAATGATATGGACGCTCCCGGATTCCTGCAGTCGTTCGATCCCGAGACCGGCGAGCGCCAGTGGATTTTCTATACCGTCCCGATGACGGCCGAAGACCCCGCCGTCAAGACGTGGGCGAGCCTGGATGCCGCGCGGCACGGTGGCGGCCAGCCTTGGATCCCCGGCGCGTATGACCCGGAGACACACCTTTATATGTTCGGCACCGGCAATCCCACGCCGGCATATACGACCGGCCGCGGTGAAGGCGACAACCTATATACATGCTCGCTGGTTGCCGTCAACGTTGACACCGGCAAGATGGCCTGGTATTACCAGACATCGCCGCACGACACGCACGACTGGGATTCGACACAAACGCCCGTGATTGCCGACATGCCCTTCAACGGCCGCACGCGCAAGATTGTGATGACCGCGGAGCGCAACGGCTATTTCTTCGTGCTCGATCGCGTCAGCGGCGAGCATCTGGTCACCGGGAAGTTCGGCCTCTATAACAACTGGGCCATGGGGCTCGACGAAAAGGGCCGGCCGAAACGCAATCCGGGCAAAGATGCCACTATTCCTGGCTCGCTCGTCAATGGCGACGTCACCAACTATCCGCCGCCGTCGTTCTCGCCCGCTACCGGGCTCTTCTACGTGCCCGAGAACAACTCACTGCGCATCACGTACCTCATCGATCCCGATCCGCGCGGCTCGATGGGGCTCGGGGGCACGATGGGCGGCGGTGGACTGAGCTACGGATCTTACATCGACGCCATCGACTACAGGACGGGCGAAGTCGTGTGGCGGCACGAGACTTCCGGCAGTGCCGGCATCCTAACCACCGACGGAGGCCTGCTCTTCAGCGGGGATGGCCAGAACCTGGTGGCGTATGCCGCGCCCGATGGCAAACCTCTCTGGCACGCCCGCATCGGCGCGTCCGGCAACGCGCCGGAAACGTTCGTGCTCGACAGTAAACAGTACGTCCTCGCCACCGGCGGCGATCAACTGTATGCGTTTGTGCTGAACGAGTGAGCCGTCGGGACTATACGATTCCGCGTAGCCATTGCGAATGCGGATTCTCACGTGCCAAAGCCTGGATCTCCTCTTGCGCCTGGCGCGTCAGGCCTTGCTCGGCATAGAGTGCGGCCAACAACAGCCGGGATGGGGGATTGAACGAATGATACGTCGGCGTCTGAGGCCGACGCGAGCGCTGCGCCGTGGCGGGAGCCGATCACATCGGGTTTCTCAACCTGGACATCCCATACAATGGCAGCGCGACCAGCGCGGCGAGCATCGGCAGTCTTCCCGTGCATCCATCGCTCCGCCTGAGCAGATGGATTGCACCATACACCCTTGACGCTCGGGTCCTTGACCCAGCCATCCACTAACTGAATACTACAAAAGAGACCGAGACGATGTGTTGCGCAGTGCAATGTCGGAGGGTGATCTATGTATCACAAGCTATTTTGGGCGGCGTTGTTGGGGACTGGCTTTTGTAGTTCTGGCTGGGCAGCGTTGATCGGGAATGACTTCAACGGAATTCTATACGACGTGAATCAGACGACAGGCGCGGCGACCAATCCGCGGCCCACCGGCATCAGCAACCTGGCGGGAATTGCTTTCAATTCGTCTGGTGTTCTATATGGAATCGCTATGCAGGCGCAAAGTGAGTCCCTGTATCGCATCAATCCGGTTACGGGCGCCTCCACTTTGATTGGCACGAGCTCCGTGTTCAATCCGTTCACCGACTCTTTTGTTGAAGGCGACTTGCGGTTCGACCCTGTATCCGGGACGCTGTTCGGCGTGGAATACGAGTCCGTGCCGTTCTCCGCGCCGGTTCCGAAAGGCTTCACCATCAATTCTGGTACCGGAGTTATTTCCAACCTGTTCAACCTGCCGTGCTTCAATAACTCCTGCATCGTGGATTACTCGGCGTTAGCCATCAATTCCGGAGGCCAGTTATACGTTTTGGACACTGCGTCCCTGGATCCATTCGGGCACTTGATTGCTGGAAGCGGCAATCCCTTCACCACCACGTTGAATGTCAATCTAAGCGTCCCGCTCGGCGATCTTGCAGGAATGGACTTCGACCCAACGACGGATATCCTCTACGTGGCAGATGGCGGCACCGGCGGCGGCAACCTGTATACGTTGAACCCGGCAAATGGGAATCTCACGCTGGTGGGCAGCTTGGGACTGACGAACGGATTGGCCGGCTTGGCGTTCTCCCCGGCGACGCCCGAACCGGGATCCTTCTCTCTGTTGGCGCTAGGTATCGCCGGCTTGTTCGCAGTCTGGAAGTTCAGCATCAGCCCAGAGCACTCAGGGGATGGGGAGGGCGAGTGAATGGGGAGTTATTTGCTGCAGAGCTCCCAGGGCATGAACATGAGCGTCAGAGTGTGAAGCAGCACGGATCACATCCGGATTTCGTGCGAGTGCACGGTCCCGCACCGTCATGGTGCTGGTAGTGTGATAGCTTCAACACAACCGGAGTGATCATGCGCCCAATCGCCGCCATTTCAGCTGTTCTATTTTTCTATGTCCCCCACGTCATGTGCGCCGGACTTCCTCCCCTCACGTCGAATCTGTGGGACCTGACCTACGGCTCGAACGACATCTTTACGGGCTTTTCTCCAGCCAGCGCGGTGGTAAGCAGTCCGCTGAACCAATTTATACTTCTCTATGGCACGCCAGCGCCGGCTGGCGCTGAACGGGTGCTGGAGTTCGACCAGTTTACGAGCGCCGACGTATGCTACTCGACCGCCTGCCCTTCGGAAACGCCGCTCTACCCTGAACCGAATTTCGTGTTCAACATCGGCTCGTTTGTCTTCAACCCGTTCAACATCGTCGCCGGAACGGGCATCTCTTCGGCGACAACCAGCTTCTCGTTTTTCGGCGACCTCACGTTTCTCGGATCCGGCGCATCGTTTCCCTCGGCTCTGGGAGTTCCTGCTTTGTTTACCGGCGAGGACCCTGGCGGGACCAGCAGCTTTGTCTACTTTGTAAATGCCGACGGCACCAGGAGCAACACTCTTCACGTGACGGATGGCACGGCAGGAAACGCATTTCTGGAGGGTGTGCTGCTTGATCCCCCGGCGTCCCCGACTCTGACTCTCGATATTCTAGGTTTTACCGACCCCGGACCCAATTCGTCGGTGACCCCCGCACCAACTCCGGAGCCCGCCACCGGCATACTTCTGACGGCAGTGGGACTCGTCATAGCCGCAAGGCGTAACCGGCCGCCTGCGGATCGGGCGCATTGCTTCCGCCGCTGGCGGGCTGATTTGTGACCCTCCGGGGCCCACGGCTTACGCCGAATCAGCGTTAACTTAGGGCGCGGCGCACTCGTACATCGAGACGTCCGGAAGGGATTCGCAGACGCAAGTTTCGACGCGGCACGCACAAGTGCGGGTGCCACGTCTTTCCAAATGGCAGCCTCATCGGCAGGATGCTGGTTTGCGCGTCAAAGCCGGTCTATGGCCGCGAGAACGGATTCCGGCCTGGCGCGCACGCGGACGTCGTCCGTCAGGTTCACCCAGCGGATTGTGCCGGTGGCATCCACTAGAAATTCGGCGGGACGTGCGATGTCTTTGCCCTCTCCGGCTCCATTGGCATGCAACACTCCGTACTGGCGGATCGTGTCAGCTTTCGGATCGGAGAGAAATGGAAATGTATAGCCTCGGGATTGGCAGAGTTTTTGGGAGTCGGCGGAGGAATCCACGCTGATCGCCACCACTTCAATGCCGCGCTGGTGAAACTCGTTCAGGTGCTGCTCGAAGCTCCGCAACTCGGAGTTGCAGAACGGTCACCAGTAGCCGCGATAGAAGACCAGCACAATTCCGCGATGATCGTTCAAAAGACCGGCGGACAAGACTTGCTTTCCCGTGGAATCCATGAGCACGAACGGCGGTGCTTTTTGACCGACGCCCAAAGCGGTTGCCGCAGGTGGGATCTGCTTTGCGAAGTAGGTCACGCTCGCAACGAAGAAAGCGAATAAAAGGAAACTCAGCGCCGCGAGGATCGAGCCGCTGATCTTTCCCCGGTAGCGCTCGGGATGGCGAAACGCGCGCCTGAGGCCGACCGCCAGCAGAGCGCCGCCGATCGCAAACAGAAGATAGTTCGCCCAGGGAATGTCTCGAGTCGCAGGGAACAACGCGAAGAACGGAAGGTAGCTCACGAGCGCCATAAAAACGATCGTGAATCCCGCCCAGCTTAAGATGTTCCAACGAGGTTTCAAACCACAGACCTCGTGACAAGTATAGTCGAGTTGAAGCGGAGCAGCCCAATAAGTCTTGACAAAATATCAAATTAGACATAATCTAAATTTATAAATGGACGCCGAGGCCATTAAGCGGTCGTTGGAGGGCAGCGGGCTGCGGTGTACTCCGCAGCGATACGCGGTGATGGCGTTCCTGCTGGAACACGCCAAGCATCCCACGGCTTCAGAAATATTTGAAGCCGTGAATCGGGTGGATCCCCGATCTTCCCGGGCTACAACCTATAACAATCTGAGAGATCTGGTGCAGGCGGGCCTGGTGCGTGAGGTGGCCGTGGAGGGCCGCGCCGCGCGGTTCGACGCCAAAGGCTTGCGGCATCATCACTTCGTCTGCGACCGCTGCGGCAACGTCGAGGACATGGAGTGGTACGAAGTGCCCGGACCCGCCGCGGGCGCGCTCGGCAAGCGAATTCTTCGCGAATGTGAACTCATTTTCCGGGGCCTCTGCACGAAATGCGCTCCGTCGCACTCGCCCCGTTAATTCTAAGGAGGGTGAACAGATGGATAGTAAACTTACCACCACAGCGGGGGCGAAGGGCCCCGCTACCCAGGAGCAAAACCTCGCAACCGAAACCAAGTGCCCGGTATCGAACGGAGCCCGGCGGCCGGCGGCTACGGGCCCGACGAATGCGGACTGGTGGCCGAATCAGCTCAACCTCGGGATCCTGCACCAGCACTCGCCCCTGTCCGATCCCATGGGCAAAGCGTTCAATTACACCGAAGAGTTCAAGAGCCTCGACCTGGATGCGGTGATCAAGGATCTCCATACCTTGATGACGGCGTCGCAGGAATGGTGGCCGGCCGACTATGGCCACTATGGGCCGTTTTTCATTCGCATGGCGTGGCACAGTGCGGGCACCTATCGAATCGGCGACGGACGCGGCGGGGCAGGCTCCGGCAACCAACGTTTTGCGCCGCTCAATAGCTGGCCCGACAATGTGAGTCTCGATAAGGCGCGCCGCTTGCTGTGGCCGATCAAGCAGAAGTACGGAAAGAAAATCTCATGGGCCGACCTCATGATTCTCGCCGGTAATGTAGCGTTGGAATCGATGGGATTCAAGACCTTCGGTTTCGGCGGCGGGCGCGAAGACATCTGGGAGCCCCAAGACGACATTTCCTGGGGGCGTGAGGGCAAGTGGCTGGCGGACGAACGCTACACCGGCGATCGTCAGCTCGACAACCCTCTCGGCGCAGTCCAGATGGGCCTGATTTACGTGAATCCGGAAGGGCCCAATCAAAAACCCGATCCGGTCGCGGCGGCGCGGGACATCCGGGAGACGTTCGGCCGCATGGCAATGAATGACGAGGAGACTGTGGCACTGATTGCCGGCGGGCACACATTCGGCAAAGCCCACGGCGCTGCTGCTCCGCCCCAGTATGTCGGTCCCGAACCCGAAGGCGCTCCCATCGAAGAGCAAGGGCTGGGCTGGAAAAACAGCTATGGCACCGGCAGAGGCGCCGATACAATCAGCAGCGGGTTGGAGGGTGCATGGACCACGAACCCGGTGAAGTGGGACAACAACTACCTGGAAAACCTGTTCGACTACGAGTGGGAACTGGGGAAGAGCCCGGCCGGCGCCTATCAGTGGGCCCCCAAGAACGGGGCGGCAGCGGGTTCCGTTCCCGATGCTCACGATTCGTCGAAGCGGCACGCTCCGATGATGTTCACGACGGACCTCTCGCTGCGGATGGATCCGATCTATGAGCCGATCGCGAGGCGGTTTCGCGAGCACCCGCAGGAGTTCGCAGACGCGTTCGCCAAGGCGTGGTACAAATTGACGCACCGCGATATGGGGCCTCTCTCACGCTACCTTGGCCCGCTCGTTCCCAAGGAATCCCAGCTGTGGCAGGACCCTGTTCCCGCGGTGAATCATGAATTGATTGGGGAGCGGGACATTGCCGCGCTGAAAGACAAGATCCTCAAATCGGGATTGCCGATCTCCCAGCTGGTCAGGACGGCATGGGCGTCGGCGGCGACGTTCCGCGGCTCCGACAAGCGCGGCGGCGCCAACGGGGCGCGTATTCGCCTCTCGCCGCAAAAGGATTGGGAGGTGAACCAGCCGGCTGATTTGGCGAAGGCGCTGCAGAAGCTGGAGGCGATCCAGAAGGAATTCAACAGCTCGCAGTCCGGCAAGAAGAGGGTATCGCTTGCCGATGTGATCGTCCTGGGCGGCTGCGCTGGCGTTGAGGAAGCTGCGAAGCAGGCGGGGCACGACGTGAAGGTCCCCTTCTCGCCGGGCCGCACGGATGCTTCGCAGGAACAGACCGACGTCCATTCATTCGCGGTTCTGGAGCCGGCCGCCGACGGCTTCCGCAACTATCTGCGGAAGGGACAGGACAGGCCGGCTGAAGAGCTGCTGGTGGATCGCTCGCAGTTGCTGAAACTGACTGCCCCGGAGATGGCGGTTCTCATCGGCGGAATGCGCGCCCTGAACGCGAATTTCGGGCAGTCCAAACACGGCGTCTTCACCAACCGGCCCGGGACGCTGACGAACGACTTCTTCGTCAACCTGCTTGATATGAACACAAAGTGGCAGCCTTCCCCCACATCCCCGGACGTGTTCGAGGGGCGGGACCGCGCGACGGGCGAAATCAAGTGGACCGGGACCAGGGTCGATCTGATTTTCGGTTCTCACTCCCAGCTGCGGGCCCTCGCCGAGGTCTATGCCTGCGACGACGCGAAAGAGAAGTTTGTGAAGGACTTCGCGGCTGCATGGGGCAAGGTGATGAACCTCGATCGCTACGACCTGCGTAACGGCTCGAATTGACGGAAACAGTTGGCCGCACACTGCGCCGGGCCAAGGCGCATCATGTGAAATATCGCACAACTGAAGGCCGATGAAGACCGGTGTGGCATAGTCGGCCATAGCCAATCGAGACCTCAAGGTACCGGTGGCACCTCAAGGTACCGGTAGCACCGCTATCACTCTTTTCGATTGCCGATGATACAAATGGGCGCGCGGTGGCGTCATTAGGGCATGAGGAAAATGCCTCTCCCCGTC
>Ga0126381_100006356_pt1 | contig 13056 bp, 10 predicted proteins | sample PanSoiMetPlot_28_FD_96465 | JGI IMG/M metagenome (GOLD analysis project Ga0126381, IMG submission 96465) | Tropical forest soil microbial communities from Panama - MetaG Plot_28 | ecosystem: Environmental > Terrestrial > Soil > Tropical forest > Bulk soil | place: Panama | collected 2016-02-17
GAATCCGTGTCATAGCAATACAGGCTCACTGCTCCGCTGCGATCCGACAGGAAGTAGATTTTGCCGCCGATCCACATTGGGTTGAAGTCGTTGGAGTTCTCGCGAGGCAGCTTCTCAATACTCGAATCTGACAGTCGAGCGATCCATATGGGGGCGGTTTGACCGCCGCGGTAGCGCTTCCAGTCCGGTTGCCATCGGGTTAGCGGTTGGTACGCGATGCGAGACTGATCCGATGAATAGGAGCCTTCGTACGCCAGGGGCAGCGGAACCTGCTCCGGGAAGCCGCCTTCAGCAGGTACCGTGAATAGCCGAGAGTATCCCGAAGTGCTGTTGCGCCCCGAGCGAAACAACACCCGCTTGCCGTCGGGCGTCCAGCCTACAACCTGGTCTGCGCCCGGATGAAAGGTCAGGCGCCGAGGAACACCGCCTCCCGCAGGGATCACATAGACATCCGTGTTGCCATCATACTGGCCGGTAAAAGCGATCCACTTGCCGTCTGGCGAGAACACTGGATCGGTTTCAATTCCGACTCCCGTGGTAAGCCTCGATGCCTGTCCACCTTCGCGACCGACAGTCCAGAGATCGCCGGCATAACCAAACACGATTTGGGTTCTGCTGACCGTTGGCTTCTGAAGTAGCAGGTGGTGGTCCTGGCCATTAACTCGACTTGATGGGATAAGGAATGCGAGCGGCAGCAAGGTGAGCATAATGTACTTCATTTCGGATGGCTCCTTATGTCTTCTTTTTCTCAGGTTGTGGGAAACAAAGATATCTAAGGTCAGTGGCATCAAACAAGTTCAATTTCGAAGTCAGGAGTGTTCTTGTGAGGGCGCTCGAGAGAAGCCGGCTGGAGTGCCGAGCTGGAGGCAGAGGCGGCGTAGAGAGCACGGACCAGCTTCGCTGGCCCGGTCTGGACACCCGGCGTTACGTATACTTCGCCAAAGCAGCAATCGGTCCCGATTGCTCAGATAAGCCTGATATACTGCCGTAATCCTCCTTACGTTCAGCCACTCTCGAACGGCACAATCCATTTTGCCCTTCGCCTGAATACAATCTAAAATAGCTATAACGGTCGTTTCCGGGACGACCGCAGGCTTCCGTGAGGGCCGCAAGCTTCCGTGAGGGCCGCTGGCGCTGGAGAGGAGCACGCTTTTTGGAGCAGGTCGTAAGTTTTCTCTTCAAATACAAGGAGGCGGTCTTCTCCAAGGGCCATCTCTCGTTCGGGGCCAGGCCGTCAGTGATGATTGCACTCCTAGTGCTGGCAGCGATGGGGCTCCTTCTATACTTCCTCTATGCTAACAGCAGAGTCCTTAAGTCTTCAAAATGGCGCTCGGTCCTCTTCGTATTCCGCTGCCTCCTTATGGCACTAATACTGATTTGCCTTATGCGACCAGTGGTCGTTGTCCCCGCCGTGGTGCCGCAATCGAGCTTTGTCGCCGTTCTGATGGATGATTCGGCCAGCATGAAGATTTCGGACGAAGGCGGCAGGCCGAGGCTCGACGCAATCAAGGATGCGATGGCTGGCGATGGTACACTGATCAAGGGACTCTCAGACAAATTCAAGCTTCGCTTCTTCAAATTCTCATCCAAGACCGAGCCGGCCGGTGGACCGGCTGATCTCAAAGCAGATGGAACTGAGACCAATATTGACGAAAGCCTGAGTCAGGCTGCTCGTGAGCTCGCCGGAGTGCCGATGTCGGGTATCGTTCTGATCTCTGATGGTGCCCAGACAGCCGAGACGGATCTTTCTTCTACTCTTAACTACCTTCGCTCCAGAAACATCCCGGTCTTTACAGTTGGCGTGGGTAAGCCAAGGCTGGAGAACGACATCGAAATCTCCCGGGCGACGGCGCCGCGCCGTGCGCTGTTAGGCTCGGTAGTCAACGCTGAATTGCTCGTCCGCGCAAGTGGGATACAGGGACGAACTGCCAGGATTGATTTGACCGAAGATGGCCATCCTTTTAAGTCCACGACTGCCGAGATCAACGGCGGTGACGGTACCCAGCTAGTCAGGATGAGCTTTACGCCGACCAGGCCAGGTGTCCATCGATACACCTTTACAGCTCAGCAACTCGAGGGTGAGACAATAACTGACAATAACTCACAAGAGCTGTTGATAGATGTCGAGGACCGGCATCCCAGGATTCTGTATGTCGAGGGCGAGCCCCGATGGGAATATGGCAAGATCCGCGCGGCGATGGACGACGAAAAGAACCTGATACTGATCTCGCTGCTGAGATCGGCCGACGGTAAATACTACAGGCAAGGCGTGGACACTCCGGACGAGCTTGCCGGTGGATTCCCCAAAGCCGCCGAGGATCTCTTCAAATACGACGGCCTGGTCATAGGAAGCGTTGAGTCGACATTCTTCACCTTCGACCAATTAAGGAATATCGAGCAATTCGTTTCCAGGCGAGGCGGAACGCTGCTGGCGCTCGGCGGGTCCAAATCGTTTGATGCTGGCGCATTCAGCACTACACCGCTTGCCGATTTGCTGCCCGTATACCTGACAGGCCAAAACGTAGAAGAAGGCGATAGCCAGACTTTCAAGGCCATGCCTTCTCCGAGAGGCGCGGATTACCCGGTCGCCAAATTGCAGGAGGATCGAGATGCAAACCTCGAGGCCTGGCAATCGATGCCGGCAATAACGATCCCCGAGGTCTTGACCGCAACCAAGCCGGGAGCCACCGTTATACTCGAGGCCCACAGCACAAAAGACAAGAACCCTTCCGTGCCGCTGCTGGTGGAAGAGAGATATGGCCGCGGCCGCTCCATGGCCTTTCTCGCGTCGGATACCTGGCGCTGGCGCATGATGCTCGAATTCAAGAACAAGTCTTTTGAGACATTCTGGCGCAATATGTTTCGACATATGGCCCAGGGCGTGCGCGGCCAGGTCGAAACGACAACCGAGCGCAGCTCTTACGCAAAAGGAGACCGCGTCCAGATTCGCACCGAAGTCGCCGACAACAAATATGCCGCGATCACCGATGCCCAGGTCACTGCTCGCGTTACCTCACCATCCGGTCAGACGACCGACCTGAATCTGAAACCTGACCTCGGCCACGAGGCTGAGGCTTATGTTGCAGCTTTGGCGCCCACCGAGGAAGGGGCCTACACCGTGGAAGTCACCGCATCCCGCGGCTCGAGGGCCGAGGTATTACCGCCAGGCCATGCCGAATTCCTGGTAGGCCCGGTCAACCGAGAGGCTTTCGGGGCTGCCCAGAACCGCGATCTGTTGAAGAGAATAGCAGCTGAGACCGGCGGGTCATATTACCCACTGGACGCGGCAAGGGATCTTGCCGAGGATCTCAGCCACGCCGGCGGTGGGAACTCTGTCGTTACTACATTGGACCTGTGGGACATGCCAGTCAATTTCATCCTTTTAGTGGCGCTTGCTTCAGCGGAATGGTTTGTTCGCAAACGCAAAGGGCTGGCTTGAGGGAGGAAAAACACGTGGGGATGAGACCCCGACTGATTACGGTGATTCTTGTCATGTGTGGAGTGGCCATGTTCTGCATTTCGAAGCATGCTGGCTCCCTGGCCGGGATGACCCAGAGTGCAGTCTCGCCGCCTGCTCAATCTACAAAACAGACCGCGGAACAGTCGTCCCAAGAGACGCCTTCGAAAGTGCAGCCGGACCCGGACCGGTTTGCAATAATTATCAGCGGTGTAGGGGGCGAGGATGCATACACCAAAAAATTCACGGGTCAGGCGCTCCAGCTTTATCAGGTTCTGACGACCAGGTTTGGGTTTGTTGAGAACAACGTGACGGTTCTCACGGAAACAGGAGCACCCGGGCCGGAGAATTGGCCTCCGGAGATGGACAAGACAAGCGTGACTCCTCCGGTCATGGCACGATCGGATGCGGGTGAAGTCCGCAAAGCATTCGCGCGCATAAAGGCGAGGCCCCAAACTCTGGTGCTCGTAATCCTGATAGGGCATGGCTCGTTTGACGGCCAATCGCCAAAATTCAATCTGGTTGGACCGGACCTGTCTGCCAAGGATTACTCCGGGCTCGTGGGATCGCTCGGCTCTAAGCACGTAGTCTTCATCAATTGTTCGAGTTCATCGGGCGAATTCATAAAGCCGATGTCCGGCGAAGGAAGGGTGATAATCACTGCCACTCGAAGCGGCAATGAACAGAACATCACGACGTTCGCCGATTTTCTGATTGCAGCGCTCAGGGACCCGGACGCCGACACCGACAAGAATAACCGCCTGTCTGTTCTGGAGGTCTTCAACTATACGAGTAAGAAGATCGACGAGTACTACAAGCAAAAGAATCTGCTCGCGACCGAGCACCCATTGCTGGATGACAATGGTGACGGTGTAGGCCACGAATCCGGAGCTCCGGGCGACGGAGCCATTGCCGCCCTGACCTTTCTGGATCCACGGCCTGGCACGCAGGCAACCGGCGACCCCGAACTGGCCAGGTTGCTCGACCAGCGGCAGCTACTCGAAGACCAGATCGGAAAACTCAAGGCTCGCAAGAACGATATGAAGCCCGAGGAATACGACGCCGAGCTCGAGCGTCTTGTTGTGGAACTTACTAGTGTGAACAAAGCAATTAAGGGACGGCAAAAGTGATGTTCAGTAGTCGCTATCCGGATGTTCCACACATCTTGCTCACAGTCTTGTTGTGCCTGATGGGTTTGGCCTCCGGCAGCTCCGCCTCCGGCCCTATACAATCGGAAACGTCCGCTGCCCAACTGCTGGTACGCGGCGACTACAAGGCTGCGATCGCGGGATTTCAGTCTGTCCTGACGAGGGATCCCGGAAACAAGACAGCACGAGATGGCTTATTGACCGCGTTGATTGAGACGGGGCAATACAAAGATGTCCAGGCCAAGATAGTTGAGTATCTCAAGTCAGCGCAGGACCCCTCGCTGTTGAATATCCAGGGACACCTGCTACTCGAAATCGGCCGCCACCAGGAAGCAGCTATCGCTTTCGAACGCGCAGCTCGCGGCGCTGGCGGCAAGGACCTCATACGAGCGCTCCTAGGATCATGCCAGGCCTTGTTCGAGGTCGGCAAAGATGAAGATGCGCGTACCCAGCTCAACAGGTTGATTGAGTACGCCGGCTCCAACGCCTCCAAATCCGCCGAGGAGTTTACCCTGATAGCCGAGGGCCTGGTCTATCTCGAAAAATTCCAGGAAGCCAACGACTTCTTCATCGACGCCAGGGAAGCTGACTCGACATACGTCCCGGCCTTTGTTGGGCAAGGTGACCTCTTCAACCTGAAGTATCGATACGGCGACGCGGCAAGCCTCTTCGCCGATGCGCTCAAGGTCAATCCCAATTCCGTAAGCGCCCTGCTCGGTCTTGCTGAAAGCAAAGAAGTCAGCTCAGAGGCCGAGGCGGACGCCGAAGTCCAGAAAGCGCTGGCCGTGAACCCAAACAGCGCACGCGCTCTGACCATGAAAGCGCGTCTGGAACTTTCGGCGGATAAGACCGATTCGGCAGCTACAGCACTCGATCAGGCTCTCACCGTCAATCCAAACTCTATCGAAGCGATCGCGGTCAAGGCGGCCGCCGCAGCATACCTGTACGACAAGCCGTCAGATGCCGACGCGTTGCGGGCGCGGGCACTGGCAGTTAACCCCAGGGCTGCAAAGTTCTTCGACATTCTGGCCCATTTTGCGATACAGAATCGCCGGTATTTTGATGCGGTTCAGTTAGAACGCCGTGCCGTAGAACTCGAGCCGAGGTTTTGGAGCGCGCGGACCGAACTGGGAATCGAGCTGCTCCGCACCGGCAACGAAACCGAGGGCAGAAGCGAGCTGGAGAAAGCATTTGCTGGTGATCCGTTCAATATCTGGTCCAAGAACACCCTCGACCTGCTCGATTCAATGCGCGATTATCGTGACACCAGCCGAGGGCCGTTCATTATCAAGTGTGCCGCTCAGGACGATAGCGCTGTTTCCGGTTATGCCGCCGCGTTGCTGGAAGAGGCCCACAGAAAGCTTTCTGAAAAATACCATTTCACGCCTCAGGGTCCGATTACGGTCGAAATATTCCCGAACCATGAAGACTTTGCCGTCCGGTCACTGGGGCTGCCCGGCCTGGGTGCGCTTGGTGTCTGCTTCGGCAAGGTGATCGCGATGGACAGCCCATCAGCAAGAGAAGAGGGCCACTTCAACTGGGGCAGCACACTGTGGCATGAGTTCACTCACGTGATAACTCTGCAGATGACCGACTACCGTATACCGCGGTGGTTCTCCGAGGGCCTTTCGGTTTACGAAGAACGCCGTGCAAGGCCTGACTGGGGCGAGCGATGGAGCATCGATCTGGTCAAGGCCTTTTATGGAGGGCGATTCGTAGGAATCGACGGCCTCGACGCCGCCTTCATACGACCGCGGTCGCCCGATCAGATTCCCCTGGCTTATTTTCAAGCGTCGCTGGTCTGCGACTTCGTCGAAGAAAAGTCCGGCTTCGCCGCGATTCTGAAAATGCTCGACCTTTACAAACACGGTGCGCGGACTCCCGAGGTTCTAAAGCAATCACTTGGTCTGGACGCGAAAGCGTTCGATCAGGCTTTCTTCGATTATGTTCGCGGCAAGACTGCCGCCTACGAGGCCGCGATGCCAGGTGTACGTCCACACCAGGCGGGACCAGTGGCTCCGGGACAACCGCGGCCCGCCCCTGAAGCGAACCAGTCGAAGGAAGCTCTACTGGCGCGGCTTGCTTCCAATAAGAACGATTTCTTCGCCCACCTGAGTCTTGGTCACGTTTATAAGAAAGAGGGGGACCTGGACCATGCGATCGACCAATTCCGGCAAGCAGCAGCGTTGTTCCCTTTGTATAGCGGGGACGGCAATCCATATATCGAGCTTGCCGATATATTCAAGGCCCGGGGCCAGAAACAAGAAGAAGCCGCACAGCTCGAGGCGCTGTCGCGAGTCGACGAGACCCAGGTAGAGGCCTTGAAAAGGCTGGCGACGCTCAGGTTCAGTATAGGTGACAAACCGGGAGGGGTCGATGCGCTCAAGCGGAGTTTTTATATCTATCCGTTTGATGCTGCCTTGCACAAGCTCGCCGGTGACGTTTATCTTGAACAGGGGAATTCAACGGATGCAATAGCCGAATTCAATGCCATTCTCGGCATGAAACCGGCTGATCCGGCGGGCGCGCATTACGATCTCGCGCGCGCTATGCTTGCCGCTGGAAATAGAGCCGAAGCCCGTCGTGAGGTTCTGCGGGCACTCGAGATCGCTCCGGAGTTTGAAAAGGCACAGGAGCTCCTCCTCAAAATCAGGAGCGCCTCCTGACTCTCGCCGCTTTGGTGATGTTATGGTGAGACGAATTCTATTGTTAGCCGCTCTCGGCGCGATGGCGCTCGCCTGGGTGACGGCGCCTGGCGCGGCCTCATCCTCCCCGGATCGCCCAAGAGACAAAGTGCAGTACGAAGACCCGCGGCTGGGCGAGAGCAAAGACAGGTCGGACAAATTTACGTTTGCCAGGGTCAAATGGGGCGGGCCTGTGATTCCAGGCGAAGAACTGGGAGACCGAGGCCCGTTTTGGTCTCACGACTACCCTGATGCTGGTTTGCACTTTGCCAAAATTGTCTCCGAGCTTTCCAAGCTCAGGGTGACGCTGGACACGCCCGAGCCGATATTCAGGTTTGACGACCCCGACGTCTTCAAGTATCCGTTTGTGTACTTTTGCGAAGTCGGGCACATGACATTGAGCGATGAGGAAATCGCGGGAATGCGCGAGTACTGCTTGCGAGGCGGCTTTGTGCTGGTCGACGATTTCAGAAACCCGTCGCAAATGCGCAACTTTATGTACTACGTAAAGCAGGCTTTTCCGGAATTCGACATGAAGGAGCTCGATGTCACGCACCCGATATTCAACTGCTTTTATTCGATCAAAAGCCTGAACGTCAAACAGCCTTACGACCGGGGCAAACCCTATTTCTTCGCGATCGAGGACAAGCACGAGCGGGTGATGATGATCATAAACTACAACAATGACATCAGCGATTTTTGGCAATGGTCGGACAACACTGTCTATCCGATCGATGATACCAATGAAGGCTACAAGTTTGGAGTGAACGACCTGTTCTATGCTCTTACGCATTAGGCGTTGGCGCTTCTCCAGTGGACTCCTCATGCGAACATTCAGCAAGGAGTGCGAATGGCGATAAACACGGTGGAAACTGTAGGCGAGGATCAGTTGCTGGACAAGCTGGTCGGCGCGCGGGATTTGATTCTGCGCCAGGTGCGCAAAGTCATAATCGCTCAGGACGAAGTAGTCGATCAGGCATTGATCTCGCTGTTTGTCGGGGGCCACTCCCTGGTGACCGGCGTGCCGGGACTGGCCAAGACGCTTCTGATCAGGACGATTGCAAATGTTCTGGATCTGACCTTCAAGCGAATTCAATTCACGCCGGATCTGATGCCGTCGGATATCACGGGGACCGACGTTATCGAAGAAGACAGGACAACCGGACACCGGCAGTTTCAATTCATTCGAGGACCCCTGTTCGCCAACATCATTCTCTCCGACGAGATTAATCGCACCCCGCCCAAGACTCAGGCGGCGCTGCTCGAGGCGATGCAGGAAGGCAGCGTAACAGTGCAGGGCACCACCTATCCTCTCCCAAAACCGTTCTTCGTGCTGGCCACACAGAACCCGATTGAGATGGAGGGCACCTACCCGCTTCCTGAAGCCCAGCTCGATCGTTTCATGTTTAATATCAATATTGGCTATCTCTCAGAGGATCAGGAAGTCGAGGTAGTCAACGCCACAACATCGGTCCAGGATGTCGAATTTGATCGGAATGTAACCGGGAAGGAGATCCTGGATTTTCACCGGCTGGTTCGCAGAGTTCCGGCGGCCGAGTCCGTTACCAGATACGCCGTGCGGTTGGTCGGGGCCAGCCGGCCGGTGTCGCCATCCGCTCCCGATTTCATTCGGCGATGGGTAAACTGGGGCGCGTCACTGAGGGCGTCGCAATTTCTGATCCTGGGCGGCAAGGCGCGTGCCGTCATGCGCGGCCGCTATAATGTTTCGGTCGAGGACGTAAGGGCTCTGGCGTACCCTATACTGCGGCACAGAATACTGCTGAATTTTCATGCCGAGTCGGAACGGGTCAAGCCGGACGACGTCATACGCAGGCTGATCGAAACCATTCCAGAGCCGAAGTCAGGACTATAGGGAACGGTTCATTCCCGAGCCGCGGTTGTTTCAATTTAATCAATGAGCCAGATTTCGCCTACCCCTGGAGCGGGCCCGGCTGTCACGGCCGGAAAAGGCTTTCTTTCGCCCGACATTCTGGCGCGGATCAACTCGTTAGAACTCGTAGCCCGGACGGTCGTCGAGGGGTTTATCGCAGGCTTACACCGCTCTCCATATCTCGGTTTCTCGACTGATTTCGCCGAGCATCGCCAGTACATGCCCGGCGACGACATCAGGCACCTCGATTGGAAGCTGCTGGCGCGAACTGACCGGATGTACATCAAGAAATACCAGGGTGACACGAATACTCAAATTCACCTCTTGCTCGACGCCAGTGCCTCCATGGGCTTTGCCAGCGCCGGAATTACGAAACTGCAGTACGCACAGTATCTGGCTTCGTCACTGGCTTATCTAGGCGTCAGGCAGCACGATGCGGTTGGGTTCACTGCTTTCGATGAACAAGTGGTCGAGCATGCTGCGCCAAGCACCAGGTCCGGCCAGTTGCGCACAGTGTTGGGAATCCTGGAGCGGCTTGGAGCGTCGAGGGGAACCGCCCTCATTGATCAGCTGCACAGGACCGCCGAGCTGATCAAGAGACGAGGCGTCGTTGTCCTTATATCCGACCTGTACGTGGACCGGGATGAGCTGTTGCGCGGTCTCGAGCACCTCAGGTTTAGGGGAAACGAAGTCATTGTGTTTCACATTCTCGACCGCCAGGAGCTGGAATTTGAATTCGATGAATCCGTGGTCCTCGAGGACAGCGAGAGCGAGGACCAGCTCCACGTGATACCCGAAGTGGTTCGAGCGGAATACATCAGGGCCATCAGGAGCCACATCGACTCGATCGCCGAAGGTGCTCGCCGCAGCAGGATCGACTATGAGCCGCTGCGCACTTCCGATCCCCTGGATGCCGCACTGTTCTCGTACCTGTCGCGCCGCTCCAGCTTCGGCTGAATTATTGCGGCCTGCCCTCGACCACAGGTGCAAGCTGGCTCCAACTTTCTAAGCACCAATGGCATATTTGAAGAAGGCGTTTTTCGGCGGAGACACCTTAACGGTTGCTCGGGAGCTGATCGGGACCATTTTGGTGGTTGATGATTGTGAAGGCCGGATTGTCGAGGCTGAGGCATACACAACGGACCCGGCCTCTCACGCGGTGACTCGCCGCAATCAGGCTCGCGTGATGGTTGAGACATTCGGGTTCGTCTACGTGTACTTCACCTACGGGATGTATCATTGCCTCAACTTCACGACAGACCGGGCTGGCGCCGGCGCAGTGCTGATCCGCGCCGTTGAGCCAACAAGGGGGTTGGACCGAATGAGTCAGCGCAGGGGCACCGATGATCCGCGCAAGCTCGCAAGCGGGCCGGGCCGGCTCTGCCAGGCATTCGGAATCGACCTGTCATTCAATGGCAAGCCGATCGGCACAGAGATAAAACTCAAGCCCCGCCGTGAAGCCGCTCAGGTATCGTCTTCGGTCAGGGTTGGAATATCACAGGCAACCGACCTTGAATGGAGGTTTTATGAGACCGGAAATCCTTTTGTCAGCGGTCGGCCGCTAAGAATCAAGAGTGAAGAGTGAAGAGTGAACAGTCTAACATGCCGTCTGCGGCGCCCTGAGAATATGAAATTACCTCGTAGGGGCGGCCGTTCTCGGGCCGCCCGAGCTTCCGACGCTAAGTATAGCCTTCATGCGAGCGCAGGCCGGAGTATAGTAAGGAGACTGTGGAAGACAGTTGTCCTAGTGAGAACTCATAAAGCTAAGGAGGCAATGTATGAGAGCATTTCTGGTTACCTCGGCGTGTTGCCTGTGTGCATCGATTTTTGTTGCGCCGCCGCGCTCGTTCGCGCAGGCTGCTAGTGCAACGGCGCAATCCCAAACCCAGCCTCAATCTGCAACAGACAAGGAATTGCGCGAGATCGCCGGCGAACTCAGGCTGCTGCGAGCCGAAATGCGCCGGATTAGCGTCACTGCTCAACGTGCGCAAGTCATGATCGATCGGATCAGGTTGCAGCAGGAGCAGGTAGTCCGCTTGGGGCATGATATAGCTGACGTCCGTGACAAGCTGGAACAGGTAAGGTCTGATCAAGCAAGAGCCAAAACCATGATCAAAGCCGCGAAGAGGGAACAGGAGGCCGGCCTCAGGGATGAGGAAGACGTCAAGGCCTTTACCCTCGCCACAGAAGAGCTGGAAAACCGGGAACAGGCTCTACTGCGGAAAGAGGCTGCGCTTGCAACAGAGCTCGAATTAGCACAGGGAACCCTGGCGGAGCTCAACTCAAAATTGGACGAGATAGAGCGGGAAATGGCCCAACCATCGGCCGATGATGCTGGAAAACCTGCCAAACGGCAAGACTGACCCGCGGCCTCGGCGATTTCTCGTGGTTTAGGTTCCGTCATAACTTTCGCCGTGGTGCGCCGCCATTATAGTGTCAATCCTTAAGGTGTCACAAAGTTGAGGGCGCTCGCGACCGGCTGTTACAATGTTGGCAAGTGAGCACCATTATCTGTTTTGATGTGATCAGGAATTCTCGATTTTCTTATGACAGAACCTTTGAAAAGGAATGATCTGCTGCTCCGCGCCGCCAGGGGAGAGCCAACCGAGCGAACGCCGGTTTGGATGATGCGCCAGGCTGGAAGGTACTTGCCCGAGTATCGCGCAGTTCGGGCCAACCTCGATTTTCTGAGCCTTTGCAAGACTCCGGACCTTGCCGTTGAAGTGTCGTTGCAGCCCTACCGCATCATCGGCGTCGACGCGGTGATAATGTTCAGCGACATCCTGATTCCAGTAGAGGCCATGGGCCAGGAAGTAAGGCTGACTGAACAAAAGGGACCCGAGTTACCCGACCCTATAAGGACTCGCCTGCAGGTCGACCGATTACGAGTGCCTGACCCGCTGGAATCAGTTCCGTTCGTGATGGAGATCATCCGAACACTCAAGCGGGAGCTGAATGGTGAGGTCCCGTTGATTGGATTCGCGGGCGCGCCCTGGACGCTGGCGGCCTATATGATCGAGGGGGGCGGATCGAAATCGTATTCCCAAATAAAGGGGATGATGTACAGGGAGCCTGGCGCCGTTCACGCGCTACTGGACAAAATCGCTGATACGATAATCCTGTACTTGAACGCCCAGATCGAGGCTGGTGTCGACGTTGTGCAATTGTTCGACTCCTGGGCAGGAGAGCTCTCTCCCAAAGATTACGAGCAGTTTGCGCTTCCATACGAACAAAAGGTCCTGGCGTCAATAAATCGCAGGAAGGCGCCCGCTATCCTGTTTATCAACGGAGTAGGCACGCTGCTCGAAAAGATGGCCATGAGCGGGGCCAACGTGCTCAGCATCGACTGGAGGGTGCCGCTGGCCCAGGCTCGTCAAAGGACCGGGAACCGGGTTACCTTGCAAGGGAACCTGGATCCCTGTGTCTTGCTGTCCACGCCCGACCTTATCGCCAGCAGCGTCGCCAGGCTGATTGAAGAGGGGGGCGGCTATCGACACATCCTCAACCTTGGTCATGGGATTCTTCCATCTACCCCGGTCGAAAACGCAAGGGCATTCGTCGAAGCTGCGAAGTCGTTTGCCAGGGAGCCGCGTCTGTGAACCTGCAGCCCAAGAGCCACATAGTGGAGCAATTCCATGTCCTCGCCTCCATCACCAAAGGATAACGATCGTATCGGCGTACTGCTATTCAACCTTGGCGGACCTGAGCGGCTCGATCAGGTCCGCCCATTCCTTTACAACCTGTTTTCGGATCCAGACATAATCAGGTTGCCCTGTCGAGGCCTTCAAAAACCGCTTGCTTGGCTGATCGCGAGACAGCGTTACAAGCTGTCCACCGGCTATTACAAGAAGATCGGTGGCGGCTCTCCCCTGCGCA
>Ga0126381_100006358_pt1 | contig 13055 bp, 20 predicted proteins | sample PanSoiMetPlot_28_FD_96465 | JGI IMG/M metagenome (GOLD analysis project Ga0126381, IMG submission 96465) | Tropical forest soil microbial communities from Panama - MetaG Plot_28 | ecosystem: Environmental > Terrestrial > Soil > Tropical forest > Bulk soil | place: Panama | collected 2016-02-17
AGGAAAGGGAGGTCTTAGCTGGATGCTCACTCCGTAAAGCCGGAGGACTAGGGGCGTAACTACAGGCTAGATGTGTTACTTGGCGTGACAGCTCAAGTCTAGCACGTTCGACTAGTTACCACAATGTAGGAGGTTGTGGCTTTAGCACAAACGCCCCTTTCTAGTTTGGAGTACAACCATGCCTGAATCCGTAGCCGCCGCAATCCGATTCATGGAGTTAGCCGTTCGCCAGAACTGGAGATGGTATTGCCTGGAGCGTGAGAGAGTCTACGTCGCGCTGATGAGAGGAGTCAGATGATGGAGCTACCGCAGATCATCACCACCCAATCCAAGGCCAAGGCCACGGATAAGTGTATGAGGTACAGGTGGTGGGCTTATGAAGCTCCTGCCGGGGAAGCCCGGGGCTGGGAGTTGAAGAGGCTTGTGCTGCCACTAGCTACAGGGCAGTGGTGTCATGTTATTGCTCAGGAGTTGTTCGAGCAGCAGCTGAGGCCTGAAGAGGTGATCGCAGCGGCTCGGGAGGGCTATGTGGCTCAAGTGAGAGCACAGGGCCTTGAACTGGGCTTACAACTCGATGGGGCTGTGGCTGAGGAGCAATTCCTAGAGCGCACAATCCAGGAGCAAGCGGCTCTGATCGAAGCCTTTGGATGGGCCTTCCTGCGAGTACGACTCCCGAGACTCCTAGACGAGTATGAGGTGCTGGACGTGGAGCGAGAGGAGGTTACGCTGCTCTCGGGGGATGTAGCTCTACAATCCCGCTGTGACGCTGTGCTCAAGCGCAAGGCCGACCAGCGCGTGTTCGTCTACAACCTCAAAACCGCCAAGGACCCCCATCGCAAGCAGTGGCAGGATCAGTGGTTGTATGACCAGCAGATGATGACTGAGACACTGGCGGTGGAGCGGAGGCTGGGCGAGAGAGTCTATGGGGTCGTGGTCGATGGCTTCGACAAAGGGGAGAGAGTCACCTGCTGGTGGTGGAACTACAAGGAGCTGAGGGAGGGATTCAGTAAGGCTCCGGCTGAAGGGGCAGAGAAATGGCAGAGGCAAAGGAGTAAGCTACTGTACTGCTACAAGAGCGATGTGGTGCCCGGCTCACCTCCACTCTATGACTGGGATGGGACGGGGAAGGGGAATAGCAAGGGCTGGGGGCTGGTGCCGGTGTGGCTGGAGCAGTTCGACCCGAGCACCCGAGGCTTGCATATCGCCGGAACCACAGGTTGTACTCCCATGGAGTATTGGATCAACTGGCTTCCGGTGGAGGTGGTGGAGAGTGCCTGGGCCACACTACCTCCGATTACTAGATTGGATGAGCATGTGGCGGCTCGGGTGAGGCAGTTGGTGACGCAGGAGAGGGAGATCGCGGTCAAGGCTAATGAGATGCGAGCTGGTATTAACAGGATTGCGTACAGCACGGATTGCGGATCGTCATGGAAGGTCGTACAAGACAAACTCGACTCTCACTTCTCCCAGTCCTCCGGCTTCCAATGCCAGTTCTGTGACTTCCGCAGGGTGTGCTGGGAGGAGCTGCGACCAGAGGATGCTCCTGAGCTATATCAACCTAGACGTGACAATCATGCGGAGGTAGAGGGATGAGTAGATGGACTCATAGTATTTGCGTACCGTGTTGGAATGCCCGTAATCCGGGCAGCGGCTCGGGAGGAGGAGAAGTGAAACGGAAGACGTGCGAATGTCCGATCTATTGCAAATACTGCGGCTCACGGTTGCGAAGAGATTGGATCGGGCATTTCTGTCCTACCAAGAATTGCCAGTGGCAGCACGGCGTGAAAGGGTGCGAGCCGAGCGGCGAAGGAGAAAAGCGGTGAGTGACATGCGAAAAGTCCCGGTGTACATCGAACGAGCTGTCCTGCGACTCGCCTACGATACGGAGCTAGTCCGCCGCCTTCAAAAGTTGATGCCCGATGCCATCTTCCAACTTGGAGCGCGTTGCCTGAATGCTACCAATGATGCACGAAGTCTAACCATCCAAAAGCTGTTCGAGGCCGAGCGGAGGCAGCCATGACCGACCAAGACAAGAAGCGTGTTGAGGAGATCAGGGAGCGAGAGGCGAAGCCGTGGGAAAAGTCTACGTGCTGGCTGTCATGCCTTGCACCAGAATTGAAAGCCGACATTAAGTACCTGCTCTCCGCCCTGGAAGCGGCGCAGGGGGAAGCGGAGAGGGCTCGCGTACTTCTCCGAGCGGCCAAAGATATATTGCAGTTCGTCGAAGCCCCTGCGCAGCACATCCCAACCAACAATCTTCGTATCGCCATAGCGCAATATGAAAAGGCACTCGCGGCCCGCGTCCAAGGGACGGAGGGGCAGGGGCACGAGGATGAATGGATCAAGAAAATGGCTGAACAGGAGGACGGAGCCAACGTATGCATTGGTTTCCCGTCCGTTATGCCAGCCGAGGCGCAAGCTCCAAAGCAGGAAGGACCGACCGAGGCCGCACCCGAGCCAGCGAGCGCCCCGGTGGGCGTGGCCTCTCCCGAAGCTGTAGCACGGGAGATTCACTTAGCGACTTGCGGCGACAAAAGCGTGGGGTCAATCTGTCCCTGCCATCTTACGCGGGATTTGTGTATGGACTGCATGGAAGAGACGGACGAAATCGCAGCCATCCTGGCCCGTCACTTCGGCTCTCCCGGGAAGGAGAAGTAGAACCATGAAAAAAGTAATCAGTTTGTTTCAGCGCAATTACGAAACTGACCGCCTTGTGCGGGATGAAGTTGTCCCCGGCGCGGAGTGGGTGCTTGCTGGAGAGGGGCGAGCCACGCGCAAGTTCGACGGCTCCTGCTGTGCGGTTATTGGCGGCAAGTTCTTCAAGCGATATGAATTGAAGCCGGGGAAGACCGCGCCTGCTGGATTCATTGCCGCACAAGAACCGGATGCTGTAACCGGTGAGTGTCCGGGGTGGGTTCCTGTTGCTGATGGCCCAGAGGATAAATGGTTCCGTACCGCCTATATAAATTCATGTATGCCGGAAGAGGAAATGGATGATGGAACCTACGAAGCCATTGGGCCGCACTTTCAGGGAAATCCAGAGCGGCAACAGCAGGATATTCTTGTACGACATGGCATCGTTGATGTTGATGCCCCACGCACGTTTACCGAACTGCGCGAATGGTTCAAGGTCGCGGATATGGAAGGCGTGGTTTGGCATCACCCTGATGGACACATGGTCAAAATCAAGGCCAAAGACTTCTGCAGGTCTCAGCGCCGGGGCGATTCAGGAGGTAGGCAGGGATGACGGGAGTATTGATTAGCGTTTTTACGCGTGACGGATTGGTGAGCTGGTTCTGTCAGGCCATGTTGCGGAAGCGTGGCGTGGTGTTTATCTGCGGCGTGTGTCGTCGCGGAGTAGCGGCGGATGATTCAGGAGTTCGCAAGAGATGTGCAGTGTGCCGCCGAAAGATAGTCGCAGAATTTGCGCTCACCGAGGACCGCAGCCAATGAGAGAGGGAGGGAAGTAGATGGCACGTCACTGTAATCTGATTTGGAGTTCCAGCGGCTCCGGCAAATCATCTCTCTTCGCTACTTTTGCCAAGGGACTGTGGCAGGAGAAGCAGAAGAGGACGAGGTTGGTGTCGGCTGAGAAGGCACAGTCGGAGGGGATATTTCGCGAGGGCATCGAGCAGGGCTACGTGCTCCCCTGGTGGATCGACGCCAAGATGGGGGCTGACGGGCAGATGGAGACGCCGTTTGAGCGCCTGATCGAGGCTATGTTAGGGGATTGGCCCCTGGACCTCAGGAATCCCTTTTCGACTCTGGTGAAGGCTCATGGAGTGCAGTACAGGGCTGTGTGCCGGGAGAAGGAGAAGCATCCCGACAAGGCGGAGGTGCTCGTGTACCAGAACGACAAGCCCCCCGCACAAGCCCAACAGCTCAAGTGTCCTAAGTGTGCTGGCCCTGTGGTGGTCGAGACCATCCGCGTGTTGCACGACAAGAGGCTGGACGAGGTGGGCTGCTACATCTTCGAGGGCATGACCGAGTTCAGTGAGATTCTCATGCAGAACCTCCAGAAGCGAGCGGCTCTGGGTGAGAACACCGGGGGGAATATCGCTACGCGGTTCCAGGATGGGAATGTGTGGATTGGTTCTAATACCCAGGGGCACTACGGGACGGCCCAGAATCAAGTGAGGAATCACATCCGGGAGTCGAGGCATCTCCCGGTGGATTATGTCTGGTGGTCGGCCCGGATGGAGGATGGGAAGGACCAGGATCGTGGAGGGGTGGTGGTATTCGGGCCTAAGATCGCAGGGACTGCCAAGACGCCGGAGATACCGGCTTGGTTCGGTACCACGCTCAGTTGTTGTACAGTTCCAGTGGCCAAGAACGGAACTACAGAGGCCGAATACAGGCTGTACCTCCGGGAGTACTACCAGAGCTGGATACCACTAATCGCCAATATCAAGTGCATTGTGGATAATCGCATTCCCCCTCCGAGGCTGAAGGGCCTGCCTCAGTACATCGAGTGGACGCAGCCGAGAGAGAAGGAGGTGGAGGTGGCGGGGCAGAAGTTGCCCTTGGATACGTTGTTGTGGTACCTCACACGGTTGATAGAAGAGAGGCAAGGAGGTGGGAAGTGAAGTGGTTTTCGGTGAGTGGGAGAGAAGTCGGGATGAGGGTTGGTGTGACAACTCTGGGGGCTGTGTCGGCCAGGAGAGCCTACAAGAGCAAGGGAGGTCCTCGGCTTAAGGGTGGCGTGAGTGCCAAGTGCCGGGGGAGGGAGCATGTGGGTTGTACGTCCCTGGCCTGTAGGTGTGAATGCCACCCGCGCTTTTCCTCTTGACAACTCCTACTAATCCTGCTAGTATCGGACGTGAAGGGATTTTGATGCCATGACGAGTTGGAGGTTGAGATGAATCAGACCGGAACAGAAGGGATATGTGGTATGGTCGGTGACGTGTTCGTAGTCGATCAACCCTATCGTATGTTCTCGGGAGTCGAGGAGGCTGCTAAGATTGTGTATCACAGGCAGACTGACAGGAAAGGTCGTGTGTGGCTTTGGCCTGTCAATTCAGTCTCACCTGCCGAGCAAATCCATGTCCACGATCCCAAAGACACCCACAGTGATGGCTATGGAGGTTCAACACTCACCTTCGCCTTGGAGGATGGAACCGAATACAAGGCCAAGGGGCCATGGCATTCCAACTCTTACTCCCTGTTCGCCGCGACTGGAGTTGACCTTCGTGATACCAACTGGACGTATGGCTGTGTCGCCAAGAAACGGGTAGTCCTCAGCCACAAGAACGGCAACGCACCTCACGACCAGTACGAGGGAGTGCTCTATGCCGACAAGGAGCCCGTGCTGGGGGTATTCGACCGATTGCAGAAGATCGCTGTTGAGTGGGCCGACAAGCTCGGGCATCCTGTGGCTTGCTATTCGTCTTCGAAAGGCGGTTCGTCATCTGGTTATGAGCTTCCGAGTGGCACAGAATGGGCACAATGGCGAGATTGGTTCAAGGAGCAAAGATGAGTGCAACAATCACAGTCCGTGAAGCCGCCCTGAAGCTCGGCGTGGGAGTGGATTGGGTCTACCAACTGATCTGGTCGGGGAAGATCGAAGCTGCACAAGTAGGACGGACGTGGAAGGTGGATAAGGCTTCGGTTGAGGCCCGGTTGAAGCAGACCCGAGAGCAGCACAATCACAATTCTGAGTAACACAGCACTAAATCAAAGCGCCATGGAGCGCACAAGGAGATTTACGTCCTATGAGTATCGATTTAAATTCGCTCCCGCTCGAAGCGGGTGATACACCGCAAGTAGACTTCAACAATTACCAGGACCCCACGGAGTTCGCTCCTCCGGTGCCTGAAGGGATTTACAGCTTCCGCACGATCAAGCTCGAAATCGAGAAGTTCGATCAGGGCATCGTCTCGTTCATCGCGGATCATGAGGTATACGACCAGGCGACGGGGAACAAGGTGGGCCTCGTCAACTTCGACAGGTTCACCACGAAGGTGTTCCAGAGGCAGAATGTGCCTGCCTCCATGGCAGCGGATATGGTGAGGGCTGCTGGGATCACTGACCGCCCGACCTCCCCCCGTCAATGGGCCGAGGTTATCCTGAGCATCAAGAGCTGGTGCGACCAGGGGAACTTCTGGGCTGGAGCTGTGCAGTGGGATGGTTACTGTGCTCACAACGACACTGAGAAGGCTTCTCTGAAGGGCGCGGATGGCAAGATTGCTCCTACACAACCTCCACCGCACATGGCTCCTGTTTCGCTCAAGGGAATGAAGTCGTGGAAGGTCCAGGGCTCCGGTGTCAATGGCTCGGAGGCACATTACTCGGCTACGACGCCTTGCCCGGTTTGTGGGACGGAGGTGCAGGCCCGGGCTCGTATATCGCGCAGAATCCCCAAAAGTTAGATGGAACAGTGGCGACAAGTCGTTGGTTGGCCAGCATACGAGGTCTCTAACTGCGGTAACGTTAGACGTATCGCAGGCCAACGAGTACCACGCAACGGAAGGCAACGGAGACCGAAGTTATGCAAGAACGGCTATCTCTCCGTTGCCCTCTGGTCTAAGATTGGCGTGCTGAACGACAAACCGAAGCACTGCTTGGTACATAGGCTTGTGGCTGCCGCTTTTCTCGGAGAGGCTAAGGGACGAGATGTAAATCACCTCAATGCGAATCGGGCTGACAATCGTGTTGAGAACCTAGAGTACGTAACTAAACTTCAGAACGTGCATCACTGTATGTCTCTTGGTCGTCATACAAGAGGCACGAAGATCAACTGCGCCAAGCTCAATGAGATGCTTGTGCGTGAGATTAGAAGAAGAGCGGCTGAGAAACCATTCCAGCAAATCCACCTAGCTCGTGAGTTTGGTGTCTCAGCCTCAGTAGTAAGCAAAATTGTGCTACGTCAAGGCTGGGCTTGGGTAGACTAAGGAGGTTGAAGATGGAACTGACCAAGGAGTTCATAGCAAAATTGAGGCGGGAGTTCAGCGAGGAGCTGGACTTCCAAGACCACCCGCCGTCGGTGGAAGGGAATGTGCTGGCAGCTTTCGACCGGGCTTGCCTCTCGACCGTGCTCTCGAACGGAGCAGCACCCGAGGCACGGAAGCCCAACTATCACGCTCGGGCCCTGAAGGCAGCCCGGACACGCAAGGAAAACAAGCTCAGGAAGGAGGAGGGGAATGCAACAGGTACAGCAAGTAATCAGTAATCTACGACAGCAATCAGTGGCCTTGCAGAAGGCCCAGGATGCAGTGGGGACAGCGATTGAAGTCCTGCTCTCGACTGTGCCCGTCACCGTCAACCACAAGCCCGTGCACAAGGGCAAGAAGCACATGTCCGCAGCCGCCCGTAAGAAGATCAGCGACGCGGCCAAGGCCCGGTGGGCGAAGATCAGGGAGGGGAAGAAGTGAGACTGCCAGAGGAGGAGTGGATTGGGTTGAGGGTGGGGCAGGAGTACAACGGTAGTACCCTGTCACCTCCCTGTGAGTTTGGCGAGTTGCATCCTCCACATGAATACATGGGGATCAGGACGAATCGTATGATGCGCCGGGCCCGCTACAAGCTCCTCACACCCGATGGAAGGGGGATGGACGTATGCCAGGAGTGCAGGGAGAAGGTCATCCAGGCCAATCTCAGGCCGACCCAGCCACCGAAATCCTCAGCCTCCTCAGCCAAGGGTTGAAGGTTACACAGGTAGCACGGAAGCTGGGGCTCTCCCGGGCTGAGGTGTGGAGGGTTCTGTACAAGCTCCAGCGAGAGCACAAATGCGCTTCCCTCTACCAGCTGATGTGGGCCTGGGGCCTCGGGCTGGGGAAGAGGGCAGCGGGGCCAAGACAGAGAGTGCAGTATCTGAGGCAGTGGAGGTTGAGACGTGCCACCACAACCAAGTCAGTCGCTGATAGCTCGGGGATTCTCCAGCAGGATCGTCCTGCCTGATGGCGAGCCCGGGCGACCACTGATCGTAGGGGAGGCACCGGGGAGAGTGGAGGACGAGCAGGGCCTGGGCTTCCATCCCGAGGCTGAGGCCGGGGGGTTGTTGTGGAGGTTGCTCAGGCGAGTTGGGCTGGAGCGGGAGCAGTTCACGGTTGCCAATACCGTTTGGCAGAGACCACCCGGGAATGAGCTGTACGACGAGCAGGGCTATCCCATGGCCTACACCGAGGAGGCCATCACCTATTGGAAGCCTCACCTGTTCCAGCTTATCGAGGAGTTGCGTCCTCCTATCATCATCGGGCTCGGGCGTACCGCACTGGAAGTTCTTACAGGCTTCAGTGACATTGGTACGACACGGGGTTATGTCAGCTGGGGAAGGATCACACGATCTCGTGATGAAGTAAAGGTGACTGACCCTGATGATTTGATGACGGCTTGGGAGATCACATCTCTTAATGTGCCTGTCCTCTGCACCTACCACCCACAGTTCCTCAACTACGGCAATAGGTACCTGAGCGGGGTTTTCATCAGGGATGTGCTGGCGGCTCTGGAGATCGGACGGGAGGGATGGCACCCCCCACAGTTGAAGGTTGTGCCTACCCCCTCACCCGATCAGTTCAGATGGTTCTGCCAGCAGTACAATCCCGAACGCCACATCCTCACCTATGACATCGAGAATCCCGAGACCCGTGGCGTGGCCGAGGACGCGCTGGAGGATGAGCTAGGGAAGAAGGAGATCAGCTATGAGATTGACCGCCTATCTTTTTGCTACGACACAACCATCGGAGGCTATAGCATTCCTTATACCGAACCGTTCATCGGCTTGGCTAAAGGGTTACTCGCTTCTCGTGGAGTCAAAAGAGGGCACAACTGTCGTCTTCACGACCGACCTAGGCTCACTCATAACGGATTCCAAGTCAATGGTCGGGAGGAAGATACTCTTGAGTTGTGGCGGCATCTGCATCGAACGCTCCCTGCGGCCATCGCTTACATCGCTCCCTTCTACCTCGCCATGAGCCCATGGAAGCACGAGGCTCACACGCAACCGGAGTGGTACAGCGCCATGGATGCTGTGGTGCAGCACTTGTGCGGGGAGGGGATCGAGCGTGATTTGAGGAAGACAGGCCAGTGGGAGATGGCTCAGAGGCATGTGGTTGATGTGCTATCGCTCACCGAACGGATGGCTCAGAACGGCCTGCCCTACGACTTAGCACGAGCCAAGGAGTTCGAGCTGGAGCTGGAGGGGAAGCAAAGGGAGAGGATGGCTCGATTGCAGGAGCTAGTGCCGGATGACCTCAAGCCAGTAAAGCAGAAGGAGGGGCTGTGCAAGGCTCCCAAGTACCTACCAGAGAACGCGAGCGGGAAGTGTGAGGTGCTCGTGCGAAACAAGAAGGGTGAGGAGGAACTTCACATCTACGTCCAACGCGACTTCACCCTCTGGGAGAAGAACGAGGCTGGAGCCACCCTCCCCAAGAAGGTCACCCGCTGGGCTCGGCTCCTCCCGTTCAACCCAGACTCATGGCAACAGAAATTGCGCCTGATCCAACACTTCGGCCACAAGCCTAAGACCGACAGGAAGACGAAGAAGGCCACGACAGGGGACGCCACCATCCGCTCGCTCATCAACCAGTGCCTCAAGTCCAAGAGAGCTGAGGACGCCACAGCCCTGGAGTGCTATCGGCTGGTGCGTGAGTGCGTTGCCATCGCCACAGCCCTAGGGTTCGTGCGCGGCTGGAAGCCCGGCTCAGACGGCTGCCTCCATGCCACCCCCGGGCTCTGGGGAGATATGTTCCGGCTGTCGTGGAGAAAACCACCGCTGAGTGCCACACCGGCTGATAAGAAGGAAATACAGATCGCCGCTGGGTTCCGCAAGTGCATTCGTGTCGCAGACGACGAGCTGCTGATCGAGGCCGATTGGCAGTCCCAGGAAGCTGTGATCCTCGGATGGTACGCCAAGTCAGAGTCCTACATTCGGCTAGCTCGGCTCTCACTCAATGCCTATATGACCTCTCATCTGCTCGGGAGACCAGCTGAGCTGTCGTGGTCCGATGAGGATCTCCAGCTATACCTCCGCGAGATCAAGGACGACAAGAGGAATGTGAAGGTGTACGACGATGCTAAGCATACGATTTACCTCATCCAAAATGGTGGTACTCCTTATCTCATCAGCGAAGCCTACGACCTCAGCATCGAGCGAGCCACCTACCTCTACAAGTTCTACTTCGATTTGTTCCCTGAGATCGCTGCCCTGCACAAAGCCATCCTGCAAGAAGCCCACGACAAATGCAGGCTGGTGAATCCGTGGGGGTATCGGATGCCGATCTGGGATGCCTACACATGGAATCAGAAGAGGTATGACCGATTGAGGAAGCTGTGGGTCAGGCACAAAACCGAGGGAGTGAAGGGCCTGAGCGCCAGAGAGCTGAAGGAGATCGAAGGGATAGGGGATGAAGAGGAGTTGAAAGGGAAGTGCTATGACCTCGGTACGGAGGCGAAGGCGGCTTTGTCGTTCTATCCCCGGGACACGGGCTCGGCGATGCTGAAGGATTCACTCCTGAGGCTCGATGAGGAGTTTGGGCTTGGGGCTCGGGTGCTCCGTGCCACAGCGCATGATTCGATTGTGGGGATCACAAGGAGAGCACAGGTGGATAGGGTAGGAGAGGCTCTCAAGACCGTGATGGAGGCACCACAGCAACGGCTGTCTGGCTGGTGCCCTCCCCTCGTGATCGGTTGTGATGTGGTGGTAGGACAATGCTGGGACAAGAAGATGCTGGAGAGGTGGGAGCCGATGGAGGTGGTGGTATGAACCTCCTGTTCAGATTGCTCGGGCTGCACCGTCACCACCCTGCGCCAGTCGTAATCAACAACAGGCAGAGGTGCCTTACGTGTGGGATGTCGCGGTGGTACAGCTATGGCTCGAAGCCTGGGAAGTGGGAGCGGGACAGGCCGATGCCGGAGTACTACAGGAGGTTGATAGAGAAGTGAAGCCTAAACCAATCCTCATCCTCGGGGATACTCCAGATCGATTCGGCGGGCTCAGCAGGGTCGTCCGCGACATCGCCGGGCAGCTCTCCCGCTCGCCACGTTTCCGTGTTGCCACCCTCGGACGTGAGGGCGTGGGCTCCCGACACCTCCCCTTCCAGCAGTACAGCATCCGGTTGTTGCAGGGTGGGGAGTTTGGCAATTACGACATCCAGAAGGTCTGGGCGGACTTCGCTGGGAGAGAACGCGGAATAGTTCTAACTATTTATGATCCAACCCGCACGCTGTGGCTCTCCCGTCCGGAGTTCTCAGGTGATCCTGATTTGACCACGTGGCTCCAACAAGATCACTTCGACCTCTGGGGCTACGTGACCCTGGACGCAACTGGACCACAGGACAAGCTGAGCGTGTTGCAGCGAGAATCGCTCCTGGGCTATCGCAGGCTCCTGGCCTACACCAAATGGGGCTCAGGGCTGATCGAGCGCTCCCTGGGGCAAGGGGAGGCCAGGAAGAGGCATCTGGATTGGCTTCCTCATGGCCTTGATCTCCCCAAATGGCCCTTGCGCGACAAGGAGGAGGCGAGGGCACGGTTGCATCCCTTCCTGCACGAGGGGGACGTGCTGGTCGGAGCGATTGGAACGAACCAACCTCGGAAAGATTGGGGGCTGGTGGCCTCCGTGTGCCAGCTCATGGCGAGCCGCAATCCCCGGGCGAGGTTCTGGTGGCATACCGATCTGGTCGAGAGGTCATGGTCGCTCAATGCCCTGCTGACCGACTTTGGGCTCGGAGGTTGTACAACCGTCACAGCCGATCTCACACAAGAGCAACTGAGCTGGTGGTTGAATGCCTGTGACCTCACACTCCACCCCGGGCTCGGGGAGGGCTTTGGCTATCCGATCTTCGAGAGCTTGGCGAGTGGCACTCCTGTCGTCCATGGCGACTACGGCGGAGGAGCGGATGTGCTGAGGCAATGTGGGTGGGAGTCGATGCTCGTGCCACCACAAGCCTATCGAATGGAGGGCACGGCGTGTCAGGTGAGGCCTGTGTTTGACCCCGGAGCATGGCTCGATCTGGCTGTAACGCAACTGGAGCCTGTGGATCGTGAGGCCCTTCGTGCCTCTGTGTCGTATCTGGACTGGACGAATCTCTGGCCGCAGTGGTTGAAGTGGTTTGAGGAGGGATTGTGAGGATTGCTATCTGCACAGCCATACTCACCACGGACGTGAATCAATGGCCTCCCCTTCTCGAACGTTGCTGGGGATCGCAGCTACAAACAACGGCCCGACCGGAGGAGGTGGAGGGGATGAGTAGGCTCAACACTCCCGACGCCAATCTCGGCGTCACTGGTTCCTTGCAGTGGCTGTACGAGCACACCACAGCCCCGATTATCGCCTTCCTGCACAGCGACTGTGAGGTGCTGGAGCAGGGTTGGGACGAGAGGGTGCTGAAGGAGTTCGAGGATGAGAGAGTGGGGGTGGTGGGGTTCGGTGGAGCTCTCCAGCTCGGTCTCGACGACATCTATCGCACGCCCTACAAGCTCCAACAACTCGCCCGGGTGTCGTACATGAGCAATCAGACTGATGCTGAAGTGCACGGGGAGAGGTTCACGGGCTCCAGGGATGTGGCTACCCTCGACGGATTCTCGCTCATCGTCCGTCGCTCACTGCTCGACCACTGGATCACGACCACAGAAGGCTGGGACGAGGGTGGAGGGCTCGTGTGCCAGAGCGTGCAGAAGGGCTGGCCTGTTGCACGATATCCCTTTCACAACTACGACAATGCCCTTTGCCTCCAAGCAGCCAAGCAAGGCTATCGCGTGAGAGTGGTGGGAGTGAGCTGTACACACCACGGAGGGGCAACAGCCACAACTCCGGCTTATCAGGAGTGGAGTTTGAACAAGCTGGGCAAGACTGACTCCGAGGTTCATACCGAGTCGCACAGGCACCTATACGAGGATGGCCGTGGCTGGCTTCCGCTGAGGGCACGCAAATGATGAACATCGTCATGCTCGCCCAAAATCGCCATCGCCTCTCTCAACAGGCGATCAAGTCGCTCCGGGCCAACACCACAGGAGAGTGGAGGCTAACGATTGTGGACGATGGCTCTGAGCTTGTGGCTGCTAAGTTGTTGGAGGCTTGGCAGGTGATTGACGAGTGGATTGCGGTTGTTCGAAACGACAA
>Ga0126381_100006359_pt1 | contig 13054 bp, 13 predicted proteins | sample PanSoiMetPlot_28_FD_96465 | JGI IMG/M metagenome (GOLD analysis project Ga0126381, IMG submission 96465) | Tropical forest soil microbial communities from Panama - MetaG Plot_28 | ecosystem: Environmental > Terrestrial > Soil > Tropical forest > Bulk soil | place: Panama | collected 2016-02-17
AATTCTCAGCTGCTCTGTTTTCGGGGAGGACTGAAAAAATCCGGAAATGCTGGGCAAGTAACTTGCACACCCCGCAAGTGTAATGCTGCAGGCACCGATCAGCATGACTCGGATTACCATAGCACGCTCCCCCTTCCTCGTTGGCTGCGCGCATCCCGATGGCTGGACACGCTTCTACGCAAGTGCCGCGGCACGATGCGCAAGGGCCAGAAATGATTCAAATCAATGGGCTACCATGGCGATCCCCATGGCAGATGGGTGGCCACTTGCTTATTCGCGTCCGCGCGCATCTCGACGAAGAGCCAGAGGGCGCCAAACGCCACGGTCATTGCGATGTCGAGTACGAGTCCCATTTGGTGCAGCTCCAGTTTCCTACAAACCCGAGCTGGTGGGCCGCCAAGGTACATTTCCCCTGACGGCCCTCCCATCCGGTCACGCAAGGGGGGCTGGTCATTGCGTGACCTTTCCCGCGCGCTATAATTATACTACCCACTGTGAGTTGCGAAGCAGGGTGCGGCCAACCCGCCGGTGCGGTGATATGGATATCCACAGCACATCCACAGGAGGAGCGGCCACAAAACAGCAGACCCGGCCGTGGGCCATCCACCACATCGCGGTCAGGGCAGAAGTGCGTCGGCATGGTACACAGTGCGTCGGCATCGTGCACGATGAGCCAGACGGCTGACTCGGCGACCAAGCAAGCTTCGAGGTTCCGCCGCACGAGCGCGGCCGGCTTATCGCGCAGCGCCGGGACTGGTCAGGCATCTGCAACGCGCTTGCCGAACTTCCAGCCCTCATTAGTCCACTCTGCCTCGAATCGCGCGTACTTTTCGCCGGGAGCGAATTGGGCGATGACCTCGGGCTCGCGGTCGTAGACACCGCTGCGGTCGGCGCGACTGGCTTGGACCATGAAGGGCGCGTCGGCAATGATGGCCCCGGTCTCGGCGTCAATCGCCAAGCACACGGTGACGACTTCTTTCATGCCCGCAGGCTACTCGTCCAGCGTCGCCCAGGCAGCGCAGATTGTCGTGCGGGCGTCGGGTCCGTGGGCGTCGCCATAAGCTGCGAGCTCGCCTTCTTGCGCCTCAATGACGACACTTCCAATCGTCTTGCAGCCTTCGGTCATCTCAATTGCTCCTTGCGCAAGCGCTCCATTTAGCCCGGAACGCCGCCATCGCCGCGTCGAGCGTTTCGGCGCAGCACGAACGGGAGCGTGCTGCTATCGTGGTTCAGATACCCGTTGACCAGCACTCTCTCGGTCACGTGCGTTACCGGAGGCCTGCGCCAAAATGGCCGGCGACATTGATGCAGCTTCGTGGGCGTACCGAGCGATTATCCCGCCAGGGCCGATTGGCCAAGCCCGTGACCCGCAGCGGTCGTTCACCACCGCGTGGTGATGCAGCACGCAAACCGATGGGGCATATCCGCTCTGGTGGTATCGACGGCCCCGACCGCTTCCGAGGTAACCCATGCGTGAGCACCACGATCGGAGCCGCCTGCCTGGTGGTACCAGACACCAAGCGACGCGCAGGTTAACCGATTCCCGGGCGGCAGTTCTTGATGTACGTCAAGCTGAGTTCAAGCGGGCCAGCAAGGAACCGGGTGGATGCCCTTTCGACGCAAGCCCCGCGGCGTGAACCGCCAAGGCCCGCGCCCTCATGCGCGGCGCCGATTAATCTGCCGGAGCTTGGCAAGTGCTGCCTGTTCGAGAACTCGTCGCTCTGAGGGGTGGGGCTCCCTGGCCGCACTGACGGCCAACCAGACCGCGTCCTCGAACAAAGCCTTCTCTTCTTTGTCACACCGTTCCATGGTTCGCCCTAACAGCTACCATGGCGTCGAAGACGTCCCGCCAGGGGCGATTTGCATAAGGGAGCCCCGGCGCTCGGGGGGCTCGGGGGATGGGGTTTGCGCCGGGGCTCAGCAACGCAGCGTCCAGGGGGAGAGGACGCCACACCGCTGACACACACCAAATCGGCCGCACGACAATTGCGATATGTCAAAGCGGCCGCGGAAAGGTCCGCCTCAAACAGGCAGCAGAGGATGCCGCACTGGGCTACCGCTGTTGCGCCGGCGCAGTCCCGCAATGGCGAAGCGCCGACTAAACAACAAACTCATTTTGGCCATCTACCACATCGCGGCCCGGCAGAAGTTTGTCGGCATCGTCACGATCAGCCAGACGCAGGGTCTGCCATCATGCTAAGCGGTCGTGGAATACAATGTTCCGCCAAACCAGTGCGGCCGGCTGATGGCGCGGCGGGGCGATTGATTTAGCTCAAAAAAAATCGGGTCGGTAAAGATACATCGGCAATGCCTTCTCGTCCCACAAGAAGGCAGGCGGTCCTGATCCTCTGTTGACCCCCAACAGTTCCCCCTGGTCATGACCGCCACTTTCGCGGCTCAGTTTGGTTGTTCCGCAAGCCGGTGTTCGTTCCTCCGCCTGAGAATGCGCGGGTACGAACCACGGACGCGCCGGCCGCATTGAGTTGCTGTCTCAGCAGGGGCTTCGGCCCTCGTCCCCTCAGTGGCCTCACACTTGACCCACGTGGCCTTGAATTATGGTTGTGGCAAACACGTAACGCAACTTGTATAAATTTGCGTGGAATCAAGGGGAGGCCGAGGCATGATGCGCAAATCGGGTTCGCGGTGCGTCTTCGCGGCGGCGGTGTTGATGCTCGCGGGCGGCATCGCGCAAGCGCAGGACAAGCCAGAATATCTGGGCCAAGGCTGGTCCAACAACGATCGCACGTTCTTCTACACCACGAGCCAGGGCTCGCAGTTGATGCCATACGACTGGTTCCTCGTTCTAGAGCGGCCTTGCAGCAACGTGCTGTTTCGCGTCGACAGCCTCACGCGCTTCGGTTATCTGGCTTTCGCGGACAGGAGCAATCCCGATGGCTTGCCGCTCGGCTTCGTCAAGGACAGCGGCGAGACTGGCGACTGGCTCGGCATGACTTGCGCCGCTTGCCATACCGCGCAAATGAAGTTCGCCGGCAAGACACTGCAGATCGATGGCGGACCGACCGACGCGGACATGTGGGCGTTCATCAGCGAGCTTGGCGCGGCGCTCGCCGAGACGGCGAGCTCCGACGCGAAGTTCCAGGCCTTCGCCGATCGCCTGCGCGGCTTGAGCACGACGGCCTCCGCGCGGCCCGACGACCTGCTGCGCAAAGACCTGCAGGCGTTCTCCGATTATTTCACCAAGTTCGTCACTTCCAGCAAGAGCGACGTGGTCTGGGGGCGGGCGCGGCTCGATGCCTTCGGCATGATCTTCAACCGCGCGACTGGCATCGATCTCGACGACTGGAGCAACACGCATCAGCCCAACGCGCCGGTGAGCTATCCCTTCCTGTGGGACACCCATTGGCACGACAGGGTGCAGTGGAACGGCTCCGCTCCCAATCGGCTGGCGATCGAGCAACTCGGGCGCAATGTCGGCGAGGTGCTCGGGGTCTTCGCCAAGACCGACATCAAGAAGACGTTCCTGCCGCCGCTGTTCTTCAAATCCACAGCCAAGCGCGTGAGCCAGGTGTTGATCGAGCAGAAGCTTGCGACGCTGCGCTCGCCCATCTGGCCGCAGGCGCTGGCGAAGATCGATGCCAAGAAGGCCGCCGAAGGGGCCAGGCTCTATCAACAACACTGCGTCTCCTGCCACGCGATCGTGCCGCGCAATAAGCCGCTCGCGTCGCTCGCGGTGACGGTGACGCCGATCGCTGAGGTCGGCACTGATCCGGTGATGGCGACCAATGCCAGGGACAAGCTCTCGAAAAGCGGCATTCTCGAAGGCGTGATGATGCCCTTCCCGGTGCCGCCGCCCATTCCGGCGGAAGGGCCGAGCTTCGAGCTCACCGGCAAGATCGTCATCGGCGCTATCCTGGCGCCACCGGACTGGGACACGCTTCCGACGGGGATCGACCCGGCGGGCAAGAAGCTGCTGAGCTCGATTAAGACCGGGCAGCCGCTCATGGGTGCGCCGCAGGCCATCATCAGTTCGCTCCAGTCGAAGATCGACGCCAGCGGCGATCTTCGGAAGAGCGCCAACGATCTGCTGCTCAAGCGCGCGACCAACACCACGAGCCTCTCCTACAAGGCGCGCCCCCTCGACGGCATCTGGGCGACCGCGCCCTATCTGCACAACGGCTCGGTGCCGAACCTCTATCAGTTGTTGCTGCCGGCGAAGGAGCGGATGAAGAAGTTCTACGTCGGGACGCGTGAGTTCGATCCGGTCAATGTGGGCTTCGTGACCGATCAGCGTGACGGCGCCTTCGAGCTCGACACCTCGCTGCCCGGAAATTCCAACACCGGGCACGACACCTATGGCAACGACAATCTCACCGACGAACAGCGCTGGCAGCTCGTCGAATATCTCAAGACGCTGTGAGCGGCGCTGCCGAAAGCCGCTGGAAACCGGCATCACACGTTATCGTGAGGCCGGTGGCGCCCGGCCGACGGCGACATACATGCAGCCCTGCCACGGCGGCGCGCGGTGTCGGTAGCGTTGCGCAGCGGTCTTGGTACTGGAGCCCCGGCCTTCCCCCGTCCCCCCCGACGCCCCCGGCCGGGGCTTCTTGTTGTCTGAAGACTCAGGATCCGGCGCTATTTCGACGGCTGTTTGAAGTAGCGCAAGTCAGGCGGTGGCTGATCTTTCTTGGTCGGCATCAGGAAGCCGTCGGCGCTCAGCATGTAGGGCTCGTGGCCGATCTCGACATGGCCGTTGTTCTCTGTGCAGCTGACCTCGCGCCAATACGGGCGCGCCTCCTGTTCGCGCTGATAGATCTTGTTGACCGTCCAGGGACGCGTCAGCGCGTGGTCGAGTACCGTGACGTCGTCGTGCAGAACGTCGCGATCGGCCTTGTCGACGTAGATGCGCTCCTTGACGATGGTCTGGTTGTCCTGGTGCAGCGGAATGCCGCTGGTGTCGTAGGCGCGCGGGCCCTTGAAGCCGCGCGTCTCGACCCGAAGCTCATCGAAGCGGCCGCTCCCGGCGGTGTCGATCCAGCGGCCGATCGAGTAGCCCGCAAATGTCGGCTCGAGCTCGCTCGGCCAATCGCGTCCGTCGGTGAAGATGCGTCGGTTGTCATGGATGTGCTGGATCAGGACATGTGTGGTCTGCGGCGTGATCACGTACTCGGTCTGGCCGTAGCCGTTGGTGATGCGCGGCATGCCGGGCGATTGGCAGACGAAGTCTCGGTCGTAGCCCTGACCACCGGCGGCCTGGTCGACCAAGTTCGCCTCGAAGATCGCCTGATACTCGGCGCTAAGCGGTGCCTCCTGGCCGGGGCCCCACGGCTTGCTGCCGTCGAAGCGCATAGGACCGCCGATCGGGCGCCATTGGCCCCTGAGATCGGGATATTTGCTGTCGTCGAACGCGCGTGCTGCAGGCACTGTCAACGCCAGCGCCGCGATCAACGCGCCGGCATACATCGCATTTCGCTGGTGCATGATGTTCCCCCTGATCATCTGGCAGCGCACGCGTAGGCTACACCGACCGCCCGATCCGCGGAAGGGTGCGGCGATCAGCGTGTCCCGCCTTTGTAGCGCGTGAGTTGTCGCCATGTTCGCTGCCTGTTCTGGAGGGCGGAGATTCGGCGGACGACAGTGCTGTGGGAGGCTTTTGTGACGTGTTTTGAGTGCGACGCGTTTTGAGTGTGACGCGTTTTGAGTGTGACGCGTTTTGAGGAAGCGTTTGAGCCATACAAGCGTCGGCGCTTGACCGGCGAGGAAGCCGGCGAGCTTATGAGCATGTCGGAACGGAACTTCCGGCGGCTGTGCGTTCGCTACGAGGAGGAAGGAGTTGCTGGGTTGCGCGATCGGCGAATCGGGAAAGTGTCGCCGCACCATGCAGCGGAACGTGAGCTCGAGCGGATGCACGAGCTTTTCCGGGAGCGCTACAGCGACTTCACGGTTAAGCACTTCCACGAGCGGCTAGTGCGCCGGCATAACTACAAACTGTGTCACAAGGTGACACGACTATCGCTGCAGGCAGCCGGGCTGGTGACGAAAGCCAAGCGACGTGGCGCCCAACGCAAGAAGCGGGTACGGCGGCCGTCCCGGGTAGGCTGCTGTTCCAGGACGGCTCGTCCCATCGCTGGCTCGCGGCGCTTGGTCACGATCTCGATCTGGTGGTCACATCTTGATCTGGTGGTCACGCTCGATGATGCCGCCGGCGAGGTCTGTTCGGCGTTCCTGGTCGAGCAGGAAGGCACGGCATCGCCCGTTTGGTGCGTTCTACACCGATCGCGCGGGCATTACTTCATCACCCCCAAGCAGAGCTGTAAGGTCGTCAAGACGCAGCTCACCCAGGTCGGACGGGTGCTCTCCCCGCTCGCCATCACCCACATCCTATTCGCCGCAGGGACGTGGACGCATGGGGACGCGTGTTGGGGACGCTGCTGAAACGGTTGCCGCGAGAGCTGCGGCTGCCTCGCATCAAGACCGCGGCGGGGGCCAACCGGTTCCTGAGGGAACGCTTCGTGCCCGACTACAACGCCCGCTTCGCGGTGCCGGCCGCCGAGCCTGGGTCGGCCTTCGTGCCTTATGTTGGCCAGCCGATCGCCGACATACTGTCGCGCAGGAAGACCTGGTCGCCGGTGCCGACAATTGCCTTTCCTACAACCGGCGCAGCCTGCAGATTTCGCCGCAGCGCCATCGCCGGCACTATGTGCGGGCCATCGTGCGGGTGCATGAATATCCGGATGGCCGGCTTGCCATCTTCGATGGTCCGCGTTGTCTGGCGCGGTTCGAGCCAAAAAGAGGCAATCGCCATGCCCAAACAAGCCGCTTAACTCCGCATCGCGGTTCGGCCGACTTGTGGATTTGTGGACAGGCCAAGAAAACGGCCTGCCTACAAGTTCCACAGGTCATCAAAGGCAAAGAAGCGGACATATGGTGTGCTACAAAGCGCGGACATCGTCATGCGCTGCGGATAGGTGCGGCGATCAGCGCGGAGGCGGCGCCTTCTGCAACCGCCAGACCACGCTGCCGCGGCTCGGAGCCTTGCTGCAGGGCGCAAAAACCTGCATCAACCCGCCGCCGGTTGGCGCGGGCGCGCCGAGCGCAGGGCCTGTCCAGGCAAGGCACCCGTCCTGTGGATCCCACAGCACGTTCACCTCATCGTCCAGGCGCACGATGCTTGCGGGAGGCGGCAGCTCCTCAACGATCTGCTTGAGCGCGAGCACCTGATTGCGCAGCCCCTGGATCTCGGTCTTTAGGCCGGCGATCTGCCTCGCGGAATCAGCACGCAGTGCGGCCAGCTCCTGGTTCAGGCACGACAGGCGCTCGGGCACCACCGGAGACGTGCAGTCCGCCCATGCGGGTGCGCCTGCCATGCAGGAGATGAAGATTGCCGCCCCGGCGGTCTTGATCATTCCAACCCTCCCTGTTCACTCGGCAGTGATTCCGGTCGCCTCGATCATGCGGCCCCATTTCTCGATCGAGGCGCGCAGGACGCCCGCGGCGCCGGCGAGCGGCATAGTGCTCGGCTCGTAGCCGGCCTCGCGCAGTCGCTTGTCGATCGCGGGCTCGCCGACGACCGCATTCACCGCGGCATTGAGCTTGGCGCAGATTTCGGGCGGGGTCTTGGCGGGCGCGAGCACGCCGACCCAACCGTTGATCTCGAGCCCAGGAAAGCCGATCTCACTCAAGGTCGGCACGTCGGGAAAGGCGAGCGCCCGCCGCGCGCCGGTCACCGCGAGCGCGCGCAGCGCGCCTTGCTGCGCCTGCGGATAGATCTCCGCGACCGGCCCGGCGATGATGTCGACGTGATTGCCGAGCAGCGCCGTGACGGTCGGCGCGCCGCTCTGGAACGGCACGCCGACGGCGGGTGCCTTGGCGACTACCTTGAGGACATATTCGGAGATGATGTGCGCCGACGATCCGCCGTAGCCGAAGGTGAAGCTTTGGCGCTTGGCGTCCAGAAACGCCTTGAGTGTCTGCCCCGGATTGGCGGCATTGATCGCGAGCGCGTGACTGTCGATCGCCGCCACCGCCACCGCCTGCAGGTCGTCGATCGAATAGGTCAGATTCTTGTAGAACGTCTGGTTGATGGCGAGGCTGTTGCCGGTGAAAAGCAGGGTGTACCCGTCGCCGGCGGCGCCGGCGACCGCCTTGGCGGCAATGTTGGAGGCGGCACCCGGCCGGTTCTCGACCACGATCTGGTAGCCGAACCGCTCGCTCAGCGCCTGCGCCACGATGCGCGCCATTGTGTCGATGCCGCCACCTGGCGCAAAGCCGACCACGAAGGTGATCTTCCGGCTTGGATAATCGGCCTGGGCGTCGGCAGGGCATGCGGGCAAGGCGAGGAGCGCAATGGCGGTCGCGTTGATCGCCGCGACCCTCTCAAATTTCCACATGCCAATCCCCTTGGTGTGGTCGGCGCCGCAAGGCGAGCGGGGATGCTAGCCGCACCGACGTCGCGGCGCTAGCTGCGTTAAGGGTTAAACAAAACCTTTATGCGCCAGCATACGCGCGTGTCCAGCGGGGCTGCGCAAGCCGGAATCCGGATTTCGCCAGGAACTTGAAACGCGCATCGGCAATTTCGGGCTCGATGGGCGCGCCCGCAAGGTAATGCAGGACGGCTGGCCCATGATTGCGCCGGTGCTCGAGGAGGTTCTGAACGCGGCCTGCGAAGATGGCGCCGGTCGCCGACACCGTGATCAGCAAGCGCGCCTTCATCAAACGGCTCGAAGCCGCCCATTTCGAGGTGCTGATGAGCGGCAACCTCGACGACGCCCATATAGAATCCTGCAGCCGCACGGTCGAGCAGGAAGCCGCGATCGGGATCGATGGGCGCATGCGCAGGGCGGCGGGCAATCGCGTGTTTCAGGCGGCGATGCGGGCCTTCTCGCGCAAATACCGGTTCGCGCCGGCAGGCTCGTCGAATGCGCCACCGTGGTCTCGCAACTTATGCATCGACGCAACGATTGCGGAGTTCGCTCGCCGCCATCGGCGGCATGGCGTCCGCCTCGCCGGCTGCGGCCGACACCTCGCAGCGCGTCGATGCCACCGGCGCCGCAACCGAGGAGCTTTCGCAGTCGATCGAGTACATCGGGCGGCAGGCGACGCCCGACCTGCAGATACGCAGACGGCGGTCGCCGACACGCGCCGCACGCAGCAGGCGATCTGCTCGCTCGAGGAGGCGGCCGAGCGCATCGGCTCGGTGATCGGCCTCATCTCCACGACCGCGTCGCAGACGAACCTCCTCGCGCTCAACGCCACAATCGAGGCCTCGCGCGCCGGCGATGCCGGCGAAGGCTTTGCGGCCGTCGATCCGAGGTCAAGGCGCTTGCCAACCAGACCTCGCGAGCAACAGAGGACATTTCCAAGCAGTTCGCCGCGCGATCCAGCACGCGACCAAGCACTCGGTCAAGGAGATATCATCGATCGCGGGCGCCATCGAGGCGCTCACCCGAAGTTGCCAGCACGATCGCGGCCGCGGTTGAGGAGCAGGGCGCCACCAACCCGCGAGATCGCCGGCAGCATGCGGACCACAGCCGGCAGCACGGCGCGCGCCAAAAGAAGCGGGCCGAAAATGGCCCGCTTCTGGCTGGCTTGTCTTGCCAAATTGCCGGTTATGCCTTCACCGTCTCGGGCTCCCAGATCTTCATCTTGTGGGTCTCCGGCATCAAGAACAGACTGAGCACGAAGCACACCGCCGGGACGGCAATCGGGTAGATCAAAGCATAGCCGAGACTGCCGGTCGCCTGGTACGCGGCCGTGGTGATGAACGGCACCAACCCGCCGCCCCAGCCGTTGCCGATGTGATACGGCACGGACACCGACGTGTAGCGGATCCGGGCGGGGAAATATTCAGCCAGGAACGCACCGATCGGCCCGTAGACCATTCCAACATAGCTGACGAGAATGGCGACGATGATGACGGCAACCGGATAGTTGCTGTTGTCCGGCTGCGTCACTGCTCCGAGCCATGTATAGAGCGGATAGTACGTGACCGCCGCGAGCAGAAAGCCTGCCAGAATCACCGGCTTGCGGCCGATGTGGTCGGAAAGCCATCCGAACAGGATAAGTGTCGGCGTTCCGATAATCAGCCCGGCTCCCACGATATAGGAGGTGGTCAGCGGGTCCACCTTGGTAACCTGCTGTAAAAAGTACAGCGCCCAGAACTGGCCGCTATACCAGACCACACCCTCTCCCAGGACCACGATGGTCGCGATCAGCACGAATTTGATATTGGCGCTGAGGAAGGCCTCCTTCCAGGGATTCTTAGTCGTCTGCCCCTTGGCCTTGATCTCCTCAAAAATCGGCGACTCCTGAAAGTGGACCCGAATGTAGTAGGCGATGAACATCAGCAGGAAGGAAAACAGGAACGGAACGCGCCATCCCCAGTCGTTGAAAACAGCCTCTCCGAAAAAGGTGCGCGCAGCGATAATAACGGCGAGCGACAGGACGATTCCGAGGGTGGGCGAGGTCTGCAGCCAGCCCGTATAGTAGCCGCGCCGTTCGTCCGATACGTGTTCGGCAACGTAGGTGATGGCGCCGCCGTATTGTCCCCCCAGGCAAAGCCCCTGGATCATCCGCAAACAGAAAAGAATGATCGCGGCGCTTAGGCCGATCTGGTCGAACGTTGGGATCAACCCGATCGCCCCGGTGCCCAGAGCCATGCCGCTGAGCGTAATGAGGAACGTAACTTTGCGGCCGATGCGGTCGCCCATCCAACCGAACAGGAATGCCCCCAGCGGACGGACTAAGAACCCAGCGGTGAACAGGGCGATTGTGCTGAGCAGGGCCGCGACGGGGTGGCTCTTCTCAAAAAATTTGACCGACAAGACCGCGGCTAAGCTGCCGAAAATATAGAAGTCATACCACTCGATGACATTTCCTCCCGCCGCTGCGGTGATCACGCGCCGAAAGTTCTTAGGAACACGAGCAGCCATATTGTCCTCCCTTCCGATTTCAAGACCTTTAGACCAAGGTCGAGCGACTCGAAACTGGCGCCGGACCGGGGACGACAAGCTCTCTTCGCCCGTCATTCCGGCGTCTGACGCCGATGTGCGCGCTCTGGTCGTTATGGCGTTTCCCTGTGCTTGCGTTGTTTGGGTGCCGCGGGCGCCGCTTCGCGAAATCCGAGACACACAAGTTGCGCGCATAGTTCCCTGGACACGATCGGTGCGCAACCAATCCTAACCCTTAGCAGGCGATCACGCCATTTAATGCGAATGTTACGCCGGCGCAAATCAAAAAGCACCAGTTATCTGAAGGGCTTGCGCTGTGCAGCATCCGGGTCGCCGGCGGGGCCCGGCTTGGCCGACAATTAAGATTACCGTCAGATCCGCCTGAGGCGATGACGTTCGATTTCCGCATTTCATCTAAAACCCGATCGGTTTCACCTGCTCGGCGGGTAGTGCTTCATGCGTTCCGCGCGCAGATCGAGTCTTGTCGTCGTCGGGTTGGCCGGCACCACACTGGGCACGGCACCCGCATCTTGCGCAGACAGCGGGCCGGTGATCGTGGTGCCCGGCGGGCTCGGGGCGCCGGTGCTGATCACTGCGTCGATGTCACCGGCGCGGTGATCGAGGGCGAGTTCGGCCTCTACAGGCCGCAGACGGTCGATCCGAGGGTCATTCCGGCGCCGGTTGATGTGGCGGCACGCCTCTTTCCGGGCAGCTACGACCCGCGAAAGCTATGGGGACGGCACCTTTTTCACCGCCTTCGGCCACCCGTGAAGTCGTGCCGCTCGCCGATCACCCGCTGCCGCTGTCGGCGCAGAGCTATCGCCGCTCCTGGTCGACCCACCTCCGAACAGGTGCCGGCCGACCTCGAGCCGCCCGCGCCGCCGCTGCTGGTGGCCCCGCAAATCTAGCCCGGCGGCCGCCCGCGACAATGACATACACCGCCACTGAATCTGCGCGGCCACGGCGGCCAAGGATCACCTGGGGGAGTGCAGCATTGCCCGCGCTGACTACGGCGAAGGCAAGCGCTTGCTCGCCACGTAGAGAGCAAGCGCCGCCGCGTTCGAGACATTGAGGCTCTTGATTTTGCCCGGCACGTCGAGCCGCGCGATCTCATTGCAGGTGGCGAGCGTGAGCTGCCGCAACCCCTTGCCCTCAGCGCCGAGCACCAGCGCGAGCGGGGCGCGGATCGTCGCAGCGGCAAAATCCTTCGCGCCGCTGCTGTCGAGGCCGATCACGTGGTAGTCGCGCTCCTTGAGCGAGGCGAGCGCGCGCGCGAGATTTTGCACGGTGACGAGCGGCACATATTCGAGCGCGCCGGAAGCCGCCTTGGCCAGCACTCCGGTCGCTTCCGGGCTGTGGCGTGCAGTGGTGACGATGGCGGCGACCGAAAAGGCTGCGGCCGAGCGGGCGATCGCCCCCACATTGTGCGGATCGGTGATCTGGTCGAGCAGAAGGACGATGCCTTCGGGAATGTCTTCTAGCGCGGGCGAGGGCAGGGGATCGGCCTCAACGAGAAGCCCCTGATGCAGCGCGTCGGGCGAGAGTCGCTCGGCGATCGTCTGCGGCCGCACCACCTCCGGCTCGACCCGCAGCGGTACGCGGTCCTCGGCGAGGCGATGGACGGCGTTCTCTGTGGCGAAGAGACGGAGGATGCGCCGCGCCGGGTTCTCCAGCGCCGCCTTGACCGGATGCCAGCCATAGAGGATGACCGGCCCATCGCGCGGCTCGCGCGCGGCCATCCGCGGCCCGGGCGCGCCGCGCTTACCTTGACCGGCTCGCCGCTTCCAATCGGGCTTCCACTCGCGCTTGGGCATGCCCGCTCTTCTCACGCAGGAGGCACGTTGGCAATCGCCGCTGCCGCCTGCGCGGGCGGATTCGACCATCGCATCAAGAGCGTAGCCGAGCCGTGCCCAGCGCGCACCGGCGCTATTGCCTAACCCATTGCGAATGTTTAGTTACGCGCGCGACGGGAGAGTGTCCCGAGCGGCAAAGGGGGCGGACTGTAAATTCAACAAATTCGGTCGCAGCTTCAATGCGCGTTCTGAAAAAAGCGCGAAATTCGACCCCAATCGCCCCAACAGCTTGCGGCTGGTTTCAGAATGGCAGCGCTCGATATGCCGCCCGGACTCAGAGCGGGCCGCTGGTAA
>Ga0126381_100006360_pt1 | contig 13050 bp, 11 predicted proteins | sample PanSoiMetPlot_28_FD_96465 | JGI IMG/M metagenome (GOLD analysis project Ga0126381, IMG submission 96465) | Tropical forest soil microbial communities from Panama - MetaG Plot_28 | ecosystem: Environmental > Terrestrial > Soil > Tropical forest > Bulk soil | place: Panama | collected 2016-02-17
AGTTGCGCCCAGCCAGGCGTTAGCGAATCGACGACGCGGCGCGCGATGTCGAGATGAGCCTCGGCATCGCCCCAATAAAGAGTTGCGCCGGTCGAGAAGAAATACCAGACCGCCGCGGTCATGACCGCGGCGGCGATCAGGAAGCAGGCGGCGACTGCCAGAATCGCCGATCTCCCGCGAGAACTGCGTTCAGAACGACGTGAAGTTACGGAATTCCTGGAAGCGGGCATCGATTTCACCGCGCGTCAGAATGCGGAACCGGTCGACGCCGAATTTCTCGCAGCAGAAGCTGCCCATCACCGAGCCGTAAATCACCGCACGGCGGATTTCGTTGTGATCGGCCCTGGGATCTTTCAGATCAATCCCTTGTCCCGCAAGGTAACCCATGAATCCGCCGGCGAAACAATCGCCCGCTCCGGTGGGATCGAAAACGTCTTCGAGCAGGTAGCCGGGAACCATGAAGTGCCCGTCGCGCCGCCAGAGGATCGCGCCGTATTCTCCGCGCTTGATGACCAGCGTGTTCGGTCCCATGCCGAGGATCTTCCCGGCGGCTTTCTTCAGGTTCGTTTCGCCGGAGAGCATACGGGCTTCGCTGTCATTGATCAGCAGGAAATCCCATTCGGCGATCGTTGCCAGGAGTTCCGAACGGAAATCGGCGATCCAGTAGTTCATCGTGTCGCCGCCCACGAGACGAAGCGACCCGTTCATCTGCGCCCGTACCGCGCGCTGGAGAGCCGGCTGAATGTTGCCGAGCAGCAGATACGGCGTTGATTTGTAAGATTCCGGCAGCTTGGGGTCGAAGTCGGCGAAGACGTTAAGGTCCGTGACGAGGGTCTCGCGGTCGTTCATGTCGGGCGAGTACTTACCAGCCCAGAAAAACGATTTGCCGGGGACGCGCTCGAGACCGGCGAGGTCGATTCCACGGGAGCGCAGCAGTTCGGTGTCTTCATCGGCGAAGTCATCGCCAACAACAGCGACGATCTTCGGGCTGGTGAAAAAGCTGGCCGACAGCGCGATGTAGGTGCATGCTCCGCCGAGCATGCGGTCTACCTTCCCGTGAGGGGTTTCGACGCCGTCATAGGCGACGGAACCGACTACAACCATTGACATTATTCGATTGTAGCTTTCAGCCCATTTTGGATGCCTGGTTTGGCCTGATCGCTGGGGCCGTCCATTTCGGCAGCCGCTTTTTTGCCCCGTTTGGCGTAAACGATTCCGGCGACCAGGAAAAGTCCCGCGACGACGCCGGCCCCGATCCTCGGCAGGTTGTCCGGCGGTTTGGGCGGCTCGTAAACCACACCGTGTTCGTTGGCCTGGGCGGGTTCCAATACGTATCGTCCGTGCTCCGGCGGGGCGAATGTCCGGGCAAATTCGTCGAGTTCCGGGGCGACGCGAGCTCCGCTCATCGGGTCACCATGGCCGCAGGCGATCACGGAGGGCTTCAGTGCGGCCAGAGCGATTACGGAGCTGCGCGCTTGGTCCCAGTCGTAAGTGAAAGGGCTTGGAGGACGGGAAACGCGCGGATGCTGAGTGACAACGCCGTACCATGAGTCCAGGTCCGCGGTTGCGAGCGCATCACCGGCCACGAGCGCGCCGTCGGACTCGCGCCAGAACGCGACATGTCCGGGCGCGTGACCCGGCGTGAAGATCCACATCCATCCCGGGAGCCCGGGGACGGTGCGGGTCTCGGGAAGGTCGCGCAGGACTTCGGAAAGATTTGCGGTTCTTGTGGGAAAGAAGCGGCTCAGAAACCCCACGGCGCCACCGACAGTCGGGTCTTTGGTGGGATAAGCGGAAACGCCGGTAAGGTACGGAAATTCGAGCGGGTGCGCGTGGACGGGACGGTCCCAATGGCGCGCCAACTGAAGCGCGGAGGCGGAGTGATCGAAATGACCGTGCGTCAGGACTATCGCGTCAGGCCTCGCGCCGGCGCCGAAGCGCGCTTCCGCGGCGGCAATGATTCGTTCGGCGTAACCCGGACCGCCAGTGTCAATCAGCGTCCACGATTCCCGGTTTCCTGCAAAGTAGATGTTGCCGACTCCCCGGAGAAAGGCCAGATCCGGCGCTATCTCGACTGGCTTGGTCATGATTTTATTGTGGGGGCGAGGCGGCGTCCGCCCAGTAAGCGCGGCGGAACCGAATGCGAAGATCGGCACGATTCGGAGCGGGATCGCCCGACATGGACACGTCGATGCGGCGCATCCCGCGAGCGTCCGAAGGCTGTGGAAAACTGAGGATGTATTGAGCGTGTACGTCTACGCCGAGGTTCTCTATAGCTTTTTCGACGCCATGCTCGCGCAGGAACATGTAATGTGCGCCGCCGGTCGCCTGAGTGAGCGCAATGGCGTGACTGGTTTTGCCCGCGCGTGAAAGCTCGGAGAAGACGTTGAAGTAATTGGGACCGATCGGCGCGGGGAGATCGTCCGGATTGGCAGTCTGAGCCTGCGCCTGCGCGGAGTACGTAGCTGCGAAGACCTCAACGCCCTCTCGTTCGACCGCTTCGATCGCCTCCTCGAGTTTGGCCCGACTGCCTCGGTCGCGCGCCTCGCAAATCAGAAGGAGAATGCGCCGGCCCTTGCGTTCTTTCATCGCGTCGGCCACGTCGACGACGGCGTCGAGCATGTGGGACTGCAGCGAATCTCCGGGCGCGAGGGATGCGATGGTCTTGCGAATCGCATCGGAATCAGAGGTGAAGTTGAGTCGCCAGGACAGTCTGTCATCGAATGTTAGGACCGCGGCTTCGCCGCGCCGCCCGATTACCAGCGGCTGAATCATGCTTCCGATTCGGTGAATGCGAGCCAGAGCCGGTTTTGAAATGGCGGAGGTCTCGATTGCGATGGCGAGGGATATGGGCGCCATGCCTGTACCGAAGGTATCGAGCGAGATCGCTCGTTCCTGGCCATCGTCGAGGACGGTGAAATCACGGAGTTTCAGGCCATCGACGTGCGTGCCTTTTTCGTTCGAAACCGTAACAGGGACCTGAACGACTCTCGACTCGCTGCGGAACGGAACTTCCTGGGCGGTGATGGCGACAGCAACCGTGACCAGCGCGAGGAGTTTCATTGCGCTCGCACCTGATCGACCACGGCGCGAACAGCTTCCACGACAGCGTCGGGCGCGTCGAGTTGCATCCAATGGCCGGAATTTGTGGTTACGATGTTGCGTCCGCGCGTGGAGAGCGCGGCATCGTGATCATGCTCCGGAATACGCTTGCCTGCCGACAGAACGATTACCGGAAGATCGCCGAGTGTGGCTTGCTCGTCGAGTTGCGCCGCACTTTCAGGAAGGCTTTCGAGGTTTTCGGCCATTGCCTCGAACGATCGGGCCTCGCTCCAGTGCTCGGCAATGGCGGGCCAGAACGCGCGTGGAAGCTTGCCGACCTCGGTCGCGAGGCGGGTGGCCACTGTGGCGCCGTTCCCCGCCGAAACGCGCGCCATCAGACGGGGAATGCGATTCGCGCCGCCAGCCAAAAGGCGCAGGCAAACGCGCACGATTCCCATTCGGGCCAACATCGCCCCGCGGCGCGACAGCAGGACGCCGCGTTCGAGCGTGCGCAGCCGTGCGGCGTTCGCATCCCGCCAGTCACTTCGGACTACCTGGTCGACCAGGACAAGGCCGGCGACGAGCGCCGGGAATTTCTGCTGAAACAGGCGGACGATCAGGCCACCGAAGGAATGTCCGACGAGAACATACGGCGGAACTTCACCGCTGTGCTCCAACATCGCGGCAAGAGATTGCGCGGCTTCCTTTGCTGTGGGTGCGCTCGCAGCTTCCGCGCTCCATCCGAATCCCGCGCGATCGTAGCTGACGACCCGCGTGAATTCCGCGACGCGCGGCTGGACGAGCGACCAACTGACCGAACTGGCCGCGATCCCCGCTTCCAGCACCACCGTGGGACTGCCCCGTCCTTCGGCCCAGACATGGAGGCCATCCACGATGCGGCCTGGCGCGGGAATCTTCATTCGTCGGTAACCATTACTTTACGACCGATTCGAAGACCCTGCGCTACCATGCCCTCTTGAACGACTATCTGATGTCTCTCATCCTCGGAGTTGTCGAGGGACTCACTGAGTTCCTTCCCGTCAGCTCTACGGCTCATCTGCGGATCACCCAGGCGCTGCTCGGTATCAATCTCGACGATGGTTACTGGAAGATGTTCTCGATCGTGATCCAGTTGGGCGCGATTCTCTGCCTGCCTATTTATTTCTGGCGCCGGATCGTGGCATTTTTTGAGACATTTCCCAAGGGAATGCATGGTGATCGGACTGTCTTGTCGCATCCACTGACGCTCACGGCGATCGCGTTCGTCTGTACCGCGGGACCGGCGTTCGTGCTCACGAAGGTGATCGGAAAGAACCTGGAGAACCTTTCGCTGATGGGCATCTCGTTCATCGTGGGCGGCATCGTGATGTGGGCGGTCGATGCGATCTACGGCGAGCGGAAGAAAGGCGCGGACGAGGCGGTCGCGGCCGAGGAGATCGAGGAGATGGGGATCGGGCGCGCCGTGTGGATCGGCCTTTGCCAGATTCTGGCGCCGGTTTTTCCGGGCACTTCACGTTCGATGGCCACGATCGCGGCGGGGCAGGTTGCGGGCCTCTCCCGCACTGCCGCGCTGGAGTTCTCGTTCCTGCTCTCGATACCGACGCTGGGTGTTTCGACGGTGTACGAGTTTCTGAAGTTCGTTCGCCCGTCGCATGGGGAAGCGGCAACTGCTCCGCACATCGAATCGCACGGCTACGCACTGCTGGCGATCGGGTTTATCGTCTCATTTTTTGTGGCGTGGGCCGTCGTCGCGTGGTTTATGCACTGGGTGCGCCGCCGCGGGTTCGTTCCGTTTGCGATCTACCGGATTGCGCTCGGAATCGGTGTGCTCGCGTGGGCGTTTAACCGGCCGCACTAACCGAGACTGCCGTGCTGAGCGCCTGATTCAGACGCTCTCGGATTTCAGCGGCGTGAGATCGGGCATCGCCGAACAGATAAGCGGAGTAGGTGACATAGGTCGCGGGGCCGCAAGCCTCGCAAAAGACCGCGAGAAGCGAATCATTGAGATCCGGAACGGACGCGACGAGATATCCGGGCGCAGGCTGCGCGATTTCCCTTGTCTCCCTGCCAAGCGCTTGGGAAGGCTTCGGAACGTGGGGCCAGGCGGAATCGCGAGGCGCCGGAACGCTGCCGAGCACCGTTACGTTTTCGCCGGGAACTCCGGGATGGCGCTCGAGTCCGTAGCGGAGGATCGCGAAAAAGGTCAGCCAGCCCCCGCGAGTGGATTCGAACTCGTCATCGAATGAGCTGTCGGCGGAGAATCCGGACTGCACGAGGCGAAGCGTGGTCGTGCCGCCCTCCCCCGAGATTATGAATTCGATGCGCTGGCCGCCGCCAGCGGTCTTCGTGAGCTTCTCGTTCGGCTGCCATTCGAGGATTTCGCTCGAACCCTTCATTTCCGGTGTCCAGCCGATATCGATCTTCCCGCCCACGCCCGGCTCAACTTCCGCGATGGGCGCTAACCATTTGACGAGCTCCGAAGGGACAGTCAGGGCGTCCCAGACTCTTTCTTTCGGGGCGTTGATTTCGACGCTCAATTCGTGTTTGCGATCGCTCATTTGGATGTGACCTCGTTTCGTTCGATTGCCGGATATCCGCCGAATACCACTTTGAATTTCCTGCCGCCGGGAGCCGCATCGTCGTGATAGCGGGCGATCAGGGCGGCGAACATTTGCGACATCTCCGAGGCGAAGGCTAGCCGGGTGGCGGGCGAGGCGAACCGCACTTCGGATTCGAGCGTGAGGGTGGTGAGCTTCTTTCCGGCTGCATCGGCGCGCACCCTTAGGTTCGCGAGATCCGCCACGATGCGGGCGGCGGTGAACGCGAGATACGCCGATGAGAACCGATCGGGGTCGAGTGAAGGCAGCATAGCGCCGAGGACTTCCGGGCTTACGAGGTACGACTCCGCTGTGGCCTGAAGCAGGCGCTCAATGCAATTGCCTTTGCGGCGTTCTCCAACGAGCGAGACGAGACTGACGCGCTCGAGTTCGCGGAGGTGATAGTTGGTCTGCTGACGGCTGAGGTCGAGGCGCCGGGCAATGCCGGCGGCCGAATCCGGCGTTCGGAGGTGAGAAAGGAGGCGAAGACGCTGCGGGTCCAGGAGGGCGGCGGCTTTTTCGGGTCCGCTGATGATCTCCAGTGGGACAGGCATGGCTGATTCTGCTCCGAAACATTAAATATGTCAAGACAAAAATTATTTTCGGTTCAGAATCGCGGCTACTGACGCGCGGCCCGCGTTCTAATCAGTAGCGACGACGATGAGTGTACGATCTTTAATCCTGATTTGTTGTTTGAGCGTGGTCTCGGCCCTTGCGCAGGACCCTCCTTCACGGGTGGCGCGGCTGAACTGGATCCAGGGAAATGTATCGTTTCAGCCAGCTGGGGTGGATGACTGGGCCGCGGCGACCATCAACTATCCCCTCACAACCGGGGATCACATTTACACCGATGCCGGCTCACGCACCGAAATGCACGTCGGGCCGAATGCTCTGCGGCTGAACGGCCAGAGTAATTTCGGATTCCTGAATCTGGATGACCGTACCGTGCAGGTCCGGTTCACCGAGGGTGCGCTCGAAATGCGGCTGCGGCGGCTGGATGACGGCGATCTTTACGAAGTCGACACACCACAGGGCGCGATTTCGCTTCTGAGAACCGGCGACTACCGGATCGATACCGACCCGGATCGAAACGCGACGATGGTGACAGTCTGGACCGGTGAGGTTGAGGTGACGGCGGGTGGGAACAGTTTCGCCGTGCATCCTCGCGAGACAGCATACTTCGGCAACGGCGGAGCGCCGGATGTGCGGTCCGCCAATCCGCCGGACGATTTCGATAACTTCGTGGCTTCGCGCAATGAAGGCGAGGACCGCATTCCGCCGCCAACGCATGTTCCTCCGACAATGGTGGGCTACCAGGACCTCGACGCATACGGCGCATGGCGGCAGGCGCCGGACTATGGGTGGGTCTGGGCTCCGCGAGTGGAGGCGGGATGGGTTCCCTACCAACGCGGGCACTGGGCGTGGGTTGAGCCTTGGGGCTGGACATGGATTGACGACGCGCCTTGGGGATTCGCGCCGTTCCACTACGGGCGTTGGGCGTTCGTGGGAACCGGTTGGGTGTGGGTTCCGGGCGCGGTAGTGGCGCGGCCCGTCTACGCGCCGGCGCTCGTTGCCTTCGTGGGAGGGCCGGGATTCAGCGTGAGTGTCGGATTCGGGGCCGGGACCGTGGCGTGGTTTCCGCTCGGACCGCGCGAGCCGTATTATCCGGCCTACCACGTTTCGCCCACCTACATTCAGCAGGTAAACATCACACACGTTACGAATATCAACGTGACGAATGTGAATGTGACGAATATCCGCTACGTGAATCAGCAGGTCCCCGGCGCGGTGATCGCGGCTCCGCAAACTGCATTCGTCGGCGCGCGGCCGCTGGCGGGCATCGCTCGACCATTGAATCGGGCCGAGATCGCGCAGGTTCAAGTGGTCGGGGCTGCGCCTTCTGTCGTGCCCGTGAGGGAAAGCGTACTGGCCGGAGGCCGGATGGCGGTCGCTCGCCCTTCGCAAGCCGTCATGACGCGCGCGGTGGCGGTGAAGGCGACGCCTCCTCCTCCGCCGGTGAGTTTTCAGGCCAAGCAGGAGATGCTGAGGGCGAATGCGGGGCGTCCGCTGGATGCGCAGCAGATTAATGAGGCGCGGAGGCAGGATCCTCGCGCAGTGATGAGCCGTGCGCCGATCCGGACCGCGTCTGGTCCGATTGCTCCGATACCCGCGGCAGCTCCGCAGAACCGCCTGGATTCGCGGCCGCCTTCGGCGAGGCCTCTCAGCGCACCCGCGCCAGAGAATCGTCCGATACCGGCAGTCGCGAGGCCGGCGTCTGAACCGCGCCCAGCTCCGGAGTCGCGATCTGCGGCGGCACCGCGCAGCGCTCCGGAGGCGCGTCCGGCTGCAGAGGTGAGAGAACGGCCTGCTCCTGCCGCGCGCGAAGATCGGCCGAGGCCCAAGCGCGATCAGCGCGAAGAGAAGGATAAAGACAAGAAGTAGCCGTCAATAACGGCTGCGATGAAAGAGGCTTCGCATCGAAGCCGTGGATTGCGCCGAGCCCGACATCAGGTTGTATGGAAATTTGGCAGGCCTGAGCATCTCGTTGTAGATCTCGTCGGCGAGATTAGCGTTTACGCCGAGTCCGGCGAGATACTGCAGCCGGAGATTGCGGTCGCGATTGATCTGCGCGCCCCGGATCCATTCGCGAAGGTCGGATGCCTGGGCCGCGTAGGTCGAAAGCAGATCGAGCGCGGTGGGGAAGCCGGCATCACGCAGGGATTGACGGACGGCCATGTAGTCGGGACGGTCCAGCTTGCTCTGCATGGTCTCAGGGTCGATCCGGAGCGGTTCGACCTGGCCCATCAGCACGAGATCATAGCCCGAGCCATCGGTGTTGACGTTGCCCCACACGGTTCCATTGGGGAAAGCCTCGAAGAAGGTCGCGATTTCAGTGCGCGCCGCTTCGATGCTCGTCTCATAAAGCGGAACCCATTGCGTCACGAACCCGCCGGGATTCAGGTGGCGCTTGCACAGATCAAAGTACTCGGTGGTGTAGAGGGAGGCCATGCCTTTGACCCACGGATGAATCGGATCTGAGGTGATGATGTCGTATTTATCCGGGCTGGTGAGGACGAAGTGACGCGCATCGTCGTATGTGATTTTCGTGCGCGGATCATGCAGGACGTGGTGATTCTCGGGTCCGAAGTACTTGTCCGACTGCGGCGGAATCGCGGGCTCGATTTCGCAGATGCTGATGTGCTGCACCTCGGGATGAACGACGAACGTGCCAGCGGTGACGCCCGCGCCAAAGCCGACGATGAGGACCGAGCGGGGGTTCTTGCTCATCAGCGCGGGAAGGTGGCCCAGCATGCGCTGCAGGCTCATGTCCTGCGGCTCGGTGGACGCCTCGACCTTGCCGCTCACATGGAAGTAAACGGTACCGCCCTCCCAACGTGACCAGACCGCGGATGAGTTCATGCCCTCCGCTTCGTGGAGGAGTTCCCAGTTGCCGGTGGTGACGGGCAGTCTGCGGCCGAATCCGATCAGCTTCCACGGGACCGCCGGAATGATCCAGGCGAGAAGACCCGCGAGCACGACGGCCCCGGCGAGTTTCAGAGTGGATTTTTCCAGCGCGCCATCCAGCACCGCGATGCCTGCGATAGCCGAGAAGGCGATGAGCAACTGCTGGGAGCCGAGTGTCCCGAAAACGGGAATGAACAGCAGACTGAACAGGAGGGAGCCAAGAATCGCTCCCACGGTATTCGCGCCGTAGATCCCGCCCACCAGGCGCGCGGGATCACCAGTCTCCTGGGCGATGCTTGCGAGCGCGAGCGGGAAACTTGCGCCCCAAAGAATTGAGGCAGGGAGGACGGAGATGATGCACCGGAGGATGTCGCCCTGAAAATCCTTCCAGGGACCGGCGACGGAGTTCACGTTGCCGGACCAGTAGGGGAGGTAATCGGACAGCGCGAACGCTGCCCATGCGACCGTAACGCAGGCGAGTACCTGACTCACGCCGAGCCAGAAGCGTGGATTGCCCCTACGATGCGCGATATCGGAGCCGGCCCAGCTACCGAGGCCAAGCCCGGTCAGGAAAACGCCGAGAATGATCGAGAACGTGTAAACCGTTGGGCCGAGAATGAGCGAGAGGATTCGCGTCCAGACGACCTCGGCGCCCAGAGCGCACAAACCCGAAAGAGCGATTGCGAAATATACCGAGCGCAGGCCGGGCGTCTGATTGGGTTCGACGGGGTGAGTTTCTGCTTCGGTCGAAGTTCCGCGGCCAAGCGCCAGGGAGACCAGCGCGACAGCGATGTTCAGGGTCGCCGCGACAAAGCTCGCGACCGTCATGTCATGCAGGCGAAGCAGATAGAATCCGGCCGCGAAGCAGCCCACCACGCCGCCCACGATGTTCGCGCCGTAGAGATAGCCCCAATGAGCCGCTGCGCCCGCGCTGCTTTTGACCCACCGGGAAATCGCCGGAAGGGTCGCTCCCATCAACAGAGTAGGCGGGAGCAGGCAGATGATGCAGGCGAAGCCGCGCAGAAGCATGTTGGGCAGACCGTGCGCGACACCCGAGGTATAGAAGCGCTCCACCATCGGGAGTCCAAAAAGGACCAGAATGCCGAAAACCGCGGTACCGGCTTCGAGCGCCGCGTAAACCTTTAATGGATGTTTGGAGGCGTCAATCGCGCGCGCGAAGAGCACGCTGCCCAGGCACATGCCTCCCATCCAGGTGCCCAGCAACACGGCAAGGGAAACAGCGGAGGAGCCGATCACAAGCTGGAGCAACTGGAGCCAGACGATTTCGTAAATGAGAGCGGCTGTCCCGCTGGCGGCAAAAAGTATTAATAGGACAGGAAGGTAATTCCTGGGAGAGTTGGACGATTCCACAGTGAATCCACGAGGATAACAATGTGGCCTCGCGAGGGCCGCTCAGGCGGGCTTCAAGGCCTGTCGGACGGCCTGTACTACGCGCGCGGCATGCAGCGGGGTCGTAATCACGTCAAAGCCGCCGCGCTCGATGACTTCGAGCCAAAAGCGATCGTCGTTCTCAGGCGACGCGAGGATGAGACAGGCCCCGGGCGACTGGGCGGCCAACGTCGTCAGCGCATCGCGCCACCCGGACGGCCTTACGTCGCGAGCGCACAGGATGATGTCCGCGGGATGATGCTGCAGGATTTCGACAGCGGAGCCGCAGTGCGACGCGAGGCGCAGCGACCAGCCTTCGTGCGAGGCAATCGCCGTCAGGCTGACACGGTCCTCGGGATTCGGCAGCACCGCGAGAATTCGTACGCGGTCGCGCGGGTCGGAGCCGATGATTTTGCGCAGCCAGTTCACCGCAAATTGCCGGATTGATACTGGAGGAACGAATTTCGCGCCTCGAAATCGAACTTCGCGCCGGCGTTGGCGATCTGCGCGGACGTGTAGTTCAGTTGCGCCTGGCTCAACTCCACGATTGAGCCAAGCCCGAGATCATAGCGGCCCTGCGCTAAATCGAGCGCGCGCCTCGCCTGATCCATGAGTTGGGCCGTCAGGTCCACCTGTTGATATGCGGTACGGGCGTCAAGCCACGCGGTGCGCACATCGCGATCAATTCGGTTCTGCAGGTCTTCGACATTCTTCTGGGCCGCGGCGAGGCGCATCTCGGCTTCAGTGCGGCGAGCTTTAAAAAGTCCGCCGTTGAAGATGGGAATGTTCACGTTGACGCCCGCGGCGCCGTACGTTCCAGGAATCGCCGACTCTCCGGCCGGAACAGCGCCTGCTGTGCCGATCGCGCTCACGGTGGGGTATGACAATGCCCTTTCCGCCTGAACGGTGCGCTCGGCGGCGTTCACCTGCAGCCGGAGTTGGGCGAGTTCGGGCCGGTTCTGCGTGGCCTGCTGGATGTAGTTGTCCGCCGTGGCTTCCACCGCCGCGGGCATCGACGGTTCGGTGAGGAGGAAGTCCTGCTGTGCGGGCGTGCCGAGAGCGGTCGCAAGCTGCGCCTTTGCGGCCTGGACATCGCTCTCGGCTTCAGCCAACTGAATCTTGGCCTGGGCGAGATTGACATTCGCGAAGCTGACGTCGAGATCCGATTTCAGCCGGTTGCGGGCAAGCTCCGAAACCTGATCCGAAACAAGCTGGCGCGCCCGAACCGTCTCGTTCGCGACGGTGAGGACGGATTGAGCGCGCAGGACGGCGAAATACGCGCGGTCGGTTTCCAGCACGATATTCGCGTCGACCGTCTGAGTGACCTGATCCTCCGCCTGAGCGTGGTATGTGGCGGCCTGAGTGAGATCGCGCGTGCGGCCGAAATCCGTGATGAGTTGGGTTACGGTTATGCCCGTGCCGATACGGCTGTACACAACAGGATTGTTCAGCGCGCCGGCGGCGAGGCGTGAACCGCTGTCGGCGCCCACGCCGGTGACACTGCCGAAGACTGTGGGGGCCAGGGCGGACCGGACTTCAACGGGCCCTTGCGCGGCGGCGCGAGCGTTAAACTGCTGCGCGGTGAGCGCGGGATTATTCTGAATCGCCAGCTTCTCCGCTTCGGGAAGGGTGAGGTTGAGCGGCGCCTGACCGAAGGCTGTGCCGCATAAAACGATCGCAACCGGAAACAGTCGCCTACGCATGCTTTCGATACACGAGGTAATAGGCGGCGGGGACCAGGAACACCGTGAGCATCACGGATACGCTGAGGCCGCCGAGAATAGCGCGCGCAAGCGGCGCGTAAGATTCGCTGCCTGCGCCGAGCTTGAGAGCCATCGGTAAGAGACCGATGATCGTTGCTAGTGAAGTCATGAGTACGGGGCGAAGACGCACGCGGCACGCGGCTGCCACGGCGTCTTTAATGTTCATTCCCTCGGCTCTGAGATGCCGCGTGAATTCGACGATCAGAATGCTGTTTGAGACTGCGATGCCCACGAGCATCACGACTCCCATCAGCGACATGACGTTGAGAGTGGTGCCGGTGAGCCAAAGGACCAGGATGACTCCCGCGATACCCGGAGGTACGGCGATGAGGATGATGAACGGATCGATGAACGAGCGGAACTGCGCGACGAGGATCAGATAGAGCAGAACCACTGAGAGGCAGAGGCCGAGCGAGAAGCTGCGGAAGGAGTCGCGCATTCCCTGCACCATGCCGCGCAGAGTCACAGACAGGCCTTCGGGAACCTGAGTCCGGGCGATGATGCGATCGATGGAATTCGCGAGGCGGGCCAGGTCTTCGCCCAGGGGGCGCACGTAAATATCCGTGGTGCGGCGCAGTTGGTAATGATCTACTTCCGTGGGGGAGGCGATTTGCCGAACCTGGCTGATCATGTCGAGCCGCGTGGGCTCGGATTTGTCGGGTCCGCGAAGGGGAATCGACTTCAGCTCGCTCAAAGTCCGGACCTGGTTTTCGGGGTACTGAACGGTGAGCATGTAGTCGTTGCCGGTCTTCGGATCGATCCAGAAACTGGGCGCGATCATCTGGTTGGAAGTG
>Ga0126381_100006363_pt1 | contig 13049 bp, 20 predicted proteins | sample PanSoiMetPlot_28_FD_96465 | JGI IMG/M metagenome (GOLD analysis project Ga0126381, IMG submission 96465) | Tropical forest soil microbial communities from Panama - MetaG Plot_28 | ecosystem: Environmental > Terrestrial > Soil > Tropical forest > Bulk soil | place: Panama | collected 2016-02-17
GCCTGCAGAGCTTGATGTCGAGAGGATCGAGGCAAGCTTCAAGCACGGCGTGCTCGCGGTGACGCTGCCGAAGAAGCCCGCGGCGCAGAAGCCGGAGAAGAAGATCGACGTCAAGGCTGCTGCCTAGTCTGGTCAAGAGGCCCGGTTGAGCGCTATCCGGATGGCGGAGGGCGGGCGAGAAGAACTGCGGCCGGTCAGTCACCGCCGGCCCGACTGTTGTGAACGCGGCAAGCCGGCCACACTTCAGCTTCGCCAATGAGATTCGGTGACAACTCTCTGTGTCCTATTATTGCGTTCTCTGTGTCCTATTATTGCGTGTTGCAAGCACTTCTTCATCGCAGAGGACTAAGTGAAGCGGCCCGGCGGAAATTCCCTGATCTTGCGTGGTCTCCTGTAAGGTTTCTGACGGATCGCCAGCGCGTGAAAGGCAGCTAGGCGGAAAAAGAAGACAGGGACCGGAGACCAAACAGATGTTCATTGCCATGAACCGGTTTCGCGTGAAAAAGGTTCAGAGGACGCATTTGAAAAAGTATGGCTCGGACGCGATTCGTATCTCGATCGTATTCCAGGTTTTTTGGAGTTTCATCTGCTCAGGGGGCCGGAGGCGGAAGACCATACGCTCTATTCCTCCCATACCGTGTGGGTAAGCAAGCGGGCCTTCGAGGCGTGGACCAAATCGGGAGAATTCCGGGCCGCGCATGCGCGTGCCGGTAACGAGACAACTGGACCGCTCTATCTGGAGCATCCGAAATTTGAAGGCTTCGAAGTACGCCAGACCATCACTCGAAAGGCAGCGAGCGCGTGAGTGGGAATGGGCGTGTTCGCAATCCACGAGTCATTTTGAACGAATACATCTCGACAAGCCGCCAGCTAGTCGGACGTTCAAGGGAGAAAAACCGGGCGACCTCCCGGTTATCAATTTGAAAACCGCCGAGGCACTCAGCTTAATGCTGCCGCAAGTGCTGCTCGCCCTCGCCAACGAGCTGATCGAATAGGGGCGCAATCCAAAAAGTCACGCCGCCTTGCACCCTAGGCCCGCCCAGTCGGGCTCAAAAATCTAAAGTGCAAAAAATTAATATCAGCGGGCACAGCTCATTAGGCGATTAGGGACTGAGGAGCAGATTATGGTGGACAAGCCGGAAGATAGCGCCCTCAAGCTTCTTTCCTCACGTAAAACGCTCGTCATGGCAACGGCGGATAAAAATGGAGCGCCGAGTGTGAGTTATGCGCCGTTTGTACGCCGCGCGCCGCCGCTGTATGTGTACACTAGTTCCCTTTCGCGCCACACAAGAAATATGATGGAAACGGCGAAGGCTAGCGTCATGTTCATCGAAGATGAAGCGCGGACGAGAAACTTTTTTGCGCGAAAGCGATTCACCTGCCAGTGCAGGGCTGAGTCAGTGGGAAGAGAAACTACAGAGTGGCGCACTGCAATGTCGCTCTTCAGAAAGAAATACGGGAGAGTATTCGACATGATACGCCCACTACCGGATTTTATATTGTTTCGCCTCATTCCAGACGGCGGACTCTATGTCCGCGGATTTGGCCAAGCATTCGAGGTCAGTCCCGATATGAAGAATTCAAAACATGTGACCGGTGACAGCAAGTGGACGTAAACTAATGCGGGCGCTGGCAGGGCATTGCGAATCCGAACTCTCAAGCTTTGTGATCATGACACCAGGGCGGCTATAATGACGCGATGACCAGCCAGAATGCACCCGCTAACGCCAAGCGACTTCTCAAAGCTCTAATCGATAGAGGGAATCCCGTTGCACCTGAGGGTAGGATTAGTCAGGTAGCGGCGCACACGGGATTAAACGAGGGCGAAATCCGTGCCGCGATTAAGTACGCTAAGGCGCAGGGGTGGCTCGAGGACGCCAAATTCGGCCACACCAGGGGCTGGCTTTCGATCACACCTGGCGGTAAAGCCGCAGTTAGTGATTAGGGGCACCCATCTCAGCCTTCACACACACCCTTGAACTCTTATCCTCGCACGGTTCGCCTCCGGCCACGAGAGCAGTGTGATAGACGCGATCAATCTAAACTTCATTGGACGGCAATAAGGGAGGGCGTCTGATGCCAGACTTGCAGGGAACGAGTAGCCAGCAGCACAAAGAACAAGCCGGGCCCGCTGGATTGGGGGTTCGTGGCCTTTGTCATCATTATCACCGCCATCGCTTTGACGCTTACGTTGATTCAAATCTACCTTCAAAATCCTAAGTGATCCGCCGTCAAGCGGTAGACCGGGCGGCGCGAAGCGGCGGACGGGCATAAGTTCGGGTCTTTTTATTAGTCCCTTGGCGTATGCTTTCGGTCGTCGAGCTTGGGCAACATTCGCTGCCAAGCAACCCCGGCTCGAACACAAGGGCAAAGCCGCTGGCACGCAACCCCGCTGGCGGCTTTGCTGGGGGTTATAGAAAAAAGCCCGGCGCGCTACGCGGAGCTTTGAACGGCGGCAGCTACGCTCACACACAAGGCTGTCGCTATCCGAGCAAATAAACATTCCGAGAATGTGTTTTGTTCCCCTATTGAAAGAGCAAAACGATGCGAGCGTCTATGTCGAGCGGCAGACCGATTTGTCGGGTCGATAGCGGAAACGCAGTGAGGCAGTGGCCCGCCGAGCCGGGGATCGTTTGCGCTCCCCGTCCCCCATAGACCGTCCTCGGCTCAAAAAAGATACCGCCCCCAATCCTCCTCCGCTTTGCGCGTCACCGCCGTTGCGTCGGCATGAACCGCGCCGTTTGTCTCCGTTCCGGTGCGGCGCAGGGGCGTCAAACAACTGATCCTAGTAAGCGGGTTTGTTTGCAAAGCCTCCACGTACCCATCCGATACCAACACCGAGGATAAGAACGGCTAATGGAGGGTAAAATGCCCATGCGAGCCACGGCGCAATTTTCCACCAGTAGCGATACCACCGTTGCTGCCAAAACAGATCGGTGAGGTATGTTTGGTCCGCTTTTGTAAGCTCGGCGGGGAAGTAGAGTTTACTCAAATCTGAAAATTCGATACTAACCGTCTTTCCGTCCGTAACCGTTTTATCAAATCCTTCGCGGTATTTTTCCCCTATTGGCGCAAACTCGTCGGGAAAGCGTCCCTGTCCCGGTGGATAGGCAATGTCATACAGCGGTTTTGACCAATCTGTGTTCCACGTCATTGCCTTTGATTGGATTACGTATTGGTAATCGCCGCGAAACGGTGCCGGTTCATTGAAAGCTGCGAACGCAAAATAACTAACGCCAAAAAGCCAAAGCGTCGCCACGGACAACCACGCTCGAAAAAGACCGACTTTCCAGTTCATCGCTTCGAGACTTCCCCCGTTGGCCTACTCCCCCAATCCTCCTCCGCGGACCGCTTTACCGCTGGCGCACTCGGATTTTTGACCTTAATCCAATGCGGCGACCGAGCCCGGCGATAGATCGAGCTAGGCGCCTCGATACAAAACCGAGCTTGCACGTCTCGCGGAATGTTCTCGCTTATACGAGGCGCTCGACCAATCCTTCGGCTCATAGTCAGCCCAGCCCCAGAACGAAACAAAAAATTTAAGCCTCTCTCCTGAGCTTGCGTAGGCGCTTTTATAAGCGGCCTCCGACCAATCCTTCGGTTCATAGTCAGCCCAGCCCCAGAACAAAGCAAAAAAGTTAGCCATTGCCGTTCCTCCCGCAGAACTCACTTTAATAGACGCGGCACCCGTCCAACTGCAAGACCAACCGCAGCACGATCTCTAATTTACGACCGCGCACATATAAATTCCAAAAGGTTCTAATGGTCGCTTTGGCGGATCGCCACCGCCCCCAAAGCGGACATGAGCAGCGGCATTGCTAATGTCGCATAGTGCGAGCCCTGGTGGACTAAACTGCCGCCCGCTAAGCGCATGGGGCGCGCGCTATTTGTCTTTGGGCGGCTGGCCTGCTCGCCAAGCAAGGAATGCCGCCTCTGCTTGCTCACGAAGTTCGGCCTTGCTTAGTCTACGGCGAACTTTCGCGGATGGACTGACAAGCGGTGTCTTGCCTTTAATATCTTCGACGCCCTGCCGATGCATACGTTCGCGATTGCTTATTCGGGACCAATTAACACGACCGGCCATAACGCATCCCTTTAACAATGTGACGCATGAGCAAGCGGCTACCTAGCCGATTAAACTAAAAGTCGCTCCCCTGCGAGAAGCGTACGATTTGTTTTGTTGGAACGTATTTTGGATTTCTAGTTCCGGGCGTAGTGATCACACCGACCGGCACACTTTCCAGCCCCGCTGCTATAGCCGCGCGCATACGAGCACAGAATGCGTGATCCATGTCAAAGTGACTGGCGTACGCTGCGTGCGTGTAGGTTTCGTCGTCGTCGCCCATTGGTACGCGGGCACAAAAACAAAAAAGGGCCCCTGACGGTTCGTACCTAGGGGCCCAGCCCCAAGAGAGAAGAACAGTGCTTGTCGCGCTAGGCGGCCAGCACCACAAAAGCGTTGTTTCTATTTGCGGCCATTTTGTGTGAAATCAGAGGAAGCTTTTTGACATTTCCTCCCGCCCGCTGTGCGTCAGGATCCCCGAATGCCCCCAACCCCATGTGCTTGGGCAAACGGCAGCCACCGAACGGTTTGATGCTCAGAACGAGGCGAGGGGAGCCTTAGTGCTGTCCATCGTAGGCGTGACGGCAATCATGATGTTGAGAGTTTGGTTTTTCTGATCTTGTACTGAGAGCCACTTCAAAAACGTTTGATCGGTCGGTCGTGAGATCGTCGAGCAAGGGCCACAAACTTGGCCTAGTTCGCACCAAGGTTTCGCTAATCACACAAATATCCGTAAGTCGATGGTGGGGCAATGCGCGGCTTCGGCAACGGCGCCTTCGATCCTCAACAGTCGTGCTTTTAGAAACGGCTTTCGACGAAGCCTGGCTGACGCTCAAGCCGGTCGGCAATAACACCGTAAAGCCCGATGAGCTAGCTCGCGCTGTGTTGCACCTGGCGATGGAAGGCGAGCGCGATCCCATTCGATTGTCCGGCGGAGTGCTCGAGGGACTACTACCCGCCACCACCCGGCGAGAGGCGAGCTGATAGTGGCGTCATGGAACTCGCTTACGCGCCCACGCACTGAACCCGATAATGCACAGAAATAGAGCCGCGAACACAGCGGCATTCAACGCTGTATCAATCATGCTTCCCTCCACTGAAAGCAGATTGCCTCTTGCGGTAACGATTTGTTGTAGCGAAATATTCCCGGTGATTTTTTTCGGCCGTCAGAAGCGCACTAGCTGACGTCCCTTAGAGGGGGTGAAGCGGACATCGCACAATTGTCCGAGGATGTCCGCTAATGACCCAAAGCGGACATCGGCCCCTCCAATTTGGTCAACAGTTCTGAGTTCCTGCGGAGAGTGAGGTTCAGACAATCTAAGCGATTCTCAACTCTTCCGTTTCTCAATCTTCCGATTTGTGAAATGCAGGAGACGAGCTATTGGGCTGCGCATCCTTGGAATGTCATGAGCGAGCAACGCAAGTCCAACTGGCAGCATCCAAATACCTACTAGCGGGAGCGGGAGGAAACCTAGCACGCCGCAACCAATGAGTGCGACACCAGTCGGCACCCGCACCCATTTTACACGCTCGCCACGAAGCCAGTTCACATTACGGCCAACCCAAGTAGGGATGTGATCCTGGAAGCGATCCACTTCCTCGTGGAAATCGGGAATGCCCATCATGCTCGTTTTAGCGCCATGCATTCGATTCGTTCCTATGATCGTCAGCCATCTAATCTGTCTCGCTTGGCACAGTGAGGACCCCGCCGATTACGCCCCCTTCTTGCATCTTAGCTTGAAGCTCTTCCGCTTCCTCGTCCATTCCCATCCAACGGAGTTTGCGGATGAGACGAACAATCTCTACAGGTGGGCGCCGATACTCTTGTTCCACATTGATTTTCCGACCCTGCAAGCAGTTACTCACTTTGTCCCTCCCTCGTCTTGACGTCATCAAGAATCAGCTCCGCGCTGCCGCTATTTTTTCTACGCGAAAGGTATTTGGCGGAGCAGTAATGCGCGTCCAACCGCGAAGATCGGAGCACCAGCTTCTGCCCCTCGGGCGCGAACTGATGCACATTTTCGGCGCCCGCATCGGTGTCGCCAGCGCAACTGGCAGCGCGCATGTTTCTGGATCCGATGTTCCGCCTCAGCCAAGCCCGTTCAGCTTACTGTTTTAGCGAATCCGATCCAGCCACATTAGATGAACTGGTTTGGTCGTTAGGCATTGATCTTGTTCCTTATCTGTTGGCCCCATCCGACCGCTCACCAACAACCATTCTAACATACTTTTTGACGACGAGGGTGGAACCTATGGCCCACTGAGCCCCTTCGCGATCTAGTCACGGCTGGAACTGGCGCTAAACTGATTGGTTATTAGGAATCGCTACGGCGGCAAGTAATTGAGACGTTTTGGCAGAGAAAATGGAAAAATCTCAGACGAATTTTGCCCAGGTCGGCGGATTAAGCGTTGCCAAGTCGCTGCAGGCATTTGTCGAAGACGAGGCGTTGCCAGGTACCGGCATTTCTAATGCAACATTCTGGAATGGCTTAGCTGTTCTGGTGCGAGATTTCGGGGAGCATAATCGCCAACTACTCGAGACTCGTGATAAGCTCCAGGCGAACATCGATGGCTACCACAAGGGCCAGTCGGGCCAGCCGCTGAACCTTGCTGACTACGAAAGTTTCCTTCGCCGAACGGGTTATCTTTTGCCACAGATTGAGGACTTCACCGTTCGCACCGGCAATGTGGATGAAGAGATCGCGCACATTGCAGGGCCACAGTTGGTTGTGCCCCTCTCAAATGCCCGCTACGCGCTCAACGCTGCGAACGCGCGCTGGGGCAGCCTCTACGATGCTTTTTACGGCTCTGACGCGATTCCAGAGGATGAGGGTGCCACGCGTGCGGACTCATACAATCCCGTTCGCGGTGCGCGAGTCATTAAGCGCGTTCGCGCATTGCTCGATGATGCCACCCCTCTCGCACAAGGCAGCCATCACGATGCTCTCGCCTATTCGGTTAGAGGCGGTGCTTTAGTTGTTCGCCTAAGCGACGGTGCCTGCACCGGTCTTGCGCGGGCATCACAGTTCGTTGGTTATTGCGGCGAAGCCGCCGCGCCTTCCGCGCTGCTGTTGCGCAACAATAATCTTCACATCGAAATCAAGATCGATCGCGCCAGTTTGGTGGGACGTGATGATCCGGCCGGGGTCAGCGACATCGTGCTCGAAGCGGCTGTAACCACCATCATGGATCTCGAGGATAGCGTCGCGGCGGTAGACGCCGAGGACAAGGTAGCCCTCTATCGTAACTGGCTCGGCTTGATGAAAGGCACACTCACCGCAAGTTTTGAGAAGGGCGGAAAGACCATCCAACGTCGGCTCAACCCTGACAAAGCTTTCGTAAGGCCCGATGGCGGCGGCGAGCTACGGCTGCCCGGTCGGAGCCTGATGCTGATCCGCAATGTCGGTCATCACATGTACACAGATGCTGTCCTCGACCCCTCCCGTCGAGAGATCCCGGAAGGCATCTTGGACACAGCCCTGACAGCACTGATTGCGTTGCGTGATCTCTCCGGTGGGCAGGCTCCTCGCAACAGCCGAACCGGCTCGATTTATATCGTCAAGCCAAAGATGCACGGACCGGACGAGGTAGCGTTCGCCAACCAGGTCTTTGGGCGCGTCGAGGACATACTGGGTCTGCCCCGCTGTACGCTCAAAATGGGCATCATGGACGAAGAGCGGCGTACGTCTGTTAATCTCAAGCACTGCATACGCGCCGCCGCCGATCGTGTTGTGTTCATCAACACCGGCTTTCTTGATCGTACCGGTGACGAGATTCACACGTCCATGGAAGCCGGCCCGATGGTTCGTAAGAACGAGATGAAGAATACAACGTGGATCAAAGCATACGAGGATTCTAACGTCGATATCGGTCTGGCCTGCGGGCTTCCCGGCCGCGCCCAAATCGGCAAGGGCATGTGGGCGGCGCCGGATAAAATGGCAGATATGCTGGAGCAGAAGATCGGACACCCTATAGCGGGCGCAAATACTGCATGGGTCCCCTCACCAACAGCTGGCACGTTGCACGCACTGCATTATCACCAAATCGATGTTGCGGCGCGTCAGTGCGAGCTCAAGGGTCGGTCCCCGCCGTTGCTTTCAGCTCTTCTCACCGTTCCTCTGGCGCGTTCTAATTTTTCACCGGAAGCAGTCCAGCAGGAACTCGACAATAACTGCCAGGGCATTCTCGGGTATGTGGTGCGTTGGATCGATCAGGGAATAGGCTGCTCAAAGGTACTCGATATTCATGATGTCGCGCTGATGGAAGATCGCGCCACATTGCGCATATCGAGCCAACACATTGCTAACTGGTTACGTCATGGCATTGTCAATGAAGAGCAGGTACACAGAACGTTACGGCGCATGGCCAAAGTAGTAGATCGGCAGAATATGGCCGATCCGGCTTACCGACCTATGGCGCCCAATTCCGGCGGGGTAGCCTTTCAAGCTGCCAGCGACTTGATTTTCACGGGGCGTTCGCAACCGAATGGATACACAGAGTGGATTTTGCATCGGCGCCGGCGCGAGGCGAAGCGGATGACATCTTGATCGTAGAATGAAACGGCCATTCGCTCAGGGGTCGTATGCGGTGGAGAATGGCGTTGTGAAAGTGAAAATGCCTTTCGGCGAAAAAGCTGACTCAAAGAGCCCATTTAACTCCGACTGGGTAGCAAGGCGCGTGTTGGAGGAGTTGGCTACCGAACCTATTTAACTGATAATCACACCGCGTCGCTGATCGATCGGTACATCGAGACCTTCTTTCCGCTGATTGATACGATGCGTTGTCCTAAGCCGCGGGGCAGCCATGAGACGGCACGATTTCAGCCGTGCGTAGGAATGCCCTATTGGCCGCGATGGCAACTCTTCTAACCGAAGGCGCAAGTTGCTTAAGCACATGGAGCCATTTTTTGCGGCAATCGCAGGTTCGAAACTGCATGGATTGGGCAAGTAAGCGTCGTGCTTGCCCAGTGCATTTATGGAGGCTTATGGCCTAGGGAGGAACAAACAAATGGCAGAGTCTCAAAAGATTGTCGGCACCGACGCTATCACCGCACTTATCGCGGCTATACTCGCACTAGTTAATGCGCTCGACAAAAAAGGCGCGCTTTCATTCGAAGAATATCGCGATGCGATTTTGAGCATGTATCGAGAAATGCCGCACGAAGATGCCAGCGGAGACCCGGGTCTCATATTCGATGGCATCCTGACTCAGCTCGAACGCGCGATAAGGAATCGCAAGAAACAAACGTAAACACGCGGACCAAGGTGATTACATATGACTTGGAAAATCAAAATTAAGGGCGAAAAATACATCGCCGAAGTACTTTCCGATGATCTCAGCAGCGCCATTTTCAAAGCGGATCAATGGCGGAGCCAACCGGCGGAGGTTTGGATCGAGGACGTAAACGGTAACAAGGTAGAGAATGCTACGCTGACTAAGCCCGGATGACCAAATCCGCTGATCCGATTATGGCTTTTGCAGTAGTTCTGGCAACCTCGCGATATTCACCGCAATCTGTCGCGTGATTACGCCGTCTCTTTCTCGATCCCCAGCCAGCCGGTGTGAGCGTCCCGAAACATGTTCCGCAGATCGACGATCACCGGATCAGGGCGATATTGCAATAGGGTATTAAAAGCGTCGTCAATTATCTCGAAGTGGATTTTGCTCAGTTCGTGTTTTTCCACGGCGATTACTCCTGACAAAGCCGCATCGGTCATGCAGTCACCCAACAGTAACGCGATCAAGTCCCGCGCAACAGCTCCGGCAGTTTAGTCACGTTCGCCGCAATCCTTCGCGCCTCATCTTTGCTCAGCAACTTGGCGGCCGAGCGCCGCCCCGGCTCATCGTCAGAATAGACGTAAGCAAGCGCCTGCCCGTTATGGTCGCGGGCGGTCAACTTAGCGCTCTGGCTCAGGGACGCGTTCCCATCCGCTGTCCGTTCTTACCAAGCGCTCACCTTTTACCCAGCGCTCGCCTATGGGGTCGATAATAATCGATTCGGCAGTGCCAATTTTATCGGCGTCGGCAACAGCGGCCTTTCTGGCATCGTCTACTGTATTAAAGTCGCCTGTGGGCGCAGCAAGCAAAGGCGGCATACCGCCTGGGGCGGACGGTTTAGCAAAATAGCTGATCCTAAATTTCATGCCAGCAAGATAAAGCGGCAATGGCCGATCAGCAACGGCAAGTCCAGCGCTTGAGACACCGCCTGTCGGTCGACCATGGCGGTGGGAATCGGCGGGCGGGCAGTCACCAATCTTCCTCTGCTAATTTGATCGAGATCAATGCGACTGCCGCTGGCAATCGTTCACATGAACGGACAACAAAAAGGAAGGACTGTCTCGATGTCATATTTCCAACCGAGGACTGGCGCGCAGAGCAAAGAACAAGCCGGAGCATCTGATTGGGGATTTGTGGCCTTTGTCATCGTTATAACCGCGCTCGCTTTCGCGCTTACCTTGATTCAAATCTACCTTCAAAATCCCAAGTGATCCGCCGTCAAGGCACCTGTCCAATCGCAACGCGAACACTGCCTCGTTAATGTCGCCCCGGCACGGATCGGGCCGGCGTGGCGTGGTCTTTAGACGCTGGCTTAATACGTAGGCGACCTTCAGCCCGCGACCTGCAACCGCGCTGATGGCTTTTGCGTGCCATCCGATTACCTTTCCTTAAAGAAGAGGGCCGCTTGCAGCGGCCCTAAGTTCGGGAACTCCGGCGAAACAACCGGAGCGCTTCGGGAGAAACGTCCAAACCCCGAAGCACCTTAATGAAACAGGGAGAACCCGCCCCAGACTTTGATCTGCGTCAAACTTCCATGAGGCTTTGCAACTGCAATACCAACCGCAACGCGGTCACCGCTCTAAATTACGACCGTGCACATACAAATTCCAAAAGGTCCGAATTGTCGCTTTGGCGGATCGCCACCGGCCCCACCGCAAAAACCGCAACATGCGGTAATGCGCCAGCATTTTGCGCAACAGGCGCATCCCATCTTGCTCCCGCTATCGCCCCCAATCCTCCTCGGCCTCGCGTTTTACCGTTGGCGCTTTCGGATTTTTGACCTTCACCCATGCGGTAAGCGATGCAGCACGGTGATGCCCCGGCGAGCAGACGGAAGCGGTCAAACTAAGCGCTCTGGCTCAGGAACGTGTTCCAATCCGTTGTCGTTTTACCAAGCGCTCACCTTTACCCAGCGCTCGCCTATGGGATCGATAATGACGGAATCGGCAGGGCCAATTTTATCGGCGTCGGCAACCGCGGCCCTTCTGGCATCGTCTACCATTTTAAAGTCACCTGTGGGCGCAGCAAAGCAAAGGCGGAGTAACGCCTGGGCCGGGACGATTTGGCAAAATAGCTGGCCCTAAATTTCATGCCAGCAAGATAAAGCGGCAACCGTCGATCAGCAACGACAAGTCAAGTGCGGACACCTGTCAGAACTACTGGCACGGTTCGATGATCCCCAATCCGGGGCGGGTACGCTCGCGCAACGACATGCGTGCTAGTCGAGTCGGCGCTCAGCGCGCACCGGCTCGTGTGGCCCCGGACTTCGATCTGAGGCAAGCGGTCGAGCGGTCCGAGGCCACTGGCGCGGTTCAGTTCATCGGTCCGAACCGGCCAATTTCACAACACAGCTATTCTTTCGCCGTCCCTGAGTCCGTTAGAGCACGCAATAACTCACAGCTTGCCGATATTGGCGGCGATCCGTCGCTCCTCATCCTCACTGAGCAAATTTCGCCGCCGATCTCCGCCCCGGCTCATTTTCAAAGTACACATACGCGAGGCCTGTTCGTGATCAAACAGAATTGTTGCAGTGCATGACGCCGCTTTTGGCACAAGCGGGCACTATCGCTGTCCTAAATGACGTCTGCTTTCGGAGGTAAATCGGACATCGCGCAAACCGCCGTGAATGTCCGCTTCTGACCCAACTGAGAGATAAGCGGCTCGTTTTTGCTGCAATGCGCGTCGCAGTACTCGCTCGAAGATTGTGATAGACTTAACAGGCGCGGTCCTCGGCCGCGCAGGCGAAAAAGCGGAGACAAACCATGGAGGCACGGTAGCCCGCATGACGCTCAGCGAGTACGATAGCAAGGAAGCCCTGCGGGCTGCCGCCGATTGGCTCGTAGCATCGGAACTTCCCGGCAGCGCCGCGGCTCGTGAAGGGATTGCAGATACGATTCCACTAGTCATGATGGGGATGGTCGAACCCGACGATTTGGATGGCTTGGCGGCGATCGTCGAGGAGCGCGGGCGAGCGGCGCACGATGCTGCTACGCCGCAGGACGTGCAGCGCGCCCAACTTAAGGAAGCAGTAAAGGCCGCGTTCGATTACGTGCGTTCGCTTCGGCTCGATGCCGCGCGATGAAGCGAGCTGAACGGCCGCGCTATCCATTACGAAGCGCTGCCGCAACCAAGCTGCGGCGCGCTGTGCTCGTCGAGGCAACGGACCCGCAGTCTGGAAACCATACAAAGGGTCAGGGGGCCGCATTTTCTTTGAACCTCATTTCCGTTCGTTCGGCTTGGATTTCCGCAGCGCATTCGGCCGCCAATGCGTGATCTCGCGCTGGGCATAGATGTCGGTACCTCGGGCGTCCGCGCCGCGGCGGTAGGCGCCGATGGGTGCCGCGCCGGGTTCGCAGTGGCCACAATGCCTGGACCTCTTGATGAAAACGGGCTGGTAACGCAGCACCCGGCCGTCTGGTGGAGAGCGACGCGCCGCGTCCTACAAAATCTTGCGCAACAGATCAATCTCAGGCGGATCGGCGCAATCGCGGTTGATGGGACTTCGGGCACCGTTCTGGGCATCGATGCAAACGGGCAACCCATCGAGCCGGCGCAAATGTACAATAGCCGAGCTCGCGCGGAGATTGTTCGCTCGATTGCAGCGGTTGCTCCGCCGGAGTCGGCCGCCCACGGCGCCACCTCAGCGCTCGCGCGCGCCATCGCCATGCAGACCCAACCAGGGGTGATCCGGTTGATCCAACAGGCCGAC
>Ga0126381_100006364_pt1 | contig 13049 bp, 5 predicted proteins | sample PanSoiMetPlot_28_FD_96465 | JGI IMG/M metagenome (GOLD analysis project Ga0126381, IMG submission 96465) | Tropical forest soil microbial communities from Panama - MetaG Plot_28 | ecosystem: Environmental > Terrestrial > Soil > Tropical forest > Bulk soil | place: Panama | collected 2016-02-17
CGATCAGCACCGACGTGCCGCCGTTGACCAGGGCGCCGAACAGCTCGAGCGAGAACGCGTCCCACGGCGTCGGCGCCGCCAGCGGCATGACCGTGTCCTGAGTGAACTCCGCGAACGTGCCCCGCTGGAACAGCCGGGCGATGGCCCGGTGCGGGCTGATCACACCCTTGGGCCTGCCGGTGGTCCCCGAGGTGAAGAACACGCAGCAGGGGTCGGCGCCGCGCACGGGAACCGGCCGGAAGCTGGCCGGCGCGTCCTGCCTGGCGCGAGGCGGTTCGGTGATCACCACCGGCGCGGCCAGCTGGCCGGTCACATCGGCGCGGCGGGGCGCGGGCCAGGCCGGGTCGAGCAACGCGTACCCGCAGCCGGCCTTGAGCACGGCGAGCAGCGCGACGACGAGGTCCACGCCGCGGGGCAGCACGATCGGCACGAGGCTGCCGGGCATGAGGCCGGCGCCGGCCAGGTCCGCGGCCCAGGCGTTCGCGAGCTGGTCGAGTTCCCGGTAACTGACGGTCCTGCCCTCGCAGACCAGGGCCGGCCGGTCCGGCCGGGCGGACGCGAGGAGGGCGATGGTCTGGTGGAGACCCTGGTCCGGTGACGACCACCGCGCACCAGTGGTCCAAGCCGAGTCGGGCTGCACTGTAGCGCTCCATTCGCACGGCGAGACTAGCGCCATCGTCGCGAAGGGGACTGCGGATTTACGATAGGTTGTCACGGTCGGCCGCAGGCCGGCAACGCATCGCCGAGGTTGCCTGGTCGTCCGGGGCCATGTAGGACTCCGACCGAAGGGCCATCACATTGGCGCGCGATCGCTCGCTTGATGTCGCCGTCACCGGAGTGTCAGCCCGCTTTCCCGGTAGCCCTGACCTGGATGGCTGGTGGTCGGCGCTGCTGGCGGGCCGGGTGCTCACGTCGCGGTACCGGCGGGACGAGCTGCTGGCGGCGGGCGTTCCGCCGCGGCTGGCCGACGACCCCGCCTACGTGCCCGTCCGCGGGCACCTCGACCGGGCCGAGCACTTCGACAACCAGTTGTTCCGCATCAGCCCGCGGGAAGCGGAGCTGATGGATCCGCAGCACCGGCTGATGCTCGAGATGGCCTGGGCCGCGCTGGAGGACGCCGCGATGGCGCCGGGCGCGGTGCCGCTGAGGACCGGCGTGTTCGCCTCCGCGACCGGCAGCGGGTACCTGCGGGCCGTACTCGCGCACAGCCCGCTCGACCCGGCGACGCTCGACGACCTGATCCACGGCACCGAGCCGGACTTCATGGCCAGCCGGATCTCCTACAAGCTGGGCCTGACCGGTCCCGCGCTCGCCATCCAGACCGCGTGCTCATCCTCGCTGGTCGCGGTCCATTTCGCGGTGCAGTCGCTGCTCAACGGCGACTGCGAGCAGGCCCTGGTGGTGGCGGCCGGCCTGGACTTCCCGCAGGCCGGGTACCTGTCCCTGCCTGGCGCAGTGCAGTCCCCGTCGGGCCGGTGCCTGCCGTTCACGCAGGACGCGGACGGCGTGGTGGCCGGTTCCGGCGTCGCGTGCGTGGTGCTGCGCCCGCTGGCCGACGCGCTAGCGGACGGCCCGGAGCCGTACGGCGTCATCCTCGGTACGGCGGTCAACAACGACGGCGCGGCGAAGATCGGCTACTACGCGACCTCCGCGCCGGGCCAGGAAGCGGCGATCAGCGCGGCGCTGCGGGTCGCGGACGTCGACGCCGGGTCCATCGGCTACCTCGAGTCACACGGGACCGGCACGAGGATCGGCGACCCGATCGAATGGACGGCCGCGTCGGCGGCCCTGAGCCGGGCGGGGGCGCGTCCCGGTCAGGTCGCGGTCGGCGCGCTGAAGGCCAGCATCGGGCATCTCGACGCCGCGGCCGGCCTGGCCGCCCTCATCAAGGCTCTCTGGGTGCTGAGGACCGGGGTGATCCCGCCGGTCGCCGGGTTCACGCGCCTCAACCCGCTGCTGGAGAGCGAGGGTTCGCCGCTGTACATCCCGGCCGGGCCGGCACCGTGGCCCGCCGGGCAGCCGCGGCGGGCCGGCGTCAGCGCCTTCGGGATCGGCGGCACGAACGCGCACGCCATCGTGGAGGCCTCACCCGTCGTGGAAACCTCGCCCGTCGTGGCGGCGAGCGCCGGCGAGCCGCGGGACCGGCTCATCGTGCTCTCGGCGGCCGATCCCGGTGCCCTGCGGCGAGCCGCGTCGCGCCTGGCCTGCTGGCTGCGGGAGACCGATCCCGACCTCGGCGACGTGGCGTTCACGCTGGCCCGCGGGCGGGTGACGCTGACGCACCGCCTGGCCGTCACCGGGCGCACCACGGCGCAAGCCGCAGGCCAGCTCGAGCAAGCCGCCGGCCAGCTCGCGGACGCCGCGGCCGGCGAGGCCCGCCAGCGGCCCGCGGTCTACCTGTTTCCAGGCCAGGGATCGCAGTATCCGGGCATGGCGCGACCGTATCTCGACTCGCTGCCCGGCTTCCGCGACGCCCTGGACCGCTGCCTTGATCACCTTGACCGCATCGACGGGCAGGCCGGCGCCCGGGTGCGCGGCGCGTTGCTGGACGAAGACTTCCCGGCCAGCGAGGTGAATGAGACAGAACTAGCCCAGCCGGCCTTGTTCGCGCTCGGCTACGCCGTCGCGGCGGGACTCGCCGAGGCCGGGGTGCGTCCCGCGGCCGTCGTCGGTCACAGCGCGGGCGAGATCGCCGCGGCGACCGTCGCGGGCGTACTGGATCTCGCCGACGCGGCCGCGTTCATCACGGTCCGCGGCCAGGCCATGGCCGCGTGCGCGCCCGGCGCGATGCTCGCGCTGGGCTGCGACGCGGAACGCGCCAGGCAGATGCTGGCCGGCTCCGGCACCGGGCTGGAAGTCGCCGCGGTCAACGGGCCCGACAGCTGCGTGGTCAGCGGGCGAGCGGAGGACATCGAGTCGTTCCGCCTGGGGATCGGTGACGCCCTGTTCACCCGGCGGCTGCGGTCCACCCGCGCCTTCCACTCTCGTCTCATCGACCCCGCGATCCCGCGGCTGGCGCGGGCGCTGTCGGCGGTGGTCCCGAGGCCGCCGACGGTGCCGATCGGCATGAACGTGTCCGGGGAGATCGTTCCGGCCGGCGCGGACGTGCCGGCCGGCGTGTTCGCCGAGCAGGCGCGGCGGCCGGTGCTGTTCGGGGACGCGATCGCCGCGATCGCGGGCGTCATGCCGGACGCGGTGGCGGTCGAGGTCGGCCCGGGCCGCGCGCTGTCCGCGATGGCCGAAGCCGCGGGCCTGGCCGCCGTCTCGCTCGGCGGCGCCCGCGGCAGCGTGCGGGACGACGCGGTGCTGGCGTCGCTGGGCACGCTGTGGACGCTCGGCCAGCCGGTCGCGGTCGGCCGGCTGTGCGGCCCGGCCCGGCGTCTGCACCTGCCCGCCTACCCGTTCGCCGGCCCGCGCTGGATAGCCCCCCAGATCACCGCCCCGGTCGGGGCGGACGCCGAGCCCGCGCCGGCCCGAGAGACCGTGCCGGCCGAAGAGCCCGCCATACCGGATCCGCGGACCGGGATGCGGGTCATCTGGTCGGACCTGCTCGGTTACCCCGACCTCACGGACGGGTCTGACTTCTTCGACCTCGGCGGCGACTCGCTGCTGTTCACCCGGCTCGCCCGGCGGGTCAGCAACGAGTTCAGGATCGAGGTACCGGTCCGCGCCATGCTAGCGGCCAGGACGCTAGGCAAGCAGCGGGCGATCGTCGAGCAGCTCGTGGCCGCCAGGAACGCCTAGCTTCCCGTCGGCGGTCCTGCGCACGGCCCGGATGCCGGGAATCAGCATGGCGGCCAGGAAGCCGGGCACGCCGAGCAACAGGGCGCCGCAGATCAGCGTGACGTGGTCGCCGAACCTCGAGGCGGCCGGGCCGACGAGGGCGAAGCCGACCGGCATGACCGCCAGCGAGATCAGCCAGTCATAGGAATCGACCCGGGACCGTATCTCGTCCGGGATGAGCTGCTGCATGGTCGAGGTCCAGACCGTATTGAGGAACACCAGGCCCAGGCCGCCGATGCCCGCCGCGATCGCGATGGCCCAGGTCGGCAGCGGGGGCGCCAGGGCCAGGACGGGCAACGAGGTGAGGAGCAGCGCGAGGTTGGCGGCCACGAGCGGCCGGCGCGGTTTGACCCGCATGGCCACGATGCCGCCGGCCACCGAGCCCACCGCCCAGCCCGCGGCGATCACCCCCCAGGCCGAGGCGCCGCCGAGCCTCCTGGTCGCGATGACAGGCCCGAGCACCCACAGCACGGGAATGGCGAAATTCCACAGCGCGTGGGCGATGAGCGTCAGCCAGTACCAGGGCCTGATCGCCATCTCGTGCCAGCCGGTCACCAGCTCTGACCACATCGAGGTGCGGTCGGGCACGGTCCGTGGCGGGAGCGGCAGCCGGACCAGGGAGACGGCGCTGACCAGAAAGGATATGGAGTCGATAGCGAATATGAGCCCGGGTCCGAAGGCGGCGATCAGCACGCCGGCCACCGCTGGCCCGCCGATCTGGAAGAAGTCCACGGAGAACGTCATCAAGCCGTTGGCCGACTGCAGGTGTTCGGCGGGAACGGTCTCCGGCACCAATCCCGTGGAGGCCGGCCCGAAGAATGCCTGAGCGGCGCCGTAGATCGCGGCGCCCGCGCCCAGCTGCCACACGTGCGCGTGGCCGGTGAGCAGCAGGACGGCCAGCGCCGCCTGCACCCCGCCGCGGATCACGTCCGCCCCCAGCATGACGAACTGCCGCCGCAAGCGGTCCCCCCAGACGCCGCCGATGGGGATGAGGACCACCCTGGTCACGGTCTGGATGGCGGCGACATAGCCGATGTCCGAGGCCGTGCCGCCGATCCGCAAGATCGCGAATACCGAGGCGATCTGGGTAAGGGCGTCACCGGCCGACGAAACGCTCTGGCCGACCCACAGCAGCCGGAAGGCCCGCCGGGCGAGCGGGGCGAGGGAATCGCCGACCTGGGCACGCAATGAATGGCTTGGCTTCGTTCCTTCGATTGCCACTGGCTGCTCTCCCTATTGGAAGCCGCTAAATCACCGGGCTCCCTGTAGGGTGACACGAATCCCGCGCGGACGTAAAGTCGTCAGGGTTAACGGCACCTGAATCCAGATAGCGAGCACGGAAATGCCCGAAAGCGCAGCATGCCGATATCATCGCCTTACCAGTTATTCGCTGGATCGGCACTGGCTGGAGCCAGTCGAAGACGCTGAGGTACTCCAGGACTTCCTGCCGCTTGACGAAGATTGCTGCCCCGTCCCGGTAAAGACCTATCCGGCGGAGCTGCCGCGCGTTCTGCTGCCCGCCCGGCTTCGCGCCGACGGCTCGTGCGCCGCGGACGTGCTCAGCGGTCGCGACGCGACCCGGCCTGGTACGGCCTCCCTTGACCTGGCCGGGCTCTCCTGGCTGCTGTACTGGTCCGCGGGAGTGCTGCGCGAACGGCGTGCGCGTACCGGCCAGCGGACCTGGCGCCGCGCCGCCGGGTCCGCCGGCAACCGGCAGCCCATCGAGGTGTATGTGCAGGCGAGCGGCGTGCCGGGCCTGCCGGATGGAGTCTGGCACTACGGTCCTGCGGCCCATGAGCTGGTCCGGGTGGGACCCGCGGCGGCCGACGGCGTCGCGATCATCTTGACCGGGACCCCATGGCGGACGGCGTGGCGGTACGCCGAGCGCGGCTACCGGCACCTGTGGTGGGACGCGGGCTCGCTCGTGGCGCACCTGGATCTGCTGGCCCGTGCCGCCGGGCTCCGGGCCCGGCTGTCCCTGACCTTTCCCGACGCGGACATCGCGTCGGCGGTGGGGGCCGACGAGCGCCTCGAGCTTCCGCTGGCGGTGATGGAGATCGGCGGCCAGCGTGCCTGGCGCCGGCCGCTCGCCGCCGCGGTCCCTGGGGATCTCGGAACGGACGGGCCGGATTTCCCGCTTGTCCGCCGCACGCACGAGGCCAGCCGTCTCGGAGCGTGGGCGGCGGCGGACGCCGGCCAGGGGAGTGACGGCCAGGGGAGTGACGGCCAGGGGAGTGACGCTGCCTCGGCCGGGCCGGCCGGCTTGCTGACCGGCGTGCCCTCGTCCGCGCTCGATGAGCTGATCAGCCGTCGCGCGACCACCCGGAGCTTCGCTGGCAAGGCGGTGCCGTCCACCGCGATGACGTGGCCGCTGGCCGTGGCCACGCGGGCGCTCGACTGGGACGGGGACGGCATCCGCCCGGTGTTCCGGGTCTTCGCGCACCGGGTGGAGGGCCTCGATCCCGGCTGCTACGAGGTCGGCGGCGGCCAGGTGGAACAGGTACGCGCCGCGGACATGGTCGCTGACGCGGTCACCAGCTGCCTGAATCAGAAGCCCGCCGGTGACTGCGCGTATCTCGCCTTGCTCTGCGCGTCGCTGGATACTTCACTGCGGCGCCATGGCCAGAGAGGCTATCGCTACCTGCAGCTATTCGCCGGAGTGGTGGCGGGCCGGCTTCAGCTGGCGGCCGCCGCCGCGGGCTTGCGCTCCACCCCGCTCACCGTGTGCGACGAGGCCGCGGCGAGCTTCACCCCGCCAGGCATGATCCCGCTGATAGCGGTGGCCATCGGCGCGCCGTCTCGCTAGCCACAAGCTGGGGTCCCGGGCCACCGCTCGTCCCGCCCGGGCCACCGCTCGTCCCCGGCCAGCCGCTCACCTGGTTAGTCGACGACTGTCGACCCAACCACTTCACCTCCCGTCCGTCACTTTGCCTCCGAAGTGGTTCGAAAATGTCCTGTTTACCCGGGAAGGTGCAACCACTTGGGCGGCAACGTGGTTCTATGCATCGGAATTCTAGGTATACAAGGAACCCTTTTCCGGCAGCGGGGACGGCATCCGCGCCGGCCGTCGAGCGCGTGAAGACCAGAACTGCGGGCCTTACCGGCCAGTAGGCGTCATCGCGTCACGAGGTGGGTCAGCGTCTCGCCGAGCGCCCCGAGGAAGTCGTAGACGCCGGCCTTGGGGAAACGCTCGGGATCAAATTCGCAGTCCAGCAGGCAATTGCCCTCGTCGCGCAGGATCGCGGCCAGCTGGAACGCTTCCACATCACCGGGGAACGGCCCTTCCTCGGCGCAGTCAGGCGGAATCTCGCCCACGTCCTCCGGGATGAAGTTCAGGAGCACCTGCGGCGCCGGATAGCCGGTCGCGGGGGGCGCCGCGGGAGGACATACCTCGAGCACGTATTCCCACGGTGTGGTCTGGAATTCGAGGGATTCCAGCCAGCCGGATGTGGCGGCCTCGAGGGCCGCCGCGGGGTCGGAAAGGGAACTGCCGTTCACCCGGACCGGGCCTATATCAGAGAAAAGTCCGAGAGTATCGATAAAGTCGGGGATGCGGCCATTTATGTTTACCCGGTAGGTAATGTCATTCACGCTCGCCGCATCCCCTATCGCGGCGGTGACGGCGGCCAGGAACAGCAGGAACGGCGACGACCTTCGCTGCCCGGCCCCGGCGCGCAGCATGGCCTTCGTCACCGGCAGCTCGGTGTGGATCAGGAACGAGGTTCCGCTGAGCTGCCCCGGCCGCCAGAACGGAAGGACGGTGCCCCGGTCGGGCGGGGTGCCGTCGAGGTAGCGGCGCCAGAACTCGCCGGCCGCGGTCTGCGTCCCGTTCGCGGTCATCGGGAACATCTCGCGCTGGATCGTGACCCAGTCGCGGAACGGACGGGGCGCCAGGTCGGCGGCGCCCGTCAGGCCGTCGCGGAAGACGAGCAGGCTCCTGGCGTCGCTGATCAGGTGGGCGAACGACGCGCACATGCTCCGGGTCGGCCGGCCGGAGGGGCCGGGGTGGCTGATCACCGCCGCCTCCCAGAGCGGGCGGCCCTCGCCGAGCTCGAACGTGCGGAACGACATCTGCGAGGTGATCTCCCTGACCTCTTCTGGACTGCCGGCCCGCTGGATGGAGAATGGCAGGTCTACGGCGTCCGAATAGGTGGCGTAACCGCCGTCGGCGAAGGAGAGCTCGGTCACCCGCAGGACGTCGTCCCGGCGGACAAGTTCGCAGAGCCGGTCGCGCACCTGATCCGTGGTCATCTCATCGGGAAGCTCGAAAAGCGTGCCGACGTTCGTTATGCGCTCACCGAGCTCCATCCAGCGCCCGATACCTGCCTGTTGCCACGAGAGTGGGTACCGACCGCCCGAACTCGACATAGTTTAACAACTCTCTGTCGTAATAGTCATAATGCAGACCCATCGACTGCGGGAAACCGCAGTTCGCGGCATTCAAATTAGGGACAGGCTATGGAGCGCGCGGCGCGGCTGTCAACGCCGGATAGGCGGCGTCGCGCCCTCGTGCCCAGGCGCCGGCTTGACGGGTGCGCCGGCTGTGGCCCGCCTGTCCGCTGAACGTTCACCCTCATGATCGCGGTCGGCGCTCCCCGTGCGTCTGTGGTCACCCGGCGATGGTCATGCTAAGGTTTTCACACGAAAATGGTCGCTCGATGATGCAATAAATCGACCGTATATTAACTGTGGCCAATCCAGGCAGGATCGCATTGACGTCAAGCAGCGGGTGATCGATTTCACCTTTCTTGAATCAGACTTGCTCTACAAGGTGGTGCCGGCTGATGCAAAGCCCTCTCCTTACGGAAAGAATCGAGGCGTGTGCTCGCACTTCACCCGCCGCGATCGCGGTGGTAGATGCTGATGGCTGCCTTAATTACGGGGAATTGATCGAGCAGGCCGATCGCGTGGCCTCATTTCTGCTGGCGGAAGGCGTCAGGCCCGGGGACCTGGTCGGAGTGAGCATCGACCGGTCAGCCGCGCTCATCACCGCCACGCTGGGCGTGCTCCGGGCCGGCTGCGCGTACCTGCCGCTGGATCCCGAATACCCCTCGGCGCGGCTGCGGTTTATGCTTGAAGACTCCGGCGCGACCGCTCTCGTCGCGCGGCCGGAGGTGCTCACCGGCCTGGCTGCCGAGGGCGTGATGCGCATCGACCTGGCCGAGGCGCTGCGGACGCCGGCCACCGGGTCAGCGCTGCCCGGCATCGCCGCGCACGATCTTGCCTACGTCATCTACACGTCGGGGTCCACCGGGCGGCCCAAGGGCGTCGGCATCGAGCACGGGAATGTCGGGCGGCTGTTCGGCACCGTCCGCGAGCACATCCCGTTCGACGAGCGCGACATCTGGTCGTGGTTCCACTCCTCGTCGTTCGATTTCTCTGTCTGGGAGATCTGGGGGGCGCTGGCCTCGGGCGGCCGGGTCGTCGTCGTGAGCGTGACCGACGCTCGCGACCCCGCCGCGTTCTTCAGGATTCTCTGCGACCACGGGGTCACGATGCTCAGCCAGACCCCGTCGGCGTTCCTGCGGCTGCTGCCCATGCTTCGCGCTGACCGTCAGTCGTGTGCGGTCAGCACGGTGGTCCTGGGCGGAGAGGCGGTCAGCATCGCGGCGTTCGACGAGATCCTCAGCGGCGCTACTGATGGCTGGCCCGCCGTCTACAACCTCTACGGGATCACCGAGACCACGGTGCACGCGACGGTCAAGGAACTGACGCGCCTGGACCTGCTCGCGGGTGTGCGCAGCCCGATCGGCGTGCCGCTCAGCGACCTCCAGTTCACGGTGCTGGACGCGGATCAGCGCCCGGTGCCCGCTGGGTCGGAGGGAGAACTGTGGATCGCCGGGGCCGGAGTGGCCCGCGGGTACATGGGGCGGCCGGAACTGACCGCGGAGCGTTTCGTGTCCGGCGTGCTGCCCGGCGCGCCGCGGGCGCGATGGTACCGCACCGGCGACCTGGTGCGGCAGCTCGATTCCGGCGAGTTCGAGTACATCGGGCGGGCGGACCGGCAGGTCAAGCTCCGGGGCTTCCGCATCGAACTGGGCGAGATAGAGGCCGCGCTCGTCGCGCATCCGGGCCTGTCCGCGGCCGCGGTCGAGATGCTGGAGGACTCCGCGCAGCCCGGCAGCCAGCTCACCGCGTTCCTCGTGACCGCCAGCCCAGACGACCTCACCTCCGATGAGGTCCGCCAGTGGCTCGCTGGCCGGCTCCCCGACTACATGATCCCAACGTCGTTCGTGCTTCTTGACGCTATACCCCTGACGCACAACGGGAAGGTCGACCGCGCCGCCCTGCGTACCGCCGTGGGAACCCCGGTCCGGCGCCACGCCCAGATAGTGGCGCCGCGGACCGCGGCCGAGCAGAAGCTCCAGTCCCTCTGGGCCGACGTCCTCGGCTCGCCGGCCGTCAGCAGGGATGACAACTTCTTCGGCACCGGAGGCGATTCGCTGCTCGCCTTGCGGCTGGTCGCGGCGTGCAAGGCCGAGGGCATGAAGGTCACCATGAGGGACCTTTTCCAGCACCCGACCCTGGCCGGGCTAGCCACCCTCGTAGCGGCGGGAGACGGCGCGGCCGAGCCGGAGCAGGCGAGCCCGCCGGAGCAGGCGAGCCCGGTCATGCCGGAATACCCGGTGCCGGCCGGCGCCGATTATCTCGAAGCGCTGATCCCCGCCTCCCGGATGCAATGCGGCGTGCTGTTCGAATCGGAGCTTTCGGCCGACGCGGGCACCTACCACGTGGTATCCGCGACTCAGCTGTCCGGCCTGCCCGGCGTCGGCCGCCCGGACGTCGTCGCCGCGCTGGAACAGGTGACCGCTCAGAACGCGGCGCTGCGCACCGGCTTCGACCTGGCCGGTTTCGACGTGCCGATGCAGCTCGTGCATCGCCGCCTCGACGTGCGGCTCGACTACGCCGACCTCACCACCTGCACCGGCGAGCAGCGGGACGAGCGGATCAGCGAGATATTCGAGACCGAGCAGGCGAACAGCTTCGACCAGGGCGACTTCCCGCTCTGGCGCGTCTGGTGCCTCAAGACGTCGCCGGACACGCTCTACGTCATGCTGACGCACCACCACGCCATACTCGACGGCTGGAGCGTGGCCACCTTCTTCGACATGCTCGGCGCCGCGTTGACGGGACGGCCCTATGTGACGGCGCCGAGGCGCATCAACGAGGAGGCCGCGCGGCTTGAGACGTCGGCGCTGAGCTCGGGCGCCGACGAGCGCTTCTGGCGCGCTCAGGCGCGGGCCTGGATGCCGCTGCCGGCCACCCGGGGAGCGGCCTGCTCGCCGGCGTCCGCGCGAGCCGTGATCGACGGCGGGTTCCGCGGCAGGATCGCGGTCGCGGCGGCGGCCTGGGGCTGTGCGCCCAAGCACATCTACCTGGCCGCTCACCTCCGCGCGCTGGCGAAGTTCGCTCAGTGGGACGATTACGCCGCCACCGCCCTGGTCCTCAACACCAGGCCGGAAGAGGCGGACGCGCACCGAGCCCTCGGGATGTTCCTGAACATCGTCCCGGTCGCGGTCGGCGGCCTGGGTTCGAGCTGGGAACAGCTCGCGCGCACCGCCTTGACCGCCGAGGCACGCGTGCAGCCGCATCGCTGGTTCCCGCTGGCGACCATGGTGGAGCGCTTCGCGATGCCGGCGCCGAACGTCTGGTTCAACTACACCGATTTCTCCACCACGCCAATGCGGGGCTTCCTGGCGCGGGTCAACGAGGTGAGCCCGACCAGCATGCCGCTGACCGTGTCGGTGCTCGACGACGGCCTGGTCATCGACGCCATGGGCGAGCATTTCCCCGCGGCCCAGGCCAAGGAGCTTCTCGACCTGCATATGAGCCATCTCTTCGATGCGCTAGCCGAGGCCGGCGTCAAGTGAGCAGGCTCGCGGAGCTTGAAGCACTCGCCGCGCAGGTGCTGTCCGGCCCAGAGGCCAGCACAGCGGACAGCAGTTTCGTCCGGCTGGGCGGCAATTCCCTCCAGGCCATGGTGCTGGCCTCAGTGGCCGCGGACCGGCTTGGCGTGACCCTGGAGGTGCATGCGCTGCTCAGCGACACGCCGCTCGCCAGCGTGCTGTCGCGGGCCCTCGCCGCTTCGCCCGCGGCCAGCCCGGCCCCCGGACCGGACGACGCGCGGCAAGCGGCCGGCGCGTCGGCCTCCGCGATGCAGCGCGGCATGTGGATCCGCCAGGAGGTGTTCGGCGGATCCCCGTACAACGTGGCCTTCACCTGCCTGATCACGGGACCGCTGGCTGTCTCGGCGCTGCGCCGGGCACTGACCGAGACGGTCCAGCGGCACGACGGGCTGCGCACGGTGTTCCGGCAAGGATCCAGCCAGATCGAGCGGCAGGTGCTCAAGTGGTCCTCGCCCGTGCTGGACCAGCGTGACTACCCCGGAGATGACCGCGATTTCGAGGACGCGGTCAGGCGGGCCGCGGCGGAGATGGGCGCCCGGTCCTTCGACCTGGGGGAGGCGTCGGCCCTGCGCTTCATGCTGATGTCCCAGGGGACCAGCAGGCACGCCCTCACCATTGCCTTCCACCACATCCTGCTCGACGGATGGGCCATCGGACTGGTCATGCGCGAGATCTTCGCGCGCTATGACGCGATCGCCGCCGGCGAACCGCTGGCGCTGACCGCGGCGGTCCCGTTCGAGCAGTACCTGGCCTGGGAAGAACACCAGCGCGCATCGGGTGAACTGGACCGCCAGGCACGGTTCTGGCGGCAGCGCCTGGCCGGGGTACCGACGATCCTGGAGCTTCCTGGCGACCGGGCCCGGCCCGCCTTCCAGGACCCGGATGGAGCGCGCATCCCGTTCGACCTCGGGCCCGAGGTGAGCGCGGCGCTGACCGCCAGGGCCGGCGAGCTCGGCATCACGCCCGCCGCGTTCATCCTCGGCGCATTCGGCCTGACCCTCGGCCGTTACACGGGCGCCAGCGCGATGCTGATCGGGATGCCGGTGGCCGGGCGGCCCGCAGCAGAGCTCACCGAACTCGTCGCGGTCACGGTCAACCTCGTCCCGATCCGGGTGCGGATCGATGACGACCAGACCGTGGCCGGGTTCTTGGCGGACGTGCAGGACTCGCTCGCGCGCAGCCTCGGCAACTCGGCGCTGCCCTTCGATCAGATCGTGGCCCAGGAGCACATCAGCGGCGCCAGCGACCGGCACCCGCTCGTGCAGGTGGCCTTCGGGATACACGACGGAGTGATCCCGGCCCGCCTGGACAGCGCGTCGCTGGACATCAGGATCGAGGAAGTGCACTGCGGCGGCGCGC
>Ga0126381_100006365_pt1 | contig 13049 bp, 17 predicted proteins | sample PanSoiMetPlot_28_FD_96465 | JGI IMG/M metagenome (GOLD analysis project Ga0126381, IMG submission 96465) | Tropical forest soil microbial communities from Panama - MetaG Plot_28 | ecosystem: Environmental > Terrestrial > Soil > Tropical forest > Bulk soil | place: Panama | collected 2016-02-17
CTGCCACGAAAACAGTCACTTCAGCCTTTGCGACGACCGGGCTGCTGCCCGGGAGCCGACCCTCGACTGCGCCCGGGCCTTTGCTCAACGGGGGGGGAACGTCGCTCAAGCGCCCAGGCCATCAACCACTGCAGTGTCATGGTCATCAGGTCATCAGTAAGAGTAGGAGTTACAGGCATGAAGCCTATCGTGGTGCGCACTTCCTTCGTCATGGCTGCCGCAGCGCTGGCATTCTCTCTGACCTTCGGCGGCATGAGCGCCGCCCGTGCCGACGAGCCGCAGAGCGTCATCCTGGAGGGACAGGAGATGGCGCTCGTTCCCGTGAAGTCGATCGAGGCGCTGGAGAAGCGCATCGCCTATCTGGAAGAGACCGTCAACTCGCTGACGGAAGCGTGGCAGCATATCGACACCCATCACATCTGCGTCTCCGACTTCAAGGACGCGGACGAGACCTGCATCAGCAAGCATCAGCTCGACAAGCTCCTCGCGCTGCAGGCGCCGGCGACGGAAGCCTCGGCTGCTCCGCCTGCGCCGGTCGCGGAAGTTGCTCCGCCCAAGGTCGAGCCGGTCGAGCCGGTCGAGACCGTCGCCACCGTGGAAGCCACCGAGCCGCCGCCCGCTGGCATCGCGAGCGAGGCGCAGGAGCCCGAGCACACCGGCTCCATCACGCCCGCCGCGCCCTCCTCCGAGGCGCCGCAGCCGGTCGAGGAAGCCGCGCAGAAGGACTGACCGCTCTTCCGCAGGAAGAGCCTCCATTCGGCGCTTTGTGCGCCTCACAGCCTTCAACCCCGCTCTGGCGGGGTTGCTTTCCAACAACAACCTTTTACAGCGAGGGCCGGCGCCAGGCTTTTCATCTCCGTTTCTGCAAGACGCCCGGCCATCGCATACTTCAGGAGTGGGCATGCATGCTCGAGGCACGGTTCAGATCAGTCGCAAGACCATCGACGTCCGCTGCCTGCATTGCGGCGCGAACTATGAGGTGACCTGGAAGACTCCCGCGCACGACACCGGCTCGGCGGAATGCCAGGAGTGCGGGCTGCGGATGTTGGAGTGGCGTGACTCGCCCATTCCCACGATCCGCCGCAAGGACAGCTATTGCTGATCGAGCTCCGGGTAGTGGCGAAAAATGCCTGACTGGTTGAAGGCGATCCGCCGCTCCGATGCCAAATAGGCCGCGATGCGCGGCCGTGCAGCAACGCGGTCGTTGAGCGCCAGGACGCGTGAAAACTTGCGCTCCCATCGCCGCATGGCCTTGGGGAAGGCGTAGCGCAGGCCTTGCACGAGCTGAAACAGCGACAGGTCCGCGTAGGTCAGCCTGCGGCCGAGCAAATAGGGACCGCGGCTCTCTTCCAGCAGCGTCTCGAAATAGCGCAGATATTTGGGCGCGCGGTTGGCGATGAAATCGGCGGCGCGGCGCTTGGCGGGCAGGCGCTGATCCTCATAGTAGAGGCCGGAGGCGATCGGGTGATGCGTGTCGTGCGCCTCGACCACGAGGTCAGCGATGGTGAGCTGCAATTGATGGGTCCAAAGCCGCGCCTCCTCGCCACGCGGCACCAGGCCATGGCGGGGTCCGAGAAACAGCAGAATGTTGGCGGTCTGGCCGATGAGGCGCCGGCCGGCTTTGAGGAAGGGCGGCGCAAACGGCGGATGCTTGCTGCGCGTGCCGTCGAGAAGCCGCATCATGGCGGGCACGCCGCCGTTCACTCCGGGCTTGCGCGCCACATCCACGTAGTCGGCGCCGGCCTCTTCCAGCGCGAGGCGCACGAACTCGCCGCGCCCTTGAATGTCCGGCCAGTAGTAGAGTTCGTAGCGCATGCGAACCTCCTTCAGCGCAACTCCCCCAGCGTAGCGTTCCAGTGGCCGTCAATCAGCCCGCATCGCGCCTGTCGTCGGCCACGCGGCTGACCAAGTCGAAGCGCCGCGACACGAGAAGGCCACAAGTACCGACCATTGATGCCGGGGTCCGGCGAGGCAGAGATGCATTCGCTGGTATGCTGGTGCGGCTGCGGGCCTGGCGCGGCAAGGCGCCGGGATGCGGTGCGGGTGGAGAACGGCAATGCGAAAGGCCAATGGCAGGTCGGGCGTGACCCTGAGTGACAAGGTCGCGCGCCTCATGAGCCGCGAGGGCATGTCGCGCGATCGTGCGCGCGACCATCTGATCTTGGAGCAACTCAAGCGCGGCGACAGCGGCGCGCTCGCCGCGCTGCTGATTGACGGGCATGTCCCGGCCCCCAACGTGCGTTTGGTCCTCGCCTTGATGCTGCTCGACAATGAGGAGGCCGAGCAGGCGATCGCGGCGCACAGCATGGATCCCGACCTGTGGTGGCTGCCCCATCGCCTGGTGGTGAAGCCGCGGCCGGCGAAGCCGCGGCGCGGCCCTGCGGCGCACAAGCACGCCAACAATTCCGGCAAGCTGATGCCGGACATCGGCTATGAGGCGGCGATCGCCCGCCTCGATGAAGCGGTGCGCGCGGCCGACGGCGCCGGCGAAGGCAAGTCCGACAAGCGATCGCCACCGAAGGGGCGGTCCGGATCAAAACCGAGGAAATAGTTATCGGTCCACCGGCACAACGATCCGGCCGATCGGCCAGAGCGCCAAGCCCGCAAGCTTGAGATGCGCCCAGGCGAAGGGCAGGCCGATGAGCGTCACCGCGAGCAGCACCGCGGTTACCAGATGGCCGAGCGCGAGCCACCAGCCGGCCAGCACCAGCCAAATCACGTTCCCGATCATGCCAAGCGTCCCGGTGCCGATGTCCTCGCGGCGGAGATGCTCGGCGCGCGACACGACCGTGTGGCCGAAGGGGAAGAGAGTGTAGATCGCGATCGTGAGCGCGGCGAAGCTCCAAGGCAGGCCCACGATGGTGATCGCCATGATCAGGGCCGCGAGCACCCAGCCGGCCGCCATCCACAAGCCGCCGCAGAGGATCCAAAGCAGGTTGAGCAGAAGCGAGACGGGGGACATGCGGTTCTCCGGGCGGCGAAAGGAGATCGCCTCACGCAAGACATGGTGGCTTTTGGCGGGCGGCGCAACGCGTGATATGCTGCGCTGTTCCGCGTGCAATCAATAACGAAAACAGGGAGGCGATCATGATCAAGCACGTCCAAGGCTGGATTAATGGTTGGAAGCTCATTCCGGGCGGCGTCCTCGCCGCCGGCATCATCGGGCTCCTCGCCAGTGGCCACTTGCTGCGGGGTACCGCGAGCGCGCAGCAAACCATGGTCGAGGTTCCGCTGTTCGAGGTCGACCCGCTGTGGCCCAAGCCCGTCCCCAACGAGGGGCTGCTCGGGATGACCATCGGGGTCTCGATCGACGATCAGGACAATGTGTGGATCGTGCATCGCGGCAGCTCGACGCTCAACAACAACGAGAAGGGCGCCGAGCTCAATCCGCCGATCGCGGAGTGCTGCCGCTCCGCGGCGCCGGTGCTGGCGTTCAATCAGGCCGGCGACATGATCTACTCATGGGGCGGCCCGGGCGACGGCTACGAGTGGCCGGAATCAATGCACGGCATCCATGTAGACTACAAGGGCAATGTATGGCTCGGCGGCAATGGCGCCAAGGATTCGCAAATCCTCAAGTTCACCAAGGACGGCAAGTTCATCCTGCAGTCCGGCCACTACGGCAAGAATGCTGGCAGCAACGATCCGGAGAATTTTGGGCGGGTGGCGCAGATCTACGTCGACCCGAAGACCAACGAAGCCTATGTGGCGGACGGCTATCGCAACCGCCGCGTGGCCGTGCTCGATGCCGATACGGGTAAGATCAAGCGCTACTGGGGCGCCTATGGCAACAAGCCCGACGACGGCCAGCAGGGGCCGTATGATCCGAAGGTCGCGGGGCAGCAGTTCCGTAGCCCGGTGCATTGCGTGGCGTTGGCCAATGACGGCCTGCTCTATGTCTGCGACCGGCAGAGCGATCGCGTGCAGGTGTTCAAGACCGACGGTAGCTTCGTGAAGGAGGCGTTCTTCGCTCGCAACACGCTCGCGTCCGGCTCGACCTGGGAGATTGCGTTCTCCAAGGATCCGGAGCAGCGATTCATGTACGTGACCGACGGGCAGAACGAGCGGGTGCGCATCGTCGAGCGCTCGACGCTGACCGAGCTCTCGTCGTTCGGCCGCGGCGGTCGCCAGCCGGGCGAGTTCTTCGGCGTGCACTCGATCGCCGTCGACTCCAAGGGCAACATCTACACGACCGAGACCTACGAGGGTAAGCGCGTGCAGAAGTTCGTCTACAAGGGCATCGGCAAGGTGCCGCCCGGCAACCAGGGCGTGCTGTGGCCCAAGCGCGGCGCGTGAGCAGCGCTCATTTGCGCAATTCGTTGCGCTCGACCGCGGGCTCTGCGCAGAGATAAGGTTCAAGGCGCGCGAGCACCGCGGCCGGCGCGATGCGCTGCATTCCACCGACCACCCCGGGGCGGCTGTCAGCCGGCAGGATGGCGTGGATGAAGCGCGAATAGTTGAGCACCTTAGTGGCACCGAATAGGCCGAAGGCGGGCGTGCCGACCGCGGCCGCAAGATTCATCGGGCCTGAATCCACACCGACATACAGGTCGGACCTCTGCAGGAGCCCGGCCGCCTGCATGAGCGAAAGGTCGCAGGCGTTGACGGCTGCTGTGGATTGGATGAGCTCTGCGGCGCGCGCGGCATGATCGGGCCCGCCGATCAGGAACAGCGTGCCGGGCGTGCGGCGCGCGAGCTCCGCCATGAGCTCGCGCCAATGCGCGAGCGGCCAATCCTTGCCGGCATTGGAGCTGCCGATGCCGAGCACGATCCAGGGCCGCGGCCGCGCCGCATAGCGCTCCGCGATCGCGGCCGTCAGCGCCGCCGCGAGGCGCAGGATCGGCTCGCTGGTCGCGACCGGGATCTGCATCGCCGCCATCAGGGCGGTCAGCCATTCGATTGGCAGCTCGTGATAGAACTTGCGGTCGATGCCTTGATTGGTGATGAACCAGCGCTGGCGCCCGAAGCCGAGACCGATGCGGTTGGGTACCCCGGCCGCGAGCGCCGCAATGGCGGGCCGTACACTGCGGTCGAGAATCCACAGCGTCTGCGGCCGCAGCCCCCGCAGCAGCGCGGTGAGGCGCAGCAGATGCAGCCCGCGCGCGAGCTCCGACCCGCGATTTTCATAATAAAGCGTCTTGGCGACGCACGGCTCGTCCGCGAGCAGCGCCTGCGCCTGGGTCGACGGCAAGGTCAGGAACGTCACGATGCCGCCCGGCGCCGCCGCCGCGATTGCGCGGATGAACGGCAGGTGCCAGATGACGTCGCCGATTCCTTGCTTGGTCTGTATGACGACCGTCGGTGTCACGTGTCCGGCGCTCGCGCCTGTGCCGCCCGACCGTGCTTGTACGCCAGCCGCCGGGGGCGGGCAATCGCGGCCGCAAGAGCAGCGAATTTCGCGCGTCCGTGATACCTTGCTGTTGTCAAGGAAGGGGAGGACCGCCGATGCTGAAAACCGCTGCTCATCCGCATCGCCGCCAAGTTCTCGCCGGCACCGCCGCCGCGGTCCTGGCCGTGCCCGCGATCGTGCGGGCGCAGGCAAGCGCCCTCAAGATCGCGGTGCTGCTGCCGCGCTCGGGCTATCTCGCGCCATCCGGCCAATCCTGCCATCGCGGCGCATTGATCGCCCCGCAGGTGCTGGCCCAATTCGGTCACCGGGTCGAGCTCATCCACATCGATACTGAATCGAGCGTCGACGTCGCGCGCAATCAGACCGAGCGGGCCATCAACGAAGGCGCGCGCTGCGTCGTCGGCGCCTTCGATTCCGCCGCCACGCTGGCAATGGCGCAGGTATGCGAGCAGCGGCAGGTTCCCCTGGTGGTCAACATCGCGGGCGCCCCGCAACTGACCGAGCAGGGCCTGAAATTCCTAGTGCGCAATTTCCCGACCGGCGGGCAGCTCGTGGTCAACGGCCTCAAGCTGATCAAGGATGTGCTCGCGGCAACCAAGCTCGCGTCCAAGACGGCGGTCTTCATCCATGCCAACGACACCTTCGGCACGGCGCAGCGCGCGGGCATGGACCGCATTTTCCCCGGCGCCGGCATGCCGTTCAGTCTGGTTGATTCCATTGCCTATGATCCGACCGCCCAGGACCTCTCGGTCGAGGTGACCAAGATCAAGGCCCGCAATCCCGACATCGTACTGGTGGTGACGCGCGCGGGCGACGCCATCAAGCTCGTCCGCGACATGGTGCGCCAGCGTTTCGAGCCGCAGGCCATCATGTCGCCCGGCTCCCCCGGCCTCTATGACGAAGAGTTCTACCAGGCGCTCGGTCCGCTCGCCGACTACCACTTGTGCAGCCTGCCATGGGCCGATCCCACGGCGCAGATGTCGCAAGCGCTCGAGGCAGCGTTCAAGCCGGCGCATCCCAATTTCCGTTTCGTGGTCGACAGCTTCAACGCCGGCTTCACCTTCGAGGCCCTGCTCGTCGCTGCCGACGCTTTCAAACGCGCCGGCGCCGCCGACGGCGCCCCGCTGATGCAGGCGGTCCGCGAGACCAACCTCAAAGACCACGTGATGATCGGGCCGCCCATCCGTTTCGACGAGAAGGGGCAGAATCCCGGCATCCCCTCGGCCTGCGTGCAAAACCGCAACCGCACGCCGGTCGTTGTGCTGCCCCCTGAGGTCGCCACCATGGCGGCCGTGCTGCCGCAGCCGCCGTGGCAGGGCAGGGGGTAGCAGGGATCGGTGATCAGTGGTCAGCGATCAGAATGGACAAGCGGAACACCTCCTGCTGATACTTGATGACTGACCACTGAAACCCTGATCTCATGTCGTCCCTCATTCTCAACGTCGTTGTGCAGGGGGGCCTCACCGGGCTCGTCTATGGCCTGATGGCGCTCGGCCTGTCGGTCATTTTCGGGGTCGTGCGCGTGGTCAACTTTGCCCATGGCGAGCTGGTGGTGCTCGCGATGTACGCGGCCTTCGAGTTGTGGCGTTCTTTCGGCCTTGATCCGCTGGTCGGGACGCTGCCGGTCGCGGTGGTGTTCTTCGGCCTCGGCTATCTCCTGCAGACAACGCTGATCAATCCGTTCATCGGTCGTGCGGAGCACGAACAATTCATCCTGCTGGTCGGCCTCGGCATGGTCATCGTCAACGGCCTGCTCATGATTTTCCGCCCCGACGCGCGCCCGATCAATCTCGCCTACGGGTTCGACAGCTATGAGGTCGGCCCGCTGTTGATCTACAAGGTCAACCTCCTCGCCGGGGCTGCTGCCGTGGTGGTCGCGGCGGCGCTGTTCGTCTTCTTCCGTTGGACTGCGACCGGCACCGCGATCCGGGCGTGCGCCGACAATTTGACCGGCGCCGCCGTCGTCGGCCTCAATGTGAGACGCCTCTATGCTTTGACCTTCGGGATCGGCTTGGCCTGCGTTGGCGCCGCCGGTGCGCTGATGGTCACGATCGTCGAGGTGCGGCCGGCGCTGGCGCCGTCCTTTACGCTCTTGGCCTTCATCATCGTGATCATCGGCGGACTCGGCTCGATGGGCGGGGCGCTGCTCGGCGGCGTGCTGATCGGCGTCTCGGAAGCGCTGGCGGGCTTCTTCTTCGAGCCATCGATGAAGAGCATGTTCTCCTTCGGACTGTTGATCCTGGTGCTGGTGCTGCGCCCGCAAGGTCTGCTGGGACGCCGCGCATGAGCGCGCTGTGGCACGATATGCCGCTGCGCGGGCGTGTGCTTGCCGGGGCGCTCTTGGCCGCACTTGCGGCCGCCCCGCTCGTTGCTGACCGCTATCTCCTCTCGGTCCTGATCCTGATCTTCTACTTCGCCTATCTGGGCCAGGCCTGGAACCTCATGATGGGCCTCGCCGGACAGCTCTCGCTCGGGCACGCGCTTTATGTCGGCCTCGGCGGCTACGTGGCGGCGATGCTGTGGGTGCATCTCGGCATCGGGCCGTGGCTTGCGCTGGTGCCTGCGATGGCGGCCGGCGCGCTTGCCGGCGGCGTCATCGCCTGGCTCGGCTTCCGTTTCAGCATCGAGGGGGTCTATTTCGCGCTGCTGACCATCGCGTTTGCCGAGTTCACCCGCATTGCCTTCGAGCACATCGGCGCGGCCGGCGGGGCGGGCGGCTTCTTCATCCCTTATCAGGCTGAGCGCCTCGGCGAGTGGTGGAACCTGCGCGGCGGGCAATGGCTGTTCTATTATGTTGCGTTCGCGCTCGCGACCGGGGCCGTCGCGCTCACCGCCTGGCTCAAGCGATCGCGGCTCGGCTATCACTGGCAGGCGGTGCGCGAAAATCAGCAGGCGGCGCGTGCGCTTGGCATCGATATCCTGGCGGTCAAGATGAAGGCGGCAGTGATCTCCTCCGCCATGACGGCCGTCGGCGGCGTGTTCTACGCCTTTTACTATGACAGCCTGTTTCCCGCCCAGGTGTTCAATATCAGCCGCTCAATCGAGCTCATGCTCGCCCCCATCGTGGGCGGCCTCGGCACGATTTTCGGTCCAGTCTTTGGCGCCTTCATCCTCACCCCGCTCGGCGAGGGGCTCAGCGCGGCGCTCGAGCAACTCGGCGTCAACGCCCCCGGTGCCAAGGCCGTGTTCTACGGCCTGACCCTGATGCTGATCATCTTCGTGCGCCCGGACGGCGTTTGGCCCGCGCTCGCCCGCGCCTGCGGGCTCGCCCCGGCGCGGGGAGATGATGCGTGACGGCGCTCCTGTCGGTCGATGCGGTGAGCAAGCGCTTCGCCGGCCTGCAGGCGGTCGATGCGGTAACGTTCAGCGTCGGGCCGGGCGAGGTCTTTGCAATCATCGGTCCCAACGGCGCCGGCAAGACCACCTTGTTCAATATGATCGCCGGCGAGATCGCTCCCGACCAGGGCACGATCACGTTCGCCGGCGAGCGGACCGATGGCTTGGCACCAGATCGCATCTGCGCGCGCGGCATCGCGCGCACCTTCCAGCTGGTGCGTCCGTTTCCCGCGCTCAGCGTCGAGGACAATGTCGTGGTCGGAGCGCTGCTGCGCCGGCGCGCGGTCGCCGACGCGCGCGCGCATGCCCGTGAGGTGATGCACCGGCTCGAGCTCTACGGCAAGCGCGCGCGGCGTGCGTCGGAGTTGACCTTGCCGGATCGCAAGCGGCTCGAGGTCGCCCGCGCGCTCGCGACTGAGCCGCGGCTGCTGCTGCTCGACGAGGTGATGGCCGGGCTGCGGCCGACCGAGACCGAGACCATGATCGCCATCCTGCGCGCCCTCAACCAGGAAGGCCTCACGATCCTCTTGATCGAGCATGTGATGCAGGCGGTGCTCGCTTTGGCGGCGCGTGTGTTGGTGCTGCACCATGGCGCCGCCTTGGCGCTGGGGCCGCCCCACGCGGTCATGCGCGATCCTGCGGTCGCGCGCTCTTATCTCGGGGTCGAAGCCTGATGCTCGCCATCGAGGAGCTCGACCTCTTTCACGGCGACGCCCAGGCGCTCGCCGGCGTCTCGCTCACGGTCGCCGAGGGTGCGATCGTCACGCTGGTGGGCGCCAACGGCGCCGGCAAGACCTCGCTCATTCGCACCATCGCCGGCATGCTTCGCCCCGCACGCGGGCGGATCAAATTCCGTGGCCGCGAGATCGGTGGCTGGCCGAGCCACCGCGTATGCAATCTCGGGATCGGCCAGGTCGCCGAGGGCCGCCAGGTCTTTCCGACACTGTCGGTCGCCGAAAATCTGCGGATGGGCGCCATGTTGCCGCGCGCACGCGCAGGCCGCGCCGCCAATATGGAGCGCGTCACCGCGCTCTTCCCGGTGCTGGCCGAGCGGCTCGATCAACCCGCCGGCACGCTGTCGGGCGGGGAGCAGCAGATGCTGGCAATCGGCCGCTGCCTCATGGGGGCGCCGGAGTTGGTGATGTTCGACGAGCCTTCGCTCGGTCTCGCGCCGGCGGTGGTGGCCGAGGTGCTGCGCGCGATCCGCGCGCTCAACCGCGACGGGCTGACCTGCCTGCTCGTCGAGCAGAACGTCGCGCTCTCGCTCAAGCTCGCGCAACGCGCCTATGTGCTGGAGAACGGCCGCATCGTGCTCGAAGGCTCCGGCGAGGAGCTCTTGGGCGACGCGCGTGTGCGCCGAGCTTATCTCGGAATGTGAGGATTCTGAAAGTTGAGATTCTGAAGGCTCCGGCAAGCCGCCCGCCGAGGGAAACCTCGGCGGGGCCTCGCATCTCTTCGCAAGCGCTTCAAGCGCGTACGCGTCCCGTATACCAACCGAAGGCGAAGAACAGAACGGCGGCCGCCGCGGCCGCAATGCCGTGCTTGACATGCACGAGCGTTGAGCCTGCCTCGAAGCCGGGCAGGAAGCTTGGCAACGAGCCCGCCTGCATCGTCCAGTAGACGACGGCGACCGCCGCGAAAGCCAGTCCTATTATGATTGCGACCGCGCGCATATCGGTTCGCTCTTCGGTGCGCTCATTTCACCTTGAGGTTCTCAGCCGAGGTCTTGCCGCGATTTGTCACCAGCTCGTATTCCACGTGCTGGCCTTCATTGAGCGTGGTCAGCCCCGCCTTCTCGACTGCCGAGATGTGGACGAACACATCCTTGCCGCCGCCGCCGCCTTGGGGCTGAATGAACCCGTAACCTTTGGTCGGGTTGAACCATTTCACTGTGCCGGTCGCCATAGTCGTCGTCTCCTAGAGGAAGCAAGTGCGCAATTGCGCTTGCAGCCGCCCGCTTAATCGCACGGCTGCAAATCCGAACTCAGCGCTGTCTTGATAGGTCCCAGTCGGGCATAAACACAAGCAAGGCCAAAGCTTCGAACCCGAGCGATATAGATGTTCGCTGCTCCGGATACAATACCGAGTTTATCCCAAATGCATTTTCTTGAGTGTTTGGCCCACCGCGCAATGAACCCGCCGTTTGTTAATGAGCGATTACTATTTGCAATCTTGCCGCGTGGCGCGGGTCAAATTCAGGAAAGCGCCGCATTTTGGCCTTCAACGATCCAACATCCGCGCCCCGCGGGCACTCAGCAATCACGTTGCGCTCTGGCGCATAGCCGACATAGGGACCCTAAATATCTTGGTGAATACGCTGCGATGCCCGGGATCGCAACGCCGATGCGCCGTCATATCCGTAGCAACACATGACACCGCGGAATCGATCGCAGCAATCCCTTACCGTTCCTGGCGCACCGCGGCGACGTAGCGGCTGCGATGGATTTGAGCAAGCGCGCGGTCGGCGTTGGTGACAAACTTCCGGAAAAGCACGCGCGGGTCCATCGCCTCCGCTAACGCTGGACGATGTTATCGAGCGTCTTGCGCTCGCCCGCCCCGTGCACCTCGGGATCGCCGGCGAGAATCTGCTCCACCAGGGTGATGCCGGACCGCGGCATGACGATCACGGTTCAAGTCGCGCGGCACCGTGCCGAAATTGTTCCAGGCTTGCGCGAAGCGCGGATTGAGCGCGATCGCCGCCCGATAGGTCCGCTTCGGGCAGCTGCTTCAGGGCGCGCAGCGCGTTGCCGCGGTTGCTGTGCGCCACCATGAACTTGGGTGAATGCGCCAGCGCCCGGCTGTAGTGCTCGGGGGATTTCCTCGAACCTCTTCTGCTCGAACAGCCCGATAGAGACATTGCTGAGCGCGCCGACGTGCAGCGGATCGAGCGCGATAGCGCGGCGGCCGTGCATGATCGCCTCCTCGACCCGCCCGGCGAGGCAGCACGTCTCGCCGAAATTGGTGTCGAGCTCGGTCGCGCGGCACACGTGCGCGATGGCCTCACTGAGCTTGTTCGACTGATAGGCGGCGAGGCCAAGCTCATGGGCGGCCTCGGCTGTGCCGGGGCGGCGGCGTTCGCGCTGCGGCTCGGGGTTTGCGCTTCGCGCAGCCGGCCGGCGCGGCGATGCCTGCTCGGCGCGTATCGGGCGGCGGCGTCAGGGCCGGCGCGGTCCGGCGGCGCCGCGAGGGCCGCCGACGGCTGCGGGGCCGATCCGTAAGCGAGCTCGATCGCCTGATATCGGCCGCCATGGCGGCGCGCTGATGACCGAGCGCGATGGGGCGTGAGTTCCGAGATCGCGCCTGGCACGGGGTGATACCACCGATCCTAACCGGGAATTCACCAACCGTCCGTAATGACCGCCGGTTCGCCCAATTCCCGCCGCGATTGCTGGGCGGTATGGCGGGGATTAGGGCTGCGGCGCGGGGACTTGATGCGGACACGGGCCGGCGGGGGTGGTGCGGGGCGCATCGCGCGCATGAGCGCGGTCGCGCTTGGCTGTCTGGCGCTTGGCAATTGCGCGGCCAGCAAGATTATCAATTCCGCCAATACCGAATACAGCCCCAAGGTCATTGCCGAGGGCCAGCCGGTCCCCAAAGGCGGCGGCGCCTACCGGGTCGGCCAGCCCTACATGATCAACGGCCGCACCTATTACCCCTCCGACAATCCCGCCTATAAGGCCGAGGGCATCGCGTCCTGGTACGGCCCGGATTTCCACGGCCGCCTCACCGCCAATGGCGAAGTCTTCGACATGCATGGCATCTCGGCCGCGCATCCGACCATGCCGCTGCCGAGCTATGCCCGCGTGACCAATCTCAACAACGGGCGCTCCATCATCGTGCGCGTCAATGACCGCGGCCCCTATGCCAACAACCGCATCATTGACCTGTCGATCGGCGCCGCCAATGCGCTGCGCTTCTACGGGGAAGGGCTCGCCCGTGTGCGGGTCGAATATGTCGGGCGCGCGCCGATCGAAGGCAGCGACGACAAGATGCTGCTGGCAACCTTGCGCGAAGACCACCCCGCGCAAGTGCCCTCGCAACTCATGATCGCGTCGGCGGCGCCCTTCGTTCCAAGCATCGGCGAGGACGAGGTGCCGCCGCTGCCGCCCGAGCGGCCCTATGCGCTCGGACCCGCAACGAGCCGCGTGGCGGCGAAGCCCGCAAGCGTCAATACGGCGTCGGCCGCGGCGCCTGAGCGGTCGGTGGTCAGGTGGTCGGCCGCAAGAGCCGAAAAAAGCACCATGCTCGATCCCGCGCCGAGCCCGGTTTCTGCCTATGCGGGCGGCAGCGGCAATGAGCCGGCGCTGGGCGTGACGAGCGGGCGCGGCCTTTATTGAGCCCAAACCTTGGGGCTCAGTGGCCC
>Ga0126381_100006366_pt1 | contig 13048 bp, 12 predicted proteins | sample PanSoiMetPlot_28_FD_96465 | JGI IMG/M metagenome (GOLD analysis project Ga0126381, IMG submission 96465) | Tropical forest soil microbial communities from Panama - MetaG Plot_28 | ecosystem: Environmental > Terrestrial > Soil > Tropical forest > Bulk soil | place: Panama | collected 2016-02-17
ACTCCTCAAGCAGGGGTCTCCATCGTGAATCTCCTCCAGCAACTCTCTTACTGGCTTCCAGCCCAACTCGATCGAAACCTTGGATCGGACATCCAAGTCGATTCCGGACACGAAGAGATAACCGTTCGGCCCCACCAGACGCGCAACGTTGTGCAAGGATCTCTCGGCCTCCGCGGGCTCCATGTGACACAGAAAATTGTTGGCCACCACTATGTCGTGTGCCCCTAAGAGATCGGGAACTTCAGAATCGCCGACATCACCGACGTGCCAACTGATCCCTTTCCGGATCCAGGGCTTAACTGACACCGTTTCTCCATCCCTGTCGAACAATTGCTGCATCTCGTCGTCAGTCAGGCGCTCTACGATCGTTGTGCTTGTCAATTGTGGGCTCTGCAGCGAGTACACACCGCTTTTTGCAACCTCTACCGCCTGCCGGGAAATGTCGACTGCATTGAGTGTAAGTTCCAAGTCCGGTCGTGCAGATCGTATTCTCCACGCTACCGAATAGGCTTCAGCACCAGTGCTGCAACCCAGCACCGCCACTCTCAGAGTCGCACCACGGCTCTTCGCCTCCAGTTGGCGACGGATCAACTCCAGCTCTGGGCGATTTCGCAGGAAAAAGGTACTGAAGGCCAGTTCCCTACTGCCTTGTATGCGAGCCAGTCTATGGAGGAAGCTACCGTATAACTGAAGCGGTCTACGGGTTGTGACGAGTGACGGAAGGCGATTCCACAACCGATGATTCGCGTGTAGGTATGCACCGACTGGCGATTTTCCGAACAACCTTGCTTTGATTAACCGCGTTGACCATGAACTACGGTTTGCCAAGCTGAGATCATCGCGACGAATAACGTCTGGATTCCACTTGGTAAAAATGTCATTTCCGCGGAACCATCCTGGTTTTGAGAAAGCCAGGAGAGTCATCTTTCCTGAATAACAGTATTCGACCTTGGGGGGAACCTCCACTAGCATGCCAGAGTGGACATTGTATCTCAGATTGTCGATCGTAAAGTAGCCGCTTCCGCCAAGGACGTAATATGTACGGGTGATTTTCTTGCTTATCATGAAAACATCGTGACCCTTTTCAACCTCAATGTAATACACATCCAGATCCTTTTGCCTAAGCGGTCCGAATGTATACCCGAGGAGGCCTTTACCCGTAAATGAAACCGTGGTTGGAAGAGAGTATGTATACGGCATGTGGTGTTATCTCCTGTCCCTAGCGCTTGTAGTCCGGCATGTCCGGCAGCATGGGGACAAAATCGTGGGACCTTGTGAAAATGCTCGAGCGGGGCGGCACCTATACTAAGCCCATCCCGCTGGCTGACTTTGTCACGCCAACGTGGCAGCCGCCGGGCTGTGAAAGTGTCGCACTCGAAATCTCTGTCGGCTTTGCGGCGTCATGAGGCCCCGAGAAAAATTCGCTGCACACATCATGGAGAGAACCTGCGACATGAAAGTCGCTGTCTCCAGCCGACGACTCGGGAGCCCCTAGCCTCAGCAATATCGTCGTGCCAACTCCTGCTGCCTTCCCTGCTTCGATATCAGACAGCTTGTCTCCAATGAGCACGCTCGACGTCAGATCCAAGTTGAAGTCTCTTCTGGCTCGCAGCAGCATACCAGGCTTTGGCTTCCGGTCTGCCGAGTCCTTTTTATACCTTCCGACGCCGTGAATGGGATGATACGGGCAATAATACACACGCGCGATGGTGCTTCCGTGACGCCCAAACTCCTCAATCATCCAACCCGTCAACGCCAAGAACTCGGCTTCGGTGTAAAATCCTCTGGCAATGCCTGCCTGATTTGTAACCACCACTAGGAGATAGCCCAGATTCTGGGCTGCCCGGCAAAGATCGAAGATACCTTCCTGGAAGAGGAAATCGTCACGACGGTATACATAGCAGCGCTCAACATTGATAACTCCGTCGCGATCGAGAAATAGCGCCTTGTTGGTGAGCTTACTCATAATGTGGCCACTTAACTTTCCACCTGGCGAAACTACCGGGTGAGCTTTTGCTCCCAGCTCCGAATGCCGGCCGGTATCGAAACCGCGGCGTCTTCGGCGGCTACGGCCTGTTCGACCGCGTCACAGAGCGCGTGTCCGATCAGGATATGGCACTCCTGGATGCGTGGCGTCTCTTGAGACGGTACCGCGATTAGCACGTCAACGAGGCTACCGAGTGGGCCGCCGCCGGCTCCGGTGAGAGCGATGGTAAACAAGCCCAGACGGCGCGCGCACCGGACGCCCTCAAGCACATTGGGCGAGCTCCCGGAAGTGCTGATGGCAACAGCCACGTCACCAGGCGCAGCCAAGGCTTTAAGCTGACGCGCAAAGACCTGCTCGTATCCATAGTCGTTCGCGATTGCGGTCACGGCGGAGCTGTTCGCATTCAGTGCCAGGGCCGGCAACGGGTCGCGCTGGCGCAGATAGCGGCCAACAAACTCGGCGGCCAAGTGTTGCGCGTCCCCTGCGCTGCCGCCATTCCCAAAAAATAGCGCCTTGTGTCCGGCGCTATAGGCGGCAATGAGTGCAGCACCCGCCTGGGTGAGTGATGGCAGGCACTCCACGATGAGGCGACGATGGACTTCAATGCTACTTTCAATATTCGCGCGAAGAATAGTGCTCATACATACCCTCCCCCGTATGTGTTTCGGACATAGAACGGCTATCTGGCAAGAATAGAGCCGGGGTACGGTTTCTAGGGGTCAGTTATAGCGGTGGAGACGCGCTGCACCCATTAAGCGCGCAACTCTGATGGCTGGCTTTCCAGTTCGGACATGCGAGAAGTCGATGTAGAGGCGAGTCGACTCCTCCACCAGCTAAGCATGTCGCACAATGTCCTGGCCAGCTCGATTTCTGTCGTCCAACCTGTGCAACCGCGAAACTTGGTAATATCGCCAGCGATGGTTGGCTCATCACAACCGCGTAACAACGACGGATCCTGTTCCACTGAGAACGGCACTTTCGCTTGGACACGAATAGCTTCTATCACGTCGGGAACCGAGTAGATCTTGTCCCCACCCAGGTTGTAGACGTCGCCTGCGGTACAACGGTCCGCCGAGAGCCAGAGGCCACGGACGAGGTCCCGCACGTCGACAATCGCTCGTCGAGTGAGGTTACCAACCATAAGAGACGGGGGTCGCATTCCAAGCTCTATCTCCACTGCCCTTCGAGTGAGGTCTGCACACAGGTCACCGGTTTTGCCTGGTCCCGTGGTATTGAAAATCCGAATCCTGACAGAGGGAATGGAGTAGTTCGCAAAGTACTGGGCTGCGAGGAGGTCCTGAGCAACCTTACTGACACCGTACGGGTGCAAGGGACGCAAGGCATGATCTTCCCGAACAGGCAAGTCGCTGCTGGCAACGGGTCCGTACTCCGCGCTTGAGCAGGCGACGACAACGAGCGCCGGTCTCTGGACGCTGCGGAGGGACTCAAACAGGTTTATCGTTCCTCCTACATTGATGTCGATGGTCTCGCGAGGCTGGTCAAGCGACACCGTTGGATAGCTCTGCGCCGCCAAATGAAATATTCGATCCGGCCGAAACGCCGATATGAGGTGCGACAGACGGGCCGTATCGCGAACGTCGCATAGTTCGAAGGCACCGCTGGTCCACGATTCCATTGGTTTGCTTATGCCGAGGCCCAGTACGGAACATCCAGCCTCCATGCAATACTTCGCCAGATGTACACCGATGAAGCCACCGGCTCCCGTTATCATCACTTTCATCATTCAACCTTTCCTTGAGGGGATCTCAGTTTTTTTCAGCAGTAGACAGAGTAGTTTGCGCATTCGTATAACGATCGGGGGTACCGATGTCTACACATCTTTGGGGACAGACAAATGCCCTGATTTGGCGTCCTTCCTGAAGCCACTGGGGAAGAAGCTCCCTTTCCAACGAGGTCTGTACCCCAGGTGGAATGGCCTCCAGGATATTCCTGGATATCAGGTAGATGCCTGCGTTGACGTAGGGGGCGTGGGACGGATTCTGTTTCTCCTCAAAGCCCAGCAGCTTGCCGGTCGCATCGGCCAGCACCATCCCGCAGTCAGCGCGTCCATCGGCCGGCACGACAACCAGGGATGCATCGGCGTCGGATTTGCGATGGTCCGTCACAAACTGGCAGAGATTGACATCGGTGTAGCTGTCTCCATTCATGATAAGAACGCTTTTCGACTCGAGCAGATCACAGGCGTTTCGCACGGCGCCACCGGTTCCGAGCGGTGACGACTCGGCTGAGTATGTCAGGCGCAACCCAAACGCCCGTGTACCGAAGTATGAGCGAATAACATCCTCTCTGTAGCCGACAGCCAAAATAACGCGCCGAAAGCCATGCCGTCGTACTTGCCGCAACAGCAATTCTAGGAATGGACGGTTGGCGATATTTGCCATTGATTTGGGGGCGTCGCCCGTGATCGTGCGCAACCGAAGCCCGGCGCCGCCACACAGGACAAGGACATCGGGAGCGTCAGGCATAGACTGCTTCTCGCTCACTAACGAGCGATCGGTCGTACACCTCGTCCGGCTCATAGACGACGACATGACTACCCCTACTTGCGAAGGAGAATGGTATGCATAAGAGTTTCTTCAGCCGTTCCCTCACCGCCTGCCGCCGTTCCGGCGGGACAAAAAACAGCATGAAACCCCCGCCACCCGCGCCTAGCAACTTGCCTCCCAGAGCCCCGGCGCTAAGACCGGCTTCGTAGATCTCATCAATACTGGCATTGGTGATCTTTTGCGTTAGCGAGCGTTTGATCTGCCAGCCCTCATGCAACAAACTCCCAAACTCATTTAGGGAGCGGGTGGGGTTGGTAACAATGGATTCAGCCTCGGCAACCAGTTGAAGCATTGTGTCTAGCTCAAGCTTGCGTTGTGGCGTCATCTTGACCTGTTCCTGGGCAATCTCGGAAGCCGTGCGGGCAAAGCCGGTAAAGTAAAGGGCTAAATTCCGCTCCAACTCCGCAAGTCTGTTTGGCGAAGCAAGCACTCGCTTGACCTCGATCTCGCCATTCGCCTGAAAGTTGATACGGTTGAAACCACCATATGCAGCATTGACTTGGTCTTGTGCACCGACAGCCTCTTGAAGCAACTCCTGCTCAACGTATATGGCGTCCTTGGCGAGCGCATGCTTGTCGCGCATGCGGTCCTGTAGCGCATAAAGACCAAGAAGAAGACCTACGGTAAACGCCGAACTGGTGCCTAAACCGGTTCGAGCGGGCAGGTCAGCTACGTGGTGAACTTCGACACCCTCGTGAATGCCTAAGAATTGGAGGCAGCCTCGCACCGATGGGTGCTCAATGGCATCATTCCGACGGACGTTCTCGACTTTCGAGTACGAGATCCGGCTGTGATACTCGAAGAAGGGAGGCAAGCGTCGACAAGTTATATAGCAAGACTTGTTGATGGTGGTCGACAATACTGCACCGCTGTTTTCGCGATACCAAACAGGATAATCGGTACCACCGCCAAAAAATGAGATTCGAAGAGGTGTGCTGGTAATTACCATGTATTCAAACTCTTTTTCGAAGAAATGTCCAAGGTTGAGGGTATTGATGAGACTTTCTTAGGAGGAAGCATTTACGTCAAACGAGGCTCTCGATGCATCGCCACCTGACGCTCCCTTCGGGGGTATCAGTGCGCTGTACACTTTCAAAGTTGTTTGAGAGACAATGTCCCAGGAATGTTGTGCGGTTGCATAGTCGCTTATTTCCTGCCTACGGCTATTCAAGTTTGCAAACAAGTCGCTCGCGAAGTATTTCTCGATGGTCATCGCCAAGTCGGCTGGATCTTCAGGTCTGAACACAAACCCAGTCCTTCCCTCGACTATCTCCTCTTTCAGGGAACCCACGTCGGATGCAAGAGTCGGCAGACCAAAACTATAACCCAGGAACAAAACGCCGCTCTGGTAGATGTGCGTGTAAGGCAACACAAGAACGTCCGCAGCCTTGAAGTAAACTTCTGTCTCGTCATCAGGAATGAAATCCGCCCTGACGAGTGCTCGTCCACTCTGCACAGCCTCAGCGAGTGCCTCCTGAATCGCCGCCCAGTATCGCTCGCAGTTTTTTGGCCTTCCCGCGACAATCAGGCGATAGTTGTTGTGCCGGGCCGAGACCGCCCGAAATGCGGCGATCAGGTACTCCAATCCTTTATACGGCGCGATGTTGCCGAAAAACAAAATCGTCTTTTCGCCGTCGCGGATGCCTAATCGCTGCCTCGCACCAGCCGGGGTGAGGCTTGTGTTGGGAACAGCGTTGTTCACCCCGAACGGGATGACAGTGATCCGCCCACCGCTCACGCCAAACTCCTCCATGAGCTCAAACCTCATCTTCTCCGTATGGACGAAGATGTGGTCGGCAAGCTGATATTGAATTCGAAGCGTCGCCCGATTGAGGACTGTATCCTTGGCATCCCGTCGGTAAGTATTCACATTGTGTAACGTGAGGACGATCGCTTTTCTCAGAAACCGGTAGTAAAGCATCAACAGCGTTCGATCGAAGAACTCAAACTTGTTATTCCAGAGAATGTGAAAGATCCTCGGACCTGCTGTCGCAGCATAGCGAATTAACCGCGCATAATATCTGGACAACCTGAGCACCTTGCTAGCGACGCCGGCGTCCGGCTCCTGGTTGCCACGCAGGTTGAGAAAATTTACTCGAGGGTTACAGCGGAATTCCTTGCAATCAAGGTCATCGCTTCCAACCAAGTCAAGGGTTACGCCCTCTGACATGAGTGAGGTTGCGAGGCCAAATGCGTAGGGTCGGTCTCCGCCGCCGGTAAGGAGCGCTACTGAGACAGGATGATCCATCATGCACGGCACGAATCTAGGCAATCCGCTCTCGCCAATTCTGATCCGATTCCTCCCATGGGTTGAGGTTAGCTACCCTGAGACAGAAGCTGGCCGCTTTGCGGCTCCTAGCCGGTAAATCGCTTTGTCACAGTACCTAGTGCCGGACGCTTTAAGCTCCGGAAGCACCCTCTGAGCCCACTTTGCTGCTTTCCATCCGAACACTGGTTTGATCCACGCATACTTCCACGAGAAGCCCGGTATCTCCAAGCGACCCTGAAGTTCCGTAGCCATTGCCTGTAACTCCAGTACGATATCCGGTCTTTCCGGATAAAAATTGCCGTACCAATTCTGCAGATATGTTATGCAGGCCTTTCGCACGCGTTCACTATCTTCAAGCGATCTCAGGTATTGAACATGCAATTTCATCGACACGAGCATGGCGTCTTTCTTCCTATCAGATGCGCCAATGTGGCTCAGTCTGCCAGACGGGGTGGCTCGATAAAATGTTTTCGATTCCGGAACGAAGCGCGTCCCTTCAGATGCCAACAGCACGCGGCAGAAATACTCGCCATCGTCATCTCCGAGCAGTCGGGTGTCCCACGGTCCCGCCGCCTCAGCTAGTTCCCGGCTCAACAGCCAGGTCGCAGTTTGCATGTGCAGGTTACCAACCATTTTTCTGACCAGCCACTCTACAGGGGTAAGGTCCTGCCACAAGGAGTTGCGAACGAAGCGGGCGCGATCGGTTCGATAATAGAAGTGTGCCCACGGCGACGAAAGTAGCACTCGCTGCCCGTCGGCTGTCCTAAGTGCAGCCAATTGGCGCTCGATCTTGTCTGGTGCCAGCAGGTCGTCTGCGTCCAGGAATTGGATATAATGACCCTGGCTTAACTCGAGCGCCCGGTTGCGGGCCGCCGCTGCACCTTGGTTTTCTACGGACACAATGACAACCTCGCTGGAGGCAAATCGTTGTGCCGCTCGCAACGTCCTGTCCTTGGATCCATCGTCTACGACGATGATCTCCTTCCGTTGCCAGGTTTGGGCAATCGCCGATTGAAGCGTTTCCGATATGGTGTTTTCAGCGTTGTAGGCGGGAATCAGAATTGAGACCAGCGGTTTCATTGCACGGCGTACCTCACTCGAAATGGAAAATAGTAACCAGCAGGTTGATTACCTTCGTTCTTCATGCTCCAGATACCGCTTGTCTAAATCTCAAGCTTGCACTTGTAATCGAAAACAGGTAACGGAGACTCGTCAATTGGGGTAGCGACGGCATCGCCGGAGTCCACTTCCTGCCCAGAGTTTTGGATTGTTGAATAAACGGGGGAAAGCCTGCAGATGACGAGAATTACAGAAAGTGTCTTACTTGCTCTTATTTTGAGCCCACTCGCCGTTCCGTTGTGGGCGCAAGGAACTTATACGGCTGCAACCTGCAATCAGAGCGACGTAAATGCAGTCATCAACGGGCCGACGCATCAGGCAGTGGATGGGGATACGATCAAGATTCCCGCCGGCTCGTGCAGTTGGTCGAGCGGCGTTACCGCACCCTCCGGCATCGGAATCACCATTCAGGGCAGTGGCACGCCGAATTCCACCCCTGCGACCACAGGAGCAAGCTCATCCTGCAGCTCCACAGCCATCACGGCTAAGGGCGGGACAACTTTCAGAATGACTCCTGGGCTCGGCAACTCCACCTCACGCATCTCCTGTATGCTTTTGCAAGCCGCCGGTTCCGCCGTCGCCATGTCAATCTTAGGAAGTTGTACCGCCAACGGCTGCCCTAACCTCCGAGTAGACAACGTCACCTTCTCCGGCTGGCAGGGAGTAACCCATCCCGGCAACTCCTACGGAATCACCGCTGTGGGCGACATGTTTGGGGTCTTTGACCATAACACAATCAAGGGAGTCGCCGGCAACTATCTTCAACTTGTGGAATTTTCACATGCCAGTTATCTAGGTGTGGGCTCATTCGGCGACAATTCTTGGCACCAACCGGAGTCGTACGGTTCGGCCAATTTTCTTTTCATCGAGAACAACACGTTCAATTCGGCCGGTACTAGTGAGAACGAGGGCACCGCCGGGAATTTGACGAACCAAGGCGGGGGGCGTATTGTTGCCCGATTCAACCAGTACGCCGTCGCGGATAGCCTGAATTTTTCGCTGGGGTGGCATGGCACGGAGTCATCTGGGCGTCCGCGCTCGACCAGAGCCTTCGAGTTCTACGGCAATACTTATACGTGTTCCCCTGGCAGTGCGTGTGGCGACGTGGTGGCATCGAGAGGCGGAACCGGCTTGGCTTGGGGCAACACGATAAACCACTCGGGGGGCGCGAGTCTGAACAACTTTTACAGCATGCAGACATACAGGGCTTTCGGGAGCATCAATTGGGGGGTGTGCGACGGCTCTTCGGTCTACGACACGAACGATGGTGTTACGTACTTCAGCGGCAAGATAGGTTCCTACAGCGGCGGTGTCGTCACGGTTGCCGCCACGAATCCCGGATGGACAACTAACCAATGGTCGCCTACCGGCGCTCCCTACTCCATGCATGATGTTACCCAATCGACTGGTGGGGAGATCACTGCGAATGGCTCCAACACGCTGACGGTTAATTCAGGAAGCGGCGGGCCGGGATCGTGGACTCCGAGTGCTGGCGATTCCATAGAGATACTCCGGGCTACCGCTTGCATCGATCAGGCGGGTGGCCGTGGCTCTGGAATACTGTATAGCGGGGATCCCGCAAGTCCGTCATCCTCAGCCGCCCAAGTCTCATCTCCCAGCTATGTCTGGTCAAACACCATCAATGGGGGAAATCCTGTCTTTGCCTATGCGGCTGCCTCCACTCTCAGGGTCATAGCAAGTCGAGACTACTATGTGGAGAGCATCAACCAGGCGGCTCAAACGAGTTCCACTTCGCCGTTCAACGGCACGACCAAGCCCGGCATCGGTCATGGAACGATTGCCAACCGTCCAACAACATGCATGCCGCATGTGGCGTACTGGGCGACCGACCAGGGAAGCTGGAACCAGAGCGGAAGCGGCGGCCAAGGTCAACTCTACGTCTGTACCGCCTCGAACACCTGGACGCTCTATTACGCTCCCTATACCTATCCCCACCCGCTCACTGCGGGAGGAAGTCAAGGTCCTGCGCCTCCGACGAACCTGGCAGCCACTCCGCGCTGACGCCATCTCCGGCGCTTGGCTGCTAACTGACTTCGACGGGCTGAACAGTTCCGTCGCGACGGGCTGGGTACAGCACCTTCGGCGGCTGGAGATCTGGTTTCGGACCCCGCCGCACAACCCAATTGAGGACCTGGGTTGTTCTCTGTGCCTTCGCATCCCAGGTGAGGCGTTCCCGAGCGTAGTCCATGCCTTGTTGTCGTAAGCGATTAAGAAGTTCCCGGTCCTGTGCGAGGTCGGCCAAAATCTTTTCCATGCGCGAAACCATATCGCTTTCATTGACAAGAGGCACTTTGTATCCTACCTGTGAGTTAACGATATCTCCGGGACCGCCGAAGTCAGCGACCACGGGTACGGCGCCTGTGGCAAGAGCTTCGAAGACTATACCGGCACCGTTGTCGCGAACCGACGGAAACACCATCACATCTGCAGATCGCAAGCGCCTCAGGACTTCTGCATGCTTCAGCCAGCCGCAGAATATGACAGCCTTCTCGATCCCGAGGGAACTGGCAAGCTGCACGAGCCTGTCCCGCTCGGGGCCATCGCCGACGACGGTAAAGCGTGCCAAATCCTTTCGCAAAAGGGGAGCAGCCGCACGCAAAGCAAGATCACAAGCCTTCCGAGGAACCAAACCACCAATAAAAATGAGTTCAAGTTTGGCGCCTGCCTCTATACTGCGCGCGTCACCAAAACACAGGGAGCGCGCGATTCCGGGCTCTGGGACAAAGAACAGTTTGTCGCAATCCGCGGCGAGCTCGGCATAAGTTTGGGACGAAGCGGCGATGATCGCTGCCGCATGACGATAGGTGGAGCGAGCGAAAGGCAAATACCGATATAGTTTTCGCAGGTTGGAGATCCATTCCTTCTGCCTCTCGAGCTGACTAAAGCCGGGCGGCCACGGCAAGCCACCGTTGAGCGGCCCGATTACGAACGGTATAGGCCCCTTCCTTAAAAAGAAGGGGAAAGGACTCGGCAGGACCGGCGACATCGGAAGGACACGCAGAACGATGTCGAAATCGCCCGCGAAGATACGGCGCCGCAACTGTCGCCAGGCGTGCCATTCAAAAGCAAGAGAAAACGGATACATGAAGGCGGTCAACACCTGGGTGTCATAGTTGTATTTGAAGATCCTCCGCATACTCCAGGCTCGGATGCGCTCGAGCAAAGGCATCCGAACCACCTCGATGGCACGAAACGGTGCTTTTGCGCGGCGGACAGCCTCTTCGAAGGGTGCTCGAACGGCCAAGGTGACGTCATGGAGTTGCGCGAGCGCTGCCGAATGAGAGTAAGTAACATAAGACATGCTGACCTGTTCCGGATCACAATCGGGACCCAGCACCAAAATGCGTAATCGTCTCATGAATTGTCCTCTTGGTGAATCTTGGTGATTCGCCTTGTCTAAAATCTAAAGGTCTGACCACTTGGTATTCGTGCAGCTTGACGGGGAGTACAGTACTGGGCACCCGGCAGGGAGGCGTTTCAGGCGCCGCATCCCTGTCAGCGCTCCTGGGTCGTCATCCAGAGACTGATAGGCCTCCACGTCCAGACAGGTAAGCCCCGGAACCGAATCCTGACTTCCTTGCGGCGGGTTTCCATGGGTTCCTTGCTCCCTCTTCTCCGAAGATCCACGAGCACGCCGCTTTTCCCCGCCGTGCGGTCACGTCCACGCCGCTTCTTACCAGCCCTGACGCACGACTTCAATGTTGCCAGACGGTTCCGCAAAATTCAGGCCGACTGTAGCCATGGCGGGTACGTGATCTACGGTGCACTCCAGCGCAGGAATCGTGGCGAGCAGGAAGCTAACGAAGAGCAAGCCCACTTCGAAAGATGCTTCGCTTACGTTGAAGAAGAGCAGGAGCGTCCAAAGGCCCAAGCCCAGGGAGCCAAGGGGAGTGAGAGGTGTGAGCCGCTGGCAAATCTTGCGATATGTTGCGATCAGGAACGTACAGAGGAGGAATAACCCGATCAGGCCAAGCTCGAGGTAGATCTGAAGGTAGCCGTTGTGAGCCTCCAGAACATTGTCTCCGTTCAGTCTCGCCCAGATCCACTGGACGCGCGGGCCAAGCCAGAAGCTCTGATAGCCCGTGCCCAGGAGCGGATTGACGGGCACGCTCAGAAGCACCTCCCAAATGTGCGTCCTGTCGGACAAGTTGGCGGATTTTCCGACGGCTTCGGACAAATGTCCGCCCATGCCGAAGCCAACGGTTAGGATCAGATAAAAAATGAAGCTCACCGGAGCCAGCGCTTTGACCCATCGGGAATGCCGTCGTCCGAGGTTGCAATGCGCCGCGACAATCACCAGGCACCCGATCGCCAGGCAGATGGTCGAAGTTGTACTCTGAGCGAGATTCAGCAGCCAGAGGGTCATGCCGATGAAGGCGATATTGACAAGGATGACCCGCCTCATGCGCGCCTCTTTTCGTTGATGCCAGCGCGTGATCGTATCCCAGAAGAAGAATATACCGCTCACCAGGCATAAAACGCCCAGCATGTTCTTGCTTGTCGATACACCCGTGTACTCCTGACCACCCCAAGTCGAAAATGCCTTGCCGAGGTAAGGGTAATACTTGATGAGTACGATCGACAGCGGGACTACCAGATAGCACAGCCGGCGGAGCACGGTGCGCACCGCTTCGAGCGGGCAAGGATCGGACAAAACAACCAGGACCACCATGTATACGCCCGCATCCCGGAACCACTTCTTGAAAGTTGCCAATGGAAAATCCGACCACGCAACGCTGAGCAAGGCGAACGCCAGGAGGAGGGTCAGAGCAGAATTCTGCGCGAAAAAATTGCGCCACTGAAACGAGCGCGAGCTGAGGATAGCGATTGCCGCCACAATCAGGAGCGAAAAGATCGTGCGGTCCAGTGGGTTTCCTTCCTCCAAGGCCTGGGTAGCAGTCCCGAACTCGAGTCCGAGCCACATTGCTGGCGGTCGCGATCCGATGAAGAACAACCAAATCACCGGCACCCACAACGCTGCCGAGGTCTGGGGCTCCCGGGCTGGGTCGAAGTAGAGAAGACCCAGCAGAAGAATGACCCAAAGCAATAGCGCCAAGGAGGGAGGCATTGTAGTTTACAAGGTTC
>Ga0126381_100006368_pt1 | contig 13047 bp, 15 predicted proteins | sample PanSoiMetPlot_28_FD_96465 | JGI IMG/M metagenome (GOLD analysis project Ga0126381, IMG submission 96465) | Tropical forest soil microbial communities from Panama - MetaG Plot_28 | ecosystem: Environmental > Terrestrial > Soil > Tropical forest > Bulk soil | place: Panama | collected 2016-02-17
AACAGGAATCGGAAAGGACAAGATCATGGCGTTTGCGCAACTGGAGCCGCGAAATCACACACAGCTCCAGGATGCGGTTAGCATTTTCGGCTCCTGCTACATCGGCGTCGCGCTGCCCAACTTTGCCGTTCCACCGGGCGCCGATTTTCTCACCATTCCTTGGGTTGTGCCCGGAACCGGACCCGTAGGAGATGCCGCACCCAATCCGGACAATGGACACTGCATACCCGCCGTCGCCTACGACCAGCGCTTCATCTATATCGTGACTTGGGGTGCTATTAAAACCATGACTTGGCAGTTCTACGACGCGTATGCGGATGAAGCCTACGCTGTACTCAGCCCGGATTGGATCAACCAACGAGTCGGAACCTCTCCCAGTGGCTTTAATATGGCGGCGCTCCAGCAAGACCTGCAAGCGGTCGGAAAAACACAGAACGCTGCTGCCGCCGACTAAAAAAGGGCGGCGCACCGGCCGCCCTTTCCGCTAATCAACAATCAGTCTAAGCTAGCAATGTTTCCTTTCGACGGGCAAGGATTGGTTGGCAACACATTTGAAAGTCGTTGTATCGGGCAATTGGTGGTGTCGCCACCCACCGGGTAGATCAACTGGAGAAGCCCCAGTATTCGGCGATTGAGCTTCCACCGAACGTGTCCTTCGTGCCAGGGTTATTGGCCCGGCCCAGCTGCCAAGTACAGGAGCCCTTTCCGCCGCGGGTGGGGAAGAAGGGATAGAAGCTGCCGCTGACGGGCGGGTTAACACAGCCCACACCCGTGCTGCGGTTGCAGGTTGACTCGATGCGCGGCAAATCGTTTTCGAACGCAACTCGGTCATAGTTCTGGAGGGTTCCGCTCGTAGAGTCGATGAACAAGCGGCTGGTGAACAGGATCGGACGCCCATGAAATTGCTGGTCTAGTCCTTTATTCGTGAAGCTTCCCGGCCCGGTATTTTGGTAGGGTACGCCGTCGAAGTCGTCGTCGCCTCCGAGGCAGCCACTGATCTGAACCAGCAAAGAAGCGCTGGAGGGGAACAGAACACATCGTCCCCATCCAACGCAGCATCATTCCCGCCTGCCTGCGTACGGTTTCCAAATTGGACGACCGCGTTGCAATATTCGAAGTGCCCAATTTCGTCGGAGACAGCGATGCTATAGGAGTGTGCCGCCCAGGGCACGCGCGTATGCTCGCTCTAGCGTACATGGGATGAAAGTTAGTGGAATATTGTGAGTGGCGGGATCGCAATTGGTTCCGGTGGGGTCGAACTTTAGTTGGTCTATACGTGCTTAGCGTTGCCAGCAGCGGGCTGGCAGGGGCGTGGGCCACGCCATTGGTGGTGATAAAGGCGAAGTTGATCGGTTCAATAGCTGCGGTGGCGAGGCAAAACGGATTGTTCGGTTACCCGGTATTTAGTTCTTCCGAGAAGCTGTCAATATTCAGCGCGGCACACCAGCGGGTAGCATCACAGCTATTTCCCGCCGGCCAAGGTACCCATCCGGGCGGATAAAGGAGGTAGGACACTGCAACAACTGTCACTGTTACAACGCGACGAGCAATCTGTTAGGAATCCATGCAAACCATGGTTTCGCACAGGACCCGATTCAAGCCGGCCAATGTGCTCAGGTCAGTGGATCGATTTTGTTCTGTCGATCATTCCAGAGGTGGAAGGACAGTCGAGAAAGAATGTCCGCACGCGCACTGCTCCTGAATTTCGCTTGTAGCTCTTCCAGGGCAAAATGCAAGACATCGCGATCTGAGATCACCTCCTCACAGGGAAGCTCGTCATTCAGTTCCCGACAGAGCCCTCTGAGCAAGTGAACCTGGTCCGCGGTCAAGATGGGCAGACGAGGGTCCCAAGGCAGGTTTTCGGTGAGGGAAAACTCACGCAGCCGCGGAAGCGCGCTGGTTTTCATATTCGCTCTACGGAGCAGTTGCCGAATCCTGGTTTGCATGCGCTCCATCAGCCCTAGGGTCAACTCACTCATTCTCCCGGCGCCCTTTCTGCAGCTCACTCGATAGCATCTGCAATAGTTCGCTCCGTTTCTCGTTTTTCAGCTCGCGCTCCATGTGCTCCAAAGCAACGGCAATTACGTGGTAGTGGTGCGCGCCCGCAAACTTGGGATCCGACGTGATTTCCAGCCACAAGCGGTGCAACAATTCCAGGTCTTGATCGCGCAGCCGGGGCAGGTGCGGCCCCAGGTAATATTCGCGGGAAACGCCGTTCGGCAAACGCACTTCCATTACTAGGCGCGGCTTGGGTTCGGGCAGACGCTCCCAAGCATCGCCGGTGAGCTTGCCTTGCTCATCCGGAGTGAGCTTGTTTGAAAGGCCGCAAACGATGCGGCTGGATTCAAGCCTCTCGGCGGTCACCACAATGGCATCGAAAACGTCGGTGGCCGGAACTACCAGCAGCGAGATGGGTTTGCCTTCTTTCTCGGCGGCGGCTACCGCGGCAGTGAACAGTTCTTGCTCGTAGTGGTCAAAGATCTCGCGCGCTTCGAACGAAGTATCTCCGAAGGAGTGTTCTCGATGATAGAGCCGGGCGGTCATCACCACTACGTCTTGCTGACTGGTGTCGGTGCGGCGCAGAACTTCGCGCAAATAGTAAAGGTTCTTGGGGTCCCGCACGGCCACTAAGATATTTCCCGGCCGCACTCCTAGCGTATCGTTGGCCGGCTCTTCATTTCCATAGACGCGAAATTGATCGAGGCCTTCCCGCCGGCCGGCACGTTCTTTTGCGCAGCGCTTCTCTGAGTAGGTAAAGATGGCGAAGAAAATCAGGCTGAAGCTGACCCCGCCGATGGTCGCTTGGTACTTAGTGAAAAAGTTCACCAGAGCGGTCAGGAATAGCACGGTAGCAATCAGCAACACGCCCAAGGGCAGCTCACGCCCCCTCCCCAGCGGAATGTTCAGCGGCACTTTCCATTCGCGTTTGGCAGGCTCCGTGTATCGCAGTACCAATACCGCAAGCGCCATCAGCGCAAAACTCCACACGACGCCGAAGGCGTATAAGCCAGCCAAAGTGAAAACATTGCCGCCGGTCAGGACAATGGTGGCGGCTTGCATACCGACGACGAGATTGATAATTCGGTAGCTCGTGCCATAACGAGGATGCGGCTTTTGAAAGGCTTCGGTGAGCACGCCGTCTTCTGCTACGCGGTTGAGCACGCCATTGGCGCCGACAATCGAGGTATTATGGGCGCCAGCAAGTATCAGCACACCGACCAGCACCACAAAGCCGTGAAAGATTAGCCGCGCCCACATCGGGCCCCAAAGATGCATGGCAATTCCGCTAATCAAGTTGCCGAAATATAGAGATCGCTCGCCATCGGGAATGATCATGACTGCAAAGAAGGAGGTGAGAGCGGTAAAAAGAAGCGCGTAAGTACCGATAACCACCGCGGCTTTTTTTAAGTTCTTCAGCTTGGGGTGCGCAATCTCCCGGTTGACCTGAGCAAGCGTTTCCTCGCCGCTCATGGCCAGCACGGAGTGGCCGAAACCCACCAGCAAAATGAATAGGGTCGTGTGACTCAGCCAACTGTTTCTCAGGCCGGTGAGCCAGCCCAGCGACTCGTGATTGAAAGGAAAGCCGTATCGCAGTGGGCTGGGCGGCAGCGGCGCTGGGGCATGAAACAAGGTGATCGCGCACCAGGTAAGCAGAATCACCACCATGACTGTGGTCACGGTCATGATCTGTAATGCCTTTTCGCTGGATTCGTGAATGCCTTGAGTATTTTTCAACCAGAAATAGCCCGCCACCGCGAGACCAAAGGCCGCCGCAAACCCATTATCGGGAAAATACCGCAAGGGATAATGCAGATACTCTGCAATGTCATGAATAAAGCCGGCCAGGTACTGTCCGGCCACGACCGAACTCAACGGGCCGGTTAAAACTTATTCAAACAGTAGCGCGGACACCGAGAATTTGGCCAAGGTTCCGCCCATGGCGCGCCGAACCACGCGATAGACGCCGCCGCGCACGAACAAGCTGGTGGATTCAATATAGAGAGCGCGCACACAGTTTGCGAACAGCATGACCGCAAGGATGAACCAGGGAGCACTCTTGCCAATTACCTTCTCCGCGTCACCACCCACGTAATAGGCCGATGATCCCAGGTCGGAAAGGACGATGGCGGCGGCACGCCAAAAGGAAATGAAACTGAGCAGTACGGTCGTGGCCACGAACACTTTGACCGTGGGCCGATGGGGACTGCCGGAGATGGGTCGGGCGTCGGCGCGAATATTTAACAAAGCACTTGGGTTGCGATCCGCGGACATGGTTGATGGGCAGACTTATCCTGAGAAAGAGAGAGAGCCCCCACAGGAACCGAAGCCCCCGAATACCAGCAGAAACCGCTGCCATCGTTTCCGCAAAGGGCCTAATCTTGGCAACCTAGCGTTGGACAATCAGAACAGACAATCATCCTAAAGTATGTATTTCGATAAAATAAATTTATCTGTGCCATAAATATTATGAATAGTGAGCCGCTTATGTCGGATAGGGCTTTCGCGCAAAAATCGATGCGGCGAAACCTCGAGGCTCGAGCGTTTCGCCGCCAAGTCGTCGCTACGTTTGGCCGACGCTACGAGGGACTTTAGACGGCGATGGCACCGCGTTCGTGGCTGCGGATGCGGATCGCCTCCTCAACTTTGTAGAGAAAAATCTTTCCGTCGCCGATCCTACCGGTTCCTGCACTTTTTAGGATAGCGTCCACCGCCGGGTCGACCATGTTATCCTGCATAACCACTTCCAAACTTCACTTTGGGTAGCAGATCCACGCTGTACTCGGCACCCCGGTAGCTTTCCTTATGTCCCTTCTGCCTGCCATGGCCCCGCACCTCGGAAATGGTCATTCCTTCTACGCCGATCTCGATCAAAGCTTCTTTTACCGCCTCGAACCGGTTGGGTTGTACGATAGCTTCGAGCTTTGTCATCTTCGCTCCTTTCAAGATATTGCCGACCAGTCTGCCGGAGCCAGATTCCTCTGCCTCCGGGTTTGCCAAATTGAAGCGGACAGGTTCGTCAGCTCACGGCTCGGGAAAGCGATTCGGAGCAGCTGCGCTTGCTGCATCCATCGGCAACTCCTGGGTCATGCCCGCTGGGGCCCCAATGGCGGAGATGACATATTCTGGGTAAGCCGAAATGCCGTGCTCGTGAAGATCCATGCCGTAGGTTTCATATTCGGCAGGCAAGCGCAGCATTCCCATGGCATTCACCACCAGCATGACCGCCATGGCCACCGCAAAGGTCGCGACCGTAATCGAAAAGCTCCTGATCATCTGCGCCTTCAGCACCTGAAGTCCGCCGCCGTAGAACAGCCCGCGAGAGAGGCCCAGTGGAGCCGTATTGGCCGCAGGCAAAAAGTCCCAGGGACAGTGTTCCCCAAATACCACACAATCCGTGTACCGGAACGGCGCCGATGGGATCGTCGATTCGTAGCCATTCCAGCAAGTCGACGCCGAGAATCACGACGATGCCGGCGATTCCGCCGAGCAGGACGGCACCGGTCGGGCTGACCCAGTAGCAAGGGCATGTGATAGCGACAAGTCCGGCTAGAAATCCATTGGTCGTGCAGCTGGCGTCCCAGGTCTTCATTTTCCAGTAACCGTAAAGGATGGAAGTGAGCCCGGCGGCGCAGGCGGCGAGGGTGGTGTTGGTGGCGACGCGCCCGATGCCTCCAAAATCCATAGCCGAGAGCGTGCTGCCCGGGTTGAACCATACCAGCCGAACCAGAGGATGAGTCCGCCGCTCACCGCAATGGTTAGATCGTGCGGCAACATGGGCTGACCGCCATCGCGCTTAAACTTGCGCGCCCTAACCGGGGACCGAGAACAATGGCCCCGGCCAAGGCGATAAATCCACCAATGGTATGGACCACGGTTGATCCCGCAAAATCATGGAAGCCTGTGCCTAGGGATGGGAAATAGTTCCCCGCTGTCCCCATGTTTGCCAGCCAACCGTCCGGTCCCCAGGCCCAGTGGCCAATGATGGGATAGATGAAGCCGGTAACGCAAACACTATAAAGAAGGTCACCGACAAACCCGGTGCGCCCGATCATGGCGCCCGATGTAATAGTCGAACAGGTGTCGGCAAAAGCGAACTGGAAAATCCAGACTGCCAGAAACGCCACGGCCGGCGCCCCTTGCAAAAAGAACCAGTGATACCCGATCAAGCCATTGCCATGGCTGAACATGAATGCGAAGCCAACAGCATAGAACAAAATGCCGCACAAGCAAGTGTCCACCACGCATTCGACCAGCACGTTTACGGTTTCCCGTGAACGACAAAAACCGGCCTCAAGCATGGTAAAGCCGACCTGCATGCCAAAAACAAGAAACGCGGCAACCAGCGTCCAGGCAGTCTTGACTGGGTTGACCACATTCGCAGCCTTCACCCCCGGAGTTCCGCTCTGGGCATAGACCTGGGTGAAGAACACCCCGGTCACAACCACCATCACCAGCAGGACAAGCCCCACGCCGAGCACTTTCCCGGCTAGTAGCGTGCCTCCATAGCGCCGCCCTTCCGGATTTCGTAGTCGGGTACACAATCGTGAAAGTTTCTCGCATAGCGAGAGTAGAACTACCGGCCTGGTCTTTGCCATCATGCTTTGTTCTCCTTTGTTGGGGTTGTCAGTTTTCTGCTATTTACTTTGCTTCGTCCGACCACCTCAGTTGCCCAAATTCGAAATCGGCCGCTCCCGATTCAGTGAACCGAGGCCCCCGTTCTGCAATCGAAACTTGAGCCCGCACAGCTTCGCTCTCATCGCCAGTGAAGCTACGTCAGGCGGCGGCTTATCCTCGCGGCTCACGGATGCGCTGATAATCAGTTCTTGCTCTTCCCATGCAGTACGGCGATACACCTTCAAGCTGGCGTAGTGGACTTCGGGAAGCGAATCGTACAAAAGTTGCCGAATTGTGAGTGCATCGCGCAATGCCTGCGAGGTTTGGTTCTCTACTCGTACTTCAACCGGCAAGTCTCGATCCCAGGGGTCATTGGCACGAGCTAGCCACTCGCATTCCGCCGACCCATCACGAACTTCTAGGCGCAACAACTTCAATGGCGCGCGGGATAGTTCTCCGAAACGCAATTGGAAGCGTAGTTTCCTCAGCAATTCTGAAGCTGCCCAAACCCACTTCATTTCCCCTCTTTGGTAGCCCCCATATCTGTCCCACACTTCGCAACTAGCAAATCAATCCACGAGGCACGGCCTCGCTCGCTGCATAAGCAATCGAGAGCACAAGCAACGCAAGCAGATGTGTCGCCGGCGTGCGGATGTATTAGTTTCGTCGCGCTGGAATCGGCACCGCGTCGTGCCGCAAAGACTTGCCTCTTTTAAGCGTCGAAAGGAGGGGAACAACTCGAACGTATGCGGGATTATGTTTGCCTGCAATGCTGAAGTCAAATTCAAAGTTTTTATTAGTTGTATTACTCAGATAGCGAACAACCATCGTGTTCAATGCCACAAGAGCCACATTTCCCCAGCCTTTCGAGGTGGCCATGGCTTGCGCCCTGACGCAGTCAAGCGCCCTCACTGCCGCTCCCCTTTCACGGCGTGACTGACTACGATCGGATGGCAATTTCCTTCATGGATTTTCGCATCTGCTGGCTTTGCCGCTGCAGTCGCTGATAGGCGGCGGACTCGGTGATGCCCAACTCCCTCTGCAGAATGCCCTTGGCCCGTTCGACCAGCGTGCGCGATTCCAGTCGCAGTGATAGCTTTGCGTTCTGCTCTTCCAGCCTAGCCATCCCGACCTCTGCGCCAAGAAGAAATCCGACCATCGAGAGCAGGATCTCTCGCTGGCTGTAATGATAAGGCTCGCGATTCTGCACATTGATCACACCCACCAGACACCCGCGGCTGACAAGGGGCACAGAAACAAACGATGCAAAAGTAATCTTCCGGCATTTGGTTAAACAATTTGAAGCGCGCATCGGCTCCAGCCCGTCGCGGAACAACGGCTGGCTCTCGCTCTGCGCTAACCCAGTCAATGCCTTCCCGCGGCAGCCTGAGTTTCACACCTGCGAGGGCTTCAGGAGGAAGATTTTTCCAGGCGCGCAGCACTAACTCCTCGCCTTCGAGAACATAGACACAACACGAGTCACAGCAAATCGCGGCCGCTACAATGCCTACGACTTCGTCCGCAATAGCTGGGAGCAGTGGCTTGCCCGGGGTGCGACTGGCAATTCGTCGCAGGACCGATGCCGCCCACGCATCCCCGGCGTGGAACTTACATGCGTCAAGCAATTGCCCTGGCGGCGGCCAATCGGCCCAAGTACCCATGAATCGAAGTTAGGGCCCGAGTGCCGCGACCACAATCATCCTCTGGTATGGGTTCTGATAGAAAGCGATTACGGCCAGGATAAACAAAGCATCATCGTAAACCGCGCGGCTGCAGCTTATCCGACATTCGCACCAAATCGGCCAGAGAGGCAGCGTTCATCTTCCTCATGACTTGTCCGCGATGCATTTTGGTTGTGACCTCACTGATGCCCAACTTGCTGCCAATTTCCTTGTTGGTCATCCCACTGACCACCAGCTCTAGAACTTCGCGCTCCCTGGGCGTCAGCTCATCGAATCGAGACTGCAGGACCGCGAGTTCGGCCAGGGCAACGCGCCCGCTCCGGTCCCGCTCTAGCGCTTGCTCGATCGCAGCCAGGAGCTCGTCTTTTTGGAATGGTTTCATCAGGAACTCGACTGCGCCGGCTTTTAGCGCTCGCGAAGCCATGGGAACGTCTCCATGTGCGGTGATAAAGATGATGGGAATCGATATCCCCGCTCGTTGCAGGACTTGCTGAAAATCCAATCCATTGGCACCGGGAAAGCGCACGTCGAGTAACAAACAACCCGGCGTCTGGGGTTGAAAAGCCCGCCGAAACTGTTCTGTCGAGGCAAACAGTTGAGTGTCAAAGCCTAGGGACTCCAGAAGATTGCACAGCGCATCGCGCACCGAGGCATCGTCGTCGACGACGAAAATCGTGGGACGCGCGTCACTCATTCCAGTCCTGCGACTCGATTGGTAGGCTCAGCTGAAAGACGGCTCCGCCATTTGGCTTCGAGGTTGCCCACAGACGCCCCTGATGCGATTCCACGATCGATCGACTGATCGACAGACCCATGCCGATGCCGTTCAGCTTGGTGGTGAAGAAGGGCTCAAAGATTTTCTCTTCCATTTCCGGGTTAATCCCCGGTCCGTAGTCCTCGACGGCAATGAGAATCTCGCCCTTGGCTTGCTTGCGAGACCGAATCACAACTTCTGACGCCGTCGCGGTGGATCCGCGATATGCGTCCATGGCGTTCATAATCAGATTCAGCATCACCTGTTGCAACTGAATGCTGTCGGCCTTTACTTGGGGCAGGGAGGGAGCGAGATCCAGGCCAATGGAGATGCCTCGGGTAGCAGCTTCATGGCGCAGGAATCCCACTAGTTCTTGGATGATTTCATTCACCTCGACCCAAGTTGTAACCGGCTGCTCTTTCTTGAACAGGGCGCGCATGCGGTCAACCACCGCACCCGCCCGAGTCCCGTCCTGAATAATGCTTTGCGTGCTCTGGCGTGCCTTGTCAAGATTCGGAGGAGTTGCGGAAAGCCATTCGAGGCAGGCGTGCCCGTTGGTTACGACTGCCGTGAGCGGCTGGCTAATTTCATGGGCCACTGATGCGGTCAACTCTCCCATGCTGAGCACGCGTGAAAGATGGGCCAGTTCGGCCTGAGTCTTCATAAGAGCGGCCGTTCGCTCCGATACTTTGATTTCCAGCAGATCATGCGCCTCTTGGAGCGCCTGCTCGCTCTGTTTCTTGGCTGAACTAATCCAACTCGCCACCAGGGCGCAAATAACAAAGGAGACAAAGTACGTCTCGGCAGTTGCGCTGATCTGCCAGGAATAGAAGGGAGGGACAAAGAAATAATCAACAAGCAGGGTTGAGAGAAGAACAGCAAACAGCCCTGCCCCCATGCCCCCCATCCAGGCGCTCACCATCACAGCGCCGAAAAACAAGAACAGGAACGGGTAAGGGAAAGCAAACAGATGCTGCATTGCCAGCGAGGCCAGTAGCGCAGTACCGGACAAAAGCAACGCTGCGCCGTAGCGAATGACGAAGGACCGCCGCATGATGAATGCTGATAAAGCGACGCCTACCCGCTTCTTGCCGGGAGTGCCATGCGATCCAGGCGCAGCAAGCGTTTCAACGGTTCCCGAAGAGTCCATGGATGCCAAGTCAATGATATAGGATGAGCGTGCACGGCTGACTGCCATAAATCTCACCGATCTCGTGCTGGTGAATCCGCAACCCCTAACCACGACCTGGGTCGGCAGATCATGACGCACCTCGGAAGGGTTAACCACTTGGATGGTGGGAAGGGCCCCGGCTGGCCTACCCGAACTGAGGATGACGTCCACCAGGTGTTTGATCAATTCGCGAAACGCCAGAATTCCCGCTTTGAGAATGATCACGCTGACCACTCCCAGCCCCACGCCTATTAAGGGACGTAAGAGGTGCCATGGCCAATATGCGGGATCCCAATGGTGTTCGTGTTCAAAGACCCCGTCAAGGAAATCAACACCGCACCCAGCGCCCCAAACCAGGGCACTCCTAAAGGAACCGGTCCAAAAGCTTCAGGAAGAAAAAAAAAGCGCTGCGTTTGAGAAAGAATATAAGAGCCAGTATCAGAATCACCGAGAGATACACGGGCGCAATGGTAAAAACTGTCTTGCGATCCATAGCCGCGAAATCAAATTACGGCCATCACAGCCAAAAACCGTGCCCTACAGGTAGCGGCGCCTCGTCAGCGATTATCCTTGCTGGGGTTCTTCTGGTTGCACAAAAAATCTCCGACCGCTAGTGCGGGCTGTGGAGGCACGATTAGGAAGCGGAAACGTTATCCGATACGACGAAAGGGCACAGCTGAAGTGCCCTTTCTCGTCGATGATGAGCGTAGCCCGAGGGTGCTCTAGTGCAATTCGGCTAGTACGATCACTTTTTCCGATGTCAAACCGCGCGCCAACTCCTTTTCGCGAACACTGGTTGAAAGTTCACGACCCGTGTTGTTTCCCGAAAGCCAGATCTGCGACAGGAAATATTGATCGCCATATCGCTTAAACACCAGCGTAGCTTTTTCGGAATAGGCTGAATTCGCACCGCGAGAGACCGGGTTGGTTAAAAACATCCTAGCCATTTTGGCTTCGCGATTCTGGATTGCCAGCACTTCCCCTCCGGCCGTGTCGACGGCGCGAATCTGATACTCTCCGGCAGGCAGAGTACCCTTATCGACGCTGAAACTGAAGGGCACATTAGCGACAACGTTGATGCTTTGTGCAAATGCCGATGCTGCTATCATTAGCAAACCCAGCATGCCGAGAACACTGAGAAGTTGTTTTTTCATATTCCTCCTTCGCGTGGAGAACGGTGACAACTCGCGGGCGTCCCAAGGTGGCTGTCCTGTAACGCTGTCTGTAGTCCGTCTCGCACTGAGCAATGGTTTTGATAACCTTTGCGCCGGCATTTATCGCAAGCGGAATTCCAATCCGGTGAGGCTCCGGATGGAGAAACCATGTTTCTTTGAAGTGCTTGACTACAAGACAGTTGGTGTAGGACTGCGTGAATGAAGGACTAGCCGGGCAGGTGTTCAGACCCAGTTTCGTTAACCATATGGTTAATGCGGACTCGCCAATGGGCTAAAAATTGATGCAGGCGCCAAAGCCATGTCTCGCCGAAGCGAAACCTGCGTGCAGCGTCAGGCTGAAGTGTGCTAAACAGAAGTTGAGGGTACCGGGTGGAACCGAAGCTTGTAGGTATTGCTGGCCCATTTAAGGGTATGCGATTCCCAGTCACTGCGGACGAGACAACGATCGGACGCGATCCCGAAAATCATTGTTGGACCTCTGATCCGTCCTTGTCCCGCCGACATTGCCTGCTCAGGCGTGAGGTCGATAGGGTCACCATTCAGGACCTGGGTAGCCGCAACGGCACCGTAGTAAACGGTATACCTATCAGCGAGCAGGAGCTCCAGCATCAAGATCAGATCTGTATTGGTGACTCGCTGCTTGTTTTTCTAACCGAACATGCCACGGATATAGAGAAAAGTAGCTCGGTCGTGCTGACACAAACCGTCGAACTAGGGCCGGCACCGGTCCAGGTGCGCCAGAAGGCGTTTTCGCCCGAGACAGGACCAGGACAGCTTCCGATCGGCGAGCCGGATCGGACTTCCCGGAATTTGAACACCTTGCTCACCATCGCAACCCGGATGGGGGGAATTCGTAATCGTGAGTCCTTGGAGTGGCAGTTGCTCGGTGTGATTTTTGACATTGTTCCTGCCGACCGTGCAGCCATCCTTCATTGCGGCAAAGGCTGCGACGATGCGTTCGATTCCGCCATCGCCTGGGATCGAATTCACGGTCCAGGAGAACCGGTTGAGGTTAGTAGCACGGTTGTACGCCGCGTTTTCCGTGAACGAGTTGGCATGCTGATCAGCGATGTAGGCAGCCAGCGGAACTCGCCTCATACCGAGCTGTTGGAGCAATTGGGGGTTCACTCATTGATGTGCGTGCCACTCCTGCACTCGGACTCTGTGCTCGGCATGATCTACCTGGATAGCAGCAGCGCCAGCGAGCGCATCGATCAGGATCATCTTGAAATGATGACGGCGGTAGCCGGCCTGGCCAGCCTGGCGATACAGAACGTGCAACGATGGGATGAACTGCAAGAGGAAAACCGCCTACTGCGAGGAGAGATTAGCCTCGAGCATAATATCGTGGGGCGAAGTCCGCGCATGCAAGCTGTGTACGATCTCATTCGAAAAGTGGCTCCCTTGAATTCGACCGTTCTCATCCAAGGTGAGACGGGCACTGGCAAAGAACTGGTGGCACGGGCCATTCATCGTAATAGTCCTCGCTCGGCCCGGCTCTTTGTTGCCGTGAACTGCGCGGCATTAACTGAAACCCTTTTGGAGAGTGAACTGTTCGGGCATGAGAAAGGAGCGTTTACCGGAGCTATCGCCCAGAAAAAAGGAAAGCTCGAGGCAGCCGAGAGCGGCACGCTGTTCCTGGACGAAGTG
>Ga0126381_100006370_pt1 | contig 13047 bp, 7 predicted proteins | sample PanSoiMetPlot_28_FD_96465 | JGI IMG/M metagenome (GOLD analysis project Ga0126381, IMG submission 96465) | Tropical forest soil microbial communities from Panama - MetaG Plot_28 | ecosystem: Environmental > Terrestrial > Soil > Tropical forest > Bulk soil | place: Panama | collected 2016-02-17
AAGTTCAGCCGTATAACGGTCGCGAAAATCGATCATTTCGCGAAACTTATAGCTGGTATCTATGTGAAGCAGCGGGAAGGGGATGCGACCGGGGTGGAACGCCTTTTGCGCAAGGCGAAGGAGTACAGAGGAATCTTTTCCGACGGAATAGAGCAGAACTGGCCGTTGACACTCGGCCACGACTTCACGAAGAATGTGAATGCTCTCGGCTTCGAGTTTTCGGAGATGGGTTAACGCAGCCAACATGGAAAGAATATCACAAATCTCTATAAAGTCGATAGGCGATGGGGTATTGCTGGGCTTCCCCTGGGACACCCATATATCTTATTTAGTCTTAAGGGGTATAGAGTTATTTAGGGGGATGTAGGAAAGGAGCAGGAATGAGCACTTCGAGTACTCGTCGTGATCTGCTGGGCCGAGCCGGAGGTCTCCTTGGAGCGCTGACGCTTGCGGACCGGACGGAAGCTGCGGCTTTTGCAGGAAACGACCAAGATTCCGGGAAAGCCCAGGGAGAAGATTACTACGACAAGCTGGGCGTCAGGAAAATCATTAACGCCGCCGGAACGTATACCATTCTCACGGCCTCGACCATGCCTCCCGAGGTTCAGGCTGCTGTCGCCAAGGCAGCGAAGCATCCGGTACGCCTGCTGGATTTGCAGCAGAAGGCGGGCGACTATCTGGCGCGGCGATTACGTTGCGAAGCGGCTATGGTCACCGCTGGCGCGTCCTCCGCTTTGACCTTAGGTACGGCAGCCTGCATCGACATAATGAATAACACGTCGATTCAAGCGGTGCCGAGCAAGGTTTCCGGGCTCCGCAAGAGCGAAGTGATTGTCCAGAAAAAGCACCGCTACAGCTACGATCATGCGCTAGAGAACTGCGGCGCGAAATTCGTTGAAGTCGAATCCCTGGACGACTATCAAAAGGCGTTCAGTGAGTCGACGGTAATGGCGCACTTCTTCAATGCGGCGGAGGGCGGTCAGATTAGCCGCGAAGACTGGGTCCGGGTAGCACACCAGCACGGAGTACCCTGCTTCAACGACGCGGCAGCGGACGTTCCTCCGATTTCTAATCTTTGGAACTACACCCAAATTGGCTTTGATCTGGTCACATTTTCCGGCGGCAAGGGTATTCGAGGGCCGCAAAACGCGGGCCTGCTGCTGGGTCGCAAGGACCTGATTGCTGCGGCGGCAGCGACGAACAACCCGTTCGATGAGGGGGTTGGGCGCGGAATGAAAGTCGCCAAGGAGCAGATTGTCGGAATGGTGGCGGCGGTGGATTGGTTTCTCAGCCAATCGGACGAAGCCATGGAAGCGGAGTACCGCCGGCGCGCCGATCGAATCTGTGCAGAGTTGAAGTCAATTCCGACTCTTGAATCGAGCATTGTGGTTCCCGAGGTCGCAAATCATGTGCCTCACCTGCTGCTCCGATATGACCAGCAGCGCGTAACTATCAAGCCGCATGACGTTGCTCACCAATTGCGCGAGGGAAATCCCAGCATCGAGCTGAATCCGTCGACAGGCAGGCGCGAGGGTTCGGCGGGCTTGCATTCGGACGAAAATACGATCGTCGTCGGCGTCTGGATGCTCGAACCAGGAGAGGACGCTATAGTCGCGCGGCGTTTGCGGGAAGTGCTGACCGCGGCGACAAGAAGCTAGCGGCCGGCTGAAGCAGGAGACTGCCCCTCTACGTCAAAGTTTGAGGGAGGTGCTCATGACACGCGCCCTGCGTGCGGGCGCGAGGGGTTTCTATTCTCGACATTCGTTTTGTTTGTCTGGCGCTCGCGCCGGGTAGCCTGACATGTACACCCGAGCCATAAGCGAGCGATATGCATTCAGCTGATGGAGCGGCAACAACAATTCCTAGTGAATGGCGGCCATTTAACTCCTGCCGCTCACTGAAACATTGCGAGACAATATCGAAATGCCGAAAGAGGAAACCGCATCAACGCGTACAACTGGCGAGGAGTACACCTCCCGACTGGCTGCATATGTAAAGGGCAGAGACCCGATCGCCATGCAGCACGAGACGCCGGGGATCCTTGCCCGGCTCATAGAGGGTGTTTCGAGTGAAAGGCTAAAAAAGGAGCCGGCGCCCGGGAAGTGGTCCGTTTGCGCCATCCTTGCTCATCTGGCAGAAGACGAAATTGCCAGCGCATGGCGCTATCGGCAGATGCTGGAGAACAGCGGCACTGCCCTGCCGGGTTTCGATCAGAACCGATGGGCGCAACTAGGCAACTACAACGCCTGGGAGCCGCGAGAGGCGCTCGAGATGTTCCGCCTGTTGCGTGAGGCCAACTTGCGAATGTTTGCAAGGCACAACCCGGAAGAATGGCAGCGCTTCGGGATACACGCCGAGCGCGGCAGAATGACTGTGAAAGATCTGGCCTCGCAAATGGCCGGCCATGACATGAGTCACATCGAGCAGGCCAGGCAGATACTCGCCACTTCCGAAAAGTGATTAGGATGTTTCCCTAATCTTCCGCCCCGCGCGAATTCAATCACTACTACCAAATGAATTTGAGCGCGAACTGAATTTGACGATTGCTGGCGGCTGTACTGCTGATGGTGTTGAACGAGCCAATCTGCGAAATCGTAACGGGACCGGTTGGGAAACGTCCGCTCGGATCAAAGTTCGGATATGAGTCAACGTACGGGTTCGGTATAGAAAAGATGGCATGATTGAACAGGTTGAACGCCTCAAAACGAAACTGCAGTTTCAACCTCTCCGTGACGGTCACTACTTTCTGGGCCGTAAAATCAAAGCTTACGAACTTTGGCCCGCGAAGGACACCGCGCCCAGCGTTGCCGAAAACTTCGCTATCTGTCGGCTGAGCAAAAGCTGCAAGGTTCCACCAGTCCAAGATGTTATGCGGACCACTGTTGGGGTTGACACCGTTGACGGCATCGCAGTTATCCTGCTCGAAATTGGCATTGTTCACTGCTGCATCACTGGTTGTTAGACACGACAGGGAGAATCCTGTGCGCACCACGCTGATACCGCCGATCTGCCACCCTCCAAACAGGCCATTGACTACTCCTGGCCAACTCGAGCCCCAACGCTTTCCTTTGCCAAACGGCAATTCGTAGAGTGCGCTGTTGGCCCAATTCAGGGTTGCATCAAATGCGGACGGACCGTAATCCAGCCGATAATCCCAAACATGCGGTGTCGCCGGGCCGTTCCCGCCGTCGCGCGTGGCGGAAGCCGTATCCAACGATTTTGACCAAGTAAAAGAGCTTAAGAATGTCAGGCCTTGCGAATACCGTTTCTCAACTTTCGCTTGCAGCGAGTTGTAATTGGCCGATGTCACGCTTTGAATCTGGTTGTAATAAGAGGCAAGCGAAAGGTATGGTTGCGGCAGATATGTGACCGGTTGAGCTACCGACGATCCATTGAATAGGGGCAGCGTCTCATTCTGATCCGTCAAATGTGGCAGGTGAGTGGATGCCGAGCCCACGTATCCCACCTCGAGTAACAGGTTCTGGGCGAGTTCCTGCTGGACGTTAAAACTCCACTGCTGGATTCGCGGTGTCTTGAGATTCGGGTCGATCGTAAACTGCGATGGTTGCACGATCGTCTGTGCAGTGTTGTTGAACACCTGATTCACGACGGTGTACGATCCTTTACGAATCAACTTGGCCGATCGCGGGGCGCTACGTGCAAAATCGAACCAGGGATTCGCGTTCATCGGCGAGTAAAAGATTCCCGCTCCACCGCGAAAAACTGTTTTATTGTGCCCCCAATCCGGCGACCAAGCGAATCCAAGCCGCGGAGACCAGTTACTAAAGTCAGTGAACACAAGACTTCGACCCAATTTATTGCTTCGGATGTAAGGTAAGTAATAAGGTGAATTCGGATCGGAAACAAAGTGTGCAGGAGGAAATCCTTCATACGGGTCTCCGCTCCCGGGTCGCACGATGGTTGGAACGCCGTTAATAAAGTCTAAATTTGTTATGTTATCGGAGTTGTCGTACCAGTAAGGCGAAATCTCATAGCGCAAGCCAAAGTTCAGCGTTAGATTTCGTGACACCTTAAAATCATCTTGAGCATAGTAGGCTTGTGTCCAACGGAATAAGTGGTCGTGCGCATCTCCAGTGGCCACTTCTGAATCATTGCTAATCCCTAATAACATAGAGGCTAGCGACAAGCCTCCGCTTCCGTCCAAAGCAGACGTTGCGGTAGTGGGCATCTGAAACGTTCCGCGCGAGAGATTATGGGAAAGCAGATTCAGATATTCATGGCGAAAATCCACCCCGGCTTTTAAAGTATGACGGCCCGTGTTGAACGACCAATCGTCCCCGAATCCCCAAACATTCTGAATCTTCTGTAAGGGATGGCCGAAAGCCTGCTCTCCCAAGCCCAAAAAATTGTCGCCCGCACCGCTGAATTGGGGTGTTCCATAGTCAATGGGAAGACCAGATACGCCGGGGATCCCGAGAACATCGCCCGCGATGTTCTGCGTGCCCGCGAGTTGGCCCAAGCTGCTGGCATTGGCGCGGACGTAATTCGCTTTGAGTTCGTTTACCATCTGTGGTCCGATTGTCCAAGAGTGGTGCAACGTAACGGTAGTGGTGTTGACGCCATTCGTGAGATCGGTTCCGGGCAGCAGTCCGTATCCCGAGGGATTGATTTCGTCCTCGCGTCCGTAGGAATAGCGGCCCCACAAATTCATGTTCGGGCTCAGGACGTAATCTATGCGGCCGGCGCCCTGGTCATAGTCAGTGGGATTAGTAACTACGCCGGCATAGTTGTTGCGTAGGCCAGGACGGTTAGGAGCGGGAACGAACTGAGATTGTAAAAACTTAGCCGTTGAAGCGTTCCAGCATTGCTGCGGAATTCTCATATTAGGCCACGGAATATCCGTGTTTGGGTCCGAATTGTAGCAGCCAGCCGGCAGCGCATTACCGTCCCGGAACAATTGGTCGCCGTTTGCGTCAGCAATGTGCGGAACATAGATTGGAGTGCCGTAATCGGAGAAATCACCGTTCTTCACATTGGGCACAGGCACGGTCGCCGTTTGAAAATTGCTGGTTCGGTCTCGCAATCCCTCATAGCTGCCAAAGAAAAAAAGCTTGTCCTTCAGGATTTTTCCACCTGCGGTAGCGCCGAACTGATTACGCCGGAACGGTGGTTTCGGAGCGCCGGGAAAACTGTTGATGTCATTGAAAAAATCTTTGGCATCCAGAGCACTGTTCCGCAAAAAGTCGAAGGCTGTACCGTGAAACTGGTTTGTGCCTCCTTTGGTGACAGCGTTGACCTGCGCTGCGCCGCGTCCATACTCTGCCGTATAGGAGTTAGTTTGGACTTTAAACTCCTGGATCTCGTCGATAGAAGGAATGGCTGCGATCGTATTCGAGTCGGGGGAAGTATCGACAGCGCCATCGAGCAAATAATTCGTATCTTGTGTGCGCGCCCCGCCGAGCGAATATTGATCGTTTGAGCGACGGCCGATATTACGCGCATCCTGAAAACCCGTATTGCCATCCTTAGTAAACGTCACGCCAGGACCCAGCGTGGTCAAATCGAGAAAACTGCGTCCGTTGAGAGGCAGGTCCACCACGCGCTTGTTATCGATAACCTGACCCACGGTGCTTGATTCCGTTTCGAGAAGGGGCGCGGAGGCACTCGCGGTAACGGTTTCCGAAACTTGCCCAACCTCCAGCTTCACATCCACGCGAGCTTTTTGATCGACATCCAATGTGAAAGGCGGGACGGTTGATGTCCGGAAGCTCGCATGCGTAACCGTTATTGAATAGTGACCGGGTTCCAGAGCCGTCACAGTAAAGTCACCAGAGCTAGTTGTCCGCGTTACGTGCGGAACGTTACGGTCAACGTTCGTGATGGTCACTTCGGCGTCTGGAACGACTGCGCCGGTGGCGTCATATACAGTGCCCGTTACACTGCCGGTTCCAATTTGAGCGAATCCGAATCTGGCTGACAAGCCAGTTAGTGTAAGTATAAACGCGGTCCAAACACAATAATTCCAAAGCCTTGCCCTATTTACTTGGGACATTTTTGTTTTCCCGCCCCGTCTTGAAATTAATTCCAACCTGAAGACTTCTCAAGCCGCTGCTCGCCCTACATAAGTCCAATGCGAGGAGCGTACTTAGATTGACGACAGTATACGCCTACTTCTGTGTTGAATCAAACCCTAATCAACGTGCGTTGAATTCGATCTATTAGTACTGATTGTGCAGTCGCAACACACAATTACCGCGAAGACAGCCGGCTAATAGATAAAGGGTAGATTGAAACGAGTGGTAGGCTCACGATATCCAAGCGGCGGCTCAAGTGCGAACGGCAGCGGGGGCTTGGTGCCGGCTGGCAAGTTCCGCGCGAACGGCCTTCATCCGTTCCCGGGCACTGGCGGCGCGCTTGCGGGCTTCGGGCGTGGCGTCGATCAGCTTTTCCAGATTTGCGAGGAATTGTGGACCAAAAATACCCCGCGATTCGGCAAGAAGCGGCTCAATCTTGGAAAATACCGCAATATGTTCACCATTTGTGTCATTGAAGAGTTCTCTGCTGATTGCTCCATGGTTGACAAGAGCGGCCGCCATGTCCCAATAAGTCATCACCATGCGCAAGTGACCGCTGTGTTCGCCAAACAGGGCGTCTTTCACATCGGTAATTGATTCGGGATTGAATTCGAGGAAATACCAGTCGCGAGCTTTGCGCATCGTCGGTTCGCGGCGCAGTTCGTACAGCTTGAGAATCAGGTCAGCTTCTTCGTGTTTCGACATAGACGGGTTGCTTTCTTGCGGAGCGCGGTCATCACCGGTTCACGAGGTCAGGTTAACAGGAACGAAAAATTGAAGCGGCCGGCCGACGGAGTTTACGTTTTGGCCGACCGAGCCGCGTTCAGGATTTCCCGCAGCCGCCGGCCCACAATCAGATCTTCTCCGTCCTGTAGCGTCATGGATACGATTTCCAACCGATTTTTTGGCGGTTCGTGCTTAGGATTAGTGCCCTCGTGAACGGCGGGAACCATGCTGGGATTGCTGTTGGTCAGGACTTCGATCCTCGGATTGCCATCGCGCAACTTTTGATCGCATTGAGCCACGCTCAGTCCGAACTTCTCCTCATCCCACTCAACCCGGAGAGTCGGGTAGCTGTTTCCCTCTTCCGGCACATAGACATTTGTGTTAACACCCGGCACGGTGTCCACTAGTTTTGCGATGCGCTGCACTCTCGCATTCCACTCCCGGTTCAGGACATTGAGATCCAACTTCTGCCAGGTTTCAATCGCTGTCAGCATCCCGATGATCTCTTCCTTTCCCACCTTCATCGGCCGGCAGACTGCGCCTTCATACGGATTGTAGTTCTTGAGCGCAGCGTCGATCAGGCCTTTTCTCCCGAGGAGCACGCCCGCGCACTGCGGTCCTCGCATGCCTTTCCCGCCGCTGAAACAGTAAAGATCGACCCCCACCTTGGCGTAACGCGACAGATTCTCGAAGGGCGGAATACCGGCGGCATCGTCCAACAAGAGCGGCACTTTGGCCTGCCGCGTAATTTCGAGCGCCTTTGCGAGATTGTCGTCCCGCCAGGTCGTATAGACCATCGCGGTCTGCGAATTGATCGCGCCCCGCAACTCGTCGAGCGTCTTCGCGATCACCAACTTCGCCCCAGCCAGACGGATGGCGCTGTCGAACGCAATCCGGCCGCCCAGCATGACGACTTCGTTCTTGAGCCCGGTGGTATCGGGAAGCTGCCATATCTTCTCCGGATCCGAACCCGCGATACAGGCAGCGGTCGCCGCCGCCATCGCTCCTGCTGATCCCGAGGTAATCATCCCCGATTCCGCTCCGGAGAGTGCGGCCAGGCGTTTCCCCACGCCTTCCTGAAGCTCGAACAAATCGACGAACTGCCGCGAGGCCGCTGCCACAGCCGATCGGACTTCCGGCAAGATCAAGGAGCCGCTCAGATATGTCCACGTTCCCCGAGCATTGATCAGCGGACGTACACCGATCCGTTCGTAGACGTTTGTGGCATCACCAGTGGCGGCAGCCAGCTTTCGGGATGTTTCCTGCCAGGCGACCGCACCCCATACCGGCGCAGAGGCCATCCACTTCATAAACATGCGCCTTTGCTCAAAGATTCGTGACATAGTACAGATCTAGTCTAATGAAAACCGCTCTTGCCATGTGTTTCCTGTTCGCCACCGCGATCGATGCGGCCGACCGCACTGTCGATCCCACATTTCTCCACCGCACCCTCGCCACGGCTCAGGAAAAGAAATCCGATCTCACCACTTCAAGCTGCCATTACAAGCCGCTCTTCGGTGAAGGCACACCCGACACATCAGTTGTCGTCGGGATAGCTCGTTTTGGTGAAGCCGTCGTAGATCCGGATGGGAGTTGCGCAACTGTGCAGTACCCGGGCGAAGACCAAGTGTATGTAGTCCTTGAGGGCTCGGGTTCGGCTGAATATGCAGACGCAGATGTATCTTTGACTAAAGAGGATTACCTTTACATTCCGGCTACGGTCTCCCACACGTTGAGAAACAACTCCGCGGCGCCTCTCCAGGCGATTGTCATGGGTTTTCGTACCAAAGGATTTGAACCTGCTCCGATTCCACAAAAACCGTTAAAAGCGAATATCGAGGATGTTCGTACGCAACCGGTAAGCGGTCATCCGACTTCGACGCAGTACCGGCTCCTGATGGGAGATCTCGACAGCAAACGCGACCGCATCGCGGCGGGACGTGTCCTCACCAGCTTCTTTCTCATGGAGATCGCGCCTGGCGGCACCAATTTCCCGCATCACCATGAACGTGAAGAGGAGATCTACCTGGTGCTCGATGGCCATGGTGACATGGTCGCAGGCGGAGGCATGGATGGAGTTGAAGGCCGGCATCCGGCCAAAGCCGGCGACGCTTACTTCTTCCGCCTCAACTGCACCGTCGGTTACTATAGCGCGCCGGGTGTGAAATCGCGCGTTCTCGCTGTACGCTCCTGGTACCCGGGTATGGTCAGGCCGGGTATGGAGCACTGACCGTTTGAAAAATTCTTTAGCTTCTATTGATTCAGAAAGCTCTTGACACGCTTACCTTTCTTCGATACTCTCGCGCCATCGGTCTCTAACCGCAGGAGGTTGTAGTGGGGTTCAGGAATGTTGTCCTTGCAGTCCTTGCCGCCGGGTGTTTGGTGTTCCGTCTTTCCGCCGATGTTACGGGCACCATCCAGGGCACCGTGCACGACACTTCCGGCGCCGTCGTGGTCGGAGCGAAAGTTGCCGCTACAAATACCGAAACAAACTTCACGAAAGAAAGTTCTTCCACTTCGGAGGGCGAGTACCGGCTCTTAGCGCTGCCCCCTGGACACTACAAACTTACGGCAACTGCCCCGGGGTTTGCGCAGTTCGTTATCACCCAGATCAATTTGCAGGTGAATGATCAACTGCATATCGACGTAAACCTGGAAGTGGGCGCAGTAAAAGAGGCCGTCACCGTGGAAGCAAACACGGTCCAGGTGGAAACTGAGAGCACACAACTTGGCCAGGTAATCGGGACGAAACAAATACTTGAACTGCCGCTGAACGGACGCAGTTTCATCGACCTTTTGGGATTACAAGCGGGCGTTGCTCCCACAACTTCCGGTTCCATCCAACAGGATCGACCCGTTTCCGGCATTCTGTCAGCGGGCAACCTGGCAGTGAACGGCCAGCGTGAAACCGCAAACGCGTTCCTGGTAAACGGAGGAGATGTCAGCGAGGGCCGCAATAACGGCGCCGGACTTATCCCAAATCTTGATTCTATTCAGGAATTCCGGCTGATTACCAATAGTTTCGACGCTGAGTATGGCAAGTTCAGCGGCAGTGTGATGAATGCAATTACTAAGTCGGGTACGAATGGTTTTCATGGGGATGTCTTCGAGTTTCTCCGCAACGACACGTTCGATGCCCGAGGATTTTTCGATCCTACGAAAGCTGAGTTACACCGGAATCAATTCGGATACGCTGTTGGCGGTCCATTTATCAAGAACAAGCTGTTCTGGTTTACCGATTATCAGGGGACGCGCCAGGTTCAGGGCGCCAGCACTGGATTGGTGTCAGTGCCGACAAATGATCAGCGCAACGGAATCTTCGACCCGAGTTCATTCGTCGACGCCAACGGCAATCCGTTGACAGTGACCGGCAACTATTGGGCTTCGGTGCTCTCATCACGGCTGGGTTATACGGTCACAAACGGAGAACCGTACGGCGGTTGCTCTAATGCGGGAGATTGCGTGTTTCCCCACGGCGTGATTCCGTCCCGCGCGTTCGCTAAGCCAGCGGTTGGAATTCTGCCGTATATCCCGTTACAGAATCAAGGGTCAGGTCTGTACGCCGATTCAAGTCAGAGGAACACCGTCAGGGACGACAAGATGGGCCAGCGCGTCGATTTTCTCAATCAGATGACGGGCAATTGGTCATTTTACTACCACTATGACGATTCCACTGTCGATAGTGCGTTACCGGCAGCAAGCGTTCCGGGCTTCCCATCGGTGACACCCACTCGTGCCCAGGAAATCGTGATGAGCAACACCAAGACCTTTGGCGCGACGCAAGTGAACGAATTTCGAGTAAGCTTTTTCCGCACGTCCACAGAAACGGATGAACCCAAAGGCAGTTTCGCAAAGCTCTCAGATCTTGGTTTCGTGACAGGCCCCAGTACTTTAGGTATTATTCCCTCCGGTCCGGCCGGTTTTCCCGAGACCGTTCCTCCCATTTACTTCAACAATTTCTCGATTGGCGTCCCGACACTAACCACAGTTCAGCCGAACAATACCTGGTTGTTCGCAGACGGTTTTTCCAAGATTGTCGGCCGTCATTCGATGAAGTTCGGCGGCGAATTCCGCTACTTGCAGATAAACGAGCGCAATACCTGCGCACCAAATGGAGATTTCACGTTCGACGGCAGCGAAACTGGGGTTGATTTCGCCGATTTTTTGATTGGTGCACCGGTCAACTACAACCAATGCAGCCAGCAATTTCTCGATTCGCGCACGCGTTACGGCGGCGCTTACGGCCAGGATTCTTTTCAGATCCGGCCGAATCTGACCCTCAACATCGGCCTGCGCTGGGAAGTGAGCATGCCTTGGTGGGACACCCAAGGCAAAATCGAGACGATCGTTCCTGGTCTACAGTCCACTCAATTTCCGACGGCTCCCAAAGGCTGGGTGGTGCCCGGCGATCCTGGAATTCCGAGTACACTTGCTCCCACGCGCTATAACAATTTCGCGCCTCGCGTCGGCATGGCTTATTCACCTGATTTTCACGACGGGATTTTGAGTAAGATCACCGGTGGGCCCGGGAAAACGAGCATTCGGGCCTCTTACGGGATTTATTACACCTCCATCGAAGACTTGAACCTGTTCTATGAAGTCGGCGATGCTCCCTTCGGGCAGTACTGGGTCAGTCCTCAACCCGTGATGTTTGATCAGCCGTTTCAGACGCGCGCGGATGGCAGTTCTCAAACCCAGCGTTTCCCCTTTACTTTCCCCATTCCAGGCAGCCCGGCGAATAAAACGCTCGATTACTCGATTTACCTGCCCCTTACCGGCTCCCCTGGATATGACATCCACAACCGGCTGCCCTATGCGGAAGACTACAACCTCACTATCCAGCGCGAGCTGACGAAATCTACAGTATTAACGCTGGCGTATGTCGGCACGCAGGGCCACAGGCTGATTTCTCAATACGCAGCGAATCCGGGCAGCCCCGCGCTCTGCATGCAACTGAACCAGGAAGGCGCCACGCCCACGTGTGGTCGCAACGGCGAGCAGACTACCTATACACTTCCAAACGGAAGCCAGGTCTTCGGGACGCGGACTTTCCTTGGGCCTGCCTTCGGTTCGGGGAACAGCTTTACGGCGAATATAGCTAACTCGAACTACAATTCGCTACAGATTTCAGTCGAGAGAAAGGCAGCCGATGTCACATTTCTTGCCGCTTACACATATTCGAAGGCCATCGATAACTCTTCGGGCTTCGGTCAGTCGGTCAACTTCAGCAACTACAGCCTGAGCCGTTCGCTTTCACGGTACGATCTGGCACACAACTTCGTCGTCAGCTACGACTGGGCCGTCCCCTTCGATCGTGCGTTTTCCGGCGCCCCGAAGCGTCTCACTCAGGGATGGCAGATCATCGGTATAAGCAGGTTTTCTACCGGTTTCCCTATTACGATCAGTCAGAGTGGGGATTATTCGTTGACCGGCGAAAACTCTATCAGTACGCCAGATCTCGTGGGGAAAGTTCAGATACAGGATCCCCGCAATCCCGGACCGAACGGTCCGAACACTTATTTTCTGCCGGATGCATTCGCCTCGGGGCAGCTGGGTCAATTCGGTACGTCCAACCGGCAATTTTTCCATGGACCGGGCATTCTGAACACTGACTTCGCGTTGATGAAGGACACACATATCACCGAATCGATGGCTGTGCAATTCCGCGCTGAGTACTTCAATATCTTCAATCATGCGCAGTTCAATAACCCGAATGGTAACTTCACCAGCGGCAACTTCGGCGTTGTAACCAGTGTTCGAGATCCGCGCATCGGGCAGCTCAGTTTGAAGTTCCTCTGGTAATTTTGTTTCTAAGTGGTCTGTTTTGCGCTGCTGCTTCTGGTTTCTCTGGCTAAAGGTTCCGCAGCCGATACAGCCCAGGACCAGGCAGCCCAACAAAGACTAGCGCTTCGCCGCGCAATAGCGCTCGATCCGAACGACACGGAAGCACGGCAAGCCCTCGCCGGGGCATTACTGAACGCGGGCGAGATTCCCGAAGCGATTGAGCAACTGGAGGCTGTGTGCAAGCTTCAGCCCGATAATTCGCGGGCGCACGCGCAGCTTGGACTCGCCTATCTTGAGAACGGGAGTCCTACAAAGGCAATAACCGAATTCCAACGTCATCTGCTTGCCCATCCCAAAGATGTGGAAGCTCACTATCATTTGGGCATCGCGCTTGGCCAGACAGGTGATTTGCATAACGCGCTTTCCGAATTCCGTCGCTCGGTAGCGCTCAATCCGAACTTCGGCCCTGGTCATGAGAGCATCGGCATTGCGTTACGGCGTC